>Ga0255340_1000189_pt1 | contig 109293 bp, 91 predicted proteins | sample wastewater_treat_7_FD_192417 | JGI IMG/M metagenome (GOLD analysis project Ga0255340, IMG submission 192417) | Wastewater microbial communities from Lulu Island WWTP, Vancouver, Canada - plant10 | ecosystem: Engineered > WWTP > Wastewater > Unclassified | place: Canada: Vancouver, British...
TGAAGGGCGACCGCTCCGTGTCGGAAAAATTTATGGACAGCCTGAAATTGGTTGCAATAGTTACCCATGTGGCGGATGCGCGTTCGTGTGTGCTTCATCCTGCAAGCCATACTCATCGCCAACTCTCTGATGAGCAGTTGATTGAGGCAGGCATACAGCCCGATTTAATTCGTCTCTCTATCGGCATCGAAGATGTTACCGACATTATTGCGGATATTGAGCAAGCATTGCAGCAAGCTAAAAAATAATAATTGCAAGAAAAATAGAAAAAGAGAAGGCGATTTTAGAGAATCGCCTTTTTTAGTGTTCCGAAACGGTGCGGATAAAAATATCGTTCATACTTGGCAGCACTTCTTCAAACAGTAACAAGTTGTGATTGGCACAGATAGCATTTAGCAAAGTATTAGGTGATGTTGCACGGTCGAGGCGGAAAGTAAGCGTAGTGCGGTTGCCTGCGGTTTCTTGCGTTATCGGAGAAAATGGCATAGTCGGTGCGGGACTGTAAACGCCGTTCACTACTACTTTGTAGAGGTGTTGCTTGTAGCTTTCGCGTATTTCGACTACATTGCCTTGCAGCACTGCTTTTGCCTGATTTATCAGCGTAATTTCATCGCACAGCGTCTCTACCGATTCCATGTTGTGTGTAGAAAGTATAATGGTTGCGCCGTTGGCTTTCAGTTCCAAAATTTCTTGTCGCATGGTGTCGGCATTGATCGGGTCAAATCCGCTAAACGGTTCATCGAAAATGAGCAGTTGCGGTCGATGTGCCACAGTAGTAATGAATTGTACTTTTTGCGCCATACCTTTCGATAGCTCTTCAACGCGTTTGTTCCACCACGAGGCAATTTGGAACTTTTCGAACCAATATTTCAGTTGTTTTAGCGCATCGGTTTTTGTCATGCCTTTTAGTTGTGCCAAATAGAGTGCCTGTTCGCCGACTTTCATTTTTCGGTAGAGACCGCGCTCTTCGGGCATATAGCCAATTCGTGCGGTGTCGGCATCGGTCATCGGTTGCCCGTTGAGTGTAATTGTACCGCTGTCGGGCAGCACTATACGGTTAATGATGCGGATAAGGGTGGTTTTTCCTGCACCATTTGGTCCCAACAGACCGTAAATTGTATTTTCGGGAACATTCAGCGATACATCGTCGAGTGCGGTGTGCCTGTCAAAATGTTTGCTTACGTTATGTGCGCTTAAAAAAAACATGATTCTTTTTTGTTGCCACAAAGATAGGTAATTTTGTCGTAAATCTGTTTCAAAAAAAGTGCAAAAAAAGTTGTTTTTCAAAGTGTATTTATTATTTGTTTGGTTGTTAAAAAAAATGTACCTTTGCATTTCCAAAAAAGAACCTAAATCAACCTATTTTTTTATATGAAATCCATTAAGCTAAAAAAAGGGCTTGATATCCCGATGGAAGGTGCAGCAGCGGCAAATGTCGTGTCGATGTCCCAACCTGAAAAGATAGCCATTGTCCCTGATTATTTTTTGGGCTTTTCTCCAAAGGTGGCTGTAAAAGAGGGCGATACTGTGAAAGCCGGTAGCGTCCTTTTGTTTGATAAGAACCATCCGGAGCTCAAAATTGTTTCTCCCGTAAGTGGGAAAATAGCCGAAGTGGCTCGTGGCGAACGCCGTAAGTTGCTTTACGTTTCGGTAAAGCGTGATGCGGTTACAACTTACGAAAAGTTTGCTCCCATTTCTCTTTCGGCTGACCGCGCCACTATTTTGGATGCTGTGTTGTCGGCAGGTTTTGGAGCATTTATTAAACGCCGTCCTTACGACGTGGTAATAAATCCGACCGTAACGCCGAAAGCTATTTTTGTGTCCGCATTCGACACCGCACCATTGGCAGCCGATTACAATTTTTTGCTGAAAGGGCGTTCGGCTGATGTGCAAGCAGGTTTGTCCGTGTTGGCGCAACTGACCGACGGCAAAGTTTATTATTCGGTTTCACCCGATACTGACGCCGAATTGCGGCACATGACCAATGTGGAGATTACCGAATTTGTGGGACCTCATCCTGCCGGGACAGTAGGCGTACAGATAAACAGCTTGTCTCCTATCAATAAGGGCGAAACGGTTTGGACGATGAATGTGCAAGATGTTGCCGCATTGGGAAAATTTGCCAAAACAGGCAAAGTCGATTTGCATAAACTCGTCGCTTTGGTTGGACCAGAAGTTATTAATCCGTGCTATTTTCGCACATTTGCGGGAACTCCGCTGTCTGCCATTACCAAGTGCAATATCAGCAAAGGCGTTAATGTGCGCATTATCAACGGCAACGTGCTGACAGGTGTTCAAACTACGAACGACGGCGTATTAAGTCCGTTTGCCAATGAGGTAACGGTGATTGCTGAGGGCGACCAAGCCAATGAACTGTTTGGCTGGATTGCACCGCGTTTTAATAAGTTCAGCAACAGTGCGTTGTATGTTACAAAATTGGTGCGGAAAATTTTCCCGAAAATGGCGTTTGCCTACGATACTCGTTTGTTGGGAGGGCGGCGCGCATTTATAGTAAGCGGTGAAATGGAAAAAGTTTTCCCCATGGATATTTTGCCAGAACAGCTCATTAAAGCTATGATTGCCAAAAATTTGGACAAAATGGAACAACTCGGCGCTTATGAAGTGGCTCCTGAAGATTTTGCCTTGTGCGAGTTCGTATGCACATCGAAGATAGAAATTCAACGTATCGTGCGTGAAGCCTTGGATTATATGAGGAAAGAACTTGAATAATTGACTATTGAAACGAATTGGATATGAATTTTATTAAGAAAATTATTGATAGAGTGAAGCCCACTTTTTCCGAAGGCGGTAAGTTGGCTAAATTACACTCTTTGTTCGATGCGGTGGAGACGTTCTTGGTTGTGCCGAACGAAACCACTAAAAATGGCGTGCATATACACGATGCAATCGACTCGAAACGTACAATGTTTACCGTTATTATTGCATTGATTCCTGCTATGCTTTTTGGTATGTGGAATGTTGGTTATCAGCATTTTATAGCCATTGGGCAAGAAGTTGGTTTTTTTGCTGAATTTGCTTTCGGATTTTTAGCGGTTCTGCCTATATTATTGGTTTCCTACATTGTGGGTTTGGGCATTGAAATTGTTGCTGCTCAAATAAGAAAAGAAGAGGTGGCTGAAGGTTATTTTGTAACCGGCTTTCTCATTCCCATGATTGTGCCTATCGATACACCGCTTTGGATGGTGGCTGTGGCTACGGCGTTTGCGGTTATTTTTGCCAAAGAAGTTTTCGGCGGAACGGGCTACAATATTTTTAACGTGGCGTTGATTACGCGTGCATTCCTATTTTTTGCCTATCCTACGGCAATGAGCGGCGATGCTGTTTGGGTGCGTACGCGCGATGCTTTTTGGTGGGGTGCCGGCGAAGCCGTCGATGGTTTTTCGGGTGCAACACCGCTTGGACAAATTGGCGTTGCAGAGACATCTACGCCTGCTTTCCATGATATTATGGGCAATCCCATCGGATTTTGGGATGCTTTCATCGGTTGGATTCCCGGTTCGGTGGGCGAAACTTCCACGTTGGCTATACTTCTTGGTGCCATTGTACTAATTGTTACAGGTGTTGCCAGTTGGAAAATAATGCTCAGCGTATTTGGTGGCGGTGCTTTTATGGCACTCATATTCAATCTTTGGGGACCTGACACAGCCATAGCGCATCTGCCTTGGTATGAACATCTTGTTTTGGGCGGCTTTGCTTTCGGTGCGGTATTTATGGCTACCGACCCTGTAACTGCGGCGCGCACCGAGACGGGTAAATGGATTTACGGATTTCTTATCGGTGTAATGGCTGTCATTATCCGAGTACTCAACCCGGGTTATCCCGAAGGTATGATGCTTGCTATTTTGCTGATGAACGTATTCGGTTGCCTCATCGATTGGTTTGTGGTGCAAGCGAACATTAAAAAACGTTTGAAACGTGTAAACTCTAAATAAAGAAGAAATAAAATATGGCAACAAAAAAATTTAGATGCAAAGTTTGCAGTTACATTTACGAAGGCGAACAAGCCCCCGAAAAATGTCCCGTGTGCAACGCGCCGGCTTCGGAATTTGAACTTGTCGGAGAGGATAAACCTGAAAAAAAGACTTTTAACAAAAACAGCAACACCTACATTTTGGTTTATACGGCTGTGATTGTGGTGATAGTCTCTTTGCTGCTTTCGTTTACGTCTGCTATGCTCAAAGCTCGTCAAGACGACAATGTAAAACTCGACACGAAGAAGCAAATTCTGAGTTCGCTGCCGACGCTCGACCTTACGCAGGGCGATGTGGCAACGTTATATGCCAATACCATTGTGGCTTATGAGTTGCTTGATGTCGAAGGTAATGTGGTAAGCAAATTGGATCCTGTGGACGATTTCGATGTGAAAGCCGCCGAAGGTCAATTACCTCTTTATGTGGCTAATGTAGATGGCGCAACGAAATACATTATTCCGCTGAATGGTGCGGGACTTTGGGGTGCCATTTGGGGCTACATTGCACTGAACGATGATAAAAATACGGTTTACGGTGTTTACTTCTCACATGCAAGTGAAACTCCGGGTTTGGGTTCGAATATCGCCACACCGAAGTTTCAAAAACAGTTTGAAGGCAAGCAGATTATGAATAACGGAGTGTTTGTTTCCATCGCTATAGTAAAAGAAGGACAAAAGGTTGTCGGACAAGACCAAGTGGACGGTATTTCGGGCAGCACCATTACTTCGAAAGGCGTTGAATCGATGCTAAAAAATTCAATCGGCGCCTATAGTGCATTTCTGGATAAACCCCAACAACCTACTAATGAAGGAGGAAATGAATTATGAAAATGAATGAGGAATTGAAAAATACTTTGCTCGGACCTTTGAGCAAGAACAACCCGATTTCCGTACAAGTATTAGGCATCTGTTCGGCATTGGCTGTAACGGTGGAGATGAAACCGGCGTTGGTAATGGGTGTGTCGGTAATGATTATCGTGGCATTGTCCAATGTGGTTATCTCGCTTATTCGCAACACTATTCCCAACAGCGTGCGTATTATTGTGCAACTGGTGGTTGTGGCAGCTTTAGTTACCGTTGTTAGTGAATTTTTGAAAGCATTTGCTTTTGATGTGAGTGTACAGTTGTCGGTCTATATAGGTCTTATTATTACCAACTGTATTTTGATGGGACGTCTTGAGGCATTTGCTATGGCTAACAAGCCGTGGGCATCATTTCTCGATGGATTGGGCAATGGTCTCGGCTATGCGATTATTTTAGTGGTAACGGCTTTCTTTCGCGAACTGTTCGGCTCGGGTTCATTGCTGGGCTATCGAATTGTGCCGCAAAGTTGGTACGAAGCCGGTTATGTCGATAACGGTTTAATGATGTTGCCGTCAATGGCATTGATTTTATTAGCATGTATCATTTGGGTTCATCGCGCAGTTGATAAAGAACTTCAAGAGAAATAAATAATTGAATTGTATGGAAAACGCATTAAGTATATTTGTACGGTCCATTTTTGTGGACAATATGATTTTCGCCTACTTCTTGGGTATGTGTTCGTATCTGGCAGTGTCGAAAAATGTGAAGACTTCTTTCGGCTTGGGCGTGGCGGTAACGTTTGTACTGCTCATTACATTGCCGGTGAATTACTTGCTCGAACGTTATGTGTTGAGAGCGGGCGCACTTTCATGGTTGGGCGAAGGTTTTGCAAACTTAGATTTGAGTTATTTGAGTTTTATTTTGTTCATTGCGGTTATTGCAGCCATTACGCAATTGGTGGAGATGGTTGTAGAAAAATTTACCCCATCGCTTTATAATTCGTTGGGAATATTCCTGCCGCTTATTGCAGTAAACTGTGCCATTATGGGTGGTGCGCTTTTTATGCAGCAGCGTCTTGGTCTTGAAGCATCCGACCCGAAAGCGTTGAAAAGTATTGGCGATGTAGTGGCTTACGCACTTGGCAGTGGTGTCGGTTGGATTTTGGCTATTGTCGGTTTGGCGGCGATACGCGAAAAACTGGAGTACAGTAATGTTCCGGCTCCGTTGCGCGGTTTAGGTATTACATTTATTACGGTAGGGCTGATGGCGATGGCGTTCCTTTGCTTCAGCGGATTGAAAATTTAAAAATCACAGAAAAGATATGTTACTCGAAATTAACACTATGGCAATACTTGTCAGTCTGACCGTCTTTTTGTTGGTCATCATTTTGCTGGTTATTGTGTTGCTGGTTGCCAAACGTTATTTGGTGGCTTCAGGCAATGTAAAAATTACAATTAACGGTGATAAGGAATTTGAAGTTCCGGCAGGTAGAATGTTGTTGAGCACTATGGCTGATGTTGGTGTGTTTTTGCCGTCGGCATGTGGCGGTAAAGGCTCGTGTGCGCAATGCAAATGCCAAATACTTGACGGTGGTGGTGAAATTTTGCCGACCGAAACGGTGCATTTTACCCGAAAACAGATAATGGACAATTGGCGTTTGGGTTGCCAAGTAAAAGTGAAAGGCGACATGTCTCTCAAAGTGGAAGAATCTATTTTGGGTGTAAAAGAATGGGAATGTACGGTTATTTCCAACAAAAACGTTGCCACGTTTATCAAAGAATTCAAAGTGGCTTTGCCTCCGGGCGAACATATGGATTTTATCCCGGGTTCGTATTCGCAAATTAAAATTCCTGCTTACGACATTGACTATAACGATTTTGACCGCGAACAGATAGGCGATTTGTATGTGCCGGCATGGGAAAAATTTGGTCTATTCGGCTTAAAACAGAAAAATACCGAACCGACCATTCGTGCTTATTCTATGGCGAATTATCCTGACGAAGGCGATATTATCACACTCAATGTGCGTATTGCTACGCCGCCTTTCAAACCGAAAGAGCAAGGCGGTGGCTTTATGGATGTACCTTGCGGTATAGCAACGTCGTACATTTTCTCATTGAAACCCGGCGATAAAGTAACCATGAGCGGACCTTATGGTGATTTCCATCCGGTGTACGATTCGAAGAGAGAAATGATTTGGGTAGGCGGTGGTGCAGGTATGGCGCCGTTGCGTGCTCAGATTATGCACATGCTCAAAACGTTGGACACGCGCGACCGTGAGATGCACTATTTCTATGGCGCACGTTCTATCGACGAAGTGTTCTTTATGGAAGATTTCTTAGAACTCGAAAAGGAATTTTCGAATTTCCACTTCCATTTGGCACTCGACCGTCCCGACCCGAAAGCCGATGCAATGGGCGTGAAATATACAGCCGGTTTTGTGGCACCTGTTTTAGGCGATACCTATTTAAAACAACACGATGCACCGGAAGATATCGAATATTACCTTTGCGGACCTCCTATGATGGCAAAAACAGTGTTGGATTTGCTGCATAGTTTGGGTGTTGAAGACGATATGATTCGTTTCGACGATTTTGGTTAATTCTTACTGCCACATAACTACTACAAAAAACGACTTGCCTTGAGGCAGGTCGTTTTTTGTAGGTAAAAAAATAGGAACACTGCACGCAATGTCCCTACTTTATAAACTTTCAAACAGAAAGAGTTTTTTACTTCTTCGGTAATTCGCATTCCTTGCCTTGAAGGTTGTAAACCTTTTCGTCGCGAAGAATGTAAACCACACCATCAACTATTATTTTTTTCGATTTTGGTGCTTCAAGTTTCACGTTATTTATGGCGGTTGCATTTTTGTAAGTAGCCGTTATGGTTACGGCGTTGGCTGGCATCACAATGGTCAATGGGTTGGCTGTCTCTTGCTCTGTGGTGAGTGTCAATCCTTCGGACACCCATTTGTCAAACACCTTGCCATCTTCCGGAGCTTTATATTGGAAAGTAATTGATGTTCCCTCAAAATAGTCGCCACCGGTATATGTCCAATTTGGATATCCATGTTTATCTACATTGACTAAAGTGAGTGTATAAGTAGGCGCAGGTGCTTCAGCCGGCGCACCCAATAGTAGAAATGCAGAAATAACGGTAGGAGTCACATTTTCCACTAGTCCAGGAACAATCGTGTCGCCATCCCAAATAAAAATCAGCGTATTGAGGTCGGCAGGCCAAGCGTAATCTGTTTTTACACAAAATTGCAATTCCACAGCATACGTTTTGGTTCCGGAGATGGCTCCTTCGCCCAGACCAATACCCCAAAAATTACCCGGAGAATTTTCATAAAGCAAATACATGTTAGAACAATAATACCCAACTTCAGCGGGTGTTGACGTATTCTCCGTAATTTTTTGCTGAACTGCGCCTTCTGTGTTGCCTATGTAAAAGTCAATAGCATTGCGATTAAGCGAAAATTCAACCGTTGTGATTTCGGTTTGCGCATGCAGAGCCGCTGCGCAGCAAAAAGCTGCTAATAAAAAGAAAAGTTTTTTCATAAAATTGATAAATTTTAAATGATTTATAAGTAATTGATTTTTAATTATTTACCCCCCCCCGTTTTGACGCGAGGAGGGCATATGGTTATGCGTTTTTCGCATTTTATAATTTAACACTACAAAGATAATACTTTTTTTTGAATAAAAAAACTTTTGAAACAAAAAAATGAAAAAAATAGTGGTATCGGCAACGAATAATGTGAATTTTTGGCAAAGAAATGTTGAAGTCGCATAAAAAAACTATCTTTGTAAAAAAATAGTTTGATAATGAGTTCGGGAAGAAAAAAACGCGTATTAATGGCTATGAGTGGCGGCATTGATAGCACTGTGGCAGCTATGCTGCTGCAAGAGCAAGGCTACGAATTGGTGGGCGTTACTTTCCGAACGTTCGATATTGATTTGGCAAATGAGAAAGGCAGTTGTGGTGGAGACACCATTTTAGAGGCGAAGCAAAATGCCGAACGAATGGGTTTTGAGCATCATATTGTCGATTATCGGGAGAAGTTTCGGGCAACGGTTATCCAAAATTTCATGGATGAATATATGCGTGGGCGCACGCCAAATCCGTGTGTATTGTGCAATTCGCACATCAAATGGGGGGCATTGATGAACAAGGCAGCAGAATTGCAGTGCGATTTTATTGCTACGGGACATTATGCTCGCATTGAACATGACGGTGGACGTTATTTTTTGGCTGTGGCTGCCGATACGCGCAAAGACCAAACCTATTTTTTGTGGCAGTTGATGCAGAAAAATTTGGCGCATACGTTGTTTCCGCTGGGCGATTTTACCAAACAGGAAGTGCGACAAATGGCGTTCGACCGTGGCTACGCAAAACTGTCGAAAAAAGCCGAAAGTCAAGAAATTTGCTTTGTGCCAAACGACGATTATCGGACTTTTTTAGCACAAAACGTTCCCGATTTTAATCAAAAATGTCGTGTCGGCAATTTTGTCGATGAGTCGGGGAAGCCGATAGGCAAGCATCAAGGTTTTCCAAATTATACTATTGGACAGCGCAAAGGTTTGCAGGTAGCGTTTGGCTCGCCACGCTATGTTACTGCTATTGATGCCGTCAAAAACGAAGTTACGTTGGGCGAGCGCGACGATTTATTTACGTCCGTTCTTGAAGCCGACGGTTGCAATTTAGTCGATGAAACTTTGTTGCAAAGCGATAGTCGTGTGTTGGCGCGTATTCGCTATAAAACTACCGCAGTGGAGGCAACGGCTACTTATGCCAACGGCATTTTGCGGTTGGTGTTCGATAAACCTGTTTGGGGCGTAACGCCCGGGCAGTCACTGGTATTGTACCGAAATAATCGTTTGTTAGGAGGAGGATTTATTCGATGAAAAGAAATGTAGTGATTGGTTGTTTCTTGTTTGTAGTGACGGTTTGTTTTTCGCAAGCCTACTTTTTTGTACGTTTTTCGGACAAGGGAAATCCTTGTGCTTATACCGTAGAAAATCCTTGCGATTTTTTATCTAATCGGGCAATAGAACGCCGTGTGGCGCACGGTATAGTCATTGACAGTACCGATTTTCCTGTACATGCAGCTTATTTGGATGCGATACAGAGCTTGGGCTTGACGCTAAAACATACGTCTCGGTGGCTTAATGGTGCTACGTTTTTGGCAACGGACACTTCGGTAATGGCACAAGTGCGCGCATTGCCGTTTGTGGTTTATACACAATGTACAAAAAAATTGTCCGGTGGCAAGCGAAAAATTTCTGATAAATTGGCGTTTACAAAAGGAAACCACGGCACAGCAACAACTCAAATAGAGATGTTGCGAATTGATTCGCTTCATGCGTTGAATTTTAAAGGCGACAATATACATATAGCAGTTATTGATGCCGGTTTTTACAAATTAGATACAAACCCCGGTTTCGAGCGGTTTCGCAGCAATGGGCAATTGCTTGGAGTGCGCGATTTTGTGGGTGATTCGATTGATATTTACAAAGCCGATGCACACGGTATGCATGTGTTATCGACTATTGTCGGTTATCTGCCCGAAAACTATATGGGCAGCGCTCCAAATGCTTCGTGTTGGCTGTTGAGAACGGAAGATGTTGCATCGGAAACGCTTTTGGAAATAGATAATTGGGTGGCTGCCGTGGAGTTTGCCGATAGTGCGGGCGTGGATATTATCACTTCATCGTTGGGCTATTCCACATTCGACGATGCTTCCACCAATTTTTCTTACGCCGACATGAACGGTCGCACGGTGCGCAATAGCATTGTGGCAACAATGGCTGCTCGCAAAGGAATTTTAGTGTTGAATAGCGCAGGTAACGAAGGCAATAAACCTTGGCGCTACATTACAACGCCTGCCGATGCCGACAGCATATTGACGGTAGGAAGTGTTGGAGCTTCGTGTTCGCCAAGCCCGTTTAGTTCGTTTGGACCTTCGTCCGATGGACGCATCAAACCCGATGTTTGCGCTATGGGCGGAATGACGGCTTTGATTAATGCCGATGGTTACACGTTTTCAGGCAACGGCACCTCTTTTTCTACACCGATAATGGCAGGAGCTGTTGCCTGTTTGTGGCAGGCGTTACCGCAGTTAAATTGTGTGGAAATTGCCAATTTGGTGCGTCAAAATTCATCGCAATCAGAGTATCCTGATTCTATTATGGGCTACGGTATTCCCGATATGGTGCGTGCTTACTATGGTGCGTCTTCGCAACTCTCTCGGACTGAAACGGGCGTTATTTCCGTTTATCCCAATCCTGCTACGGACGTTGTGTCGATAGTTGTGCCTGCCGGTGCGGTGAAAATTACGGTAACAGATTTGTTTGGCAGAGAAATGTGGCGTTCGACTGTGGACGGTACTTGCACAATTAATTGCTCTGAATGGTCTCAAGGGGTTTATTTTGTGACGGTTACAGCTAATCATAAGCGTTTGGTATCGAAAATTATAAAAAAATAAATGATGGGTGAAGTTCCTGAAATAACATCCTGTTCGTTGTCCGAACTTGCCTTAAAGTTAAAAACTGTTGTACGCGATAGTTTTTCATCGCCTGTGTGGGTGCGTGCCGAAATTAGTGAGTTGTACGAGAACGCTAACGGCAACTGCTATTTGGAATTGATTGAAAAATCGGGTGATAAAATTGTAGCCCGTCAAAAAGCTGTAGTGCTTTCTTTTACCTACCGCATGTTGAAACCTTATTTTGAAGAAAATACGGGAATTGCTTTTTCGGCGGGGATTTCGGTGTTGGTGGCGTGCGTGTACGATTTTCACGAAATCTATGGTTTGAGCTTGCATATAAAAGATGTTGAGCCGTCGTACACCGTGGGCGAGGCAGCGCGCCGAAAATTGGAAATTCTTCGCCGTCTTAGCGATGAAGGTGTGGCGGATATGAATCGGCAACTGCTTTTGCCGCTTGTTCCTAATCGTGTGGCAATTATTTCGTCGGCTACGGCTGCCGGTTATGGCGATTTTGTTGACCAATTAACGCACAACGGCTATCAATATAAATTTTATCACCGTTTGTTTCCGGCTGTCATGCAAGGCAATGCTACTGAGGAGTCGGTTATAGCGGCTTTGGATACTATTTTTGCCCATTATGATGATTTTGACGTGGTGGTCATTATACGTGGAGGCGGTGCAACAGCCGAATTGGCAGCGTTCGATAATTACGCCATTGCTCTGCATTGTGCTCAATTTCCGTTGCCGATTATTGTTGGAATAGGTCATCAACGCGATGATACTGTGTTAGATGCAGTAGCTTATCGCAGCGTGAAAACGCCTACCGCAGCGGCAGAATTTTTGATTGATGCCATGCGTCAAGCAGAAATGGAGTTGGACGGACGCATTCAAGCGTTGGCTGGCAATGTGCAAACCATAATGGAAGAATATCGACAAGGATTGCGTACGCATGCCATGAAATTACGCTATGCCGTACAAACTTTTTCGCACCATCGGCGCAGCGATTTGCAAACAATCAAAATGGAGTTGGTAGATGCTTTTAGAAAACGAATGTTTGCCGAAAATAGGAAAGCCGATGCGGTAGAAAACAGAGTAAAAATGTTAAATCCTGCCATATTATTGAAAAAAGGCTATACACTTACCTTGAAAAACGGTCGTATTGTTACTTCAAAAACATCTCTTTCGCAGGGCGATACCATCGAAACTCTTTTTAGCGACGGCTCTGTATGGAGTGTTGTAGATAAAAACAAAAATCGCTGATAACACAACGTTATCAGCGATTTGAGGAGTTGTCTCACGAAGATTCGAACTTCGACAGGCAGAACCAAAATCTGCAGTGCTACCGTTACACCATGAGACAAGCACATTGTGCTTTCGAAAAAGCGTGGCAAAGATACTACTATTTTTTTTAATAACAAAATAAGCGGAAAAAATATTTTTGTCCCCGCTTTTTTCGTACATTTGCAAAATGTAACTTTTGCTACAACAGCTATGTCCTTGTCCGTACAAAATATTTCAAAACGTTATGGCAACCAACAGGTGCTCGACCGTGTGAACTTCAATTTGGAAGTTGGTGAAATTGTTGGTTTCTTAGGACCTAACGGTGCGGGAAAGTCCACATTGATGAAAATCATTGCCGGTTTTGTGCTTCCCGACGAAGGTGTGGTGGAGGTGTGCGGGCACAAAGTGGCTACTGACGATATTGTTACCAAGCGTTTGGTGGGCTATTTACCGGAACACAATCCGCTCTATTTGGATATGTATGTAACAGAATATCTGAATTTTGTAGCCGGATTTTATGCTATTGACGACAAACGCCGCCGCATTGCCGAAATGATTGAACGGACGGGTTTAGGAGCTGAAAGTCGCAAAAAAATAGGTCAATTGTCGAAGGGTTACCGACAACGCGTAGGTTTGGCGCAAGCCATGTTGCACAATCCGCAAGTGCTTATTCTCGACGAACCGACTACCGGTCTTGACCCTAACCAAATTGTCGAAATACGGCGACTGATAAGCGATTTTGGAAAAGACTGTACCGTGCTGTTTTCTACGCATATTATGCAAGAAGTGCAAGCACTGTGCCGTCGGGTAGTGATTATTGACAAAGGCAAAATAGTAGCTGATGCGTCGGAACGTGACATTATGCGCCAATCGGAAGAAGCATTGTTTGAAGTGGAAATAAAGGAACACGCTACTGTTTCCGATTTCGCGGAATTGTCCAACAAAATAAGTTCGGTAAAGGCAATTGCTGACGGCAAGTTCGAGATAGCTGCCATGCAAGATATTCGGCAGGAACTTTTTTCGCTGGCTATGCATAAACAATGGACTATTTTGACACTAAAAGAGATTGAAAGTTCGATGGAGGACATTTTTAGGCAACTGACAAACAACGATTGATAAGATATGACGGACGAATTTGACATACATCGCCAAGAATTTGAGAGTGACAGCGACATGGAAAGAGCGTTGCGACCGCTTTCGTTCGCCGATTTTAACGGACAAGAAAAAGTAATCGAAAATCTCTCTATTTTTGTGCAAGCTGCCCGTTTTCGTGGTGAATCACTTGACCACGTACTGTTGCACGGGCCACCGGGCTTGGGCAAAACAACGCTTTCTCACATTATTGCCAATGAGTTGGGCGTAGGTCTTAAAATTACTTCGGGACCAGTACTTGACAAGCCGGGCGATTTGGCAGGATTGCTTACGAGTTTGGAGAATAACGATGTGCTTTTTATTGACGAAATACATCGCTTAAGTCCTATCGTTGAGGAGTACCTTTATTCTGCTATGGAGGATTTTCGCATTGATATTATGATAGATAAAGGACCAAGTGCACGTTCTATTCAATTGGATTTGAATCCGTTTACGCTAATTGGTGCAACCACTCGTAGCGGATTGCTTACCAGTCCTTTACGCGCACGTTTTGGTATTAATTGTCATTTTGAATATTATGATGAAAAGGTGCTTACAGGCATTGTTAAGCGATCGGCTGCCATTTTAGACGTACCTTGCACCGACGATGCTGCTGTCGAAATAGCTTTTCGTAGCCGTGGCACACCGCGTATTGCCAATGCGCTTTTGCGCCGTGTGCGCGATTTTGCCCAAGTGAAAGGCACGGGAGTTATCGATAAAGAGATTGCTTGCTATTCGCTCGAAGCGCTTAACATTGACAAGTACGGTTTAGACGAAATAGACAACAAAATTTTGCTGACTATCATTGATAAATTTCGTGGCGGACCGGTTGGTATCACTACCATTGCTACGGCTTTGGGCGAAGACCCCGGCACCATTGAAGAGGTGTACGAACCGTTTTTGATTAAAGAAGGTTTTATGAAACGCACACCCCGAGGACGCGAAGTAACAGAGTTGGCATACAAACATTTGGGACGTATGAAACAGAGTGAACAAACAAGTTTGTTTGAATAGAATATGGCGGAACTGAAAACTTTGGCTAAGGAAACGGCTATTTACGGAGTAAGCAGCATTATAGGTCGATTTTTAAATTGGTGCTTGGTACCGCTATATTCGTATGTGCTGGTTGATTCGGGCGACTACGGTATAGTTACCAATCTATATGCGTGGACGGCTCTGGTGGTCATCATATTGACGTATGGCATGGAAACGGGATTTTTCCGTTTCATCAACAAACAACCGGAGAGTGAACGCAGTGATAACCGCGTGTACAGTACTACTTTGACGAGCGTAGGCACTACGTCCATAATTTTTTCTATTGTCTGTATCGTTTTCGGTCAATCTATTGCCAATGCGTTAGGCTATGGCGAGCATCCCGAGTTCATTTGGATGTTGGGCGTGGTGGTTTCGATGGATGCGTTCGATTCTATCCCGTTTTCGTATTTGCGTTACAAAAATAAGCCTATCGTTTTCGCTTCGTTGAAGTTATTGATGATTTTCGTCAATATTCTGTTCAACATTTTCTTTTTGGTACTCTGTCCGATTATTGCCAAATCGCACCCCGAATGGATAAGTTGGTTTTATAATCCCGATTATGGCGTGGGCTACATTTTTGTGGCTAATTTCATTTCTACCACTACGGTAACATTGGCGCTGCTGCCTTATGTGTTTGTCGGCAAGTGGAATTTTGACGGGGCTTTGTTGCGTTCCATGCTGAAATATTCGTTGCCGCTATTGTTGCTTGGCATTGCGGGTATAATGAACCAGTCGATAGACAAAATCATTTTCCCAATGGTCTATCCCGACCCTGCGGAAGGTATGCGCGAATTGGGCATATACGGTGCTTGTTTCAAAGTGGCGATGGTAATGATGATGTTTACTTACGCTTTTCGTTTTGCCTATGAACCGTTTGTGTTTGCTAAAAACGAAGAAAAGGATAGTAAAACCACTTACGCCGATGCAATGAAATATTTCGTTATTACTACATTGTTGATTTTTTTGTGTATAGTAGCCTATATTGATGTGTTTCAATTGCTTCTCGGTCCTCGGTATCGTGCCGGAATACGTGTTGTTCCCATTGTTCTGATGGCTTATTTTTTTCAGGGCGTTATGTACAATCTGTCGTTGTGGTACAAACTAGTTGACCGCACAATGTTTGGTGCGTTGTTTTCGTTAGTAGGATTGGTAATAACTCTGATAATCAATATTTTATTTATTCCCGTTTGTAGTTATATGGCGTGTGCGTGGGCTTCGCTTGTCAGTGCGGTGGTAATGGTTGTAATGTCTTATGCTTTTGGGCAAAAATATTATCCGATAAATTACGACTTGAAACGTATTGGTTTTTATTTTGTACTTTCTATGGTGTTGTTTGCCGGCATGTACTTTTTTGCATTCAATAATGTTGTTCTCAATATCTTATACCGCACATTGCTTGTTGGTTTGTTTGTGGCGGTAGCGTTGTGGTACGAATGGCTTTCGTTGCAACAAAACTTTAACTTAAGACGTAAACATTAGATGTTGAAAAATAAAATTGAAAAAAACAGCTGAAATTTAGAATAGCGCCATTTTTTTTCCTAACTTTGTGGAGTTTATATTTTACCCTTAATTTTTGAGTTAAACCATTTTTAATAATATTTTTTAGAATAGTATGTCTCTTTTTTCTCTTACACAAGACATTGCCATTGATTTAGGAACGGCAAACACCATTATTATTCATAATGATAAAATTGTGGTGGACGAACCCTCCATTGTGGCGTTGGATCGTCGTACCGACCAATTGATAGCTATCGGCTCAAAAGCCCAACAAATGCACGGAAGGGCACATGAAGCCATTCGTACGGTGCGCCCGTTGCGCGATGGTGTTATTGCCGACTTTTACGCAGCAGAGTTGATGATTCGCGGACTGGTAAAAATGATACCGAAAACCAGTTATTTTTTTGCTCCGTCTTTAAAAATGGTTGTTTCCATACCTTCGGGTAGCACTGAAGTAGAGATGCGTGCCGTGCGCGACTCATCGGAACATGCCGGCGGACGCGATGTTTATATGCTTTACGAACCTATGGCGGCTGCTATTGGCATTGGCTTAGACGTAGAAGCTCCCCAAGGTAATATGATTGTGGATATAGGCGGTGGAACGACCGAGATAGCCGTTATTGCATTAGGTGGTTTGGTAACAAATAAATCCATTCGTATTGCCGGCGACGATTTTACAGCCGACATTATGGACTATATGAACCGTCAGCACAGCATAAAAATTGGCGAAACAACAGCCGAACAAATTAAAATTAAAGTGGGCGCAGCATTGACCGATTTGGGCGAAGATGCTCCCGAAGAATATCTGGTGCATGGTCCCAATAAAATGACTTCGCTGCCAATGCAAATTCCTATTTCGTATCAGGAAATAGCGCATTGCCTTGACAAATCGTTGATGAAAATAGAAACGGCAATTCTTTCGGCGTTGGAAAATACGCCTCCCGAACTCTATTCCGATTTGTGTGACAATGGTATCTATTTGTCGGGTGGTGGTGCACTTCTGCGCGGTTTGGCTGATAGGCTGGCTGATAAAGTTAGAATCCCGTTCCATGTAGCCGAAGATCCTTTGCATGCAGTGGCGCGCGGTACGGGAATAGCTCTCAAAAATGTAGATAAATACCAATTCTTATTACGATAATTTGTATAATCTTTTAAAATAGGGCTGTGGATTTTATCCACTAGCTCCTGTTTTTTTACGAAGCACAATGTCACAACTCTTCCGATTTCTTTCACGCTACAACCATTTTATTCTCTTCTTGTTGCTGGAAGTTATTGCTTTTACGCTCATAATTAATCGGAACGACTACCAAAAAAGTGTTTTTTCCCGCATCAACACACAAGTGTTGGGTTCGGTGTCGTCGGTAACGTCAAGCGTAGCCGACTATTTTTCGCTCAAGTCGGACAATGCGTTTTTAGCGGAAGAAAATGCGGCATTGCAAAATGAATTACTGCGTCTCAAATCTTCAAAAAATCCTGTTTCGGCGTTTGCTCAAAGCGATAGTGCATTTGCTTTCACTTCGGCAAAAGTGGTTTATAACACAGTAAACCGTTTTCAGAACAGCCTGATTTTAGATAAAGGTTCGACTGACGGCGTACGTCCTAATATGGGCGTAGTTACGCCGCAAGGCGTGGTCGGCATTGTTGAAAGTGTGTCCAAACATTTTTGTACGGTGATATCGGTACTCAACATCGAAAGTCGCATAAGCGGGAAAGTAAAAAACAGTAACTATTTGGGCTCTATTTCGTGGGATGGAAAGAATACTACTGTTGTACAGATGGAAGAGATGCCGCGCCACGTGGAAATAAAAATGGGCGATACAATTGTAACCAGCGGACATTCGGCTATATTTATGGAAGGCATGATGATTGGCACGGTAATAAAAGCCGAAATTAACGAAAATGATGCTTACTACAAGGTAGATGTGCGTTTGGCAAACCGATTTCAAGCACTTAATTATGTAACTATTGTTTCGTTCGCTCTCCGCGACGAATATGACGAATTGCAAAAGACGACAATCAATGAATAATGTATTTTGGCAAATACTACGGGCAGTGTTGCTGTTGTTTGTTCAAATAGTTGTTTTGAACAATATACAACTGTTTGGTATGGTGTCGCCGTTTCTTTATACATTGATTATCATTACATTGCCAATAAAAATGCCACGCAACTATGTAATGCTTTTGGGCTGTTTGATTGGTTGTGTGATGGATGTGTTTACCAATTCGTACGGCTTTCATTTTGCAGCAACAGTATTGGTGGCTTATGCTCGTCCGTTTTTGATGAAACTGTTTGCTACTCGCGAAAACATGGAAAAGCTGTATCCCTCGTACACTAATTTCGGCAACGCATTCTACTATTATGCTTTCGCAATGGTGTTCCTCCATCATTTTTGCCTCTTTGCCATCGAAGCATTTTCCTTTTATTACATTGGGTTAGTTTTGCTTAAAACTCTTTGCAGTTCGGTGTTTACTCTTATTTTGATTTGGGGCATAGAAACCTTAAAGATACGGCGGAAATGAAAAACGACCCTTTCAAAAATAGGCAACACATCATTCAAATTCTCATTGTCTTAGTAGCCGTCATTTTTGTTTTCCGTCTCATCGATTTACAACTTATAAAAGACTACGGCGAGATTGCGGACAGTTACGCTTTTTATCGTAAAACGGACTATGCACCGCGCGGTTTGCTGTACGACAGAAATGGTAAATTGCTGGTTTACAACCAACCGACATACGATGTGATGATTACCGTTCACGAATTGGATAAATTAGCAAAAGCAAAAACACCTTTGGACACGTTGGCTTTGTGCAAAGTGCTTGCCATTGATAAATCAACATTTGACAAATTGCTCCGTCAGACAAAAAAACGAAGAGGCTATTCTAAGCTCACGCCGCAACGTTTCATTACGCAATTATCGCCTCAGGAATACGCTGTTTTGCAGGAAACGCTGTACCGTTTTCCGGGATTTACGGTGCAAAGTCGAACATTGCGCAATTATGTTTTTCCGTATGCTGCTCATGTGTTGGGTTCTATTGGTGAAGTGTCGAAACGAACAGTTGAAAACGACCCTTCGTACAAAGCGGGCGACTATGCGGGCATATATGGCATAGAAAAAGCCTACGAAACCGAATTGCGGGGCAGTAACGGTGTGGAAATTTTGTTGCGTGACAATCACGGTCGCATACAAGGAAAATACAGCGAAGGAAAATACGATGTACAGCCGATAGCGGGAACAGATATTACTACGACATTGGATATTGATTTGCAAATGGTAGCCGAAGATTTGTTACAAGGTAAAAAAGGCAGTGTAGTGGCTATCGAACCGGCTACGGGAGAAATTTTGGCTATGGCTTCCAGTCCTACGTGGGATCCTTCCATTTTGGTGGGACGCAAACGCTCAAAAAATTATAAATTGTTGGCAAGCGATAAAACAAAACCGTTGCTCAATCGCGCTACTCAAGGCGTTTATTCACCGGGTTCTACATTCAAAATCGTTCAGGCGTTGGTTTGTTTACAAGAAGGTGCAATCACTGAACGCACGCTTTATCCTTGCAGCGGTCCGTCGTCCAAACCGATAAGATGCACGCACCACCATGGCTCGCTTGTTTCGTTGGAAAATGCCATAGAGCAAAGTTGTAATCCTTATTTTTGGCTGGCTTATCGCGATATGCTTGAAAAGGACGGTTATGGTGAAAAAAATGCGACGTTTAAAAAACATTATCAAAAATGGCGTGACAATTTGTTGAGTTTCGGTTTGGGACCTAAATTTTCGGACACTGATATTTCCGAACAGTCGAACGGCAGCATTCCTTCGGTTAAAACTTATGATAGATGGTATGGCCCAAGCGGTTGGCGTGCTTTGACAATTCGTTCAAATGCCATCGGACAAGGCGAAGTGCAGATTACACCTGTGCAATTGGCTAATGTCGCAGCGATTATTGCTAATAGCGGTTATTATATAACGCCACATCTGAGAAAATCTGACAGTATGTTGTTTCATCGTCATCAGACGGCAGTAGAGGCAAAATATTTTCCGATAGTACAGCAGGGAATGTGGCGCGTGTGCGAATATGGTACGGGACGTTACTACAAATTGGATTCCATTTCGATGTGTGGTAAAACCGGTACGGTAGATAACAATTTGGGGCGACCGCATTCACTTTTCGTGGGTTTTGCACCGAGAGAGAATCCGCAAATTGCAGTTGCTGTAGTAGTGGAAAACGCCGGTTTTGGTGCTACTTGGGCTAATCCTATCGCTAGTCTTGTAATGGAACAATACCTTACAGGGACGATAAAAAGGAAAGATTTGTTTACGCGTATAAAAGATGCAGTACTCGATGTCAATGTCAAGAAATATTAGTATAAGAGCTTCCATTGATTGGATGACGGTATTTATTTTTGGTCTATTACTCATTTTCGGATGGCTGAATATATACGGCGCCAGCTACAACTACGAGCAGGCTTCTATTTTTGATTTCTCGTACCGTTCCGGTAAACAGTTTTTGTGGATGGGCGTTTCGGTTGTGATAGCTTCTGTTATTTTGTTAATGGACTACAAAGTATTTACCACTTTCTCTGTGCTTTTTTATATTATTACGGTAGTTGTACTGTTGCTAACGGCGTTTGTTGCGCCCGATATCAAAGGCTCGCGCTCGTGGATTCCTCTTGGTCCCGTGAGTTTGCAACCGGCAGAGTTTGCAAAAATATTTACTGCCTTAATGTTGGCAAAAGTAATGAGCGAATACAATTTCCGTTTGAAAGGTTTTCGCAATTATGCAAAAGTGTGCGTGGTAATTTTGGTGCCGATGATTGCCATTATTCTTGAAAAAGAAATGGGTTCAGCTTTGGTGTTCTTGGCGTTTTCTCTGATGCTTTATCGCGAAGGATTGCCCGGGTTGGTGCCGCTATTAGGATTTTTATGCGTGCTGCTTTTTGTGTTGGTTATTCGTTTCGATGCGGTGCAGATTAATACATTGCCCAATAATAGCGTAGGAATGTTAATCTGTTTGTGCATTATTTTGTTGGTAACGTGGTTTTTGATGTATCACTATACGCGCGAAAAAAAGGATAAACGCCTGAAATATCATATTCTTCCGGCTTTGGGCATCGGTATCGTTGTTGGAGTGCTGAATATTTGGGTGGAAGTGCCTTTCGTTTATGTGGCGTTGGGTGTGTTAGCGGCTACTATCGTTTATTTGTTGGTGCGTGCTTTTCTGTTGCGGTCGAAAAGCTATATGTGGGTAGCGGTATTTATCATGGTAGCAATTGTTTACACCTATTCTGCCGAATATCTCTTCAAAAAAGTGTTGCAAGACCATCAACGCAACCGTATCGAAGTGGTGTTGGGCATTAAAGACGACCCGTCGGGAGCGGGCTACAACATTAATCAAGCCAAAATTGCTATCGGCTCGGGCGGATTTCTCGGAAAAGGATTTCTGAAAGGTACGCAAACCAAATTAAAATATGTACCGGAACAAGACACTGACTTTATTTTTTGTACCGTTGGTGAAGAGTTTGGTTTTTGGGGCTCGGTACTGCTCATTGGTTTGTACGTTTGGCTGTTGTTGCGGCTCATTTTCTTGGCGGAACGACAAAATGACACATTTGCGCGCATCTACGGCTATTGCGTGGTAAGCATCTTTTTTGCCCATGTAATGATAAATATTGGCATGGTACTCGGCTTGGTGCCGGTTATTGGAATTCCGTTGCCGTTTATGAGCTATGGCGGTTCGTCGTTGTGTGCGTTTACCGTGCTGCTGTTCATTTTCCTAAAATTGGACATTGCCCGCTTGGGCAGGGCAACTTGATGAATGCCAAACCTTCCTGAAAAAGTTGTCTATTCTTTTCTAAAAATTAGTCAAAATGTAATGCTGAAGCCAGCATGTATGTTAAATCCTGCTTGGGCATAATACCACGGCATATATTTTTGACGGGAAGGCGAAAAATCGCCGCTTGCACCTTCAAAATAGCTGTAAGTGCCGCCATTCGATACGTAAAGCGTGTTAAAAAGATTGTTCATTTGTATATTGACAGTCAAGTTTTTAAGAACTTTTTTTACAGGAATGGTGTAAGCCAAACGAAGATTTGTTACGCAATAATCGTCAAGTTTAGCGGCAGCGTTCATTGTGTTGTCGAGAAATTGCTCACCTACATAATTGGTCTGCAATTGCGCATTAAATCCTTTAATGTCAAATTGAAAATTGCTACCGGCTGTGATGTTTGGTGAAAATGAAATATCTGTTGTGCCATAATTGACCAAAACTTGTCCGTTGTTTGCCACAACTTCGGGCTGGTTCCAATCTGCATCCCAATCATCCACCCAATCGGAGTAGTTTTTAATTTTATTTCGGCTCAAAGTAATGTTGCCGTCCCATGAAAACCAACTACAAGGCTGTACGCCAAAAGTCAGTTCTATGCCCGTGCGGTAACTATCTTTTACGTTTTTGGTGAGGTAAGCGCCTGTGTCGCTGTATTTTCCTGTCAGTACCAACTGATTGTCGTAGTCCATAAAATATAAATTGGCACCAATAAAAAACAGGCGATGTGCGTAGGTGTAACCGAGTTCGTAGTCGTAAAGGCGTTCGGATAAGGGAAGGTCGTTTAGACCGGCTTCGGTATAGTTTTGGCGGTTGGGTTCGCGATTGGCAATGGCAAAATTGAAATAGGTAGTATGCCCGCTATTGGTGTACGAAATGCCCGCTTTGGGGTTAAAAAAATGAAATTGTTCATGTACGGGAATTTCTTCCAAATTTTCGTCGTTGATACCTTCTATTTGGTAATTGATATAACGGTATTGCAGGTCGCCGAAAAGATTTAACCCTTTGATTATCTGCCAATCGGCTTTTAGATAGACGTTAGCTTCAAATTTATTGCCTTGACTGCGGTAGTATTCAAAATCTTGCGGAATGCTCTGATTGTAAGTGCGTACCCAGATGACATTGCCAAAATGGTCACCCTGATAATTGTTTACCGCTCCGCCTAATGAAGCATTCACTTTGCGATGGGTATAATTGACCGCTAAAACGCCGCCGTAGAAATGATTTTTAAGATTTTTGCGGCGCACAATGTCGGATTTTTTTATACAGTTTCCCAGCGAGTCAATAAAATTCGGCAAGCTGTATTCTGCAAATTTTCTATTTTCCTTGTATTGTTCGTAGTAACCGTTTCCGAAGGTGTAATGCAGTGCGGCGTTTAAGTTCCAACGTGCGTTAAAAATATGTGAAGCGTGCAGTTGAAAATGATTTTGACGGTAATTGTCGGTTTGGTTGTCATAAAAAGCGTCATTGCCGTTGTCGTCAATATAGTGACCGGCGGGATTGTAGCGGCGATTGTCGGCTAATGTGGTGCTGTCAATGCCGTCCCACGCCATATAAGTTTTTTCACCGCCACCGAATGCCATCAGTTTTACCATTGTGTTCATTCCGTACCATGCGCCCGAAGCATAATACGAGTAGAGGTCGGAGAAGGCGCGTTCCACATAGCCGTCGCTGTTTACTTTAGAAAAACGCGCATCGAAAGAAAAACCGTTTTTCATAAGACCGGTACCGAATTTTACACTTTCGCGGAATGTGTTGTACATACCGCCGTTGAAGTCGATTTGCGCATAAGGATTTTTTGTTGTTTTGGCAGTTTGCATATTTACCGATGCGCCGAATGCCGATGCGCCGTTGGTGGAACTGCCCACGCCGCGTTGCACATTTACACTGTTCATACTGGCTGCCAAATCGGTCATATTAACCCAAAAAACGGTTTGCGATTCGCTGTCGTTGAGTGGCACGCCGTTTATGGTCATGTTGATGCGATTTTGGTCGGTGCCGCGAATGCGGAAGTAGGTGTAACCGACACCCAAACCGTCGTCCGATGTAACAATGAGCGACGGCGTGCCACTCAGTAAGTACGGCAAATTGACACCGATATTACGCTCTTCAAGTTTGTCGGCGGTAAAAGTTTCGGCAGTTTGAGATGTTTTGCCGCCCATGCGAGTCGATGATACGACTATTTCTTCTAAATCTCTGCTTAATTCGATAGAATCGTTGGCTGCGGTTTGTGCATTGACCCAGCCGAAAACCATTAAGGTTGCTGCTAATACTAATTTTTTTTGCATATAGCTTTGTGTTATGAAAAATCCGAAGATTTTTCGGGTTAAACAAAACTACAAGCGTTGGGATAAATAAAGTAGATTCATAGAGTTGCCACGCATCTAAAAAATGCGTTTCTAAAAATGAATACTACTTAAGGTGGAGAATTGTTTTACTTTTTCCCTTCTCGGAATTACCCGGGCAGGTTCAAAGGGTATAATCTCAGCCTGTAAAGGCACCCCTAAGCGTGTAGCGGAACGATAATTGTTCCAAATCGACGGCAAAGGTACGAAATAAATTAAGAATAACAAATAAGTGGTGAATAATTAATCCAAAAAACGGGCTATTAGACAAACCAACAGAGATAAAATAAAAAATTGCATAAGAAACGCACAACTATCAAATTTTCAAACTTCTGAACTATTACACCTTCAAATATTTATTGTATCTTTGCAATTCATTATTTATACAAGTTCTAAAAATGAAGAAATTTACAGGACTATTAATAATTGTTTTAATGCTGTTTGCCTGCTCCAATGAAAAACGTGAGGCAGACATTTCCGGCATCGAATTGGAGGTAAAAATCGGGCGTTTTGACATCGATTTTTGGAATTTGGACACTCTGGATATTCCATCGGAACTGTTGCGTTTGGAAAAGAAATACCCCGAATTGTTGCCCATCTATTTGGAGCGAATAGTGGAGTTTGGCAAAGTTACCGACACAATTACGGCAAGCACTATTTTGAGTTTTTACAAAGATACGGCGGTTATCAATCTTTATACTGACGAATTGGCGGCTTTCGCCGATGTGTCGGACATTGAAGCGAAACTGACCGATGCTTTTAAGCGTGCCCGTTATTTTTTCCCCGACAAAGCAACGCCACAATTTTGTTTGCACGTTTCGGGATTGAACCAAAGTTTGGTAGTGGGCGAAAATTTCATTTCGCTGAGTGCGGACAACTATTTGGGCAGCGACTATTCGTTGTACAAAAGAGTGATGATTTACAACTATTTACGTCCGAATATGTGTCGCGAAAAAATTGTTTCCGACTACGTTACGGCGTTTTTAGTAAGCGAATTTCCTTTTGTTTCGCAACAAAGGCAACTGCTTGACGAAATGATTTACCGCGGAAAAATTATGTATGTGCAATCGCTGTTGTTGCCCAATGAGCCTGAGCGTTTGTTGATGGGTTACACGCCGGAGCAGTGGGCGTGGGCTGAAAAATACGAAAAAGAGGTGTGGCTGACCATGCTCGGCAAACAGCATCTTTTTTCACACGACCCGATGTTGGTGGTGCAGTACCTGAACGATGCGCCGTTTACTACGCCTATTTCGCAAGAATCGCCGGGCAGATTGGGTGTTTATATCGGTTGGCAAATAGTGGAAGACTATATGAAGAGAGAGCGCAACGTAACGCCTGCCGAATTGATGAAAGATTTCGATTATCGGAAAATTTTCCAAAAATCGGGCTATAAACCGTAAACGTATGACACAGGAAGAGGAAATAAAAACGGCGCAGAAAATACTTTCGGACTTTTTGTCGTTACAACAGATGAGGTGTACTGCCGAACGTGACAAAATTGTGGAGTGCATTTACACCTACAACGGACATTTTACGCCCGATACCATTTACGAACTTATGAAAAAGTCGTTTAGGGTAAGCCGAGGCACCGTTTACAACACGTTCGAAGTGCTGGTAAAGTGCAATTTGATTGTGCAGCACCATTTTTTGAACAATCGGGTGGAATATGAAAAAACAACTGCCAATGCGACACATCATCATCGTATTTGTACAAAATGTGGCGAAGTGGTGGAATTTTCCGACCTGAAAATAAAGCGAGCGATAAAAAACCGCACTTTTACAACGTTTGATGTTGATTATCAGACAGTTTATTTGTATGGAATTTGCAAAAAATGCAAACGAAAATACGGTTTAAAGTAAATTGCTGTGCGTGCGCATTCGTTTTGGCAAGATTTTTGACAGTAACGAGTGTTTATTAGTGAAAATTTAATTATTAATCAAAGAAAAATTTATGAACATGTATTGGATTCTTTTTATTGGAATTACTATTGCAAGTTGGCTGGTTCAGGCTAACTTGAAACGAAAATTTAAAAATTACTCACAAATTCCGCTGCCAAGTGGCATGACAGGAGTCGATGTTGCCCGCAAAATGCTGCGCGAAAACGGCATCAACGATGTCGAAGTTATTTCCACACCGGGAATGCTGACCGACCATTTTAATCCGTTGAACAAAACCGTCAATTTGAGTGAAGGCGTTTATAACAGTTGCAGTATAGCTGCCGCTGCGGTGGCTGCTCACGAGTGCGGACACGCCGTACAACACGCCCAAGCCTATGCGCCGCTCAAAATGCGTTCGGCGTTGGTGCCGGTGGTGAGTTTTGCTTCCAAATGGGTAATGTGGATACTGTTGGCGGGAATGCTGATGTTAAATGTGTTTCCCGAACTGTTGTGGGTGGGCATTGCTCTGTTTGCCGTAACTACGCTGTTCAGTTTCATCACTTTGCCCGTAGAAATTAACGCCAGCAAACGTGCGTTGGTGTGGCTCAATGCGGCGGGAATAACCACTCGCGACACGCATGAACAGGCTCAAGATGCTTTGAAATCGGCGGCTTATACCTATGTGATGGCAGCTCTCGGTTCTTTGGCTACGCTGCTCTACTACATAATGATTGCCATGGGGCGGAGGAGTTAAAAAATAAAAGTTTAAAGTTGAAAAAGATAGTTGGTATATGATTTCCATTATTGTTGCTGTTGCGCAAAATCAAGCTATTGGCAAAGACAACGATTTGTTGTGGCACTTGTCTGCCGATTTGAAGCATTTTAAAAAAATGACTTCCGGAAACACTGTGATAATGGGCAAACGGACGTTCTATTCGCTACCGATAAGACCGTTGCCCAACCGTCGCAATATTGTGATTTCCGATATAGTCGGCGAAAAAATAGAGGGCTGCGAAATGGCTTATTCCATTGATGAAGCGATGAAAATGTGCAGCAAAGACGAAAAGTGTTTTATTATTGGCGGCGGCAGCATCTACCGTCAATTTTTGCCGTTGGTTGATAAATTGGAAATAACGTGGGTGTACAAAGATTTTGAAGCAGATACATTTTTCCCCGCTATTGACGAAACTATTTGGCGCATAGAAGCACAATCGGGAAAAATGCACGACGAAGCAACAGGACTTGATTTTGCGTTTTTTACTTATGTGCGTAGATAAAAATAATGAAATAAATTATTGATTTTTTTAATTTAAAAATTACACAATATCAATTGATAAAAAAGCATTGCTAAACGTAAATTAGCCAAAGAATGAAACCACTTATAAAATATAGAGGAGGTAAATCAAAAGAAATACCCTATTTGATTAAACATATTCCGAAATATGAAGGACGGTATATTGAACCATTTTTTGGTGGAGGTGCATTGTTTTTTTATTTAGAACCCCCAAGAGCAATTATAAACGATATTAATTCAAAACTTATTTCATTTTATTTAGGTGTAAAAAATGACTTTGAGACTCTCAAAGAAGAATTAATAGAAATAGAAAAAGTTTATACAATAAACCGTAGAAATTTTGAAAAGCTTAAGAGTAAAACACCAAATAAAAGAGTTGAGGACGATAACGAATCTCTATATTATAAGATCAGAGATATGTTCAACGAATTGACCGAGAAAAAATATTCTGATGCCTTACTTTACTTTTTCATAAATAAAACAGCGTATTCAGGAATGATACGCTATAATGCTAAAGGAGAATTTAATGTGCCTTATGGTCGCTATGTAAATCTAAACACTTCATTAGTCACAAAATCACATAGTAAATTACTTGCTAACACTGAAATTTACAATCTTGATTATTCCGAAATTTTTAAAATGGCTACCGAAGATGATTTTATGTTTTTAGACCCACCCTACGACTGCGTTTTTTCAGATTATGGCAATGTTGAACACAAAGACGGATTCAATGAAAAACACCATATTGAATTAGCTAACCAATATAAAAATCTAAAGTGCAAGGCACTTATGGTTATTGGAAGGACTCCCCTAACAGAAAAATTATATGGAGACTACATTGTTGATGAATATGGTAAGTCCTATACAGTTAACATTAGGAACAGATTTAAGTCAAAAGCAAGTCACATACTTATTTCTAATTACGGCAATGAAAAATTAAAACGAGAACCCCAATTAATATTAAAAGAATCTGTTTTGTATGGCTAGAATTGACAGTAAAGTAATTTTTGTAACCACTTCCCCACGGACACCAGCAAAGATGATTCCTGAAATTGGGCTGTTAAACGCTCATTTTGCAGGACAAAGTTGGAATAATGAAACTCAAAGAGCTTTTATGGGGCTATTGAGAGAGGAAAACTTTTTTAATGGTGAAGGTGCAAATGACCCAGCATTTAGTGCAAGAGACAGAATAAACAGAGCACCAAAAGCACTTGGTTTTGTAGTTCTTTCCCCAACAATTCAACTAACAGCAGCGGGAGAAGAACTTGTTAATTCAAGAAGAAAAGATGAAGTATTTTTAAGGCAACTTCTCAAATTTCAAGTTCCTTCCCCATTTCATAAACCAACTGAAAATTCAGCTGAATTTTGGGTAAAACCATATCTTGAACTTTTCAGACTTATCAGACATTTTGGCTCATTGAAATTTGATGAATTAAAGATATTCGGTTTGCAATTAGTTGATTATCGTAAGTTTGACATTATTGTTGAGAAAATTAACCAATTTAGGATTGCTAAAGCACAGAATGAGGGGAACTACAAGCGTTTTAGAGCAGAATATTTTGATAGAGAGTTAAGAGAAATTTATAGTGCAGACATAAGCTCAGGAAATACACGAACCAGAGAAACAAATGATGCTTCGATAGCTAAATTTTTAAGTACCAAAGCAAGCAATATGAGAGACTACGCTGATGCTTGTTTCCGATATTTAAGAGCAACAGGCTTGGTAAATATTTCACATTTAGGAAAGTCAATATCAATAGTTCCTGAAAAAATTCAAGAAGTTGATTATTTCTTACAACATACAGATAGAGAACCCTGCTTTATTGATAACGAACGTCAATATGTTGCATATCTCGGAAATCCAAAAATTCCGACATTGTTGACAGACAACAGAGATTTATTAGAACAAAAAATTAGAGCAGAATTTCCTCTGCTTGAAATTTCCGAAACTGCAACATTACAAGAACTTAAAGACTTATTTGCTGACAGATTAGAAAACCGAAAAGAGCAAATTTTAACAGAACAGATTGCTGCAATTAAAGACTACCGATTATTTGAAGATATTTCCACAACATTTGACCAAATACTTGATAATTCACTTTATGATACGCCACTTATGCTAGAGTGGAACACTTGGCGAGCAATGACAATGTTGGATGGCGGAGATATTAAAGCCAACTTGAAATTTGATGATTTCGGAAATCCTATGTCAACAGCACAAGGAAATATGGCAGACATTGTTTGTGATTATGGAGACTTTGGTTTAACAGTTGAGGTAACAATGCAAAGTGGACAAAGACAATATGAAACAGAAGGAGAACCCGTTACAAGGCATCTTGCCAAATATAAGCGTGAGACAGAAAAACCTGCTTATTGCTTGTTTATTGCACCAAATATAAATGACGCTTGCAAAGCCCATTTTTACGCACTGCACAGAATGAACATTCAGTATTACGGAGGAACATCAACAATCGTTCCATTGCCTTTGAATGTTTTCATTAAAATGGTTCAAGACTCTCATAACGCAAGTTATGTTCCAGAACCAAGACACGTTCAACAATTTTTTGAGTATTCAAATGAATTAGCAAGCATAGCGGACAATGAAGTGGATTGGTTTAATGGAATAACCCAAAAAGCATTAAAATGGTTGGATGAGTGAAAAATAGTGAAAGTTCATAGGGCAGTATAATTGGTTTTTAAAATAATCATAATTTTAACAAAAAGTTTTTTCAAATTGGCAACTTTAATCATACCGCATATTAACTTAAAAATTTAAAACTATATACCGTGGGCAAAAAATTTAACCGACATAACAAAAAAACTTTTCTTCAGCGCATTAGCTTTAAGTACAAGGTTTCTATCCTTAACGAAAACACGCTTGAGGAGACGTTTCGTGTACATTTGTCGCGCTTATCGGTCTTTTTGTACGCTTGTCTGTTTGCAGTCATTTCGTTTGCGGTTATCTCTTTGGTAATTTTCTATACGCCTATCAAATATTTTTTGCCCGGCTATTCTGATGCGTCTATCCGTTCCGATTTGGTAAAAAAATCGTTGGAATTGGATTCGTTGCAACGCGTAATGTATTTTCAGGAAGCTCAAATGACGGTTATAAAATCAGTTCTGAGCGGCTCGGTTGAGGTCGATTCCGTGATACCAATCGATTCCATTAAATTGGAAAAATTGGCAAAAGTACTTGATGTAAAAAGTGATGCCGAAAAGCAATTTTGTAAAAAATTTGAAGAAGAGGAAAAATACACCACGGCAAACGTAAAACCTGCCGCCAATAGCGAGATAATGGTATTTATGAAACCGGTTTCGGGCGTTATAAGCGAACCTTACAACCCCACAAAATCGTATGGCATAACGTTCGTATCGTCTTCAAATGCTGCGGTGAAAGCAGTACAGGACGGCACAGTCGTTGCCATTGACTATACGTTGCAACACGGTTATTCCATGGTAGTTCAGCACCCCGATGGTTATATTTCGGTGTATAAAAACATCGGTCAAATGCTTAAACGTGTCGGCGACGAAGTAAAAGCGGGCGAAGTGCTTGGTGTTATCGAAGATGCTGTTGGTGTGGAAGGAAAATCGAATTTGTATTTCGAATTGTGGCAGAAAGGAAAAACGGTAAATCCTTCCGACTATATTATTTTTTAAAAACGCAATCAATTTTGGAGGTTCATAAACAAAGTTTAGCCATTTTAGGTTCTACCGGTTCCATCGGCACTCAAACGCTTGATGTGGTGGCAGCCAAACCCGATTTGTTTGAAGTCTATGCGCTGACGGCAAATAATAATGCCGATTTACTTATAGCGCAAGCACGGCAGTTTTTGCCCGAAGTGGTGGTTATTGCCAATGAAACGTATTACGACAAAGTGAAAAAAGCTCTGGCTGATTTGCCGATAAAAGTTTTTGCCGGCAATCGTGCTATTGCCGAAGTGGCTGCTATGGAACCGATTACGACTGTGGTGGCTGCTATGGTAGGCTATTCGGGGCTTTTGCCGACCATTGAAGCGATAAAAGCGGGTAAAAAAATAGCGTTGGCGAACAAAGAAACATTGGTACTAGCCGGCGAATTGATAACACGGCTTGCGTTGGAAAATAGGGCAGCCATTTTGCCTGTCGATTCCGAACATTGCGCCATATTCCAATGCTTGGTGGGCGAAAATCCCGCAGAAGTGGAAAAGGTTATTTTGACCGCTTCGGGCGGACCGTTTCGCAAAAAAACATACGACGAACTGCTTACCGTTACCGCTGCACAGGCACTTCAACATCCGACATGGAACATGGGTGCGAAAATAACCATCGACTCTGCCAGCCTTATGAACAAAGGGTTTGAGGTGATAGAGGCAAAATGGCTGTTTGGCTTGGAGCATGGGCAGATAGAAGTAGTGGTGCATCCGCAAAGCATTGTACATTCCATGGTGCAGTTTTGCGATGGCAGTGTAAAAGCGCAATTGGGCGTTCCCGATATGCGTTTGCCCATAGAGTATGCGTTGACTTTCCCCACGCGCTGCAACACCACGTTTGAACGAATCAATTTTTCCACTTGCGGTGCGCTCACATTTGAACAACCCGATTTGCACCGTTTCCGAAACTTAGCGTTGGCGTTCGAAGCTATGAGCAGAGGCGGCAATATGCCGTGTGTGCTTAATGCTGCAAACGAAGTGGTGGTGGCGGCGTTTTTGAAAGATAAAATAGGATTTTGCCAAATGAGCGATGTTATCGAAGCAGTGTTGGCGAAATCAACTTTTATAAAGCAACCTTCTTACGAGGATTATGTGGCGTGCGATGCTGAAACACGTAAAATAACGGCAGAATTATTTTAAAACGATTTTTTTGTAACTCAATAATATGGAAACATTTTTAATCAAGGCTTTACAACTTATTCTAAGTCTATCACTTTTAGTTTTTGTACACGAACTCGGTCACTTTATGTGGGCGCGTATTTTCAAAACTCGTGTCGATAAATTTTACCTGTTTTTCAATCCTAAATTTTCTATTGTCCGTTTTAAAAAAATCAACGGAAAGTGGCAAGCGCGCTGGTTTGCGAAAAACTTGCCCGACCATATGCAGCCATTGCTCGATGAAGATGGTTATCCGAAAACGGACAAAAAGGGCAAAGTTATAATGGTGCCTGCGCCGTTGGACGAATTGGACGATAGCGATTGGCGCAAACACCCCGAATCGACCGAATGGGGCATTGGTTGGTTGCCGTTGGGCGGTTATTGCAAAATTGCCGGTATGGTGGACGAATCGATGGATCCGACCGTGCTGAACAGTCAGCCGCAGGAGTGGGAATACCGTTCAAAACCGGCATGGCAACGTCTGTTCATTATTACGGGAGGCGTTTTGAACAATTTCCTTGTGGCGATTATCATTTATGCGATGTTGCTTTTTGCTTGGGGAAAAGAATATTTGCCTGTCGAAAATGCCTATTTGGGCTACAACTATTGCGAAACGGCTTTGGCTAATGGTTTCCAAAATGGTGATGTGGTGGTGTCGGTGAATGGTCAAAAAATGGTTACCGAACGCGACATTATAGACAAAATAATTATTGATGGCAAATGCGATGTGGTAGTCCGCCGACAAGGAGTGGAAGTTCCCGTAACGCTGCCTGCCGATTTTAGCGAACAAATAGTAGCAGCACAGGAAAAACAATTCCTGATGGTGCGCGTGCCTTTTGTGGTGGAAACTGTTTCGTCCGGTACGCCGGCTGCTGATGCCAAACTTCAAAAAGGAGACAGTATTATTGGCGTAAATGGTAAACAATTGGCTGTGCTTCAAGATATTAAAGAAGAATTGAAACAATGCGCCGATAAAAAAATCGCCATAAGTTATGTGCGTAATCATCAGGTAATAGACGACAGTATTTATGTTAATTCCGATGGCATAATAGGCGTGCTGGTGCGCAATCCGTCTGCATATTTTGTTACTGAGCGCCAAAATTATGGATTTTTCGCATCTATCCCCGCCGGCTGGTCGATGGGCGTGGAAACTTTGGATAGTTACATCCGTCAATTTCGCATTGTGTTCACCAAAGCGGGTGCACAAAGTCTCGGCGGCTTTGGAGCTATTGGCAACCTGTTTCCTGCCACGTGGGATTGGAGCATTTTCTGGAATATGACCGCATTTTTGTCGATTATTCTTGCCTTTATGAACATTTTGCCAATCCCAATTTTAGACGGCGGTTATGTCTTGTTCATTTTGTACGAAATGATTACACGGCGCAAACCGAGTGATAAATTTATGGAAACAGCGTTGAATATAGGAATGTTCTTGTTGTTGGCATTACTTATCTACGCCAATGGTAACGATATTCTTCGTTTGTTTAAATAAGAAACCCAACCAATTTCTATAGTTAATTTCTTTTCGGGTGGTCTATCTACAAGTAGAAAATTTAACCAAATCGTTTGGCGAACGTGCTCTTTTTCAGGGAATTTCTTTTGGCATCGACCAAAGTCAGCGCATAGCTTTGGTGGCTCAAAATGGTGCCGGAAAAACCACGTTGCTCAATATTTTGGTGGGCAACGAGGTGCCCGATGATGGAACAATTACGTTTCGCAAAGATTTGCGCGTTGGATTTCTGTCGCAAGAGCCTAAATCTCCAATCGGCGTAACGGTTTTGGAAGCCTGTTTTTTGTCGGACAACGATGTGGTGAAAACCATAGCCGAATATGAACGGTTGTTGGCACTGCACGAAAAAGATAATGAACGTTACGCTGACGATTTTCAAGCTGTTTTGACCGATATGGACAGACTCAATGCGTGGGATTACGAAACGCGCATTAAGCAAATTCTCGGCAAATTGGCAATTCATGATTTCGACAAGCCGGTAGAGCAGTTGAGTGGCGGTCAGCAAAAGCGATTGGCTTTAGCCAATGTGCTGATAACGGAACCAGATTTGCTTCTGTTGGACGAACCTACCAACCATCTTGACTTGGAAATGGTGGAGTGGCTCGAAGATTTTCTCAACCAGTCGAAAATGACGCTTCTCATGGTTACGCACGACCGCTATTTTCTCGATCGTGTTTGTTCCGATATTTTAGAAATAGACCAACAGCAACTTTTCCACTACAAAGGCAATTACACCTACTATTTGGAGCAGCGCGAAATGCGCATCGATAATTTTAATGCAGAAACGGCGCGTGCGAAAAATCTCTACCGCAAGGAGTTGGATTGGATGCGCCGACAGCCGCAAGCGCGTGGCACAAAAGCGCAGAGTCGCATTGACGCATTCTACGAAATAGAGGAGCGTGCCAAACGGCGCATAGAGGAAAAACAGTTATCGTTGGGCGTGAAATCATCTTATCTCGGTTCTAAAATTTTTGAGGCGCAATATGTGTCGAAAGCTTTTGACGGGCAGGTTATTTTAAATAATTTTTATTATAATTTTTCGCGTTACGAAAAACTTGGTATTACGGGCAAAAACGGCACCGGCAAATCGGTTTTTCTAAAAATGCTGCTTGGCAAAATTCCTCCTGATAGTGGGCGGTTTGATATTGGCGAAACGGTGGTGTTTGCCTATTACAGCCAATCGGGGCTTAATTTCGACGATTCGATGAAAGTGATTGATGCCGTGCGTGCCATTGCCGAAGAGGTTGATTTGGGCGGTGGTCGTAAAATGACAGCTTCACAATTTTTGACGCATTTTCTGTTCCCTCCGCAAAAACAGTACGATTTTATTGCTAATTTGAGCGGTGGCGAAAAAAGGCGACTCTATTTGTGCACAGTATTGATGCGTAATCCTAATTTTTTAGTACTTGACGAACCCACCAACGATTTGGACATTGCGTCGCTCAATGTTTTGGAAGATTATTTGATTACGTTCAAAGGGTGCGTTATTGTTGTCAGTCACGACCGTTTTTTCATGGATAAAGTGGTTGACCATTTGTTGGTATTCAAAGGCAACGGGGATATTCAGAATTTTCCCGGGAACTATACCGATTACCGTCAGTGGGCTCAATTAAAAGAGGCAGAAGAGAGTGAAAAAAAATTAAAAACACAAAATCCAACAAACAATCAAGCCCTAAAATCGGAAAGAAAAAGTGACAACGACAAGCGCAAACTGACGTTCAAAAAGAAACGTGAATTGGAACAGTTGGAATTGGAAATAGCCGAATTGGAAGCAGAGCAAAAAACGTTGGAAACTGTTTTTTCATCGGGAGAAACGATGGATGGCGAACAATTGGATGCGGCGACTAAACGTTTTGCAGAAATTACGACTTTACTTGACGAAAAAACAGTTAGATGGCTCTTTTTAAGTGATATGGACAATTAATTTAAAAAAGGCTGAATAAATTAACATATATTAATCGTTTATCCTTTAAAAAAGAGTTACTTTTGCGAGAAATCAATTTTTAGTATATTACATATATTGTGTTTATGAAAAAATTTACGTTACTATTTGCTTACTTGTTTTTTATTGTGGTTATGGCTATTGCTTCACCTAAACGCGAGATGCGTGCGATTTGGATTTCGCCCATTTCCGGCGATTGGCCAACGTTTAAAATCACAACCCCCGGCAATTTATCGCAAATTAATCAACAGAAAAGTCAGCTTACCAATTACTTGGACAGAGTAAAGCAGGGTAATTTGAATGCCGTATTTTTACATGTGCGTGCTATGTCAGATGCGTTTTACCCATCCGAACTTGCACCGTGGACGGCTTATATTTGTGACCGTGGTGTTGACCCGGGCTACGATCCGTTAGCTTTTGCACTTGAAGAATGTCACAAGCGCGGTTTGGAGTTTCATGCATGGATGAATCCGTTCCGCTACGAATCAACGAGCGTTACACATCCCGAAAATGACCCCATGCGTGTACAGCACCCCGACTGGATTTTGCAAGTTGGAAATCAGTCTATTCTAGACCCGGGAAATCCTGCTGTTCGTACCTATATTGCCAATGTAACGAAAGAAATCATACAAAAATATCCCGATATTGACGGCATTGTGTGGGACGATTATTTTTATGTTAAGGGTATGGGTTCACAGGATAATGCCAGTTTTGTCGCTCACAATCCGAACGGTCTGTCGTTGGGCGATTGGCGTCGCGATAATGTGAACAAAACTGTGGCGGAAACGTTTAATATGATTCAAAGCATCAATCCGGGCATCCGTTTTGGTATTTCGCCTCCGGGCATTTGGTCAACCAGTTCTTCGGCTGCCGCAAAATACGGTGTTTCATTGCCTAACAATGTACAAGGCTGTTGGGATGTTTACAATTCCATTTATGCCGACGGTTTAGCTTGGTTACAATCGCATACTATCGACTACATTTCACCTCAATGTTATTGGCGTACCGATAATCTGCGTCCCGACTATATTTCATTGGTTACATGGTGGTCGGCTATGGCAAAAAAGTTTGATCGGCATTTTTATTCAAGCCAAGGACTCTACAATATAAATCCGAATAAACCTTTTACGCTCGCCGATTGCTGGTTACAAATTGACAAAAATCGTGAACTTGATGCTACTGCGCCGGGTTCTGTGTTTTTTAATATTATTTGAACGAATATATGAATACCTATTTGCCGGCAAATCGTTTTGAGCAGCCTTCATTAACACCACTCATCAAATTTAAGGCTTCCGAAGGTTTAGGTGCGCCTTCCGAAGTGGTACGCGGTTCTGATAATATTTTAACTTGGACGGCACCTGCAAACGGCAGAAAATATTCGATTTATTTATTGCCTGCGGGCGGGGAAAATAACATGCGCAATTACACCACGGCAACCTACTTGATAGGTACAGCTTTTGGTAATTCAATGAATGTGGCAGCCCATTCCGATAAGTTTGCTACTCACCGTTTTGCGGTGCGCACACTCGACCGCATGGGTAATGAATCTACGCCGGCAGTAGAAAAAGTTACCGCTGTAGAATATACGTTTGCCGATGGTATTTCTTTATCGAACACGTCTCAGGGCATAAGCTTAGAACTGACTAAACCTTCGCAGGTAGAGGTATATACAGTTGGCGGTCTTTTAATACGCAACGGTACTTATAACGGTTTTGTTGAATTTCCACTCGACCGTGGTTGTTATATAGTAAAAATAAATAACGCGATATATAAAATTGTACATTGATTTATAAATTACATCGACTTTTTGGTGATTTTGCCAGAAAGTCGATGTTTTGTGTAAAAAAATTAGTAGTAATTAAATTTAAACCATGAAAAAAAGTATTGTACTCTTGAGTTGTGCTGTGGCTTTTTCAGTCATTGCATTAGCAGATTCTCCGAAACGTGAACTTCGTGCTAGTTGGATTGCGACGGTTGAAAATATCGACTGGCCAACTACTAAAATAACAAAAACAGGAGCTGAAGCTGAACAGCAGATAGCTGCTCAAAAACAGGAACTAATAGTTATTCTCGATAGGTTGGCAGCAACCAATATGAATGTGGCTTGCTTGCAGATACGCCCGATGGCTGATGCTTTGTACCGTACTGAAATAACCACTTGGTCGTATTACCTTACTTCTACCCGTGGCAAAGACCCTGGTTATGACCCTCTGCGTTTTGCCATTGACGAAGCTCACAAACGCGGCATCGAACTTCATGGATGGATGAATCCTTATCGTTATCGAAATTCCAGCACACCCACTTTCCCCGAGGACGACTACATGAAAGTGCAGCATCCCGAATGGATTTTAAATATGAGTGGGAGCATGATATTGGATCCCGGATTACCCGAAGTACGCAAACATATTGCTGATGTTACTAAAGAAGTTCTTGTAAATTATCCCGATATTGACGGTATTCTTTGGGATGACTATTTTTATATATCGGAAATAAGTTCTCAGGATAATGCGACTTTTTTGGCACACAATCCCGAAAACTTGTCATTGGCTGATTGGAGGCGCGACAATGTGAACAAAACCGTAAAAGAGGTTTACGATACCATTCAGGCTTTCAATCCTGAAATTTTGTTTGGAATTTCGCCGCGTGGCATTTGGTCAACCAGTAGAGAGGCTGCCGCAAAATACGGTGTAGAACTGCCTGAAGGTATTACCGGTTCCGACAATTACAACTCTATCTATTGCGACGCATTAGCTTGGCTTTCTGAAGGCACTATCGATTTTATTTCTCCGCAGCTTTATTGGGCAACTACAAGCACAGGTCAGGATTATGATGTGTTGTGTCCGTGGTGGTACGGTGTTGCTAAAAGATATGGTCGCCATTTCTATTCCAGCATGGGACTTTATCGCGGTTGGGAAAATGACGAATATAAATTACAAATAGACCGCAACCGAGCGACCGACTCTATTGCTCCCGGTGCTATTGTTTTCAGTGACAAAAATTTAGCTGTTTATGGTCCGTTCTTAAAAGCCTCATGTTTTACATCGCCGTCGTTGCGTCCTTTGATAGATTGGAAAGAAACTAAACCGTTGTTGCCTATAACTGATTTGACGCTTGAAGGCGACTTGTTGAAATGGAATCACGGCTCGGCGATAAAATTCAGTGTTTATGTTTTGCCTCAAGCATCGACCGACGATTTGAAAGAATTGGAAAAATCTTCCAACTTATTGGGCGTAACCTACGAAAAACAGTTTAACATTTCCGATTACATGTCATTACTGCCTACTCACAAATTTGCTGTTTGTGCCATGGACGGTTATGCACGCGAATCAACTCCCTATTTTTATATCAACACGACGAAGGATATCATCACCACTTCGGCAGCAACTGAATTGACACGCTCTTCTGCAAAGTTGAATGGAACGGCAATGTCGCAGTCACCTATTTCTTTCAAGGGTTTTGAATGGAAACAAGTCGGTGGAGAGTATCAAAGAATTGACGGCATGTTGGTAGGAGGTTATCTTTCAGCCAATCTGACAGGTTTGAATTTGCTGACCTCGTATGTTTATCGTGCTTACATGACGAACGCCGATAGTACGGCTTATGGAAAAGAAGTTACGTTTACCACGCCCGGATTTGTACCTCCGACAGTAACTACAACGACAGCTACAAATGTTACGGGAACAAGCGCAACCCTTAATGGAACAATTTCGGCAGGCGAAGAAGCTATTGTATCGCAAGGCTTTGAGTGGAAAACGGGAACCGGAGCATTTCAGAGAATTGTCGGAACTTTGTCGGGTACGGAACTTTCAGCCGAATTGTCAGGGTTAAATCCTCGCACAGTATATGAATTTAGAGCTTTTGCCGAAACTGCTACGGAAACTACGTATGGCGAAACAGAGCAATTCATTACCGGTTCGAGCGGTGAAATTACGGAAACATTAACAGTGGATTTGCTGTGGAAAAAAACGCGTACTGATGTCGATTATATTTTTACAAACAATCAACAACGCTGTATTGCTTATTATGACGGGAAACTCTATATTCCACGAATTTCGACAGCCGGAACATTTGTAGTAGTGAATGCTGCTAATGGCGAAAAGATTGCTCAGCGTACGGTGAAAAGTTTTAATAGCGAATGGAATATGATGAGTGTTGCCATTAGTGATGATGGTCAAATTATGTTTGGAAGCTCATTAATTGCGACATCAGGCTTAACCATTAATGTTAGTGACCGTGATAATGGCGGTTTAAAGGAAACTCAATCGTTTTCAATGTCAAACTTTGGGCGATGTGACTATTTTTCTTACTATGGCGATTTCAATACAGAAGAGGGTGGTTATGTGCTGGCTTTGAGTAACACTTCAAGAAAAGTGGCAAAAATTCCTGTTTCGAATGGCATTTTTGGTACTCCGACTTTCTTAAATAATTCGGCTATTCCTACCGGATTGAGCACTAAAACGTTGGCATTGAACGACTCTGAACTCTATTTGCAAACGAGCACTACCGTGCCTCAACGTCATATGTTTACTAATGGTAACTTGATTGAAGAGTTTGGAGGCGTTTCGCCTGTTGAAGATCCTGAGGGAACTTCCGGTATGGCTGTATTTTCGTTAAAAGGTCGTAAATATATGGTTACGCCTGCCAGCAAATTGGGCAGCATTGACTTTTTTGACATCACTAACGGTTTGAATGTTGCTGAAAAAGTAGCTCAACCGACTGCTGACATCGGAACGACAGCAAACACTGCTTATACTGTGGGCATTTGTGCTTATGCTGATTTGGATACAGCCTATGTTTATGTGCTGGTTCCGAACAATGGATTGGTGGCTTACAAAGTGCATATAGCCTCTACAGATATTCAAAATACAACCGTCAATAATACGATGATATTAAAAACTGACCTCGGCGCAAGAGTGGAATTAAACCAAGCCGCCCTAATTCAAGTCTATTCTATAAATGGGGCTCTTGTTTATCAAAAAAAGGCTTATGGTACAGTAGTAATTCCGTTGAATCAAGGAGCTTATCTCATTTGTGTAGATGGACAACCCAATAAATTTGTAAAATAAAAAAGGAAGAGTACAGTGCGGAAAAGAAGTGTAATCATATTGTTTTTGTTGACAGCCCTAACGGTATGGGCTCAAACTCCCAAACAGGAGTTTCGTGCGGCATATATTACTACAGCTTGGAGCATCGATTGGCCCTATCAATGTCCGGTAACTTCACCCGGCAATGCTACGCAAATAGCTACTCAAAAAGCTAAACTCACGACATTGTTGGATAGGGCAAAACAGTGTAATATGAATGCAGTATTGTTCCAAATACGCAGCTTTAGTGATGCTATGTACAATTCGGCTTACGAGCCTTGGTCGCGTGCACTGACGGGTACGCAAGGTGTTAATCCCGGTTATGACCCGTTGGCATTTGCTATTACTGAAGCGCATAAACGCGGTTTGGAACTTCATGCTTGGATAAATCCCTACCGTGTAGGCAACATTACACCCAATCGTTCACCCCATATCAATGAATCGTGGATTTTAAAACACACCGACACCGATTCACAATATTTTCTCGATCCGGGCAATCCGGCTGTGCAAACTTATATACTGAACGTGATTAATGATGTGTTGGGGAAATACGATATCGACGGTTTAGCGTTCGATGACTATTTTTACAATCAGATGCCTAAGACGTCGCAAGTTGCGAACGAAACACCCATGACTTCGTCAAACAATCCTTATAATTTGAGTTTGGGCGACTGGCGGCGCGAAAATGTGAATAAATTTGTCAAAGCAGTATATCAAGCCATTGCGTCGTCGGGTAAAACGTGGGTACGTTTTGGCATTGCGCCTCCGGGAATTTGGAGTGCAGCTCCGCATCCTGTTTATACTGAAGACCGCAGTAGTTATGTAAACATTCAGCCCGTTTACGGCGTGACCGGTTATTTTTCGTACGATGATGTCTATTTTGACGGCGTAACTTGTTTGTCCAGACATTATTTGGACTACATATCGCCACAAATCTATAAACCATCGTTAGAATCTAGTAGTGGTTATTCGGCTTCGACCAACTACACTAATTTGTGTACATGGTGGGGTGGAATTGCCAGACGTTTCGGACGTCATTTCTATTCTAGTAACGATGTAGTGGACAACGATACACGTTTTAATCCGCCGGCTGATATTAAAAATCAAATTGACCTCAATAGAAATAATACGTGTACGGGAACTATTTTTTACAACTCACGTTACTTTTTCAATATGTATGGGCATAATACTTATTATTCAAACAGTTCGCAAGGATATCATACGGATTTGCCCAATAATAAATTTTCTGCTAAAGCCCTTCCGCCCGCGATGACGTGGAAAACGAAGACCAATCAATCGGCTCCGACAAATGTGGCGATAAGCGGTAACACTATTTCGTGGGATCATTCGGCATCGAATATGCGTTATTCGGTGTATGTTTTTCCTAAAGGGGCGGATGCTGCTTCGGCTATCGAAAATTCGAGCTATTTGGTAGGGTATACTTATACTAAGAATATGGACATTTCTGCTCATTCTTCTAAAGCCAACAGTAGCTATACATGGGCGGTACGTCCGTTTGACCGCTACGGATATGAATTTTCGGCAGGCTATTGGAATGGTTCTTCAACGCCTCCCGACCCTCCGGCAGAAGGTACAGTAGTTTTTACCAAACAATGGGAAAAATCGCAAGCAGCTTCAGGATATTTGGTAACCGGCAATTTGCAGCGCAGCATGGCGGTGTACGAAGACCGTTTGTATATTCCCAAACAGAGTACGTCGGCAACGTTTGACGTTGTAAGTGGCGTGGGTGGCGCATTGTTAGCAACTCGTACCGTGGGTGAAGTTAGCGATAAATGGTTCATGAATAATGTTGCTATTTCGGCTGACGGTCAAATACTTTTCGGTAGCACTAGAACAGGGTCGAACACGCTATTTCTTCTCAAATCGAATCGTGCAAGTGGTGGCATGGAAACTATTCCGGAAATTGATATCACCGGCTTTGGGCGTTCCGACTACTTTGAGTTATATGGCGACTACAATACGGCAAATGGAGGCTATTTAGTGGCAGCCAGCAACGCGGGTGGGAAAGCTCTTAAAATTCCTATCGCTAACGGCGCACTCGGCACACCGTCTATAATTCCTTGCAGTACATTGCCAGCGGGTTCATCAGCTATTGCCTTTCCAGAGGGAGCAGATCATTTTTATGCTATGAATTCAGCTACAATACCGGCTCTTTACCGTTTTAGTGATGGTGCTCAAGTGGCGACTTTTGGTTCAGAAAAACCGACTAAAGGCAATGCTTCGGGCATGAACGTGTTTACATTCAGAGGGCGTAAATTTATGGTAACGGCGGCAAATCTTTTCGGTAGCGTAGAAGTTTTTGAAATTACCCAAGGCTTGGGCAATGCAAAAAAAGTGATTGAAGCTACATCACCATTAGGCAGTACCACCAACTCTACGGCTACAGTGGCCATTTGTTCCGAAGTAAAAGCCGATGGAGTAATGGTATATATTATGGCTCCAAACAATGGTATAGCTGCCTACAAATTGACATTGTCAACGACCGGCATACAACAAACCCAACAAGAAAATTCCAATGTTAAAATAATTTCTAAAAAAGGAGGCTTGAAGGTCGAAACATCTGACACAAGCCCAATTAAGATTTATTCCATAAATGGTATTTTGATGCATGAGGGTGTTGTTTCCGATTATGCGGAATACATTTTACCAACCGGCATATTTGTAGTCTATATTAATGGTCAAATAATTAAAGCAATTGTTAATTAAAATAATATATAAACTTTAACATTTTAATAATTATGAAAAAGATTGTAGTTTTTTTATTTTGTTTGTGTTGTAGCTTTTTGTTCATTAATGCACAACCTAAACGTGAATTTAGAGCAACATGGCTTACAACTGTTTGGGCTATCGACTGGCCTAAAACTTCCGGTTCTACGAACCAGATAGCGGAGTTAAAGCAAAAGATTGCCACCTTGAAAAATGCTAATTTAAACGCCACTTGTTTTCAGGTTCGTTCTATGTGTGACGCTATGTACAATTCGGCTTATGAACCTTGGAGCAAAGTTCTTACGGGTACCCGTGGCGTTAATCCCGGATATGACCCATTGGCAGTGGCTATAACAGAAGCACATAATTTGGGCATTGAACTGCACGCATGGCTTAATCCTTATCGTTATGAAAGTACAGCCGGAACAAACGGTAATATGGATATTCGAAAAAATCATCCGGATTGGCTGTTAACTTATTCCGGCGGTAGTGTAATTTTAGATCCGGGCAACCCTGAAGTAGTAACTTATATTGCCAATATTGTGAAGGATATTTTGCTAAAATACGATGTTGACGGTATTCTTTTTGACGATTACTTCTATGCTTATGAAGGAACTCCGTCTAGTTTGGATGCTGCTTCTCAAGCCAAATATAAACCTGCCGGTATGTCTCTTTCCAATTGGCGTAGGTCTAATATCAATAGCATGGTAGCGGCAGTTTACAATGTTATTCAGTCAACCAAACCTTGGGTACGTTTCGGCGTGTCGCCATTTGGTATTTGGACAACAGATGCTAGTGTAGCAGCAGCACATCAGTTGACATTGCCGAGCGGTATTACGGGTGGTAATATGTACGAACAAATCTATTGCGACCCTGTAGCTTGGATGAAAGCCGGAACTGTCGATTATATTTCTCCGCAATTGTATTGGCCCACTACTAGCTCGGGACAAGATTACGATGTATTGTGTCCGTGGTGGTCGAACACTACAAAAACTCTTTACGAAAGAAGGAGTGACGGCAAAAAAATACATTTTTATTCGAGTATGACACGTTCAAGCACAACCAATTCGGAATCGAACTTGCAAGTGGAACGCACGCGTGTCAGCGATGTGATAGGTGCTCCCGGACATATCTTTTATAACACAACAAATTTTTTAGCAAACAATTATCCTGCAGAATTGGTTGCTTCGTCAGGTAAATTTTATCGCAAGGCACTAGTTCCGCCCATTACTTGGAAAAATCATCCTACGCTTCCTGCGCCTACCAATCTGAATGTAAGCGGTACTAGTATGACGTGGCAATACAAGTTGTCGTCATCTCCTAACACGGAAGCACGTTTCTCAATATATTGTTACCCTAAAGGTACCGATCCGACGACAGCTATGGCCAATCCTGCTTATCTTTTAGGAATGTCCTATTCACCGTCGTTTACATTATCGTCGAGCTACAACTCGTCCTATACCTATGCTGTTTGCACGATGGACAGGTACGGTAACGAATTTGGTACAGCGTTTTTCAATGCACCCAGCAATGTTACGGTAACTACTGGTAATGCCACAAATATTGCTAAAACGTCTGCTACGCTCAATGGTTCTACCAATGCAGCTTCCGGCGATATTACAGAAATGGGTTTTCAATGGCGTTTGAGTTCCGCTTCAACTTATAACACACTATACGGCACGTATAGCGATGGCAATATCTCTGCTTCTCTGACAGGTTTGACGGCTGGAACAAGTTACACGTTTAGAGCGTTTGTGACCACTTCATCGGGTACGGTTTATGGTGGCATTAAAACGTTTACAACTACACAACTGACTCCTCCCACGGTTGTTACAGGTTCTGCCACTAATGTTACAGAAACTACTGCAAATTTGAGCGGCACCATTACTGCCGGTGATGAAGCGATTACGGGAAAAGGATTTCAATACAAAGTATCAGGTGGTAACTATGCGTCTATTGTCGGTACATTATCGGGAACAACATTGTCGGCTTCGTTGAGCAGCTTAATGACCGGAACAACCTATACGTACAGAGCTTACGCCACTACTAACAGCAGTACTTATTACGGTTCGGAACGAACGTTTACTACCATTGCTGTTGTACCGCCAACAGTTACGACCAATGATGCCTCTAATGTCGAAGGTTTGTCGGCAACACTCAACGGAGATGTGGTTGTTGGTAGTGAAGCTCTTTTAGAAAAAGGCTTTGAATGGAAAACGACAGTAGGCGGTACGTATACTAAAATAAGCGGAGTTTTGTCAGGAACTACAATGATGGCCAATTTATCGGGATTGCAATATAGCACCGGCTATACTTTTCGCGCTTATGCCAAAACGGCTACAGCCACGCATTATGGTGTAGAAAAAACGTTCATTACAACGCAAGACCCGGCCGTCTTAGAGGGTACGGTTAATATTACTGAGATATGGAATAAGCCTATTGCTTCAACCAACTATTTGTATTCAGGTAATATACAACGTAGTATGGCTTATTACGATGGCAAACTGTATATTCCCAAAATTTCTACCGAAGGTCAATGCGATATTATCAATGCCTCTACAGGCAACCGATCTTCTTCTATTAAAGTAGCGAATTTCGATAATAAATGGAACATGATGAACGTGGCGATAAGCAATGACGGACAGATAATGTTCGGTAGTTCGCTAATAGGTAGTTACTATATACGTGTCAATTTTAGCAACCGAGTGTCTGGTGGTTTAAGTGATACGAGGGATATTATTACTAATTTTGGGCGAAGTGATTATTTCTATTATTACGGAGATTTTCACACATCTACAGGGGGTTACCTTCTTGCTTTGAGCAATACCAGTAATAAGGTAATTAAAGTACCGGCTGCCAATGGCGTGTTTGGTACTCCAGTGATGATGTACAATACTTCCCTTCCTACAGGAAGTAGCAGTAAGGTGTTTCCGATAAATGAGACGGAATTTTTTGCACATACGATCGATTTCTTGCCAACCGTGCATATTTCGCCTAACGGAACGTTGAAAGATGCGTTCGGTGGTTCAAGCGTCAATCCTTCTGAAACATCAGGTATTGTTGTCTTTACGTTTAAAGGTCGTAAATTTATGGTAATTCCTGCCAGCCGATATGGAAGTATAGAAGTGTACGACATTACAAACGGAATGTTGAATGCCGAAAAAGTTATCAATGGTACTGCGAATTTGGGTTCTAATGCCAACGATTCTTTCACTCTTGGTTTGTGCGCCAATGTAGAGTCCGACAGAGTGATGATATATGTGTTGGCTCCCAACAATGGTTTGGCGGCTTATGCACTGACGATATATACTTCGACAGTAGATAATCAAAAGGTATCAAAGATAAAAGGTTCTGTCTATAATACTCCTAATGGCATACGTGTAGAGGTGCCTGAAGCAGCGATGGTGGAAATTTATGACATACGCGGAGTGTTGGTTAAAAAACAGCACATCAATAGCACAACTGAATTCGCACTGCGGAGAGGTGCTTACATTGTTAAAATTGATAATCAACCATTTAAAGTGATACGTTAATTTATAAAAAACCTCCAATTAGGAGGTTTTTTTGTTTTCAGCCTATGAAAGTAACGATAGAACAAAGTTGGGAAGAGGTTTTGTGTGAGGAGTTTAATAGCCCGTATTTTTATCAATTGGTAAAATTTGTCAAGCAGGAGTATGCTACAAAAACCATTTTCCCTCCCGGAAAATTGATTTTTAATGCCTTTAACCTCTGCCCGTTCGATAAGGTAAAAGTTGTAATATTGGGGCAAGATCCGTATCACAATTTCAATCAAGCGCACGGGTTAAGTTTCTCGGTGAACGATGGTGTGGAAATTCCGCCTTCTTTGGTAAATATTTATCAGGAGATTGAATCCGAATTGAGTGTTAAAACTTTGCCTACAGGCAATTTAGAGCGTTGGGCGAAACAAGGTGTTTTGCTCCTTAACGCCACGTTGACTGTGCAAGCACACATGGCGGGTTCACACCAAGGAAAGGGTTGGGAACGTTTTACCGATGCGGTAATACAGACGTTAGTCAATAAGCGTGAGCATCTGGTGTTTATGCTGTGGGGCAATTATGCTCAACAGAAATCGAAATATATTGATAGGGCAAAACATTTAGTGCTAACCACTGTTCATCCGTCGCCGTTGTCAGCCTATCGCGGATTTTTCGGCTGTGGTCATTTCCGTGATGCAAACGATTATTTGGTCGCACATGGTTTTGAACCGATAGATTGGAAATAAAAAAGGGAGCTTTAGCTCCCTTTTTTTTAATTCAAATAATTTATTTTTCCAAATATCCTTTTAAAATGCCACGCGGCGAATTTCTGATAAATAATACGATTTCGTCTCGTTCAGCTGATGCCGGCAGTTCGGTTTCTATTTTTTCCAGAGCCATGGTGCGGTTCATACCCGATTGGAACAAAATGCGGTAAGCGTTCTGTATTTCTCTTATTTGGTCATTGTTGAATCCTCTACGGCGCAACCCGATTGAGTTAATTCCTGCATAAGAAATAGGTTCTCTTGCGGCTGTTATGTAAGGCGGAATATCTTTATTCACTTTTGAACCGCCTTGTAGCATGACATGTTTGCCGATATGGGTAAATTGGTGTATGAGCGAACCGCCACCCAGTATGGCATAATCATCTACTTCCACTTCGCCGGCTAATTGAGTTACATTTGCCATAATAACATTGTTACCAATAATGCAGTCGTGTGCAATGTGACAGTAAGCCATGATAAGACAGTTGTTGCCGACAACGGTTTTTTGTTTTGCGGCGGTTCCGCGGTGTATGGTAACGCATTCTCGGATAATGGTGTTATCGCCGATAACTACAAAAGTATCCTCTCCTTTGAATTTCAAATCTTGTGGTATGGCACCTATGACTGCACCCGGAAAAATAACACAATTTTTGCCAATGGTAGTGTTTTCCAAAATGGTTACGTTGGAACTGATACGGGTACCTTCGCCTATTACTACGTTTTTATCGATGGTTACAAACGGATCGATGACGACATTGGGAGCTATTTTCGCATCGGGATGAACGTATGCTAATGGCTGTTTCATAATTTATGAATTAGTGTTATCTATTAATTGTGCAATCATTTCAGCTTCAGCGGCTATTTTGTTGCCGACAAAAGCAAAGCCTTTTGCGTTGGCAACTCCGCGACGTACGGGCGTTGTAAGGAACACTTTCATTACCAACACATCGCCGGGAACCACTTTGTTTCTGAATTTGACATTATCTAACTTCAGGAGATAGGTAGAGAGATTTTTGGTGTTTTCCATGGTACTTAACACGAATAAACCTGCGGTTTGCGCCATGGCTTCTATAATTAAAACACCGGGCATAACCGGTTCTTGGGGAAAATGTCCCAAAAATTGAACTTCATTGGCAGTAATGTTTTTTACACTGACAATATAGCTGTTGTTAATTTCTATAACTTTATCAACCAACAAAAAAGGATAACGGTGCGGAAGTAACTCTTTTATTTGATTGGTGTCCAGTATTGGCGTGGCGTCCGGTATGTACAATGGCGCAGATACTTCTTGTCGTTTCAACTCTTTGCGTATTTGTTTCGCCAAAGCAGTATTGGTAGAATGTCCGGGATGTACTGCAATCACGCGTCCTTTTATAGGTTTTCCGATGAGTGCAAGGTCGCCTATGATGTCCAACATTTTGTGGCGTGCCGGTTCGTTGTTGAAGAGTAAGTCAGTATTCAAATAGCCCAACGAAGTAACGTTTGGGCAGGGTTGGTTCATTAAATCGGCAATGCGTTGTAGTTCCTCTTGAGGAATTTGTCGGTCGTAGATGACAATTGAATTATTCAAATCGCCGCCTTTGATGAGGTTCATTTTCAGAAGCGGCTCTAATTCGTGCACAAAAACAAACGTTCTGCAAGGGGCTATTTCCGTGGCGAATTTAGACATATCGTCCAAAACAGCATATTGGTTGTTCAAAATTGGTGAATCGTAGCCAATAAGCGTTTGTACGCTGAAAGTATCGTCAGGAAGAAGCGTGATTGACGATGGACTGTTGGGTAGTTGGTAGGTTATTTTTTCCCTTACTATGAAAAAATCTTTTGGTTGATTTTGTGTTTTAATACCTACTTCGTTGATTTTATCTACATAATATTTTGCGCTACCGTCTAAAATCGGAAATTCGGGAGCATCTACTTCAATTAGACAGTTGTCGATGCCCATAGCGTACAATGCCGCTAAACCGTGTTCTACAGTACTTACTACTGTATCACCTTTTTTCAGTACGGTGCCTCTGGTGGCTCTATCTACGTAGTCTGCCAATGCAGGAATTTCGGGCTGCCCCTCCAAGTCTATTCGGCGAATGATGTAGCCGGTATTTTCGGGTGCCGGATTCATTGTTAAAGTAATGTTGAGTCCTGTGTGCAGACCTTTTCCTTTTAATTGGAAAGATGATTTAAGTGTGGTTTGTTTTGTCATAAGAAAAATATTTTTTGTCACTGATTATTTTTTGTCGGCGAGTTCATTAAGTTGCTTTTCGAGAGCGTATACTTTGTGTTGTAGGTCGGATAGATTTTTGTAAACGACCGAAGAACGGCGAAAGGTGGCAACAGGAACGGCAGGAGAGCCTTGCCACATTAAATTGGGTTCTTTTATGGATTTCGGTACACCTGTTTGTGCCAACAATATTGAGCCGTCGGCAATGTTAAGGTGTCCGACAACGCCAACCTGACCTGCCAAAATACAATGTTTGCCTATTTTGGTTGAACCAGCAATTCCCGTTTGTGCGGCAATGCCTGTGTGTTCGCCTATTTCCACATTGTGCGCTATTTGTACTAAATTGTCTATTTTACTGCCTTTGCGTATAATGGTCGAATCTATTGTGGCGCGGTCGATAGTGGTGTTGGCACCTATTTCCACGTCGTCCTCTATTATCACGTTACCTATTTGCGGAATTTTGTCGTAGTGTCTTTGTTCATTGGGTGCAAAACCGAAACCGTCGGCACCGATTACCGCTCCTGCATGCAAAATGCAGTTGTTGCCAATTTTGCAATTTTCGTAAATGGTTACGTGTGGGTAAAGTATAGTGTTATCGCCTATCGTTACACCGTCTTCCACTACCACTCCGGCATATATTTTCACTTTGTTGCCTATACGAACGTTTTTTCCGAGATAAGCGTAAGCTCCTATATACGCATCTTCGCCTAATGTGGCTGTTTCATCAACAAATGCCAACGAATGGATGCCCGTTTTTTGAGGTTTAAGACTCTCTCTAAGTTGCAAAAGTTTAGCTAAAGCTTGATAGGCATTTTCTACTTTTACGAGTGTTGCAGCTATGGGTTGAGTGGGCTCAAACGATTTATCTACCAAAACAATATCAGCCTTGGTAGTGTATATGAATGGCGTATATTTTGGATTGGAAAGAAATGTGAGTGTTCCGGTATGTCCTTCTTCTATTTTAGAAAAATTGTCTACAAGAATTGCTGGGTTACCGATTACTTCACCTTCGAGGAAATCGGCTATTTGTTGGGCTGAAAATTTCATGAATACAATTTGGTTTACTTAAATGATGTTTTTAGATGCAGAAACGTTGCATTCAAATGCGTAAAATAAACGTTTTTTTACCTTTTTGTGAAACAAAAATTAGAGACTATTTTTAGGTGTTTTAAAATCATTTGAAAATCAATTATTTAGTACACTCTTTTTAACGGTTAATTGGATAGTAGCAGAAATAATTTTTGGCTACTTTTTTATCTAAAATAGTTATGTCGAGCATATCCGACGCATCAGCGATATCGAGGAGACTGCCGTCGCTCGATTGTATGAGAATTTGGTCGTTGCCGCGATGATAGGTGCTCGAGATGCCAAGTGGCTCAACTTCAAAAAAATAAGACGCATCGTTTCTTTCAATGCCAAAATGCTGCACATAGGTGTCAATCAGTTTGTTGCGTTCGTTGGCTGATAGGTCTTGTTGCTTGACTTTGAAGAGTTTACGATTGATAAAGGCTTGGCTAAGAGTAGATAATATAATGTCGGGATGTTTCGCCCATACTTTTATAGCTGATAGAATATCCGAATCGTCAAGCGCAATGAAATTGCAAATAGCATCGGTGTCCGTGTTAAATGTTTCTTGGGTAACATTTTGCCTGATGAAGTAGGCGAGGGCTGGCGATGCAAAAAGTGTTTCTCCGTTGGCACACAAAGCTTTGGCGCGTTTCAAAATTTTTACGAGCAGTTTTTCGGCAGCTACGGAAGTTTTGTGCAGATAGACTTGCCAGTACATGAAACGCCTTGCCACAAGGAAGTTTTCAATGGAGTAAATGCCTTTGGCTTCCACCACTAATTTATCGTCTTGCACATTTAGCATTTTTATAATGCGTGCCGAACCTATTGTGCCTTCGGTTACGCCAGTGAAAAAACTGTCGCGCCGCAAGTAGTCCAATCTGTCCATGTCGAGTTGACCGCTAACTAATTGGTGCATGAACTTCTTGTGGTACAGATTGTTAAATATTTTTATGGCAATGTCTAATTCTCCATTATAAGCGGCGTTTATTTTTTTCATCAACATTAGCGTAATCTCTTCGTGTGAAACGCCATTGATTAAAATATTTTCCAAAACGTGTGAAAAAGGAGCATGTCCAATATCATGCAACAAAATGGCTGAAAGCAGTCCGTTTGCTTCGTCGTTTGAGATTTCTTGCCCTTTGAAACGAAGTTGTTTAATGGTTTCGTTCATTAGGTACATTGCCCCTAAAGAGTGCTGAAAACGTGTGTGTTGTGCTCCCGGGTAAACAAAAAAGGCTACTCCGAGTTGCTTAATTCTGTTTAGCCGCTGAAAGTAGGGATGCTGAATAAGGTCGTACAAAAAAGCGTTTGGTATGGTGATGAACCCAAATACAGGGTCGTTGATGATTTTACTTTTATTGGTCATTTTTTAGATTTTCTTGTTTAATCTAAGTATAAATAGTCGTAGTGTACAATGGGACGTTGCCCTTTTTTACCGATAAGCGTGTGTGCTTTTTCACTATCAATTTGCACTTTGCCTACGCCGATTGGAACATTTTCAGGAGCAACAATTTTCACAATATCGTCTTTTTCAAATTCACCGACTATTTTTTCAACGCCTACGGGTAACAAACTGACGGCTTTATCGCCACAAAGGGCTTTGGCTGCGTGAACGTTGATATGCAGTTCTCCTTTGGCAAATCCTTCCGAGTGCGCAATCCATTTTTTGACACTCGACACATTTTCTGACGATGGGATAAAGCGTGTGAAGGGCACATTGCCGCCACTAAGCAAATCGGTCAGTATGCCGTCACGTTTGCCATTGGCTATAATTACTTCAATGCCTTCGTCGGCTATTTTGTGAGCGATAGTTGTTTTTGTGAGCATGCCACCCCGCCCGAAAGTCGATTTTGAAGCTTTGATATAGGTAGAAACGTCTTCGTTTTGCCTGATTTCCGAAATAATTTTAGAATTTGGGTCGGTAGGGTCGCCGTCGAATATGCCATCAACGTTGGTTAGTATAATGAGTAGTTCCATGTCCATCATCGATGCGATAAGTCCCGATAATTCATCATTGTCGGTGAACATCAATTCCGAAACCGAAACAGTGTCATTTTCGTTCACTATGGGTATAACGCCGTTTTCGAGCATTACTTGTATGCAGTTGCGTTGATTGAGGTAGTGACGACGCGTGGAGAAATTTTCTTTAGTTGTTAGCACTTGTCCGACTGTCAAGCCGTGTTTGCGAAACAATTCGTAGTAATAGTTGATAAGTTTTGCCTGTCCCACTGCCGAAAAAAGTTGCCGCTGTTCGATGCTGTCCAACTTTTTATTGATTTTAAGTTCGTTCCTGCCTGAAGCGACTGCGCCCGATGAAATGACAATGATTTCTTTTCCTTGTCGGTGCAATGCAGCTATTTGGTCAGTCAGTGCAGCCATTCGCTTTGTGTCCAAAGTACCGTCGGACTGTGTCAGCACGTTGCTGCCTATTTTTATGGCTATTTTTTTGTATTTCTGTATCATAATTTATAATTCTCCTTGATCTAAAAAACTATAATAGGTTTTGCTTCCGACAATAATGTGGTCAAGCAGTTTTACGTCAAGCAATTTGCCGCCACTGCTTATTTTTGCGGTCAATTCTTTATCTTCTTTGCTTGGTGCGATGCTGCCTGATGGGTGGTTGTGTGCAATGATGATGCCACTCGAAAGTCGGTTGATAGCTTCTTTAAAAATGAATTTCACATCAACGGTAGTGGCGGCAGTGCCACCTGAACTAATGCGCAATGAATCTGTAATTTTATTGCTGTGATTGAGAAAAATCACCCAAAATTCTTCGTGAGAAAGATCTTCTATTATCGGACTGAAAAAATTGTAAGCGTCACGACTGCACAGTATCTGTTTTTTTTCTAAGGCACTTGCCTGTCTGTGTCGGCGACCAAGTTCCAAGGCGGCAGCCAAGGTTGTTGCTTTGGTTATGCCGATGCCTTTGAAATTTTTGCATAAGTCTCTGAACGGAATTTTGCTTAATTCGTCCAAATTATTGTGTACCGAATTGAGAACGCGACGTGCCAATTCTACCGCTGTTTCTTCTTTGGTTCCCGTACGAAAAAGTATAGCTAACAGTTCCCCGTCCGAAAGTGCTGCTATGCCCTTTTTGAGCATTTTTTCGCGGGGTTTATCTTCGTCAGCCCACTCTTTCAGATTTAAGCGTTTTTTTGTCATTGTCGTATTCAAATCGGACTGTAAAGATACAACAAAAAATTCAAATGAAGACGGGTACTACTATTGGTAATACAAAAATGAAGCCCTTCCAAACGGAAAGGCTTCAAATGTATGCTTATACATCCGTATTATGCCAATTTGTTAATTTTCAAAGTCAGTTTCGATTTTAAGTTGCTGGCTTTGTTTTTATGAATAACATTGCGTTTTGCCAATTTATCCAACATACCGGAAACTTTTTTCAAAAGTTCTTCGGCTTCTTTTCTGTCAGTCAGTTCGCGAAGTTTGCGAACAGCGTTACGTGTGGTTCTTGCATAGTACCTGTTATGCAGACGACGACTATTGATTTGTCGTATTCTTTTGATTGATGAACTGTGATTTGCCATGTGTTATAACAAATTTATAAATTAAATAGTAGCCCATAGCGGAATCGAACCGCTCTTTCAAGAATGAAAATCTTGCGTCCTAACCGATAGACGAATGGGCCTTCTTTCGCCAAAAGGCGGATGCAAAGGTACAATAATTTTTTATTTATAGCAAAAAAACTTGTGATTTTTTGAAATATATTTGTAATTTATTGAAAAGCAACAGCTTGTAACTGTTTTATTTTGTAAAAACAGTTGTTTTTTTACTTTTCTCTTCTAAACACCAAATTACAAACAAAGTCGCCAAAGACTGGAGCGTCGTGAATTTCTATGTTTTTAAAGAGACAACTATCTGCAAACAGGAACACTTCCGTTTTTGTGGAATCAGTTGCGAAAATAGAATCACCTCTTATTTCGTACACTCCGTGTGTGGTTCCACTATTGCATGAACTTCTTGTCCAGAAAGTAGAATCTTCGGTAAAAGTGATGTTGGTATTGCGTACGCACGAATCGACTGCGATGATAATTGGCAGCCAATTGGTTGATTGTCCGTCTTTGTAAGCTGCCGAAATGTACCAAGTGCCTATATGGCTATCATAAACCCCCGGCGGCTTTTTGGTACAAGCCGTCAGGAGTAGTAATAGCGAAAATATGTATAAGGCACGCCTTTTCATTGCGTTAATTGTTTTCGGGACGAAGTTTGCGCACAACGGCACCGGCTTGCCACATTTCGCTTTCGCGAAGGGCTTTCAATTCTTTTTCCAATCCTTCACGGTAGTTTGGTTTGGAATTGGTGTCAATGGAGCGTTGGGCTTCGTTGCCGGAAGCTACTTCTTGATAGAGATGTTCAAAAACGGGTTTGGTAGCATCGTAAAATTTGCCCATCCAATCCAATGCGCCGCGTTGTGCAGTTGTCGAGCAGTTAGCGTACATCCAATCCATACCATTTTCCGCAAAAAGCGGCATCAACGATTGTGTCAACTCTTCTACAGTTTCATTAAATGCTTCGGAAGGTGTATGACCGTTTTCACGAAGTACTTCGTACTGTGCTAAAAGTATACCTTGTATGGCACCCATCAGCGTTCCGCGTTCACCGGTAAGGTCGGAATAAACTTCGCGTTTGAAGTCGGTTTCAAACAGATAACCGGAACCAACGCCTATGCCCAATGCAATGACGCGGTTGTAAGCTTTGCCCGTAGCGTCTTGGAAAATAGCATAGGACGAATTAAGTCCGCGACCTTGCAAAAACATGCGCCGCAACGATGTGCCCGAACCTTTAGGTGCAACCATAATAACATCGACATCTTTCGGAGGAATGATGCCTGTACGTTCTTTATAGGTAATGCCAAAACCATGTGAAAAATAAAGTGCTTTTCCGGGAGTCAGAGCTTTTTTTACGCGCGGCCACACTTCTATTTGAGCAGCGTCGGATAGGAGGTATTGAATGATAGTTCCGCGTTCGCAGGCTTCATCAATGTCAAACAGTGTTTCGCCGGGAACCCATCCGTCGGCAACGGCTTTCTCCCATGTTTTGCCGCCTTTGCGTTGACCAACAATAACATTGAAACCATTATCTTTGAGGTTGAGGGCTTGTCCGGGACCTTGTACACCATAACCGATAACGGCGATGGTTTCATTTTTCAAAACTTCACGTGCTTTTTCCAAAGGAAATTCGTCGCGGGTAACTACGTTTTCGTTTACACCGCCAAAATTCATAATTGCCATTTATTTTTAATTTAAAATTAATACAAATTCAACTGCAAATTTACTAATTTTTTAGTAAAAAGTCAATTATTCCGATAGTATTTTAAAAAAATGCAGAAAAAGAGAATATTCTTGTTTATAACCATTTCTTTTTACGAAAAAAGAGGAGAATTCCGAGTACGCAAGCAATCATCAGTCCGATGGAGAAAAGGTAGCCGTATTCCCAATCCAGTTCGGGCATAAAATTGAAGTTCATGCCGTAAATGCTGGCGATTAATGTCGGCGGCATAAAAATAACGGATACGATGGTAAACATTTTGATAATTTTATTTTGTTGTATGTTTACCAAACCCAACAGAGTGTCCTGCAAGTATTCCAAACGGTCGAAACTGAAGCGTGTGTGCTCAAATAGCGAATTGATGTCTTTCAGAATAATAGTCAGTTTCGGTTTCAACTCTTTGGGGAAAAGTTGGCTTTTGAGCATATTGGAAACCACGCGTTGTTTATCGACTATATTTTCGCGTATTGACATACTTTTTTCTTGCAATTCATTGATTGATAACAATATACTATCATTAACATCACTGCTGGCTTGTAGAGTATTGCTTAGTTTTGTTACTTCGCGGGTAATATCTTCTATCATGTCTGCGTCATAATCTACACGAGTTTCGAGCAGAGCGACCAAAACGTGGTGTCCTGTGGGATAATTGCGCGGATTGGCAAACATTTTTTTAACGGTTTCGTTGAACGATTTCAGTTCTCTGTCGCGCACCGAAACAAGTATATTGTTTTTTACAATAAACGAAATAGCCTCTTCTTCGAAATCATCTAATAGAAAGTCGGAGTTGGCTACAATGGTGTCCTCTGTTTCGATGTACCGTGAGCTGATTTCGATTTCTTCCATTTCCTCATCGTCTTGAATATAGATTTTGAGGAATTGTTCCAATTCACTTTCCACTTCCACTTCCACGTCGTTGAGGTCAATCCAGAGGAAATTTTCTAGCGGAATTTTTTTCAATGAATCTATTGAGCGTGATATTTTTAATCGGGTGCCTTCGTGATAAAATAGTTTTACTTCTGCCATGATGTTCTGTTTTTTTAGAAGTTGTACTTTCAGATTGTTTTGTTTTCTGTTTTCTCTTCCAATAGGTTGGTAAGGGAAATAAAGTCGTTGACGCTTAGCTGTTCCGGTCGTAAATCGAAGATAGGTTCGGTAACCGATTGACCATTTAGTAATGGTTTTAGAGAGTTGCGCAGCGTCTTGCGACGTTGGTTGAAGGCCGTTTTTACAGTTCGAACGAACAGTGTTTCGTTACAATCTAATTTTTTAACACTGTTTCGCGTGAGCCGTGTAACGGCCGATTTGACCTTTGGCGGAGGGTCGAAAACGTGTTCGCTGACGGTAAAAAGATATTCTATTGTATAAAAAGCTTGCAGTAGTACGCTGGTGATGCCGTAAGTTTTGTTACCGTGTCGTGCTGCTATGCGTTCAGCCACTTCTTTTTGAACCATTCCCACCACGCAAGGTATTTGGTCGCGGTTGTCAAGTATTTTAAAAAATATTTGGCTGGATATGTTGTACGGAAAATTACCGATAATGGAAAAAGGCTGTTCGCCAAATTCCTTTTTTAAGTTCATTTTTAAAAAATCGCCTTCGATGAGGTGCAGACTTGGAAATTTTTCTTTAAGATATGCGCCGGCTTCGGAGTCGATTTCTACCGCAGAAAAACGAAATTGTGATTTGTTGATGAGAAATTGTGTGAGAACGCCCGTTCCGGGTCCTATTTCGAGTACAGAGGTGGTGTCGGAAGGAAGACTTTCGACTATATTAAGAGCGATTTGCAAATCGGTCAAGAAATGCTGCCCCAAATGTTTTTTGGCTCGTACTTGAATCATGTTGTAAAGGGTCGTCAGGCATTTCTGTTGGTTTTTAAATAAATTTCTACAGCAAAAAAAAAACACTTATCTTTGTCTTTTCAATTCTGTGGCAGACAAAAACATCCGCAAAGGTATAAATTTAATTTTATACCGCAAAACGATAAACCGTTTTTATGATAAAAAAAATCGAGAGTAAAATACAAAAATTCCTTTGGGTTGTCATTGACTTCTTTTATCAGCCATTCAGCAAATTCTTTAGTCTGCAATTTTTTCGCTACGGTTTTTGTGGTGGGCTAAATATGGCTTTTGATTGGGTGCTCTATTTCGTTTTTTACAATTTTGTGTTTCAAAAACAGTTACTCGATTTGGGCTTCGTGGCTATTTCGCCGCACATTGCTTCGTTTATATTCAAATTTCCAATCACATTTCTCACCGGCTTTTGGTTGGCACGCCATGTCAGCTTTTCAGAGTCGTATTTGCGCGGTCGCGTGCAGATTATCCGTTATTTATTGGTAGTGTGCTGCTGCATTCTTATCAACTACATAGGTTTGAAGTTTTTTGTAGAAATTTGCGGCATCTATCCTTCAATTTCTAATGTTATCACTTCCATAATTTCGGCGGTGTTCAGTTATTTTACCAACAAACATTTTTCTTTTCGTCAGCGTTAAATTATGTTTACGCGTGCAAAAATATATACGTACGTCAAATGGGCGATTTCGGTGCTTGCGTACGGTTTTTTGGCGTATAAGCTGGCTACGTTCGACGGTTATGACGCATTTGTTGAACAAGTAAGTTCGTTTGGTGCGGAACAGTTTGTCTGGCTGGCGTTGGCAGTTGTTTTGCTACCGCTCAATCTTTTTTTAGAATCGGAAAAATGGCGTTTGTTGGTAGGCAATTTGGTAACGCTTGATGTGAAAACTGCTTTGCGTTCGGTGTTAATTGGGCATACAGGTGCTTTTTCTACACCCAATCGTTTGGGCGAATATCCCATGCGTGCGATGTCTCTTCCGTCCGATGTACGTTTATCGGCTATAGCCATGGGTTTTGTCGGTAGTTTTGTTCAAAATTTCATCATTACCGTCTGTGGATTGTTGGCTTTGCTTTTTTTTCAGATTGGTGAACTTTTTTCAACTTTTTTTTACTATTTCTGCGGACTGTTTGCGGTGTTTTCTTTCGTGGTGTTTATCGGTTTGCCAAAATTTTCGGCGTATATCATACGGCGATATCCAAATGTGCGTTTCATCAATTTTTGGAAGAGCATGGCAACATTTTCGCAACGGCGCATTTTAAAAGTAAAGGCAATAACATTTGTCCGTTATGTGGTGTTTGGTTGTCAATTTTATCTGATTTTGCGCTTTTGCGGTGTTCCATTATCGCTGTTCGAGGCGTTATCGGCTATTCCAATCGTCTATCTTTGTGTTACTTATACACCTTCCATCGCCGTTTCGGAGGCGGTAGTGCGTAGTTCTTACGCTGTTTTAATCATTGGTTGCTATTCTTCCAACTTAGTAGGCATTACTTTGGCGGGCATTTTTATTTGGCTGCTCAATTCGGCTATTCCAATGATTATCGGTTCCATTTTTTTACATTTTTACCAAAAAAGTTAATTTTTTTTCATAATGCTTTGAACCAAACGCATTAAGTTAGTCTAACAAATAGGTTAAACTTTTTAATTAAACTTTTCGTTTTTTTATGCTCGATTTAGAAAATATTTATTATATTTGCACAATTTTTCACGAGAAGGTGTGAAACGTTATAGTTCATACATATTTATAGTTGCGGTAGTGCTTTTCGTAGCGTTGATATCGATGCAAATAATTTATATTTCGCGCACGACCGAAACAGTATTGCAACAATTTAACACTAACGTTCATGGGGCGGCGACTAATTTGCTGAATTTGCTCATACCTTTATTGATAATTACTGTGATATTGGTACTTGTTTTATCGTTCTTTATGTTTTATAGTCATCGGCAAAAAGTGCTTAGTACCATGAAGATGGATTTTGTGAATAGTATGACGCACGAAATGAAAACGCCTATCGCATCTATTTCGTTGGCTTCGCAAATGATGAACGACCCGTCGGTGGGAAATACGGTGGAGAAGATGCAGCGATTTGCCGGTGTTATAACTAATGAATCGAAACGCTTGAATACGCTGATTGAACAGTTGCTTTATACATTGGTGCTTGACCGCAAAAAAACTGTGCTGACTTTTGAAAACTTGGATGTGAATAAAATGCTTGGCTCGGTGATAGACAACTTTTCGGTAAAAGTAGATGCCGTTGGCGGCAAAATAGTGTCGCAACTGAATGCACAAAATGCTATGGCAAAAGTGGACGATGTGCATTTGACGAATGTGTTCTACAATTTAATGGAAAATGCTGTCAAATATTGCAAAGACGTGCCTTTGGTAATTACCGTAACCACGTTTAACGCAAAGGATATGCTTTGTATTTCAATAGAAGACAATGGTCTTGGAATGCGGCGCGAAGATACGAAACGCATTTTTGATAAATTTTATCGCGCAACGACTGATAATGTAAAGGGCTTCGGGCTTGGTTTAGCTTATGTGAAGCAAATAATTGAAGCACACAACGGTACCATTCGCGTAAATAGTGAATTAGGAATGGGAAGTAAATTTATAATAGAAATACCAAATTTAAAAATTTAAAAAATGGAAAAAGTAAAAATTTTATTATGCGAGGATGATGAAAACCTCGGTATGTTGTTGAACGAATATTTGCAGACAAAAGGTTTTGAAACGGAACTGTGTCTTGATGGAGAAGCCGGTTACAAAGCTTTTACGAATAATTCTTATGATTTTTGCATCTTGGATATTATGATGCCAAAGAAAGACGGATTTTCGTTAGCACAAGACATTCGTAAGTTAAACTCCAATGTTCCCATCTTGTTTTTGACAGCCAAAACCTTGAAAGAGGATGTTTTGGAAGGCTTTAAAATCGGTGGCGACGACTATGTAACGAAGCCGTTTAGCATGGAGGAACTGTTGTACCGTATCGAAGCAATTCTTCGGCGTATTTGCGTCAAAAAAAGCCGTATTACCAGCGAATACAAACTGGGTAAATTTACGTTCGACACTCAAAAACAACTGCTGATTATAGACGGAAAAGTAACCAAACTAACAACCAAAGAGTGCGAGTTGTTGACCATGCTGGCTCAAAATGCCAACAATATTTTGGAACGCAACTATGCCTTGAAAACCATTTGGGTGGAAGACAACTACTTCAATGCACGCAGCATGGACGTTTACATTACCAAACTGCGTAAATTGTTGAAAGACGACCCGAATGTGGAAATTATCAACATTCACGGCAAAGGTTACAAACTGATTATTCCTAACGAATAATTTAGAAGTATCCAAAAATAAAAAATCATCGGTTTATAAAAATCGATGATTTTTTTGTGTGGTTATTAGTGAGCGGCAAACGAGGCTCGAACTCGCGACCCTCAGCTTGGGAAACTGATGCTCTACCAACTGAGCTATTGCCGCAAATGGTATGCAAAAGTAGTTGTTTTTTTTGATTTTCTTTCGTAATTCTCAAAATTATTCAAAAAAAAGCACTCGTTTTTGTCAAGTAACGATTACGTTTATACAAAATTCGACATTAGCCCGTAAGACTTCATCAATTCGCCAAAATTTCGTACATTTGCAAATTAAAAAACAAAAGCGGAAACAATTGTTGTAACCGTAAAAATTTATACTAAAACAGTGCAGAGAAATGCTCTGCACGTAATTCGCAGTTTTTTCATGGAATACAATTTTAGAGACATTGAGCAGAAGTGGCAACAGTATTGGATTGACAATGCTACATACAAAGTGGAAGTAGATAACAACCGTCCGAAATATTACGTTTTGGATATGTTTCCTTATCCTTCGGGGGCAGGATTGCACGTTGGTCATCCGCTGGGTTACATCGCCAGCGACATTTTCAGCCGTTACAAGCGATTGAAAGGCTTCAATGTACTTCATCCGATGGGTTACGATTCTTATGGTCTTCCGGCGGAGCAATATGCCATACAAACCGGTCAACATCCCGAAATAACAACAAAACAGAACATTGAACGCTACCGCGAACAGATGGACAAAATCGGTTTCAGCTACGATTGGAGCCGTGAAGTGCGTACTTGCAGTCCCGATTATTACAAATGGACACAATGGGCTTTCCAACAAATGTTTGAACATTGGTATTGCCTTCGTGCCGATGCTGCACGTCCCATTTCTATGCTGATTGACATTTTCAATGAGCAAGGTAATGCTAAAGTGCGCGCTGCACAAAACGAAACGCCTCTGTTTACTGCCGAAGAGTGGAAAAGTTGGGATGAAAAACGGCAACAAGAAATTTTGATGAATTACCGCATAGCTTACCTTGCTGATACAAAAGTGAATTTTTGTCCGAAATTGGGTTGCGTACTTGCTAATGATGAAGTGAGCGAAGGGCTTTCGGTGCGTGGCGGATTTCCGGTGGAACAGTGCGTAATGCGTCAGTGGAGTTTGCGTGTGTCGGCTTATGCACAGCGGTTGCTCGATGGTTTAGACCGAATTGATTGGACGGAGTCTTTGAAAGAGACTCAAAGAAACTGGATTGGGCGAAGCGAAGGTGCCGAAGTTCGGTTTAAAGTGAAAGACAGCGATTTTGAATTTACCATATTTACTACTCGTGCCGATACGATGTTTGGCGTTACGTTTATGGTTTTAGCACCCGAAAGCGAGTTGGTGAGGTGTTTAACTACCGATGAACAGAAATGTGCTGTGAAAGATTATTTGGAGCAAACCAAAAAACGTACCGAGCGCGAACGTATTACCGACCGTCAAGTAACGGGCGTTTTCAGTGGTTCGTATGCTATCAATCCTTTTACCGGCGAGGCTGTGCCTATTTGGATTTCCGATTATGTGTTAGCCGGTTACGGCACGGGCGCAATTATGGCTGTTCCCGCACACGACAGTCGCGACTACGCTTTTGCCAAACATTTCAATTTGCCCATAGTTCCGCTGATTGAAGGTTGTGATGTCAGCAAAGAGAGTTTTGATGCCAAAGAGGGCATTGTGTGCAATTCGCCGCGCCAAGGAGTTACTCCGTATTGCGATTTGTCGCTGAATGGTCTTTCGGTGGAAGAAGCTATTGCTGCCACTAAAAAATATGTAGAAGCCAAAAAATTGGGACGTGTAAAGGTGAATTACCGTTTGCGCGATGCTATTTTTAGTCGCCAACGTTATTGGGGCGAGCCGTTCCCCGTTTACTACAAAGATTGTATGCCGTATATGATTCCTGAGGAGTGTTTGCCACTCGAATTGCCCGAAATATCCGATTTTAAACCGACTGCTGACGGCAATCCGCCTTTGGGACACGCTAAACAGTGGGGTTGGAACGAAGCTGAAAAATCTCTTGCTGCTACGGCGGATATCGACAATAAAACAATTTTCCCGTTGGAACTCTGCACTATGCCGGGTTTTGCAGGCTCGTCGGCTTACTATTTGCGCTATATGGATCCGCACAACGACAAGGAATTGGTAAGTAAAACCGCCAACGATTATTGGCAGAGTGTCGATTTGTATATTGGTGGTACTGAGCACGCTACGGGGCACCTGATTTACAGCCGTTTTTGGAATAAATTCTTGTTCGATTTGGATTTAATTGTTCAAGACGAACCATTCCAAAAATTGATAAATCAAGGTATGATTCAAGGACGCAGTAATTTTGTGTATCGCATAATCGGTACCAATAAATATGTGTCGTACAATTTGAAAAATCAATACGAAACGCAACCTATCCACGTCAATGTAAATATTGTGAACAACGATGTGTTGGATATTGAGGCGTTCCGCAATTGGATGCCCGAATACCGTGATGCAGAGTTTGTGTTGGAAGACGGCAAATACATTTGTGGCTGGGCAATTGAAAAAATGTCAAAATCGATGTTCAATGTGGTCAATCCCGACGATATTGTGGAAAAATACGGTGCCGATACGCTGCGTTTGTACGAAATTTTCCTTGGACCGTTGGAACAATCCAAACCTTGGGACACCAATGGCATTGACGGTGTACATCGTTTCCTGAAAAAACTTTGGGGACTGTTTTATGCAGGCGGCAATTTAGCCGTAACCGATGCGCAACCTACTGACGAAGAGTTGAAAACTTTGCACAAAACCATTAAAAAAGTTACTCACGATATTGAAAGTTTTTCGTTTAATACTGCTGTGTCGGCATTTATGATTTGCGTTAATGAGTTGGCGCAACAAAAATGTGCCAAACGTGCAGTTTTGGAACCGTTGTTGGTGTTGCTTTCGCCTTTCGCACCCCACATTACTGAAGAATTGTGGCATGCTGTGGGCAATACCACTTCTATTTGTGATGCGAAATTCCCTGTTTACGACGAAAAATTTTTGGTAGAATCAGTCGTAAAATATCCGATTTCGTTCAACGGGAAAGTTCGTTTTACGCTTGATATTTCGGCAACAATGAATAAAGAAGAGATTGAACAGACCGTACTTGCCAATAATCAAACTTTAAAATTTACCGAAGGCAAAACTCCTAAAAAAGTAATTGTTGTTCCCGGGAAAATAGTGAATATAGTACTTTGATTTTCAGAACTAAACGGTATTTATTCATAATTTTGTAACTATTAATCCTTATGAATGCAAAAGTGGAGAAACATCTCAAAAAGTTGAATTGGCATGCAACTCGCGAATATTTGCTGATTTCGCTTGGCTTGCTGATGTATTCATTGGCTTGGAAAGGTTTTTTATTACCACACCAAATTACAGGAGGCGGTGCTACGGGTATAGGTGCCATTGTTCAGTATGCTACGGGCTTCCCCATTTCCGCTACTTATTTCATCATCAATGTCGGATTGTTGATGGTGTCGGTAAGGACGCTCGGATGGGAGTTTAGCTTGCGTACGATTTTTGGCGTAGTTGTGCTAACTTGTTTTCTTGCCATTTTGCCACAAGCCCCTATTGGAACGTTTGTTTCAGAAAATGAGCCGTTTATGGCTTGTGTGTTGGGCGGTTTGTTAGCCGGTACCGGCATGGGAATTATGTTTCTTAACAATGGCAGTTCCGGTGGTACGGATATCATTGCGAAAATGGTAAACAAATACCGCAACATTACGCTTGGGCGTGTGTTAATCTATTGCGATGTGCTGATTATCGGCTCGTCTTTTTTCCTGCCTAATGGCAATATCGAAAAAGTGGTGTACGGTTTAACCGCTATGGCAATTACTACGGTTACGCTCGATGCGGTGGTGAATGGTGTGCGACAGTCTGTGCAATTTTTTATTTTTTCGCACAAATATGAAGAGATTGCCGATGCTATTAATACAAAAGTGAATCGTGGCGTTACCGTTATCGACGGTTTGGGCTGGTACACTAAAGAACCCATAAAAATTATTACTGTTTTGGCGCGCAAAAACGAATCGGCTAAAATTTTCAAGTTGGTGAAAACCATCGACCCAAACGCATTTGTTTCCCAATCGTCGGCTATTGGCGTTTATGGACAAGGGTTCGATGTGATGAAAGTAAAGTGATTTTATCATGTGCTAATGTTATGGTTGCTTCGTTTGAGGCAACCTTTTTTTTAGCGCATCTATTTGGCGTGCTGTCCAAACCACAATCATAGCCAAAATCAAACGGGGAATTATCAGCCAAAGTATGGGAACACCAATGGCTACAAACAGAAAAGTATCTTCTAAAAGTGAGTGGTTGAGAGCGATATGATAGTTGAGTAAATTCACTTCGCGTTGCTGCAAACTCTTTCCTTCCATTTCTTCTAAAATAAGAGCTGAACCGTAGGTTAAACCCGCTATTTGCGCAATAATCCAAAGCAACGACACATCGGGAGAAAGCCCCATAAATTTCATAACGGGCGCAAATGGTTTTTTTAGTTTGTCAATCCAATTAAATTCTTTCAGGAAACTTTGTATAAACATCAGTGCTGTAATTATCACAATGATTTTTATGCTGATGGTAAGTGCCATTTTTGCCCAATTCAGAAGCACATCGGCAACGGTTGTAACAGAGCTTACAGTAGTGGTTACAGCTATTTTTGAATCCATTTCGGCTGGCAGAAGGTGATTGAGTATAAAGGCAGCCAAAAAGCTTGCCGTAATGCGTAAAACGACTATAAAAGCAGCGGAAGTGCCTGTTTTTCGTTGTACGGCGGTTTCTACCAAAAGATTATGCGAAATTAAGCACATCAATGCCAATAGGGTTATTTCGCGTAACGGCAAATTCAAAGTGGCAATAATGGCGATTGGGGCGTATAACGGCAAAAAAATGCTGGAAATAAAAACAATGGCGGCTTCTCCGGGTAAACCGATTAAAATAAAAAAAGGAGTAAGCAGGGTAGAAAGGTAGTCAATAACGCCCCAAAATTGCAAAAAACTCACCAAAAACGATATTGGAAGAATAATTTTTAGAATCCAAAACACCGTTTTTTTCGTCTTTTGGATTGCTTTTTTGCCGGCAGTTATAGCCTTTTGTCGGGTGGCAGACATGATGTCGTGGCGAAAGTGTTAATTTTTAATCTATTGATTATAAGGGTTTAAAATATAAAAAAGATGCCCCTAAAAACAAGAAAGGGTTGTCTCACGACAACCACAATCTTTTCTTAACCTTAAATCTAATACCATGAAAAACACGGTGCAAAGATAATGCATATTTTTATGTTGTACAACATAAATTGCACAAATAATAATTATTAACTTTTGTGTGTATTTTATTAACAAATAAAAATTTTAATGTTAGTTAATTGTTAGGGTTGTAGCGTTGCCATTTGTCAATGAGTGCCTGCATATCGGCAGGCAGTTCGCTGTCGAATTGCATCCATTTGCCGGTAGTGGGATGTTCGAAACCCAACGTTTTGGCGTGCAGGGCTTGCCGTGGGCAAATGTCGAAACAATTTTGTATAAATTGCTTGTATTTTGCCGTACGAACGCCTTTCAGCACTTCGTTGCCGCCGTAGTGAGCGTCATTAAAGAGCGTATGCCCGATATGTTTCATGTGGACGCGTATTTGATGCGTACGACCGGTTTCGAGTTTGCATTCTACTAAGGTAACGTACGTAAAACGTTCCAACACTTTATAGTGAGTAATGGCGTGTTTGGCGTTAGGATTTTCGCCTTCGGGAAAGACGGTAAATAGCAGTCGGTTGCGTGGGTCGCGTGCCAAGTCGCCCGTAATGGTGCCTTCGTTCTCTTTCATTACGCCCCACACCAAAGCATTGTAGGTGCGTTCGGTGGTTTTATTGAAAAATTGAAGCCCGAGTTTCGATTTGGCATCTTCGTTTTTAGCAATGAGCAACAGTCCCGAAGTATCTTTGTCGATGCGGTGTACCAGCCCGATGCGCGGGTCGTTGGCATCAAATTTCGGATTGTCGCGCAGGTGCCAAGCCAATGCATTGAGCAATGTGCCGTCAAAATTGCCAAATCCCGGATGTACCACCAGTCCTGCTTGTTTGTTGACAACTATCAAATCATCGTCTTCGTAAATAATATCGAGCGGAATATCTTGTGCTACAACGGTATAGTCATTTTTCGGATAATCGAAAACAATGCTGATAACATCTTGCGGTTTGACGCGGTAATTGGCTTTTACGGCTGTTCCATTCACAAGAATAGTGCCCGCAGCGGCGGCTTCTTGGATGCGGTTGCGCGAAATTCTGCCTATTTTGTCCACCAAATATTTGTCGATGCGCAGTAAGGATTGCCCATTGTCCACTACAAAGTGGAAATGTTCAAACATGGCAGTTTCTTCGTCATCGTTTGGCAGCCAGTCGATTGTTTCTATATCCTCATTAGGGCAATCCGTCATAAATGCAATGAATTGGTTTTAGAAAAATTCATCGTGTTTGGCGGCACTTTTGCGCTGTTTTTTCTTGTCGCGCGACAGTTTGATATCCACACGCTTTCCGGCTGGACAAACCACTTTTTCTTCCGGTGTTTGTTCGTACACAATATATTCTTCTCTTTCCGTTTCGTCGGCGGGAGCAACATCGAAATCGGCTAAGCCGAGAACCAAATTATTGCCGTTAATCAGGCTGAGTGCCTCGCTGTACGAAAAACCGATGAGTGAAGGCATGGTAACTTCTTCGTCGCTGTTGTTTTGTCCTACCACAAGTAAGATTTTGGAGCCGTCTTCCAAGTGCGCACCGGCTGCCAACGATATGTCGCTGTGCTTTACGTCCATTACCAAGTTATCGAATTCCGATGGTTTGTAGGTAATTTCCACCTCAAATCCAAGTGCCTCAAGCGTTGCTTTGGCTTGTCGGTACGACACATCGCGCATTTCGGGAACGGTAACTTGTTTTTTGGATTTGGAATTGACCGTTACATATATTTTTCGACCCTTTTTTACTTTTGTGTCGGGCATTGGCGATTGTTCGGTAATTTCGCCTTTACCTTTTGAACGAAGATAGACAGAATCAATTACTTCAAAAGTGATACCGCTGTTTTGCAGTGCTACTTCGGCTTCTTCCAAATACATACCGCGCAAATCGGGCACAACCACTTCTTCGCCGTGGCGCGTTATAAACCGTAGCATTATCAATACAAAAATGAATAGTGCCAGAAAGATGCCGATTGCCAGCAAAATATTTTTCCAAAAAAACTTGCTTTTCAGGAATTGAAAAATTGTTTTAATATTCATATTGTTCTTTATTTTTTTTGATTTTCAAAGATACACTTTTTTTATTCTACTACAAAAACAAAAAAGTAAAGACGAAAAAATCATCTTTACCTTTTCATTTATTGACTTTACAATATTATTACTACAAATTTATGCTTTTTGGCAAAATTCGTCTGAAACCGTTAATTTTTTTCTTCCGCGTGCACGACGAGAAGCTAATACGCGACGACCGTTTGCAGTTGCCATTCTTTCACGGAAACCGTGTTTGTTTTTGCGTTTTCTGTTAGATGGTTGAAATGTCCTTTTCATTTTATATCGATTTTATTTGTTATTTTCCGTTTGGGCTTGCAAAGATAGAGCTATTTTTTTATTTCACAAAATTTTTGCTGAAACTTTTTTCTCAAAAATCGGAATATGCCGTTTTGTCGGCAAAAAATAGTACCTTTGTAGTTCTGTTTTACCAACATAAACAGTAAAGCAAACTTCTAATAATGAAGAAATTATTTATAGAAACTTACGGATGCCAAATGAATGTGGCGGACAGCGAAGTGGTTAATGCCATTATGCAGGGCGAAGGCTACACGCTTACCGACGACATTCAAAAAGCCGATGCGATATTCGTCAATACCTGTTCTATACGCGATAACGCCGAACAGCGCGTGTTTGGTCGATTGAGTTATTTTCAATCGTTGAAAAAGAAAAACAGAAATGTTTTAATAGGCGTTATCGGTTGCATGGCAGAGCGACTGCAAGACGAACTCGTAAAAAATTATGGCGTTGATTTTGTCGCCGGTCCCGATGCTTATCTGGATTTGCCCAATCTTGTGGGTGCTGCCGAAAAAGGCGAAAAAGTTGTGAATGTGGAACTTTCCACTACCGAAACTTACAAAGACATTATTCCGGCGCGCATTGGCAAAAGCATTTCGGGCTTTGTCAGTATTATGCGCGGTTGCAACAATTTTTGTTCCTATTGCATTGTGCCTTACACCCGTGGGCGCGAACGCAGTCGCGATGTAACAAGCATTCTCAACGAAGTGCGCGATTTGCAGATGCGTGGTTATAAAGAAGTTACGCTTTTGGGGCAAAACGTCAATTCGTACAGTTTTGAGCAGGACGGTGTCGTTATCGATTTTCCGAAATTGCTTGAAAAAGTGGCTGTAGCGGTGCCCGATATGCGTGTGCGTTTCACCACATCGCATCCGAAAGATATGAGCGACCGAACGTTGGAAACAATAGCCAAATACGACAATCTTTGCAAATTTGTCCATTTGCCCGTACAAAGCGGCAGTAACGCCATTTTGAAAGCAATGAACCGCAAATATACTCGCGAATGGTACTTGGAGCGCATTGCTGCCATTCGGCGCATTTTACCTGAAGCAGGCATCAGTACCGATGTTTTTTGCGGTTTCCACGGCGAAACGGAAGATGACCACCAACAAACACTCAGTTTGATGCGAGAAGTGGGATTTGATTCTGCTTTTATGTTCAAATATTCCGAACGACCGGGCACTTACGCTGCCAAACATCTGCCGGACAACATTAGCGAAGAAGAAAAAGTTCGTCGTTTGAACGAAATTATCAACTTGCAGATAGAATTGAGCCACGCTTCGAACAAAAAAGATATTGGAAAAACGTTTGAAGTGCTGGTGGAAGGTTTTTCAAAGCGCTCGCGCACCGATTTTTGCGGTCGGACATCGCAAAATAAAATGGTTGTGTTTCCTAAATCGGGCAAAAAAATAGGCGATTTCGTACGCGTAAAGATTACCGACGTTACGCCGGCTACACTTTTGGGCGAAGTGGCGGAATGACCGCAACTGACAAGTGAACCAACAAAAAAGCCTATAACTCCACAGTTATAGGCTTTTATTATTCTTTATTTGTCCAAATCAGTTTTTTCTCCATCACTTCAAAATCGAAGTCAGGACAACTGTTTCTGCCGTCTATACCACCAAATTCGCATAATACATTGCTGTCACAATCGAAAAACACAACCAAACCATCAGGACAACCCACACAAAAATCGACTAAAAAGCCTTCGTTGTTTTTGTATGAGCAACTGTGAATGGTAGTTGGATTTGAGGCTTCAGCAATAATGTTCTTTAACCAAATCAATTCATTAATCGGGTCATCTACTTTACAGAATTTATCATTCTGAGTTTTGTTTTCCTTATCGCACCCAAATAAGACTAAGAAAAATACTAGTGCGTAAATGATTTTTTTCATAATTATTTGATTTTAGTGAATTGAATATTTTTTACTTGATTAGTTATTAACCTATCTATAAAGTTATAAATAACCATTTCATTTTCTTTTTCAATTGAATACAAAAATTTCTTTATCGTTTCATCTTTTTGGAAAAAAATGGAATCAGCGTAAATAGTATAATTCCAACCGTCAAAATAAAAATGTTTTTCGACTAATGATTTTTCATTGAAAATAATGGTATCAGAGATGCCGTCATACAAATCAGGATTTGTTTCTACCCATGTTCCAATAAACTTATCTTTTAATATTTGCTCTTTTCCTATCTCATTTTTTGAGCAACTAATAGAGAACAATAAAATTATGGCTAATAATAATTTTGTTTTCATAGTTATAGAAATTTACATTTTTAAAAAAAGATTAGTGTATAATTTATTATCATTTGATTCAACTTTATAGATGAACAGTCCATTTGGAATATTGGATATTTCTATTGAACGTTCGGATATTTTTTTGGTTAACATCAACTGTCCTTGTAAATTATAAATAGATAATTTTTTGGCATTAACAGGGAAATGAAATTTTACCCCGTGTTTGTTATTAACAACATAAACAGAATCTATATTAGGGGAATGTATGGAAGTTTCCTTCTTTTCGCACGAATTACAATCTTTGTAATCTTCAGCTTTGTATAATAATCCGTCAGGAGTGGAATAACATAGGATTTTTGTGCGGTAACTTACCGGTTTTTCGAATTGAGTGTGCGTAAAGAAACCTTTTATGTTACCTATTCCTTGTATTATTTGCAAACATTCATCTACAATGATAGTTGCGTATTTTTTGCCGTCCAACAATGTAATACTGTCTATTTTATTGACCTGTTTACTCTCTAAAAAAATAGTGTCGTGGCTTGCTACATTGAAATGAATAGTATCACCTACTTTCCAAGAAAAATCATATAACACTATTTCTTTTTCCAATTCATTGTTATAAAAATATATGGTATTACCTACAGTACGGATTCCTCCAACACTTTTGTTGTCGTTTTCATAATATACTTGTTGATAGGTTAAGCCTTTTATAATTGTGTCGTTATCAATTTTATAAAAATCGAATGTCGGTTCTCCCCAACTCGAAGTATTTGCACAATAGGGGTCGCTTATGTGATGCGTTAATTCTGTCCATGTATCATCTGAAATTCTGTTTAATCCCGATTCTTTTTTTCTCGTTCCCTTGCACGTACATTCAAATGTGCCAAAGGAACCGCCTGCATTGTAATTGATAGTTATAGAATCTTGAATTACCTTGCCTGTTCCCGAAATATGTAACGAATTGTCGAAGTTTTGAAAAGTTTGTAAGGGTATTTGAAAGGTACTGTCGTTAGTTATATTAGCTCCAATAGCCTCATAAAGTCCATGTTCTTTTAAATAAAGCTGAATATCAAATGTATCCACACTTGACGCTTTGATTTCAATTTCATAATCTGTCGTATCCGGAGGCATTGGATATGTACAAGATTTACAAATTTCTTGAATGGTATAAATACCAACAAATTGTTGAACTTCTTGTGCGGTAATATGTAAACCGAACATTACACCCGCAAGTGTTAAAAAAAGTTTTGTTTTCATAGTTATTTGATTTAAAGGGTAATAATTAGTGTGTAAATATTTTTTAAAAGATTATTTTTTAAAGAATTTCAAATTATTTTGATAATTAGTTCCGGAGATATTTACCATATAGAAGCCATTTGGCAAAAAACTAAGGTCAATATTATTTTGATAAGTATTTAATTTCTTTGTTAAAACAACTCTGCCCATAGTATCAACAATTATTAATTCTATCGGTGAAATGCAATCAATTTCAAAAACCAGTGTTTTTAGAGTGTTATTATAATAAAGTACATTTCCTATTTCTTGGTTATTAATTGCTGTCGTTTCTATATAACAAGTTTGATAACTCGGATTGATAAAAATTAAGCTATCAGCTAAACTATAACATAGGAGTTGTTTTAAATCAATACCTCCAACATCAATATTGTGACAGCTATATAGTACTCCTTCTAAATCACCTATTCCACTCACCCACGTATTGGTACTTAACCATTTATTTTCAAACTGTGATTTAGAACTAATATAATATTTTAATCTATTAGATTCATTTAAGGTGATTGGAACAATTGAGTCAATTCGAATTTTTATTAATGTCAATGCTTTTTCATCAATACTACTCCAATAAATTATTGTTGTGGAATCACCGACTGCCAAACTAAAATCATACAAAAGAAATTCCTTATTGTAATTAATTGGTCGGAAATATATTTTATCCTCAACATCTTCCCTAATTTGCCCAATCAGTGAATACTCATCAATTTGTTTAAAACTTTGATATACATTTTTATATAATGTATCATTAATCGTTGTATCAGTTTTAAACAAAATGGTTTCTGTACGTTTATCATAACTTTGAGTTTGTGAGTTAAATGATTCCCGTAATATATTCCATTTATTATCTTCTTGTACTAAAGAATTATTTTGACTTTTGGCATCGAAAAAGAGAAGTAGAACTAAAAAAATAGAAGTGGCTGTAGTGGTGTGATATATAATGATTTACTTCTTATTTTCGTTCTGAAAATAAAAAAAGAGAATGATTTTTGTTAAATCATCCTCTCTTGCTGAGGTACCTAGCAGATTCGAACTGCTGTCTACGGTTTTGCAGACCGGTGCCTAACCACTCGGCCAAGGTACCCTTTTGCGGTTGCAAAGGTAAACCTTTTTTTTGAGTCACGCAAAAAAATATTGTCGGCAAAGGATTTTGGGCAAAAACGCTATTTTGCGGGAAAATCTCATCGCGAATTTTTATTTTTCATGCATTCAGTCGGTAGCCCTTTTCCGGTGCCTTTTTGGGCTATTTTATCCAACAAAAATCGGCGGTACTCCTTTTCGGCTTGGTAGTAAAGAAACAGTTTTTCGGATGATAGTATTTTTTTGTATTTTTCAAAATACCTCGTTTTCAATTCGAACCTTTTCTTTTCGATATCGGACATCACTTTGAGCACCTTGGCATAATCTTTTTCATCGGAATCTTTCGTAAGGCTTTGCTTTGTTGCGCGCTCTATTGCTTTCAGTTTTTTCATTTCGGTTTCAAATTCATTGTACTGAATCCAAAACAGCGCCGCTTCGTTGGTTGTAAAGCCTACACGCTCCGTAACAAAAGCTACTTTGTCTGCCTTCATTTCTTCCGCCTTTTCGTGAAGACAGCCGTAAGGAGAATAAGGAGATTGTGCCGTAAGCACCTGTACAGCGATGCACGTAATAGCCAATGTAAAAAATCTTATTTTCATCTTTTTTTTATCTGTTTGCAAGAATGTGTTCCACCAACATATCTTCCGAAACACCTTCGTTAATAATCTGGTTGTAGTAATCTTCTTGAAGTAGTATCTCCGTTTTTTGTCGTTGTCCCCATGCAAACAGCAGTGTGCCTATCAAAACCGCAATGAGTGCACATGCCGCAATGGCAACAGTAAGGCGATTGATAAGCGTACGTTTGATGGGTTGCGCTTTTGGGGCAGTAGTTTGTGCCACAATCTGTTTTATCACGTCATCGAAATAGCCTTCGGGCACATCAAATGGCATGGTTTTGTCAATAGCATCCAAATTAGGTATTTTTAATTCTTTCTTCTCCATATCACTTTATTAGACTGTAATAAAACAGTTCGTTTAATTTTCCTTTAAAAATAGTTCAACTTTTTTTACCGCATAGTGGTACGAGGCTTTGAGTGCGCCGACCGATGTGTTTAGTATTTCCGCCATTTTTTCGTAACTCATTTCCTGAAAATAACGCATATTGAACACGATACGCTGTTTTTCGGGCAGTGTGAGAATGGCTTCTTGCAATAGTTTTTGCGCTTCGTCGCCGTTGAAATAGGCGTCTCCCTCCATTTTTCGGAGCAAAATATCTTCGGCGTCCAACGAAGACGTAATGTTTTTCATTCGTTCTTTGGTCAGAAACGTGAGGCACTTGTTGGTGGCGATGCGGTAAAGCCACGTGGTTATCTGGCTCTCGCCACGAAACGACGACAGACCGTTCCATGCTTTCATGTAGGTATTTTGAAGAATGTCGTCGGCATCGTCGTGGTTAAGCACTATGCGACGGATGTGCCAATACAATTTTTCATGAGAAGTTTTGACCAATTCCGAAAATGCGGCAGCCTTGGTAGCTTCGTTTTGGAACTGTTCCAACAATTTTTTTTGGTCTTTCTCAATCATATAAAAAGGCGTTTGTAGGCACCGTGCTACAAAGCGATAATATTTTTCTTTTGCAAAAATAATAGAAATTTTTTAAATAATACCGCTTTTGATAGTGTAAATCTGACTATCTTTGCAGGAAATATTTCTGAATGGCACTATTTAACGCATAACGCTATGGAAAAAACGAATTATACGAAAGAAAATCTTGAATTTTTGACCGTTGCTGCCGAAACTTGCAAATTTTTTGAGCAAGTGGAACAAAACAGTCCAAAGGAATTTCTTGCCATTGCTACCAAATTATTGCCGTTGCTCTATTACAAAACTGTTGTAGTGCCTGTTCCGACAACTATTTCAGACGAAGAGACCGAGCGCATTGTTTCGGAAGTCGATTATGAACATATTCGTAACCGAATAGCCGACCTTTTGGGCGAAAAAGACTATTTTTTGGATACAATGGATGCCGAAATGCAGTTTAGCGACACGCCGCTTGCCGCCACCATATCTGAAAATCTTTCCGATGTGTATCAAAATTTGAAAGATTATGTTTTTTGCTGCCAAATAGGCAACGACGAAGTGATGAACGACGCTTTGGCTAATTGCCTTGCCGAATTCGGTAACTATTGGGGCGACCGTTTGTTGGCAGCGTTGCGCGCTTTGCATCAATTGTATTATTCGGAAGATGAGGCGTTGGACAATAACGATACTGACGCTTTTTCGGAATGGTAAAACAATTTGTACAAAACGACCGTTATTTTATAGACAAAAAGTAGCTGTTTGAAGATTTATCCTGCACATATTACCAAAGAAGCCGTAAATGCTCTGCCTATTCTGACTATTCAAAAAAAGATTCAGGTCATTAACAACTGTACGGAAGCCGACCGCGCAGTAAAAGAGTTGATGCAGTGCGAAATACTTGGCTTTGATACAGAAACAAAACCCTCTTTCAAAAAAGGCGAACGCAACAAAATAGCTTTGTTGCAATTGGCTACCGACGACAAATGTTATCTTTTTCGGCTTAACAAAATAGGTGCTTGTTCTTCCATTAAAAAAATATTGGAAAGCGATAGTGTGCTGAAAATAGGACTTTCCACACAAGACGATTTTCATTCGCTTAACAAATGGATGCGCACCACGCCGCGAAATTTCATTGAATTACAGACTTACGTTAAAGCGTTCGGTATTTCCGAAATGAGCCTTCAAAAAATATATGCTATTATTTTCGGGAAAAAAATATCCAAAACGCAGCAACTGTCAAATTGGGAAGCGCCGAGCCTTACGCCTGCACAACAACTCTACGCTGCCACCGATGCTTGGGCTTGTCGCTCCATCTATTTAGAACTAAAAAATAATTTGTAAAATTATGATAGCCACCATTCACCTTAAAGCCAAAAAAGAAGAGAGTTTGCTGCGATTTCATCCGTGGGTGTTTTCGGGTGCAATTGCCCGCATTGACGGAAAACCCGCCGAAGGAGATTTGGTAGAAGTGATTGACCGCAACGGCAATTTTTTGGCTGTGGGGCACTATCAGATAGGCAGTATAGCTGTGCGCGTGTTGTCTTTTGAGCGCGAAACAATTGATGCACAATTTTATCGCCGTAAAATTCACGAAGCCTATCTCGAACGCATCGGCATAGGATTGGCACAGCAACCTAAAAATAACATTTACCGTTTGGTACATGGTGAAGGCGACAATTTGCCCGGACTTATTGTGGATATTTACGGCAGTACGGCTGTGATGCAAGCGCATTCGGTAGGTATGCACCATGTGCGCAACATTATTGCCGAAGCGTTGGTGCAAGAAGTTGACGGTCTTGCCAACGTCTATTACAAATCGGAAGGAACGTTGCCATATAAAGCGGCACTCGAACCCGAAGACGGCTATTTGATAGGCAAAAATTCTGAAGATATTGCTACTGAAAACGGTCTAAAACTTCATATCGATTGGCTGAAAGGGCAAAAAACGGGATTTTTCATTGACCAACGTGAAAATCGTGCGCTGCTGGAACGCTATTCCAATGGTCGTGATGTGTTAAATATGTTCTGCTACACAGGCGGATTTTCGTGTTATGCCATGCGTGGCAATGCCAAATCGGTACATTCGGTCGATAGTTCCGCCAAAGCCATAGAGCTGACCAATGCCAATATTGCTCTTAATTTTGGCGATGATGCTCGCCACCAATCGTTTGCTACCGATGCGTTTAAGTTTTTGAAAGATATTGACGGTAAATATGACCTTATCATACTCGACCCGCCGGCATTTGCCAAACACAAAGAAGTTCTTCGCAACGCATTGCAAGGCTACCGAAAGTTAAACGCCAAAGCATTTGAACAGATAAAATCGGGCGGAATTTTGTTTACATTTTCATGCTCTCAAGTTGTTACAAAAGAGCAGTTTCGTTTGGCAGTTTTCAGTGCGGCGGCGCAATGCAAACGTTCCGTGCGCATATTGCACCAACTCACGCAACCGGCTGACCATCCCATTAACATTTATCATCCCGAAGGCGAATACCTGAAAGGATTGGTGCTGTATGTTGAATAAACACGTTCAAAAATGCGGCATAGCAACATGAATTTCAGCCACAGATTAATTTTTGTTTTCTTCACGGCAAAAATTTGTACCTTTGCACCTTCATTATTGTAAATCATACACTACGCAAACGATTTGCCGATATGGCTTTTGAGAAAGAAATTTTACGCAGGCGCACTTTCGCCATCATTTCGCACCCCGATGCGGGAAAAACCACATTGACCGAAAAACTGCTGCTTTTTGGAGGCGCCATACATGTTGCTGGCGCAGTAAAATCGAATAAAATAAAGAAAACGGCAACTTCCGACTGGATGGAAATAGAAAAGCAAAGAGGAATTTCCGTTGCAACGTCTGTTATGGGTTTTGAATACCGCGATTTTAAAATCAATATTCTCGATACACCCGGTCACCAAGATTTTGCCGAAGATACTTTCCGAACGCTTACGGCTGTAGATAGCGTTGTCATTGTTATTGACTGTGCTAAAGGTGTGGAAACGCAAACGCGCAAATTGATGCAGGTATGTCGTATGCGCAAAACGCCGGTTATTGTTTTTATCAATAAAATGGACCGTGAAGGTAAAGACCCTTTTGATTTGCTTGATGAAATAGAGGCAGAATTGGGAATCAACGTTCGCCCGCTGAGTTGGCCTATCAATGGCGGTATGCACTTCAAAGGCGTTTACAATATCTACAAAGAACGTCTCGACCTTTATACGCCTAACAAACAGCGCATTACGGAATCTATTGAGTTTAAAAATCTTTACGATGATAAGCTGATCGATTTTATTGGCGACGATGATACCAAAAAACTACGTGCCGATATGGAGCTTGTCAATGGCGTTTACAATCCTTTTGACGATGCGGATTATTTGGCGGGAAATTTAGCTCCGGTGTTTTTTGGCAGTGCATTGAACAATTTCGGCGTAAAGGAGCTTTTGGATTGTTTTATCGAAATTGCGCCGTCGCCCCAACCAACGCAAGCGGTGGAACGCATTGTACATCCCAATGAAGAGAATTTTACGGGTTTCGTGTTCAAAATCCATGCGAATATGGATCCCAATCACCGAAGCTGTATTGCATTTGTAAAAATTTGTTCCGGAAAGTTTGAGCGTAACGTAAATTACAAGCACGTACGTCATGGAAAATTGATGCGTTTCAGTAGTCCGACGGCGTTTATGGCACAAAAAAAGGAGACGGTGGACGAGGCTTACGCCGGCGATATTGTGGGATTGCCTGATACGGGAAATTTTAAAATAGGCGATACGCTTACTGCCGGCGAAGAATTGCACTTTAAGGGATTGCCGAGTTTTTCGCCCGAAATGTTCAAGTACATCGAAAACTCCGACCCAATGAAGACTAAGCAACTGAACAAAGGCATAGAACAATTAATGGACGAAGGAGTAGCGCAGCTTTTCATTCATCAGAACAACGGTCGTAAAATTATTGGTACGGTGGGGCAATTACAATTCGAAGTTATTGAATATCGCTTACTGCATGAATATGGTGCGCAGTGCCGTTGGGAAGCTATTTCGCTCTACAAAGCTTGCTGGTTCGAAAGCGACAACGATGAAGAATTGGCAGATTTCAAACGCCGCAAATTCCAATATTTAGCGAAAGACAAAGAGGGCAGGGATGTTTTTTTGGCGGATTCGAACTATGTGTTGCAAATGGCTCAAAACGATTTCAAAAATATCCGTTTTCATTTTAGCAGTGAATTTTAAATCTTCTGTGTAAACGGCTGTCAGCTAAATTTTTCCTATTTCAAAAACAAATTTTGTTTCAAAGTATTTTCTGAAAAATAATACTTATATTTGCAGATGCGTTGATGTGTCAAAACGTACCTGAAAGACACGTCGTGCCAAATATTCATCTTTAAATGGATTTATTATGAAAAAGAATTTATTCCTTTTGCTGTTTCTTGGCTGTTCCCTGCTGGGCTATGGGCAAGGAATTTTGTTGCATGGTAATAAAACGTATGCGGTAGATACCCTTAGTTATTCGCATATGGTAGGACCGGGAACAAACTACGCCAGCTATCGTTTGCCGGAATATCCGATGGCTATTTATGTTATGGAAGTGGACTTGAATAATCCTTACATCAAATTGGAGGGTTGCATGGGGCAAGATAAAGTGTTTGGACTTGAACAGCCGACCAGAGTAGCAGCACGCCACAATGCTCCCGGACACGAAGTGGTAGGTGTTACCAATGGTGACTTCTATTTTTATCTGTCGGATGATTATTTGTCTTATGGTATAGCGCGAAGTGGGCAATTTATTAATAACGAATGTGTTACAAATCCTGTCGGGCGCGCTTGCTTTGTGTTGGACGACTATAATAAACCGCATATAGATAATTTGGATTTTAACGGCACAATAACCAAAGGCAGCGATACACGCCGTTTGCATTCACTCAATATGTTGCGGTTGGAGTGGGAGTCGGATCAGGTAAATGCTAATATGCTGACACTTTACACTAACGCTTTTAGTGCCAAAACTACTAACGTAGCGGGAGGTTCGTATGCGGTTATACGACCGAAGTCCGGCGCATTTTTCTTTAGTGCCAATAAAGATATTCCGTGTGTTGTAGAAAGCATTGCTGCTTACGAAGGACCAACGACTATTCCCAACGGTAAAGCATTGCTTCACGGGCGCGGTACTTCGTCGGATTATCTCAACAGCCTTACTGTGGGCGATGAGCTGACTATTCGCTTAAATACTAATTTACGCCGAGAACCCGGGTTAATTACCGATTTTAAGCAAACGATGGGGGGCAGTAATCACATCATATTGAGAGATGGCGAACTATTCTTAACGCCCGAACAGGGGACGTCATCAGGTGTACATCCGCGTACAGGTATGGGTTTTTCAAAGGACAGCACTAAGGTTTACCTCATAGTCGTTGATGGACGCCAAGGTCATTCGCCGGGAGTGCAATTGGACGATTTTGGTGCTATTTTCCGTTACTTCGGTGCGTGGAATGCTGTTAATTTAGACGGTGGCGGGTCGAGTGTTATGGGAGTAAATGGCAGTATTATGAACAAACCGAGTGGTGGGGTTGAACGTGCTGTTGGTAACGGTATGTTGATAATTTCACAAGCACCGGCAGATGACGACATTGCGTGGCTTGAGTTCCACGACGGTCCGTTCAATTTGCCGACTTATGCCTCATTTACGCCTATCGTTCTTGGCTTTAACCAATACGGAGTGCTCAAAATGTCTCGTCTTACAGGTTATACACTGACTTGCACACCCAATTTGGGACATATCGAAAATGATACGGTGCTTGTAGTTGGAGGCGAGGGTTGTACCGGAACGTTGACGGCTACCTATAATGGCTATTCCGTGCATAAAACGGTGAGAGTAGAACAGTCGCCTATGAATTTCCGTCTTGATTCCGTACTTTTGGACGAACGTCCGTATCGTATGGAAGTAGAAGGCACTGTTAATGGACAAAAAGTACCTATTGACCCGAAAATTTTCGCGTGGCATTCGGGCGATACCGATATTTGTTCGGTTACCGACGGAATAATTACCGCCTTAGCTAACGGAACAACTTGGGTTTATGGCTATCATGCCGATTCCGACTATAGAGATTCCATACAAGTGCGTGTGCAATTTCCGACTAAACGTTACATGTCGCAGTCGGATATGAGTGACATGGAAAACTTTACCATCTCTAAATCGTCCACTCTTACTAATTGGACTGTAACTCACGATAATTTACCTGATGGATGGAATTATGGTGTACGTCTTAACTACACTTATGGCACCAGCCGTGCGCCTTTTATCAAGTTGGAACGCCAAATGCCGCTTTATAGTTTGCCTGACAGTGTTAGTCTCATTATCAACACAAATGGCGAAATAGGTTTCAATAACGTAATTTTTGGAATGCGCTCCAATCATGAAACAGCCCTGCATTCATTGGAAACAGGAGTATTGACACCTGTCGAAGGCGATTTACGCATCAGTTACGGGGTGAAAGATATTACCGATACGCCTACCGATAAAATTGCCTATCCGCTATGGATTCACTATATATCGTTTTACATCACACCATCGACTCAGACTTCCGGAAAGAGCTATTCGCTGGCAATAAAAGAGTTGCAATTGTGCTACGACCGTTTGGTGGTAGGGCTTACCAATCTTTCGTTAGCTGACCGTCTTTTGGTTTACCCAAATCCGGTGACAGACGGTGTGGCGCATGTGGCATTGGCTCTCGACAAACCTACCGATATACGAATGGAAGTGGTCAATTTAGAAGGTCGTGTGTTGATGAACAAAAATTTAGAAGTGCAGTTCGGTGAAGTTACTTTGCCTTTGCAAGGTCTGTCTCAAGGCACTTATTTTGTTCGTCTCCACCAAGAAGACAAGACCGATTTGGTGAAAATTATGATAAAATAAGTCGGTTTCGTATTATTTTATCTTAAAAGTGGCGGAGCAAATTAATTGCCCCGTCACTTTTTTAGGTAGATGCCGTTTTTGCGGCGAAAGTATCAATAACCTAATATTTTCAACATCGATTTGTAACTTTGTTCCTTAGCGAACAGTTTGGTAACATATTCGCCATCTTCATCCTTATCGATAACTACCACTTTGGGACCGGGAATGAGGCAGTGTTGTATGCCGCCAAAACCGCTCAAGGCTTCTTGATAGGCACCCATGTGGAAAAACCCGACATATTGTTCCCTGTTTAAATCAATTTTAGGAAGGAAAACGGCGTTGGAGTGTGCTTCGGCATTGTAGAAATCTTCGCTGTCGCATGTAAGACCACCCATATTTACCCTTTCGTATTCAGAGTCCCAGTTGTTTATAGCCAACAGTACGTAACGCTGGTTGATAGCCCATGTATCCGGCAAAGTTGTCATAAACGAACTGTCAATCATGTTCCATAACTCGCGGTCGTTTTGCTGCTTTTGGTTAATGATGGAATAGAGCATGGCGCCACTTTCGCCGACTGTGTATGAGCCAAATTCGGTAAAAATATGTGGTTCGGGAATATTGTTGTTAGTGCACGTGTTTTTTATCTGTGCCACAATCTCTTCCGCCATGTATTCATAGTCGTAATCAAAATCTAAGTGCATTTGAATGGGAAATCCTCCGCCTATGTTCAACGAATCAAGTTCGGGGCAAATCTTTTTCAATTCGCAATAGAGGTTTACAGCTTTGTTCAGTTCGTTCCAATAGTAAGCGGTGTCTTTTATGCCGGTATTAATGAAAAAATGCAACAGTTTGAGGTGTACGTGCGGATTGTTTTGAATCTTCTCTTGGTAGTACGATAAAATGTCATTGTAGCGAATACCTAAGCGCGAAGTGTAAAAGTTAAATTTGGGTTCTTCTTCCGCTGCGATGCGTATACCGACGTTAAATTGCATATTATTGTCGGGTTGGAAGAGGTCTAATTCAAATTTGTTGTCCAATATGGGAATGACATTTGTAAATCCTTTGTTTATTAGATTTTGAATGTTTTCGACATATTGAGGACGTTTAAATCCGTTACATAGTATATAAGTGTCCGGTTTTAAATTTCCAGATTCGTATAGCGATTCTAAAATATTGATGTCGAATGCAGATGAAATTTCAATGTTTACATTGTTTTTTAGCACCTCTTCCATTACAAATGAAAAATGAGAGCTTTTTGTGCAGTAACAGTAATGATAATCGGCGTTGTAGTCTACTTTAGCCATAGCTACGTTGAACATACGACGTGCACGTTGTATATTTTCCCCTATTTTTGGTAAATAACAGATTCTTAATGGTGTACCATATTGTTTGATGACATCCATTAGTGGAATTCCAAACCAATTCAAATCGCCATCGGTGATTGTAAATTCCTCCTGATTTAGCTCGAAAGCCTGCTCGATTAGGTTAATGTATTTGTTTTTCATTTCCGATAGAATAAAAATCCAACTCAATTACATAATGATTTTTTTAGAAATGTAAGTAACTTGGATTGTTGAAAAATTAGAATTTAATGAAAATTGGATGCAAAAGTACATAAATATATTTGGAGTACAAAAGAAATATGCAAAAGAAAATAAGATAAAGGCAAAATTTATGTTTTCAATAGCAGAAAACGCATTATTTCAGGTTTTTAGCGATAGAAAAAAATCAGAAAACGGAACAACGGCGTCTTGTGTAAAATAATTTCCGTTTTGTAGAGGCAATATTTGTAGAAATTCAATACCTTTGCAAAAGAAAAGGAAATCTGTTTTTATGAAAAATAGTTTGTTTTGGAAATATCTGAAATATGCAGTTACAAACAAGTATCTGATTGTGGTACTGGTTTTTGTGGTGTATTGCCTCTTTTTTGACCAGCACAATTGGGTGAAACGTGCGAAAAATCGTTACAAAATAGCGGAGTTGGAATCGGATATTAATTATTACAAGGAAAAGATTGCAGACGATAATAAACAGATACAAAAGTATAGTTCGGGTACTGAAGAGTTGGAAAAAATGGCTCGCGAAACCTATTTTATGAAATGTCCCGAAGAAGAAGTTTTTGTGATAAAATGACACTACCAGCAAATGGAAAACCGCAGCGAGTGTCGGTAGTTTCCAAACCTTATATAGTTCGTCAGACCATTGAATTATTGCCGTTTTTGCTTCAAATAGGCGATGGGCGAAGCCGTACTGCTTTGAAATCACTTTTAACTCATCGTCGGATAACCGTCAATGGTGCAGTGGTTACAGCTTATAACTATAAGTTGCAAAATGGCGACCAAGTGGAGATAAAAGCCGGTAGTGTGCCCGCACCTAATCCCAATCATAAAATACAATTTGTTTACGAAGATAAAGATATGATTGTCATTGACAAAAAGCATGGTACGCTTGATGGTGGAACTGTTGATGACGGAAGAGAGCGTACTGCTTACTCCATAGCGTTGGAGCGTGCAAAGCGCAACAAACAGAACAACGTATTTTTGGTACATCGTTTGGAACGTGAAGCTTCCGGTCTTTTATTGATGACTAAGAGCGAAGAGACACAGTTACGTTTGCGCGAAGATGCTAAAAAAGGATTATTCAAACGCACTTTTGTAGCAGTATTGGAAGGAAAAATTTCCACCAAAAACGGACATTTGACACACTGGTTGAAAAAAACGCCTTACACGAAGATAACTGTGGCTGCGGACACCGATAATGGCGGAATGCGCTCTGAACTCACTTATAAAACACTGAAAAGCAACGATTTGTTTTCGTTGGTTGAAATTTGTTTAATTACCGACCGAAAACATCAGATACGTGCGCAGTTTGCAGCTATTGGTCATCCCGTAGCAGGCGATAAAAAATACGGTTCTACTGTTAATCCGCTGAAACGTCTTTGTTTGCATGCGTCCAAAATTGTGTTTTACCACCCGATAACAGGAAAGAAAATGGAAATTACAACCCCTATTCCGAAAGAATTTATGTAAATAGCGTTAAACAATTATTTAAAATCCATTTTATTTGTCTATATTTGTTTTTCAGATTTCAGAATTTGACCGATGGCACAGAAAACCCAACAATTATTGCAGAGCATTAACAACCCCGACGATTTGAAGAAGTTGGATATAAACCAATTGCCGGAACTTTGTCAAGAATTGCGCACGTTCATTATCGACGAATTGTCGCAAAATCCAGGTCATCTTGGCGCAAGCCTCGGCGTGGTGGAATTGTCGGTAGCATTGCATTACGTTTTCAATACGCCCTACGACAGAATTATTTGGGACGTTGGGCATCAGGCTTATGCGCATAAAATTTTGACAGGGCGGCGCGACCGTTTTCACACCAATCGTCAACTTGGTGGCATAAGCGGATTTCCGTCACCCAAAGAGAGCGAATACGACTCTTTCGGTGTGGGACATTCGTCCACTTCTATTTCAGCAGGTTTAGGAATGTCAATAGCAGCGCATTTGAACAATGAAGACCGCCAAGTGGTGGCGGTTATCGGTGACGGCGCCATGACGGGCGGACTTGCTTTTGAAGGAATTAACAACGCTTCTATCAATCCCAACAATTTGCTAATAATACTGAACGACAATCACATGGCTATTGACCCGATAGAAGGCGGATTAAGTAATTTTCTGGGGCGCATACATATTTCACCGACCTACAATCGGTTGCGTTTTCGACTTTATAAATTGTTACGTCGCATGCACATAATCACCGATAGTAGTCGTGGTAAAATTATTCGTTTTACCAATTCGCTGAAATCGTTGCGTGCAAATACCGGAAATAACATTTTCGAAGGATTGAGTATTCGTTACTTTGGTCCGGTTGATGGTCATAATATAGAATTGCTGATAGACACATTGCATCAAGTAAAACAATTCAATGGTGCGAAAGTAGTTCATATTATCACTAAAAAAGGCAAGGGCTATAAACCTGCCGAAAAATTGGCTACTGTTTGGCACGCCCCGGGAGAATTTGACCCTAAAACGGGTGAGCGTATTTTCCGTTACGATGGACAAAAACCACCGCTTTTTCAAGATGTTTTTGGGCATACTTTGTTGGAATTGGCGCAAAGCAACGAAAAAATTATGGGTATAACGCCTGCCATGCCGAGTGGCTGTTCTATGTGCATTATGATGAAAGAGATGCCGGAGCGTGTTTTTGACGTAGGCATTGCCGAAGGACATGCTGTAACTTTTTCGGCAGGTTTGGCTAAAGAAGGCTTGTTGCCTTTTTGTAACATTTATTCTTCGTTTATGCAACGCGCTTACGACAATGTGATACACGATGTTGCATTGCAAAATTTGAATGTGGTTTTGTGTGTCGATAGAGCGGGTGTTGTAGGCAGTGATGGCGCAACGCATCAAGGCTTGTTCGATTTGGCTTATTTCCGATGTATTCCAAACCTTACTATTGCTTCGCCACTTAACGAAATAGACCTGCGCAACCTAATGTACACGGCGCAATTGCCCGATAAAGGCGCATTTGTCATACGTTATCCGCGAGGGCGCGGTGTGTTGCTTGATTGGAAAAAACCGTTCGAAGAATTGCCCATTGGTAAAGGACAGTTGTTGAGCGATGGCACCGATGCTGCACTTTTGAGTATTGGTCCTATTGGGAATATAGCGCAAAAAGCGTTAGCCACATTGGCAACTAAAGGCATTTCGGTGGCGCACTACGATATGCGTTTTCTCAAACCGATTGATGAGGAAATTTTGTACCATGTGGGCAAAAATTTTGCAAAAATCATTACGCTTGAAGACGGTGTTATCAGTGGCGGTTTTGGTAGTGCAGTACTCGAATTTATGGCTGACAAAGGTTACAAGCCTTCTGTTATGCGTTTAGGTATTGACGACCAATTTGTGGAACATGGCACACAAGCGGAATTATACCATCTTTTGGGTTTGGACGAAGAAGGTATTGCTTCGTCAATTGAAAAATTCATAAACAGCGATATACTATGAAAATTATTATTGCCGGTGCCGGCGCGGTAGGCATACATTTGGCAAAAATGCTTGCCAAAGAAAATCAGGATATCATTCTTTTAGACGAAAATGAGGAGCGTTTAGATGAATTGGACACGCAGTACGACCTGATGATAAAAGTAGGTTCGCCTACTTCGTTGCAAGTGTTGCGTGAATGCGGAGCCAAGCATGCCGATTTGTTTGTGGCTGTTACGCCTTACGAAAGCGTAAATATGACTGCTTGTATGTTAGCCGGTAATATGGGCGCAAAAAAAACGGTGGCGCGCGTGGACAATTACGAATATCTTTCGCCCGAAAACTTGGCTTTTTTCCAAAAAATGGGTATAAACTCTCTTATTTATCCCGAACTTTTGGCTGCCAAAGAAATAGTAGCTTCGATAGGCAAGGGCTGGGTGCGAGAATACCGTACTTTTGAAAATGAAAAATTGGTGTTGATATGCCTGAAAATAAGAGATAACGCACCTTTACTTAACAAAACGTTCAGCACGGGATATTTCAGTCATAACAAATTTAGGATTGTAGCCATACGGCGTGCCAGCCAAACCATTATTCCGAAAGGCAACGACGAAGTGAAGGATGGCGATATTGTCTATTTCATTTGTCCCAAAGAAAATATCAATTTTATCAAGCAAGAGAGCGGTAAAACGGCTTTTAACATACACAACGTGATGATAATGGGCGGAAGCCATATTGCTCATGAAACTATGAAATTTTTGCCGTCGAACATTACCACTAAGATAATAGAAATGGATAGAGAAAAGTGTTACGCTTTGGCTGAAAAATTCAGCGATTCGCTTATTATACAAGGGGATGGGCGTAATATGGATTTGCTGAAAGAAGAAAGCATTGAAGACATGGACGCTTTTATTGCGGTTACGGGCAATTCTGAAGCTAATGTGTTGGCTTGTATGGCGGCTAAACGTTTGAATGTGAAACGAACCGTTGCCGAAGTAGAAAATATCGACTATATAGAATTGGCTGAAAATTTGGATATTGGTACCATCATCAACAAGAAATTGATAGCTGCGAGCCATATCTATCAAATGACTTTGGACGATGATGCGCTGAATGTCAATTGTTTGACCTATGCTGATGCGTTGGTTGTGGAGTTTAACGTGAAAGAAGGCGACAAAATAACCAAAGGTAAGATTAGGAACATCAAACTTCCTTCTGATGTGAATATCGGTGGTCTTATACGTAACGGCAAAGGCTACATTGTAACCGGCGAAAGCACTATTGAACCCAATGACCATGTGGTTGTATTCTGTATGGCTTCGAGTTTGCGCAAATTAGCTTCTTTTTTTACAAACTGATAAGATGACCATTACTTTCAATTGGCGGCAAATGTTCAAGACTTTGGGCATATTGCTGATTACGGAAAGCTTTTTTATGCTTGTTGCGGCTGGTGTAGCTGCCATCTATGGCGAATACGATTTGAAATATTTGCTTATTGTGGCGGCGGCTACTTTGGTGTGTGGCGGTAGTGCTTTTTTGCTTAATAAAAATGCTGACCGTAATGTTGGTATACGCGAAGGCTATACCATTGTAGGTTTGGTGTGGATTATTTTCTCTTTTTTCGGAATGTTACCGTTCTGGCTCAGCGGTGCAATCCCTTCCGTTAGTAATGCTTTTTTTGAAACTATGTCCGGTTTTACCACTACCGGTGCTACTATTTTGGACGATATTGAAGCGTTACCGCACGGTTTGCTTTTTTGGCGCAGTTTGATGCAGTGGATTGGCGGTATGGGAATAGTGGTGTTGTCGTTGGCGGTTTTACCGTTTTTGCGGGGCGGCACGCAACTTTTTATAGCTGAAGTTCCCGGCCCAACTTACGACAAATTGCAGCCGCGCATAAAAGATACAGCACGGCGTTTGTGGGGTATCTATTTAGTTTTGACATTGGTTGAAATCGTTCTGCTTTATTTGGGAGGAATGAGTTTGTTTGATGCTACGTGTCACGCTTTCAGCACTATGGGTTCGGGCGGCTATTCCACTAAACAAGCCAGTATTGCCCATTGGAATTCGCCATTCATTCACTATACAATCATTGTGTTTATGTTTTTGGCGGGTACTAATTTTTCTTTGTTGTACTATTCGTTGGTTAAGCGTGATTTCAAAAAAATGTTTCAAGATGAAGAACTTCGCTTTTATGTGCTTTTCATTATTGGAGCGGCATTGTTGATTTTTGTGAGTTTTATAGTTTACCATGCTGAAGGCAGCATTGAAGAGATGTTCCGTCAATCGCTGTTTCAAACGGTATCTATCATTACTACTACCGGTTTCAGTACTGCCGATTATATGTTGTGGCGTCCTATTACATGGATAGTTATATTATTGTTAATGTTTACCGGTGCATCGGCTGGTTCTACCAGTGGTGGTTTAAAAATTGTTCGTATTGTTGTGTTGTTTAAAAATGCTTTTTATGAATTTAAGCGACTTGTTCATCCGAAAGCAGTGTTGCCGATGCGAATGAACGGGCATCTTGTTTCGGAAACAATCATCAGTAACATTGTTGCTTTTGCTACTTTTTACGTTTTATTTATCATCGTTAGCGTAATGGTGGTAAATTTGGCAGGAATGAATCTCGAAGAAGCCATCGGTGCTGTTGTTACGTCTATCAGCAATGTAGGACCGGGTTTAGGGGCGACAGGACCAAGTGGCACATTTTCAGCAATTCCCGATTTCTGTAAATGGTATCTTGCATTTGTAATGTTAATAGGGCGTTTGGAACTTTTTACTATCTTTTTGCTCTTTTCACCTGCTTTTTGGAAAAAATAATAGTGTTTCTCTGCATAAAAAAAGCCGCAATCAGCGGCGTTTTTTGTAATATATGGTGTTGTTTCATTTGAAAAGCAACCGAAAAGCTTCTTCCGTTTTCTTTATAGGAACAATCTCTATTTTGGTTTTTTTGTGGCTGAGTTGTTTAAAATTAAAATCGGGTATTAAAATTTTTGTAAACCCTAATTTTTCGGCTTCGGTAATACGTTGCTCAATGCGGTTTACAGGTCGTATTTCGCCCGAAAGTCCTACTTCGCCTGTAATGCAAATGCCTGTCGGTACGGCAATATCTAAACTTGACGACAACACGGCTACCAGCACCGGTAAATCAATGGCGGTGTCGTTTACTCTGAGTCCGCCGGCGATGTTGAGAAAAACGTCTTTTTGTGCCAATTTAAATCCGGCGCGTTTTTCGAGTACAGCCAGTAGCATATTCAACCGCCGCGAATCGAAACCTGTAGCGGAACGTTGTGGGGTGCCATAAGCCGCTGTGCTTACCAATGCTTGCACCTCAATTAAAAATGGGCGTATTCCTTCCATGGTGGCAGCTACTGCCACACCGCTCAACCCTTGATGATTTTGCGACAGCAACAGTTCCGAAGGGTTGGAAACTTCGCGCAAGCCGTCCTGTTTCATTTCAAAAATAGCCAGCTCGTCGGTGCTTCCGAAACGATTTTTGTGCGAACGCAGCATGCGGTAAAAATAGTGACGGTCTCCTTCAAATTGCAGTACTGTATCGACAATGTGTTCCAGAACTTTGGGACCGGCAATACTTCCTTCTTTATTGATATGTCCGATAAGAATGACCGGTGTGCCGCTTTCTTTGGCGAAACGCAGCAAAGTTGCTGAACATTCGCGCACTTGGGTAATACTTCCCGGTGATGATTCGGCTATTTCGGTAGAAATGGTTTGTATGGAATCGATAATGACCAGTTCGGGTTGTATATTTTTGATGTGCACAAAAATTTGTTCCAATGATGTTTCGCTCACAATGTAGCACTTGGAGCGCATAGTGCCGATGCGTTCGGCGCGTATTTTCAGTTGGCTGGTGCTCTCTTCACCGGAAACGTACAAAATTCGGCGACCTTCCATATTCAATGCCACTTGTAGTACCAGTGTCGATTTGCCGATGCCGGGTTCACCGCCGATAAGTACCAGCGAGCCTTTTACTAATCCTCCGCCTAACACACGATTGAGTTCCGGTGAGCGCGTGTCGATGCGTTTTTCGCTTTGCGCTTCTATCTCTGTAATAAGTTGCGGTTTTTGTTTGGCGGTTTCTCCTAAAATTGTAGCAATTTTCGATGTTTTTTCCTCACGAATAATCTCTTCCGTGTAGGTGTTCCATTCGCCGCAGGCTGCACATTTACCTATCCATTTGGGGGATTCGGCACCGCAATTTTGACACACATAAACCGATTTTATTTTAGCCATAATTATTTAGCTGTTTTTATTTTGTACAAAGATAATGAATTGGCTAACACAAAAAAAGCTTTTTAGATTTTTCCCAAAAAGCTTTTTTACTTGTCCTTATTTAGCGCAGGTAAGTAAATTTGCGCAGGATATTTTTTTATTGTTTAGAAAAAATCATTGCTTTTTTTGATTGAGAGTAATAGATTATTAATGTATCATTTTTAATAGTAACTAAATCTGAATTATAAATTGCATATGTAAATTTCTCTCCCCATTCAGGCTCTTTAACTAATGTTATTAAGAGATCTATAAACTGAATGCTATCATTTTGAATTAAATATTTGCCTTCAAAAGTATTTCCTAAAGTATGCCCGCTTACATTCTCGGAATCTTTAAAATTTATTTCTACAGATTTCTCAATATCTTTTGGTTCTGTAATAAAAGAACAATCGGATAAATCTGCATATGCAATCAATTTCCAGTTATATATTATGGAAGTTTTATTAATAGAAACTAAATCACTCGTATCAAGCACAATGCTTTGAAACGTGCACAATGTATCATAATTCGTGTTATTAGAATTTTCAACATTCGTAGAGTTATTGTTTGTATTCTCTCTATTTGCAAGAGAATCATTTTTAGAGCAACTCAAACTTAGAGTTATCAACATTAAGAATAATAAATTTGTCAAGGTTTTCATAGTATATTTATTTTATGGTTATTGTCTTTTTACATTGGCTACAACTAATAGTAGATATATTATCAATAAATCCCGTTTTTCACAACATTTTAGGGATTAAATAATTTAAAAAGATAATGCTTTCCTGATTGAGATTTCAGCAACATAATATAATTGCAGTGGCTTTGCGTACAAAAAGATACATCAATTTCTGAGTCTGAAATTCCTGAGTATAACAATCGCCCATCTGTTGTAAACAAGAAAAATTGGCAATTACTATAAGACGAGTCCAAATAAATTCGACCGGTTTTCATATAAGCGTCTTTTTCTTTATAATCGTTTTGCCGAATATCTGATGTAACAATTTCAACGATGATATTAGACGACACAGAACAGCCACACGAATCTACAATAGTAACACTATACGTTCTGTCTTCTGAAGTATAGCACCACGGTGCTTCTATAGTTGTGTCTGAAAGTGCATCACTCGGTGTCCAATTGTAGGTATAAGGCGGGATTCCACCGCCAACTCCGCATCGTGCCGGCAAACGACAAGAATCATTTCGTTCTTTGAGTATCGTACAGGGTTCAGGAATTATTCCCCAAGAAGAAAACCTAACCCTAATACTATCGGATGCCATTTGTCCATGCGCATCGGTAACAGTCAATGTGAATTTTTCCCAAGTTTGATTTAGAAAATAATCTTTAAAATACGGATTTGCTATGGTATCACTGTTTAAAAAAGTATTGGCTTGATACACGGCACTACCTATACGCACATTACACGACCATTGGTAGCGAAAGGGCGGAACACCGCCTGTTAGTTGTAATCGACTACCTATAAATGCTGTATCGGTTGAAGTTGTCTCCAAATTATGACTACAAAAAGTAGTGTCGTTACCTAAACGAACCGTTAAGTTAGCTCCAAAGCTAAGTTGTATGGAAATACAACAAAATAATAAAATAACAAGTTTTTTCATGGCTATTGTGTTATGTGGTTAATTCGCTTGTTTTGTGTCAATTATATTATCGGCAAAATTATAAAGATTAAACTAGTAATGCAAATATAAGAATAAAAAATGAATATATATATATATGTTGTTAAACATATTTTAATAGTTTTATTAAAAGAGAAAAAAGTCCCACATATTTTTATGTAGGACTTTTATTACATAGTTCACTTTTTGTTAATCAATTATGTCAAATCCGCAATAAGGCACCAGCACTTTAGGAATGCGGATGCCGTCGGGGGTTTGATTGTTTTCGAGCAATGCGGCAACGATGCGCGGTAACGCCAGTGCCGAACCGTTTAGTGTGTGGCAAAGTTCCGTTTTTCCGGAAGCAGTTTTGTAGCGACATTTCAAGCGATTGGCTTGATAGCTCTCAAAATTGGATACGGAACTAACTTCCAACCAGCGGTCTTGCGCCACCGAATAGACTTCAAAATCGAAACACAAAGCAGCGGTAAAGCTCATATCGCCACCACAAAGGCGCAAAATGCGGTAAGGTAATTCCAGTTTTTGCACCAAACTTTCCACATGTGTCAGCATCTCTTTGTGCGATGTTTCGGAATGTTCGGGCGTATCAATGCGCACAATTTCTACTTTTGAAAATTCGTGTAAACGGTTTAACCCGCGCACATCTTTGCCGTACGAGCCTGCTTCGCGGCGAAAACATTGTGTATAAGCGCAATTTTTGATAGGCAGTTCGTTTTCGCTCAAAATGACGTCTCGGTAGATGTTGGTAACAGGCACTTCGGCGGTCGGAATCAGGTAGAGATTGTCCGTTTGGCAGTGATACATTTGTCCTTCTTTATCAGGTAGTTGCCCCGTGCCGTAGCCCGACATTTCGTTAACGACAGTCGGAGGAATTACTTCCAAATAGCCGGCTTTTTGCGCTTCATCTAAAAAGAAATTGATGAGTGCGCGTTGCAAGCGAGCGCCTTTGCCTTTGTAAACGGGAAATCCCGCTCCTGTGATTTTTACGCCCAATTCAAAGTCAATTAAATCGTATTTTTTTGCTAAATCCCAGTGCGGAAGCGGTTCAAAATCGAAAACAGGGATTGTCCCGCCTGTTTTTTCTACCACATTGTCGGCGGCTCCGGTGCCTTCCGGCACGGAATCTTTCGGTAAATTGGGGATTTGTAGCAGCAAATTTTGTATAGAAGTAGCCAATTCATCCATCTTGGCGGATAGTTCGCGACTTTTTTCCTTGCATTGGGTAGTTTGCGATTTTGCGCTTTCCGCTTCTTCGCGTTTGCCTGCCTGTATCAGCGCACCTATAGTTTTAGAAATTTGATTGACTTCGGCTAACGTGGCATCCAATTCCTTTTGCGTGGCGCGGCGGTCGGTGTCGTAGGCAATTACTTCATCAATTATTTTTTCAGCTTCGGCAAAATGTTTTTTGTTCAGACGACGAATAACATCATCGCGATTTTCTGTGATAAATTTAAGTGTTAGCATAACTTTCTTTAGAGTTTTATAACAACCTACAAAGGTACGGATTTTTATTCAAAAAGTAGAGGATTTTGCAAATTTGATAAGTAATTTTAGTAGCAAAGCCATGAGTGTTTAAATGTTATTCAAATTAGTTTTAAAACTAAAACATCTGCCAAAATGACAATTAAAAGAATAAAAAACCGCCAAAATGACACCTTGAAAAAGAATTGTTGAATTTTGTTTTGTGTTACAAATAGAAATTTTTAAAAACAAATCTTTTAATTTATTGTAATTCAATTAGTTAAGCAGGTTGTAATATTGATTTGTATAATTAATGGCATTGCTTTTGTAATAATATAGACGAATGAAAGTATAAACAATTTAAATATTAGGAGGACAAAATTATGACACTTGTAAGAGGAAATCAAAACTGGTTACCATCAATTTTCAGCGACATGTTTGATAATGATTTTATGGCGCGTGCTAACGCAACAGCTCCGGCAATCAACGTAAAGGAATCGCCCGACAACTATTTGGTTGAAGTAGCGGCTCCGGGTATGACGAAAAAGGATTTTTGTGTGCGTATCGACGAGGAAAACAACCTTGTTATTTCACTCGAAAAGCAAGAAGAAAAGAAGGATGAAAACAAAGAAGCGCGTTATTTGCGCCGCGAATTTGCCTACTCAAAGTTTGAGCAAACAATTATTTTGCCTGACGATGTAGACAAAGAAAAAATTGCTGCTTCGATGGACAACGGCGTGCTCAACATTCATCTGCCTAAACTTTCCAAAACGGAAATAAAGAAAGCGCAACGTATGATTGATATCAAATAAGTATCGCATTGATAGTAACAAAAAAAGGGCGAACCAATTGGTTCGCCCTTTTTTGCGCAGAGATATTTTTTAGTTTCTTTTCTCTTTAATGCGAGCTTTTTTACCGGTCAAATCGCGCAGATAATAGAGTTTAGCGCGACGAACTTTGCCGACTTTATTAACTTCAATCTTTTCGATGAAAGGCGAATCAAGCGGAAAAATACGCTCAACACCAATATTATCGGACATTTTACGTACGGTAAAGCGTTTTTTATCGCCATGACCTGAAATTTTGATAACAACGCCGCGATACTGCTGTATACGTTCTTTATTTCCTTCAGTAATACGATAATCGACTGTAATAGTATCACCGCTCTTAAATGCGGGAAGAGTTTTGCCGCTTGCAAATGCTTGTTCGGCGATTTTAATGAAATCCATTGTTTTAGAATGATTTAAATTAAATACTAGTGCAACATTCACAGGTCTCTCTTTTCCTATCAGCGGTTACACGAAACGGAGGGCAAAGGTACGTTATTTTTTTCGTATTACCAATATTTTTTTACTTTTTATTTTACGGTACGTTTCAAACTCTCCGAAATCAGTCGTTTCAGCGACATGACATACTCTTGATTAACATTGCGTTTCTCCGGTTTGTACAAGTTAGAATATTTTGTAGGCACTAAATCGAATTTCATATTATCGAAGTCCGAAGTGTTGCCTCTTATTTTTAAAGCCAATCGGATGGGCGACAGCGTTTCAATGTGGGCGTTGTAGTTCTGGCTCAAATCGTAGCGTCCCGCTACAACTGCGCTGTAGTTGCCCATGCTGATAACGAACGGGTAAAGGTCAACTTCGTTTTTATAAACAGTCATTTCTACGCTGAGGCTGTCCACCAAATTTTTCGTTTTCCGACTGAAAAGTAGTGTTTTTGCTATTTTGCTGAAAGTTTCACTGTCCATCAACACTAAATCTTTTCCTTCAATAGCAGCCGCTCCGCGTAAAGTAGATAATTTCAGGTCATAATTGGCTTTGAGATAGGTTTCTGCCGACAGATGAAATTGTGCTTTACCTTCAAACGATTTCAACATAGGTATAATTGTATCGATGCTGGGTATCATGTGTATCAATTGTTTGATGTCAATGTTGAGCAGGTGAAAGTTGATGCCTGTAAAGAGATGATTGCGGCGGTCTGAACGGTACATTGCCGTCAATTGCATTTGTGCGGCATCGCACGTGAAGCCCATTTGTTCCAGTATTGCAACGCCGTCTTTTATGGTTAATGTGCCGCCAACATTTTGTATAAGATTGTTGTTATAGAGGGCGTTTTCTATTTTGGTATTCAAAGTCAAATCTACTCCTTTCGGTACCATAAACGGGTCGGCTTCCTTTTCGGCAGGTGTTTCGTTGATGTCGGTTGCAGTTATGGCTGCGCTGTCGTTGCCAAATCCGCTGATTAAATCCAGCAGTTGATTAACGTTGGTCATACCCGACACGAAATCAAATTCTCCTTTCAGTAAATCTTTTCCGGTGATAAATTTGCGTATGTTTGTTGCTAAACCGGTCAGTTTAAAGTCCGAATCTTCTATAATGATGTGGCTGTCGCTGATGTTGAGTTGGCGTGGCGTAAAATCGAACTTAACAATAGGAATGTGTATCGTTGGTTTTATGCTTGCCAATTGTAGGTTGCCTTCGCTGAAATCGACATTCAGACGCGGATTAAAGCGCAAGTAGAGGTTCTCTTGCGTTTCGTCGTAAGTGGTAGTAGCGCTTATTTTTATGGCATTTGTCTTCATTTGTAAGAACGAACCCATTTTTGCCGACAAATTTTGGCTGTTATAGGTGAGTTGTAGGCGAGGGTGTTTGGGATTACGGCGCGAGGGAGACAATGTAATTTCTCCTTTCGGCTGTGTAACGTCAATATCGATGGTGTCTAAATTTGCTGTCAGACGTTGCATATCGAAAGCGCAAACGGCGGAAATTAGTTTGGTGGTGTCCATAAAATTGCCGATTGCCATATCAATGTCCGCATCTTGCAAATGTGCGTTAAAACCGTCAATCATTTTCACGGTTAAATCGGGGCTGGCGAGTTTAGCCGATAGTATTGAGGGAATTTTTTTAGTGTCAATGGCACTTGGCAGGCTGATATTGAGACGTGCCGATGGTGTTTTAGCCGACAAACTGTCGTAAATGGCGTCCAAATTGGTAAAATTGAGTGCAATGTTGGCGCGTATTTTATTTAAATTTAAATTAACGGCATCGTTTAGTGCAAATTTGCCGGTAATAGCAGCTGTGGTTCTGCCTTGTATATCTGCTTTCATATCGGCAGGCAGCAGTGGTTTTATGTCAGGTAAATTCAGGTCGGCTTTCAGTTGCAAATCACAATACATTTTGTCTAAAACATCGTCTATTTTGCCTGATAGATTGAACGAACTGCCGCCTGTCTGTGCGGATAGTTTTTCGATGTGGGCAGAGGACAATTCCCCTTTGTTTAGGTTTAAATTTGCCGTCGTGGTTAATGCAACGTTGCGGAACGTGTAAGGCAGTTCGGCATAAGCGAAAGTGCCTTTTGTTAAATTCACGCGTGCGGCGATATTCGGCAACAATGAGTCATTGTAAATACCTGTTGCTGTGCCGGTTATGGTGGCATTTCCATCAACGCTGATAGCTTTGAGTGAGCTGGTGAAAGTGGACGGAACTAATTTTAGCAACTGCTTGATATTCCATGTGTTAGTGGCAAAATCAAGGTTGAGCGCAATGTCTTTGTTTGCTTTGTAGGCAGCTTGTCCGCTAAAAGTAATGGTATAGTCGTTCAGGGCAATTTTAGCTTTGTCCAAAGTCAGTTCTTTTGTTTCTAAATCTGCCGAAAAAGGCACAGCTAAAAGTACGTTGGCGGATTTCAGATAATCGGTTTTGTCCATAGTAAACGAACTATTTGGCAACAAGAGCGTTATTGCGCCTTTCACATTATTGCCGATTTTTTCTCCGTCAATAATTAATTCCAAATTTTCTAAATTGGCTGCCATTGGTGTAGAATCATTCATCGAAAATTCCATATTGCCTAATTCTACCAAAGCGCGCAAATCTCCATTGTCGTTATCAATGCCGCCATTGATATTTAGGTTCAAATTGTGTGCGGCTGCGCTTATTTTAGCTTGGCGGTCGGTGTAGAAAGCCGTAACATCGGAAATATTTATCTTTTTCAATTGAATAATATCAAAAGGCATTTTGAAAGGCGTTGTATCATTGTCTTCTTTGGTTACAAAAACATCGAAGTTCGATGCGCCCAATGTGTCGGTGTAGAGGTTGGCAAAAAGGTGACGTAGGTAAAATTTTTCAAGAATGACTTCTTCGTTGCGCAAAAATGCATCCAATTTAATTGTTGCGGTGCAATCTTCAACAAAAATCACTGTGTCCGAAGGCGATTCCGGCATCGGATTTTTAAGGCACAAATTTTTAATGTGCAGCCCGAAGCTTGGGAAAGTGCTAAAAAACGTTAAATCAACTTTTTCTAACGATGTTTCACACGTAACAAATTTGGGTAATTGGTCGCGTACAACGGAAGTTAATCTTTCGGGAGTAAATACTATCCAAATGGCAATGACGGCTGCTATCAGAAACATAACGATATGCAACAGCACTGTGATGCCGATGAATTTCAATAATTTTTTCATAGTTGTTTAATTTTTTACTTTAACGAACGATTTTCGAGTGCCGAAATCATCTTCGCATACTAAAGTAGAATCGGTAAGTGTTCGAATAGTGTAAGTTTTCGGAATGTTGCCGCCTACTTCCATAATGTGTATTTGTGTTAGTCGTGCTTTTTCCAACGTCCATACAAACGGTTGAGCTTCCGCTTCAGTTACATCGTCGCCGGTGTCCCATGTAGCGCCGTTCACTTTTACCGTTGTGTCTTTTAGGTGAAGTTTGTAGTCGGAATAGGTTGCATCGTAGCGGTAATACTCGTAAGTGCCTTGTGGTGCACCTGCTACTTGCGACGGGCGACGCCATTTACCTATCAATAACGTTCTGTCAAAGCCCGGTTCTATAGGGTCGCACGCCCCGAAAGTAATTATTACGGCAATAATTGCAACTGTCCAAATGAGATTTTTCCTTTTCATTATTAAGTGTTTTTATTTTTTTAAACAAAAAAACAAAGTTATTTCAAAAAAATTGAATTTACAAATTTTCGGAAATTAATTTTTACGCACGCTTTGGTTGTAACTGTATTTTCTTCGAGCTTTTCCGCATTGTTAGTAAATAATTCCCTTACGGCGTGGTTTTGTCGCCTTTTTTTGCTATTTTTGCACTCGATTTTTAGAAACATGAAAAAAACAGAATTTTATTTTGTTTATGTTCATAAGTGATATTTGAGTGCCGAGCGAATATTCGGACACAACGGTATTATAGCAAAGACCTTTGAGCGGCGAGATAATTGTGGTAGCTGCCAAATAAACAGCGATGAAAGAGATTTTCTTTTTTACAAAAGGGCAAAAGGTGGCGATGTTGGTACTGCTTATTCTGTTGGTAATCAGTATAGTTGTAGATGTTTTGATTTCTACAAACACAAAACGGGCGACCAACAACGATGCAGAGTCAGATGCTCAATTTAAACAAGAAGTAGCCGATTTTTTTGCGCAATTGACCGATGTTAGGGAAGAGAGCTATTATTCGCCGTTTGAAGAAAGAGTGTCGATAGAACGCTACAAAAGTCGCGAAAAACAAGCGGAACTGAGTATTTTTGACCCGAATACGTTGGATTCGGCGGGATTTGTAAAACTCGGACTTAAACCGTACATCGCTCGAAATATAGTAAATTACAGAAAAAAAGGCGGTGTTTTTGCAACAGCCGATGATTTCGGTAAAATATATAGCATTGATGCACGACAATTGGAAACGCTAAAACCGTATATTCGCATTGCCAAAACGGAGTTGAAAAAAAACACAGAAAAGCCGAAAACAAAGGAAATAGTGCCTGCAACTCCTATAGAATTGAATACTGCCGATACCACCGAACTGATTCAATTGCCGGCGATAGGCAGCGGTCGTGCCAAGCAAATAGTAGCTTACCGCAAACGGTTGGGTGGGTTTAGTTCGGTAGAGCAGTTGCTCGAAATTCACTATTTTACGCCGGAAGTGTTGGCAAAAATAGAGCCTTATGTATCGGTAGCGGCAGATTCTATAAAGCCCATTTTGGTGAATAGGGCAAGCGTTGAAAAACTGAAAGCGCATCCGTACATTAATTTTTATCAGGCTAAAGCCATTTACGAATTGCGCAGAAAAAAGGAATCGCTCAACAGCATTGACGATTTGAAAGAATTAGCCGAATTTACGCCTGAACAGTTGCAAAAATTGGAACCTTATTTGGATTTTACGAAAATAAAGTACGAATATAAGTATAAAAAGAAATAACTATTAACTTATTAATCAACAAATTATGAAAATTAAAGTAAATCATGTGAATGAACCTACATGGATTGAGTTGACGGTAAGTACTAAATTGCCGAAAAATTTGCTGCCTCTGAAAGAAATGGCACACAACTTATGGTGGGTGTGGAACAGCAGAGTAAAAGAACTATATAAAAGCATTGATCCCGAATTGTGGACAGCTACGCGTCACAATCCCGTTACCGTATTGGAAAAAGTAAAAACATCGCGCTTAGTTCAACTTTCTGAAGATAAGGAGTTTATCAAAAAAATGGAGCGCGTTTACGCTGAATATAATGAATTAGTTCAATCGAAACCTAACCCAGATATTCCGTCGGTTGCTTATTTCAGCATGGAATACGGACTGACCGACCACTTGAAAATCTATTCGGGCGGTTTGGGCGTTTTGGCGGGCGACTACTTGAAAGAGGCTTCCGACAGCAAAGTGGATATGGCAGCCGTTGGTTTTTTGTACTATTACGGCTATTTTACACAAACATTGTCGGTAGATGGTCAGCAAATTGCCAACTACGAAGCGCAAAACTTCAACCGCTTGCCAATTAATCCGTTGTTGGACGAAAATGGTACGCAAGTGATTGTGGAAGTGCCTTATCCGGAGCGCATTGTTTATGCTAAAGTGTGGGAAGCCAAAGTGGGTCGTGTATCACTCTATTTGCTTGACACCAATTTTGAAATGAATAGCGAATTTGACCGTTCCATTACGCATCAACTCTATGGCGGCGATTGGGAAAATCGTATCAAACAAGAGGTAATGTTGGGTATTGGCGGTATGCTGACGTTGAAAAAACTCGGTATCAAAAAAGAGGTTTACCACTGCAACGAAGGTCACGCTGCGCTTATCAATGTACAGCGTTTGGTGGATTATGTACAAGAGGACAACCTGTCGATTACGGAAGCTTTGGAATTGGTTCGTGCCAGCTCGCTCTACACGGTACACACGCCCGTTCCTGCCGGACACGACAGTTTTGACGAAGGTTTATTCAGCAAATACATGTCGGATTATCCTGCAAAATTGGGCATTTCGTGGGCGGAACTGATGGATATGGGACGCGAAAACCCGGGCAGCAACGAAAAGTTCAGTATGAGCGTGTTTGCTTGTAACACTTGTCAAGCTGTCAATGGCGTTAGCTCGTTGCACGGTAAAGTGTCGCAAAAAATGTTTAATCCCATTTGGAAAGGCTATTTCCCCGAAGAATTGCACGTGAGCTATGTAACCAACGGCGTACACATGCCTACATGGGCGGCTTCGGAATGGAAAGCGTTGTATGAAAAAACGTTTGGTCTTGATTTTTATTCCGACCAATCGAATATGAATATCTGGAAACAGATTTATACTGTTCCCGATGAGGAAATATGGAACACGCACATGGGTTTGAAAAACAAATTGATTGATTACATCCGTTTGCAATTTACCGAAAGTTGGCTACAGACGCAGCAAGACCCGTCGAAAATTATGTCGATACTTGAAAGAAGAATTAACCCCAACGCTTTGATTATCGGTTTTGGTCGTCGTTTTGCCACCTACAAACGGGCACATTTGCTGTTTACCGATTTGGAGCGTTTGGAAAAAATTGTCAATAATCCCGAACGTCCGGTGCAATTCCTTTATACGGGAAAAGCCCACCCTGCCGACGGCGGTGGTCAAGGATTGATTAAACGCATCATCGAAATATCGCGCATGCCGCAATTCTTGGGCAAAATCATCTTTTTGGAAAATTACGATATGCTTTTGGCAAAACGTTTAATTTCCGGTGTCGATGTTTGGTTGAATACGCCAACGCGTCCGCTGGAAGCTTCCGGTACTTCGGGCGAAAAAGCACAAATGAACGGTGTGCTCAACTTTTCGGTGCTCGACGGTTGGTGGCTCGACGGTTATGTGAAAGGTGCGGGCTGGGCTTTGACCGAAAAACGCACTTACGACAATCAAGCCTATCAAGACCAATTAGATGCTGCAACCATCTACAGTATGCTCGAAAATGAGATTATTCCGCTCTATTTCGCTAAAAACACGAAAGGTTTCTCACCGGAATGGATTCAAGCTGTCAAAAAATCTATTTCCGAAATTACGCCGCGCTTTACTACCAAGCGTATGATGGACGACTATATTGAGCGTTTCTATTCTAAATTGGCTCATCGTTCAGAAATGTTGCATGCTGACAATTTTGCGAAAGCAAAAGAAATTGCCGCTTGGAAAACGAAAATAGCCGAACATTGGGATACCATTTCGTTGGTGTCGCTTGAGATAGAAAACTATACGGACGAAACCGTTTTAGGCGACGACTTTGTGGCTACTGCGGTTATTGATGTTCACGATTTGGACGACAACGGCATTGGTATAGAAATGGTTTCTACTTACATTGATGACCATGAGCAAACGCATGTTGCCAATGTTAAGGAGTTTAATTTGGTAAAACGCGAAGGTTCACAGCTTCACTTCAAATTGAACTACCATTTGGCTCAAGGAGGCACTTACAAATATGCCTTCCGTATGTTCCCGAAGAATGCCGACTTGCCTCATAGAATGGACTTTTGCTATGTGCGCTGGTTGCAACGTACCAATTAATCAGTATTGCTGATAAATATGCAAAATGGCGTGGTGGAGATTTCCACCGCGCCATTTGTTTTTTTGAATTATAGAGATACCGATTTTCGGTAGTTGGTAAAGATAATTTGTTGAGTTCCGTCAACAAAAGTGATACGCAATGAGCCGTAAATATACGAAAGTGATACGAAAATAAGCTACTGTTGTTGTCTGAATGTAACTACACTGTAGATATAAGCAATTTAACATCCAAATACTCTGTATATATTCTTTCTGATGTTTTCTAACAAACGAGTACTACGAGAGTAAGGAGATAGTGTGTAGAATTTCCATAATAAAAAAACGGAGTTCCCATTTCAGGAACTCCGTTTTTGGAATGTTATCGTAAAGTGTTATTCTTTCACGAATTTAGAGGTGTGGATGCCGGCAGCATCTCTAACCGAGATAACATAAATACCGTTTGCCAAACCTTTCAACGAAATGCCTTTTTGTACGCTTGTGGCAGTGTAGTTGGCTATTGTTCTGCCCATGATGTCCATAATGGCAACGGTAGCGTCAGCAGCCATGTTTTCTACATACAACATATCTTTGGCAGGAGTTGGGTAAATGCTCAGTTTGTTGTCAGCTTTCACGTTGTTGATGTTAACATAAGGTCCGAATACCACTTCAGGCATTACGAGCAGAGATATTGGATGGGTGTAATCAACTCCGTATACATTATAAAATAGTATTCTGTAGTATTCACCTTCGTTTACCCAGCCGTCTTCATCGTTCCACGATTTGTAAACGGTGTAAGGAAGCCAATAACTGGTTGGTTGTGCCCAGCCGTTTCCGCGGTCAAGACAAAGGATGCTGATGTAGTTGTTGTCTAAGCTGTATTTCAGGGTATCGGGTTGTACCAAATCAATGGCTATGAAATAGTTACCGGTAACATTGATGGGTTCGTCGAATGTTATTTTTAATAATTTACCCGGAGCTTCAACATAAGCATCTTGGTCATTAAGGAATTCTTTAAAAGTCATGTTTTTGCGACCGAATTCTTTGGTGTCGTCAGGAATAATAATGTTTTGTCCTGCTGCACCTTGACCAATTTTACCGCCTAAGATACGAACGCTCATAATGGAGTCGCCGTAATCTTCAAAGTAGGCTTCGTAAATACCAATCATAACACTTTTAATGTGTGCCTCTTCGTCTGTATCCAAGTGATTGAACCCTTCGGCATAGCTCATTTTGTAGTTTTTGCTAACGTTGTAGCCCATGCTGTTGGGTTCTTCTCCCGGTGCTAAATTGGTTAAAAAGTCTGTTGTACCTGCAGCGGCTTTCAGTATGCCTTGGTATTCCCATGTAGCCGTAGTATCACCTTCATTGTTTGCAACTTTTAAGCTCAATTCACCTGTGGCTGTTTGGGGATAAGTAAAAGACATGACTCTCGTAGAATCTTCATAAGTCAATACTACACCTACAGCATTCCAGTCGTATGTGTCTACAAAGTTGGTAGTTGCCCTCAATCCTATTTCTGCATCTGTATTGGGCAAATAAACAGTATTATTTTGTGTAGCACTCCAAGTACCATAGTGAGTAACACTGTTTACACCCAAAATAACCGGTTTTGGATTTTCAGGTTCAAATGTGGTGATGCGGAACCAGTCGAATAGTGCACAGTAGGCATCGGCAGGAGCTTGGTGGTTCCAACCGAAGTAGAAAGTGCCTTCTTCCGCAACGGTGATTTGTTTTTTAATCAGTGTCCAATCTTCAAATAATTCAAATGTTGCACCTGTGTAATCCACAACTATATTGGTCATTGCGGCAACGCTGGCATTAGCACCGTAGCACAAACGGAAACCGTCTCCTGGATCGGTTTCGGCAGAATTAATAACAAAGAACGATACCCAATAGGTACCTTGGGCTAAGGTAATGGCGTCTGAAATAGCCCAATGGTTAACAGCCGGACCGTCCGGATCAGCTTCGTAACTACCTGCTACAAATCGGTCGCCTGAAGCGGCGGGCTGTGATCCTGTAAAACCGGGAATTTCGTTGTCTGTAACAATGCCTATTTGCTGAGCATCCGGTGTTTCACCCGGAGTTTGTATAAACTTCCATGCGCAAGCATCTTCTTCGAAGTCTTCTACATAAATAACGCCTTCTTCATTTGTGACGGTAACCACAGCCGTAGCTTTTTGTTGGTTAGGCACAATTAGAGTAGTGCTTTTGTCAGAACGGAGGTCTTTAACGGCTCTTTTCTGAGGAACAATCGCCATTGCTGTCATACAGCAGGCGAGCAATAAACTTAATGAGTAGATTTTTGTTTTCATCTTTTCTCTGTTTTTAATTAATAAATAAAAAATAAAATATGGATAATAAAGTTAATTAATACAATTTAAATTCTTCAAGGAACAGACTCTTGGCAACGTCTGTCGAGTTGTAGTGATGGATACCAATCCACACTTTTTGACGCTCGTAGCTGGCAGGAATGTTAATGGTGCGTTTTACATAGAGTTCCGCATCTGACGGCGCTTCATTTTGGTTGCCCGGATAGCTGAAAGTCATCGAATCCAATACCGCCACAATAGAGGGGTCGTCGCAGTTGGCTTCGGTAATTGAGTCAGTAGCAATTACCACGGCATACGAGTGCTTAAGTCCTGCTTTTGTTGTGCCCAACGGGTAGATGAGAAGGTCTATTTTCATATCAATGCCCATCATTGTCCCCGGCAACAGCATATAGTTATCGCGTTTATATCTTGTCGGACCTTTTTTGGCTGTCGATTCGTAACCGTTGGCATTGTTGTGTTTAAGATTGGTCGAAAATACAAAATCTTTACCTTCACCGCCTTTATTTATAAAGTACCAGTTGGCAGTTTCCCATTCTGTTTGAGTCGATTTACCGTTTAGGTCAACAAGGGGCTTATATATTAATAATGAATCCGTTTCAAACAGTTGTTCTTCACCGCAGGTCAAACCGTCATAATTGACGGCAAAAGTGGTGTACACATACGCTTGTTTGCGGTTGAATTCTGTAGAAATGTAGATTAAATTATTTTCTTCCAAAAGGGAGTTTTTCAGCGAAATCACATTGTCGATTGGAATAGCACCTGCCAACATAGAGGCTTTCACCGAACCGTATTTCTTCATGGTATCCGTGTGGCAGAAGAGAAAACCGTAGTCGGCTAAACTGTTGCTATTAACCACAGAGCCGGTCATACGTACTTTGGTCATATAAACGTCCGCTTCGTTGGTAATGACGTTTTGCGGTGCATTGTCGGGATTAATAGGATGGTCGATTTGGCTTTTTTCCAAACTTTTTTCGCAACTGCACAGTGCAAGTGCAACTATTCCTATCATCAAGCTGTGTATTCTAAAATTCTTTTTCATCGTTCAGTTCTTTTTCTAATTACTTATTATTATCTTCTTCTGAAATTTCCGTATTTTCTTGAATTTCGCGCAATGGAATTTGGTACGTCCAACGAACATCGCCCGCATCTACTTTTAAAGTACCGTCGGGTTTGCGGTGATTGGAGCCCGAATAGGTGCGGTCAATACCGCGGTGCAGACGTTTCAAATCGAAGTAAGCAAAACCTTCGCCCCACAGTTCAATACGGCGTTGCAGCAATATATCTTCTATGGTAACGTCGGTGCCCGGTTCCCATTCGTCGAAACGTTTATCCAATAAATCTTTCATTGCGGCAGTGGCTTCGGTAAATTTGCTTTGGCGAGCTAAGGCTTCCGCTTCAATCAAAATCATTTCAGCCGAACGCATATACATATAGTCCATTGTCCACGAACCGTCGAAACCGAATTTTAAGTTGGCATAAGGCTCTTGTGCGCCTTTTTGTGCTTGGTTGGGGTTTTTATCTTTTCCGTTGAACCATTTTTTGCGATAGTCTTCGGCAGGAATTTGGTCGTACAAACGCACGTCAATGGCGCGCGGAGCATAACCCAATCCGGCGTAGCCCGGTGTGATGTTTGAAAGATGTGAAAAGAAAGAGGCATAGCGCGTTTCTGTTTCGGGTGTATGGTCAAATCCCCACATCCAGTCGGAGGAGGTAATGTCCATAAAGCCTTTGTACAAATCGTCCTTACCGATAGTCGCAAAGCCTGCGCGTGCTTCTTTTGCAGTGGCGGCGGCTTTTTCCCAATTGCCTACCATCAGGTAATAGCGAGCCAAAAGACCTTGAGCTACGTTTTTGTTAATCATATATTTTCCGCCTCTATTCCAGCCGTCCAACAGGGCTACCGAAAGTGTGAGATTACGTTCTATTTCGTCCAAAACGGCTCCTACCGTGCGGCGCGAATAGTTGTCAGTAACTCCGCCTTCTTCATTAGCTGTATTTTTCAAGGGAATTCCCGGAAGGTCACGGTTGATTTTTGCACCGTCGGCGTCAGGTTCGCCTGTGAAAGCATTTTGGAAAATTTGGATGAGGTACATGTATGAATAGGCGCGCAAAGCATAGGCTTGTCCCAAGTAGGGGCGCGATTTTGATGCAGGGTCGGCAGTAGTTGCCGGAATGTCAATCAAGGAAATAATGCCGTTGGCTTGAGAAATTACCGTGTAGAAAGTCAGCCATGTGGCGTAGGGACGGGCATAATTTGTCAAACGAAAATCGAGACAATAGTCGTAAGTAAACCAGTGTACTTTTGTTTGTACAATATCTTCCGTCATCATATCGCAGGCGTGCAGAATAGCCGTTAAACTAAAGTCGTCGTGGCGGTCAAAGCTCGTGGCTGATGATGAAGCCATGTAGGAGTAGGTTCCTGCTAATGTGGCACCTAACAATTCGGGATTTTTTTTCACCATCTCTCTGTACGTTTCCGAATTGAGGGTGCTGGTTCCTTTCACAGACAAATAGTCCTCTTTACAAGCCACTAAACTTATGGTGGCTAATCCTATAATTACTAATTTATTCAGTTTCATATTGCGTAAAATTATTTTTTAAAAGTTAGAAGCCTAAAGAAATTCCTCCGGAAACTGTGCAAAGTGCGGAGTAGTTATAACCGGTTGCGCCGCTGAAGCTTTGGCGCGGGTCAAGTCCTTTGCGGGCTGAAGCTAATGCTAAATTGTCGCCTACTACATAGAGACGCAGAGAGCGAATTTTTGCTTTTTCCATCCATTTTTTCGGGAAAGTGTAGCCCAAGGTAATGTTGCGCAGGCTAAAGTAGCTGGCTGTTATCAACCATCTATCGGAGCCTTCCGAGATATTCTGGGTGTTATTTTGTACTTTGGGTACACTGGTGTTGTTGTTGGTTGGTGTCCAGCGTTTAAAGATGTCTTTGTGCCAGTTTTGACCATACTCGCCGCTACCCATTAATGAAGCGTAGTAGCTGTCGTACACATAACCGCCTATTTGGAAAGCAGTCTGTACACTCAAATCGAAACCGTAGGCTTCCAGTGAAGTGGAAATACCGCCGTAAATTTCAGGAATGGCGCTTTTGCCCAACTTTTGGCGAGAGGCATAGCTTGTTTGCGATACCCAATAGGTGCCGTCTTCCATTTGACCGTATTCCAAACCTTTCACACCATCGAAATCGGCAGGGTTATAATCTTCTTCATCAACTGTATACATGGGCAAACCGCTATTAGGATTGACACCAAGATAGTGGTAATCGTAGAAGTCGTAGAGCGAACCGCCTATCGAACGCCAATAACTGCCTACTTGGTAGCCGCCATCTTTTTCAATCAAAGGTTTTTTGTCTAACGGCAGACGTGTCAAAGCGTTTTTGTAAGCCGTGAGGTTGAGACCCAAATCCCATTTTACCTGACGAGTTTTAAGCAAGGTGGCATCTATTTGTACTTCAATACCCATATTGCGCATATCCATTTCGTTGGTATATTTCCATGCCGG
>Ga0255340_1000192_pt1 | contig 107778 bp, 97 predicted proteins | sample wastewater_treat_7_FD_192417 | JGI IMG/M metagenome (GOLD analysis project Ga0255340, IMG submission 192417) | Wastewater microbial communities from Lulu Island WWTP, Vancouver, Canada - plant10 | ecosystem: Engineered > WWTP > Wastewater > Unclassified | place: Canada: Vancouver, British...
TATGAGCACCCGCCTCTACGGTATGTTCAATTTCGGGAAGAGGAGCAAGATAGAGGCGATAAGACATATGATAACACCCTCATTCGGATTTAGTTACAAACCCGAACTCGGCACGCCGATGAATGGCTATATGACATACAACTATACCGATATCGAAGGAATAGAAAGAGTATATGAATACAACAAATACTCGGGGTTGATGTATTCCCCTCCGGCAAAGGGTAAAACCGCTGCCATAAACTTCGGTTTCGCTAACAACTTCGAAGCTAAAATTAAGAATGCAGCCGATTCAACAGGCAGAGGTACAGAAAAAATCAAATTAATAGACAATCTCAACCTTACCGGATCTTACAACTTCCTTGCGGACTCCATGGGAATGTCCAATATCAACATCAGCGCCGGTACTACCATATTCCAAAAACTCGGCATCAACGGCAATATAGCCCTCGACCCCTATGCCATCGACCACACAGGAAAGCGCATCAACAAATTCCATGTTCTTCAAACCGGAAAACTTGCACGTCTGGTCAATGCGAGCGCATCACTAAGTTTTTCTATCAACGGGGACGGCCAAGGCAAAGGCAATGATGGCCTCAAAGATGAAGGGTCGGCTAAAAAGGATGCAAACGCATATGGATATGTCTATTATCACCCTATAACGGGCGAATATATTCCGGGGGGCTGGCTCTACTATATGAATCCCAATTCTCCATGGTCGGTTAGTTTTAACTACACCTACTCTTACGGTAGAAGTTACACCTATGCCAATGAACAGCTACAGACCAAACATAATCATACCCAAACACTTGGTGTGAATGGACAGATACGAATTACGCAGGCGCTCAATATTAACCTCAACACAGGTTTCGATCTCACGAGAATGAAACTCACAACCACCCAATTGAGTGCTACCTATGATCTTCACTGCTTTTCAATTTCCGTTTCCTGGGTACCTACAGGACAGTGGCAAAGTTGGAGCTTTAGAATAGCGGCAAAGGCATCCGCTCTTGCCGACCTCCTCCAGTTCAAGAAAGCCTCAAGCTTCTGGGACAATTGACAAACTATATCATATCTTTAACATCTAATACTACTATTATGAACAAAACAGTTGCTTCTCCCCTCGCACCCGCAGCAGTGGGACCCTACAGCCAGGCTATAGTTGCCGGCAACACAATCTATGTATCCGGACAGCTTCCCATCGATGCCGTTACCGGTGAATTTGCTCCCGGAGGAGTAAAGGAACAGCTCCACCAAATTTTCAAAAACATCGGATATATCCTCGAAGAAGCCGGTTACGACTTCAGCGATGTAGTGAAAACCACAGTTTACCTTACAGACATGAAAGATTTCGCCGTAATGAACGAGGTTTATGCCGAATATTACAGCAAACCTTATCCTGCACGTGTGGCATACGCAGTGGCAGCACTCCCTAAAGCGGCACTTGCGGAAGTCGACGTGATTGCAGTAAAATAAATTTACTCACATTTTTTGCAAAGTAGATAAAAACCGCTAACTTTGCGGCGATTTCATTTTGGGAGACAAATCTTTACGGTCTTCACGCGACCGGACAATTATGGTCTCCCGTTCCAAAACCATTATAATGTACGACATACTACAATTACAGAGCAAAAGTCTTGAAGAATTGATTGACATTGCAGGGAAGCTCAACATCAAAAAGCCTGAATCTAAGCATGAAAACCTCATCTATCAGATACTTGATGAGCAGGCTATTCAGGGCACAGGCAGGCCGGGGCCAAAACCGGTAAAGAAAAAAGTTGTGAAGGAGATAAGGGAAGTTACCGGCAGCACGGTAGAAACAGCTAAAGCGCAGCCCAAAAAACAGGAAAGTAAGGCTGGCAGCAAGGAGATCGACACTGTAGCAAAGAGTGATTCAAAGTCCAAGGCAGTTTTGACGACAGCCGCAGCACAACCCGCTGAATCAGGAGAAAAGAAGGGCGAAAAAACCGTTCCTGAACGAAAAAAACCGGGGAGAAAGCCCAAGAAGCAGAGCGAAGAAGTTCATGCCGGTCTCAAGGCCGTAACATCTGACACTTCGGCTGAGGCAAAATCCGGTAGTCACAAACAACCTGATGACAAATCGGATAAACAAACCGAAAAGACCAAGGAACAGGCCGAAGTAAAGAGCGAGAGCGAAGAGAAGCCCAAAAGAGGCACAAGGCCCAGGCAAGTAATCAAGAGAGAACCTGTACGCACGGAGAATGAGAGCATCGTAAGCCAGGAGCAGGTCGAGACAGATGGGTCTAAATCCGGTGAGATGACACAAAAGCCCGTTAATGTGAAGACTCAAAAACAAGATTCAATTCAACGCGAACATCGCAACAAGGTCCAGAATGGGGAACATACTCACCAACATCACGAACAACATAATCAGCATAGCGGAAAACCTAAAATCGAATTTGAGGGCATTGTAGAGGCAACAGGAGTTCTGGAAATCATGCCGGACGGTTATGGTTTTCTACGCTCATCCGACTACAACTACCTCAACTCTCCGGATGACATCTACGTTTCCCAGGCACAGATCAAGATGTTTGCACTCAAAACGGGAGACACTATCCTCGGTGAGATCAAACCACCCAGGGAGGGCGATAAATATTTCCCCTTGGTAAAGGTCAACAAGATCAACGGCCGTTCACCGGAGTTCATCCGCGACAGAGTACCGTTTGACTTTCTCACCCCTCTTTTCCCGGATGAAAAATTCAACCTGACGGGAAAGGGACACAACAGTAATTTTTCAATCAGGATTGTGGACCTTTTCACACCCATCGGAAAGGGACAGAGAGGGCTGATAGTCGCACAGCCCAAGACGGGAAAAACCGTGCTTCTGAAGGATATTGCCAATGCTATTGCCGACAATCACCCCGAGGTCTATATGATAGTGCTTCTGATTGACGAACGTCCCGAGGAGGTTACCGATATGCAGCGTAACGTAAAGGCTGAGGTAGTGGCCTCCACATTTGACGAACCTGCGGAAAGACATGTCAAAGTGGCCAATATGGTGCTTGAAAAGGCAAAACGGCTGGTTGAGTGTGGTCATGATGTTGTTATACTCCTTGATTCAATCACTCGCCTTGCAAGAGCCTTCAATACAGTACAGCCGGCATCTGGTAAAGTACTTTCCGGCGGTGTTGACGCCAATGCCCTCCACAGGCCCAAGCGCTTCTTCGGAGCTGCACGTAACATCGAGAATGGCGGATCGCTCATCATACTTGCTACCGCTCTGACCGAAACCGGCTCGAAGATGGACGAGGTGATTTTCGAAGAATTCAAAGGTACGGGCAATCTCGAGCTCCAGCTCGACAGGAAGCTATCCAACAAGCGTATCTTCCCTGCCGTGGATGTGACTCTCTCCTCTACCCGCAGAGATGACCTTCTCTACAATCCCGACTATCTCAACCGCATCTGGATTCTTCGTAACCATCTTGCAGACATGAACTCCGTCGAGGCTATGGAGTTCATGAAAGTAAGACTGCAACGATGTGCCAATAACGAAGAATTTCTTGTAACAATGGCAAATGGAGAGTAATTTTAAACACCAAATATGAGTGCAGTCTCACTTCTTATAATTTATTTGCTTCTGGCACTGGTCGTATCGTTCACTTGTTCGATAGTTGAGGCTGTCCTGCTGTCCACTCCAATCTCTTTCATAACGATGAAGGAAGATGAAGGATGGAAAGGTGCCGCCCTGTTCAAGAAGTATAAGACAGATATGGACAGGCCAATCGCTGCTATCCTCTCCCTAAACACCATCGCACATACCGTAGGTGCGGCCGGAGTCGGAGCACAAGCAGCGGTCATCTTCAACAATGCCTATTTCGGACTGGTTTCTGCCATCACAACATTTCTGATTCTGGTATTTTCCGAAATTATCCCCAAGACCCTCGGCACCTCCTACTGGAAACGCATGACCACCTTCACGGCGTACGCCATTCGCATGATGATTTTCATCACCTATCCACTGGTGATTCTTTTCGAGGGCTTGACAAAACTATTCTCCCCAAAGGAGCAGGAAGTAACCATTAGTCGCGAAGAGGTCTCCGCAATGGTAAATGTCGGTGAGGAAGAGGGTGTCTTTGAGCAAAGTGAAAATAAGATCATCCAGAACCTGATTAAGCTCGACAGCATTAAAGCTTATGACGCAATGACTCCCAGGGTGGTATCGGCTATTGCTCCTGAAAGCATGACACTGAAAGAGTTTTACAAGGACTCTTCATACCTCCACCATTCAAGGATTCCGGTTTATTCAGAGTCACCTGAATTTATCACAGGTTATATACTCAGAAGAGAGGCTCTTGAGTACCTTGCCGATGACAAGTTTGACGTCAAACTGGGAGATATCCGAAGGGATATTCCTTATTTTAATGAGGAAGCCTCTATTAGCGACATATGGGAAGCACTTCTCGAGCACAAAGAGCAGATAGCCCTAATTATTGACGAATATGGCTGTTTTCAGGGAATTCTAACCCTTGAAGATATCATCGAGACCATCCTCGGGCTTGAGATTATAGACGAGATGGACGAGGTAGGAGATATGCAGCAATATGCCCGCGAGCGATGGGAACAAAGACAGAAAAAGTACAAACAGATTACTTTGCCTGAATAGTATCGAGTGCCGATTTCTGAGTTCCGAGTGATTGCAACCACTACACACTACATGCTCAAGACTCGAGACTATTCTTTACTGTCCTATCATCTTACCGGCATACTTTTCTACCTTCTCCTTAGCATATTTGAGCGTGATGGTCATAGACTTGCGCGTACTTGTCGGTGCATCGAACATGGCGTCCAGCATTATGGTTTCGCAAATGGAACGAAGTCCCCTCGCACCTAATTTGAACTCTATGGCCGTATCCACGATGTAATCCAAAACCTCGGGCTTGAACGAAAGTTTGATGCCGTCCATCGCAAAGAGATTAACGTACTGCTTGATAAGCGCATTCTTTGGCTCTGTGAGGATAGCGCGCAATGTTTCTCTATCAAGAGGATTGAGATGTGTAAGGACGGGCAGACGGCCGATGATTTCGGGAATAAGTCCATAGGATCTTAGATCTTGTGGAGCAATATATTGAATAAGATTATCCTTGTCAATTTTTGAGCGCTGTTCCTGGGCTCCGAAGCCTATCACCTGAGTATTGAGACGCTGGGCGATGTGCCTTTCGATACCTTCAAAAGCACCTCCGCAAATAAAGAGGATATTCTCAGTATTTACGGCAATCATTCTTTGTTCAGGATGTTTGCGACCGCCCTGAGGTGGTACGTTGACTATGCCGCCTTCAATAATTTTGAGAAGCGCCTGCTGTACTCCCTCTCCCGATACGTCACGAGTAATCGAAGGATTGTCACTCTTTCGAGCGATTTTGTCTATCTCATCAATAAATACAATACCCATTTCTGCTTTGGAAACATCGTAGTCGGCATCCTGGAGGAGACGGACCAGTATCGACTCAACATCCTCACCTACATATCCCGCTTCCGTGAGTACTGTAGCGTCAACTATTGCGAAGGGAACATTGAGCATCTTTGCAATGGTGCGTGCCATAAGAGTTTTACCGGTACCGGTAGGACCGACAAGGAGAATGTTGGACTTTTCGATGGTATCATACTCCTTATTGTTAATCCTCTTATAGTGATTATAAACAGCTACTGAAAGCGTCTTCTTAGCCTCATCCTGACCAATGACATACAAACTTAGAAAGTCAGTTATCTCCTTAGGTTTCAGCAAAATAGGATCACCTACAATCTTCCCGTTTGTTTTGATGGGGAGCGGCCTGGGATTTAAAACTTCCTTTGCGTATTCGTATGCAGTAAGGGCGCAATCCGAGCAGATGGAGGCATTTTCAGACGAAATGAGCAGATCTACCTGATCTTGACTCCTGCCGCAGAAAACGCAGTGTTCATGTTGTGGTATGCCGTCTTTTTTCTTTGCCATCTGGTAATATATTTTCTCTGTTAACTCAGCAAGTAATTGCTGTTGACTGTTAGTTGTTCGCTATTAGCCGTTGGCTGTTGGCTGTTGGCTATTGGCTATTGGCTGTTAACCGTTTGTTATTTACTTTTCGCTAACTGGTCTTAATTCTTAATTGGTAATCGCTCCACCCTCTATTTCAGGACATGACACTCCCAAATATACACTACACTACACTACACTACACTACACTACACTACACCACGTACCCCGCAACTCGCAACCCGACTATTTTTTCTTATTTCTGGTAACAATCTCGTCCACCATTCCATATTCAAGAGCCTCCTGAGAAGTCATCCAGAAATCTCTGTCGGCATCCTTCGTAATCTGTTCAAGTGGTTTGCCGGTGTGATAAGCAAGAATGTCATATAGTTCACCCTTAAGCTTTACAATCTCGCGTGCGGTGATTTCGATGTCGGAAGCCTGTCCTTCCGCACCGCCTATAGGCTGGTGAATCATCACCCTGGAGTGTTGCAGTATGGAACGTTTCCCTTTAGTGCCGCTCGCCAGCAAAATGGCAGCCATCGATGCAGCCACACCGGTGCATATTGTAGCAACATCAGACTCAATTGTCTGGATGGTGTCATAGATACCCAAACCCGCATAGACCCCTCCGCCCGGAGAATTGATATAAAGCATTATATCAGAATCCGATCCGGTGGAGTCGAGAAACAGGAGTTGTGCCTGAATGATATTTGCTACGTCCGGGTCTATTGCGCAGCCGAGGAAAATAATCCTGTCCATCATAAGACGGGAGAATACATCCATCTGAGCCACATTGAGTTGACGCTCTTCTATAATCATTGGATTGACATATCCGGCATAAATTGAGTTAAGCCGGTGATAGGTCATTGAGCTGATACCGCAGTGTCTGACTGCAAATTTTTCAAATTCCGATGCCATATTTAGTCTTGTGGATAGATTATTTTGTAAGCTCGTGGAGCTTTTCGATTGTAATTTTCTTCTTCTCAAGTGAAACGACACCTCTTATCCAGTTGAGCGTAAGGTCATCCTCAACCCTTTCGAAAATACGGCCGGCCTGCTGCTGATCCGAGAGCATTCTGTCGGCAAATGACTCGAGGTGCTCCTCCGGCACTTCATTCATGCCATACATAGCAAACTGGTATGCAGCCATGGATTTTGCCTCTTTCATGATATCCTCTCTTGTAACCTTTATTCCCTGCTCCTTCATAATGGTGCCGCGGATAAGATTCCAGCGGAAATCCTTTGCGAAGAGGTCGTACTCGGCCTCAATCTGCTCCATTGTAAACTTACCCTCGTTTGTAGTGAAAAGATATCTCTTCATAAATGAGTCGGGAAGAGATATATTCGCCTTGGAGATTAGATATTCCTTGCAGTCGATCATAAATCGGTAATCCGCCTCCCGAGTATATTCTTTCAGGAGTTGCTCTTTTATCTTGTCGTCAAACTCCTCTTCACTTTTCACATTGTCCTTTCCGAAAATTTTGTCAAATGTCTCTTGGCAAACTGTTGCGTCAACAAAACTTTTTACCTCTTTTACGGTAAGTTTCCATATAGGGTCCATTCCCGCCAGCTCCGATTTGTTCATCTTCAGCATGGCAGCCCTGTCGCTCTCGTTTTCAAAAACCTCGTTGACATTTATATCCATTACAGAACCGGCTTTAACGCCTAAGAAAGCCGCTTTCCGTTTCTCATCCTTGATGCTTCTCAAAGCGACATATACACCTTCAACCCTTGTTTCACCCTGTTCGAAGTCAGCTATTATAAAATCATCATTTTTTGCACTCTCTACAATGCTAAGTTCTCCATGCTGCTTGAGTATTTGGCTCTTACGCTCCTTTACAGCTTTTGCTGTTGCAGTCACCGTATAATACGGAATCGTGTCTTCAGCGCTGATCACCATTTTAACTTCAGGAGCAATGGCCATATCGAAATCAAATCTATAGGACCCCTTCTCAAGTGTTGTACTCTTTAAATTCTCCGAAGGAAGGGGCTCACCCAGTATATTGAGCTTGTTGTCCTCAATATATTTGTTGAGTTGCTCACCAACAATGGTATTGAGAACTTCAGCAAGGGCACTCTCTCCGTAGTACTTTTCCACGAGTGCCATAGGGGCCATACCTTTGCGGAATCCCTTGAAATCTGCCTGACGGCGATGATTATTGAGTTTTTTCTTCAATGATTCTGCGTAATCCTCTTTTGAAAGTTCGATAGTGAGGCTGAGATTGAGATCGTCAATTCTGTTTTCTGAAATATTCATGTTGATTTAATTAGATATATTCACAATCGGGCGTGCAAAGTTAGTAATTTTTAACTATTTTTGTGACTTACGACTAAAAATCTAACTAATTATGGATAAATATATTGAACAGAACAAAGAACGCTTCTTCAAAGAACTCTTCGAAATTTTGAGAATTCCCTCAATCAGTTCCTCACAAGCACATAGGCAGGATATGCAGAAGTGCGCCGAAAAACTTGTCTCCCTACTGCTCGAAGCCGGTGCTGATAGAGCGAAGATCTATCCCACCGAAGGTCATCCGGTAGTATACGCAGAGAAGATTATTGACCATAAAAAGCCTACAGTGCTAGTTTACGGTCACTATGATGTGCAGCCGGTAGATCCGTTGGAGCTTTGGCATACACCGCCCTTTGAACCTGAAATCCGTGACGGAGCAATTTACGCTCGCGGAGCAAATGATGACAAAGGACAGTCGTTTATGCACATCAAAGCATTCGAGTATCTGGTAAAGAAGGATAAACTCCGCCATAATATCAAATTTCTTCTCGAAGGAGAGGAGGAAATAGGCTCGCCATCTCTTGGGAAATGGGTACGCGATCACAAAAAAATGCTTGCCTGCGACATAATTCTCGTATCCGACACTACTATGATCTCGGAGAAAGTTCCTTCGATCAATTGTGGAATGAGAGGTCTCGCATATCTCGAGGTAGAGGTGATAGGACCCGACAAGGATCTTCACTCCGGACATTATGGCGGTGCAGTGGTAAACCCCATCAACGCCCTCTGTAAAATGGTCAATTCGCTCATTGATGCTGAAGGCCGTGTCACAGTCAAAGGATTCTATGATGATGTGGCCAACCTCAGCCGCAAGGACCGTCAATTGCTCGGCAAGGCTCCTTTTGACAAAAAAGAATATATGGAGTCAATTGGCGTTACGGCACTGAGCGGTGAGAAAGGATATACTACTCTCGAGCGCACCGGTATTAGACCATGTCTCGATGTAAATGGAATCTGGGGTGGATTTACCGGTGAAGGCGCCAAGACCGTCATACCCTCCAAAGCATACGCTAAGATCTCGATGAGGCTCGTGCCCAACCAGGAGTACAGTAAGATATCAAAACTCTTCGCGAAGCACTTCAAGTCAATCGCTCCCAAGGGAGTGACCGTAAAGGTTGAAGAGCACCACGGAGGTAACGGGTTCCTCATCCCCATCTCCTCTGATGCATATTCCGCAGCATCCAAAGCCATGATGCAAGTCTACGGAATTGAACCTGTGCCAAGCCGCGGAGGTGGCAGCATAGCCATCCTTGCCGAGATGCAGCAAGCTCTCAAGGCTGATCCACTGCTGATGGGATTCGGCCTCGAACGCGACACCATCCACTCTCCCAACGAGAGTTTTCTCCTTTCACAATTTTATAAAGGAATGCGCTCAATCGCTCTTTTCTACGAAAACTTCAGATAGTTTATGACATACTCACAACTCAGCGACGAGATTAGACGCAAAGGAAGCTTCCTTTGCGTAGGCCTCGATACCGATTTCAGACTCATTCCTGAGTACTTGCAAAAGTGTGAGTATCCCCTTTTTGAGTTCAACAAAGCCATCATTGAGGCCACCGCTCCTTATGCAGTGGCATTTAAACCCAATACGGCCTTTTATGAAGCATTGGGAGTCTTAGGATGGAAGCAGCTGGAAATGACTGTCAGATACATCAAGGAGCATTATCCGGAGACTCTGGTAATTGCAGATGCCAAGAGAGGAGATATCGGCAATACGGCTGATATGTATGCACGTTGCTTTTTTGAAAATATGGACTGTGATGCTGTAACTCTGGCTCCCTATATGGGAGAGGATTCCGTGCGGCCATTCCTCAATTATGAGGGCAAATGGTCAGTGATTCTTGCCCTGACATCAAACCTTTCGGCAGATGATTTCGAAACTCTCACCTTGGATGGGGTCAAATCCGAACAACTCTTTAAAAAGGTGCTACGTACCGCTTCGAGTTGGGGTTCCAAGGAAAATACAATGTTTGTAGTAGGTGCTACCCGTCCCGAAAAGCTCACCGAAATACGTGCTATTTGTCCTGACCATTTCCTACTTGTCCCGGGAGTGGGTGCACAGGGAGGCAGTGTGGAAGAGGTGGCTCGCTATGGCCTCAACGATCATTGCGGATTGCTGGTCAACTCCTCACGCAACATTATTTATGCCTCCGGAGGAGAAGATTTTGCCGAACGAGCTGCCGAAGAGGCGGCAAAACTGGCTTCTGAGATGGCTTTATTGCTTTGATTTGCGACGGCGAATCTGAACCATAAGGACCCCCGCCGTACAAGGGATAAAAAGATAGGCGGCAACCAGACCGATAAGATCCCCATAAAGGGTGAATGGTGTCAGGTTGTCGTTTGTATTGATATCTCCTCGAAAAGAGGTCTCTACCCACCATCCGGTGCGGACTATTACATCTCCCCTACGGTTGATAATACCTGAGATACCGGTATTTGCAGCGTGTACAACATCACGGCGCAGCTCAATTGCCCTCAGGCCTGCATATCTGAAGTGCTGCCGATAGCCCGGTGTGTCCCCCCACCAGCCGTCATTGGTCATTACTGCCATGAAGGTAGCCCCTTTTAAAGCAGCCATGCGGGAAAAATTGCCATATACCGATTCATAACATATCATAGGACCAACCTTATTACCATCATTTCCCTCGAGAGCATCCATCTCATCTTGGGTACCATAACTGCCGCTCGAACCGCCGAAACCGGATACCAGCTTGCTAAGGAATGGCAGGTAACGTTCGTATGGGATAATCTCGACACCGGGCACAAGTTTCGACTTGTGATAATAAGAATAGACATCACCCGCATCCATCAGAACAGCTGAGTTATAAACATCAAACCATACGCTGCCGCTCCTGCGAGCGCTGTGCGACGGACGGGAACCAGTAGCATAAAGACGGTGTGAAAAAATACCCACCAACAGGTTGGTGTTTGGATACTCATCCAAGAATGACCGGTACTTTACAAAAGAATGGTGAGCTGTCGGACGATCCAGATCCATATCATATGTAAAGGTCTCCGGAGTTACAATATATCTGGTTTGAGGAGTCATAACCCGACGAACAAGCGAGAGCATCGAATCATCCATTTTCTCCTGAGGGAGTATTCCATATTTTTTGAAAGGATCGATATTGGGTTGCACAACTACTACCTCCATCTTTTCCCCTCCGCTCTCACAATCAATAGTATAATACCGCACGAGGGAGGCAGCTATCGGAAGCAGAACAAGTGCAGATGCAACGATGGTGAGCCTCCGAACACGAACTCTTTCACCTACAGTCAGGAGAGAGAAAATGATAATATTTGTGATAAGTATCCATAATGTGCCGCCCAGTGAGCCGGTGACCTCATACCATTGCACCAAAGAGGGTGAAGTGGCAAAAGAGTTACCCAGTACAAGCCAGGGCCAGGATAACTCTATCTCAAAATAGACATGCTCCCACGCAATCCAGGCAACAATCAAAAAAAGGTAGGAGAGCCAACGAGAAGTGAATACCTTGCTGCTCCATCGGTAGAGAGCAAACACTATAGACATCTGGAGGGTATTGAGAGCAATTGCAGCTATTGAGCCCACTTCGGAAACAAACCAGATCCAGAAAGTAGAGAAAATATTGAAGAGCAAAAAAGCCAGATAATGATACCACCAGATGCGACGAATACCCTCATCCGAGGCAATTTTATCCATGTAAAGAAGTGGAATAAATGCCACCAGTGCCACCGGACCACAATGTGGCACGAGATATGGTACTGACATCAACAACCCGAAAATTAGTGATAGCAGCAATAATTTAAGTCTTGTTTTCTTTTCCACTTTCATAACTGCAAAGATAGTTTTTTTGAACAAATAGAGCAAGTTGACTATATTTGCGTTTGCAAAAATAAAATGATGTTAGAGAATTTTATCAAAGCGATCATAGTAGGCCTCGGAGCTTCAATTCCGCTGGGACCTCTCGGCATAATGTGCATCCAGAAAACCATCAGCAAAGGACGCAATTCCGGTTTTTCCATCGGACTTGGCTCTTCTTTAGCGGATGTGTTCTATGCGACCATCGCTCTTTTCTCACTCTCTTTCATCAATGACTTCATTGATCAAAACCGCCCATGGGTAATGCTTATAGGTGGAGTTATCATTTTTTTCATAGGTCTTAACATTGCTGTCAGCAACCCTGTAAGGCAAATTAGACAACCGAAAAAGAGCAATGGTTCCAAGCATGCTCAAGAGGTACTACAAGGATTTGCAGTGACCATTTCAAATCCGGGTGCGCTTGTGCTGTTGCTGGGTTTTTTCGCACTAGTGGGCATCGATATAGGAGAACAATACACTAGATACAGCGTTGTAGTTATACTTGCCGGTATTTTTCTGGGCACCGCCTTGTGGTGGTTTATTCTGAGTACCAGTATCAATATCTTCAGAAGAAAGTTCCGGCTTCGACAGCTGTTGTGGATCAACCGAATATCGGGCACATTGATTGCACTTCTGGGACTGATTTCAGCAGCTGAAGGACTTTTCCGGCTTTTCGGCCGAGGAGTTGGAATATAGCTCAAATTGTCAATTTTCTTTGCTTCTCCAAAAAAAAAACAATACATTTGCACCCTCAAATGAAAAAGAACCGGTCCGGTAGCTCAGCTGGATAGAGCAACAGCCTTCTAAGCTGTGGGTCGTGGGTTCGAATCCCGCCCGGATCACTAAAAAAGCGACCACTGGTCGCTTTTTTAGTGATTACATACTTCATACTCGGGACTCGAAACTAATCTGTTCCCTGGGGGAACCATAGCAGCGCAAAAGCGCCGCCTTCAGCTTCGCTGAATTAGTATAGCGACCTTCGGGTCGCTTGGCTTTATGTGATTAGTCGCTATGCCAGCATTCTCAATTGTGTCGCTTTCGTTATTTTTGTTTTAGTCAGAAATACTCCGTTATCAATAGCCGGGGAATGGTATTGGCCAACCCATGTTATTGTCATATACCAACCAATTTTTCCCGGTTGCAATATTAACGTCGCTTACGGTTGCGTTATTTCCATCAGCATGATAGCTGTAAGGCAACCTTTTGTTGTCGATTAGTATTAGCTTTCCTGCCGTTTTCCCGGTCAGATCGGGCAATGAATTCATCAACGCTGTCATCGCGTCACCGGTAATATAATTTGTGTAACAATCCACCCGGGTCAATAGGGTATTTACCGTCAGGTCCAACGCGGTAAGGGTGTCGCTATGGCAGTACAACGTTGTTAATTTCGGGCTGTCCGAGAGAACCAGGGAAGTGATGTCGTTGTTGTCGCAATACAAGTAAACCAATTCCGCCTTGTCGGATAAATCCAACGATGTAAGTTCATTGTTTGAGCACCTGAGGTCTTTCAACAACGTATTATTAGATAGATCCAATTCCGTCAGCAGGTTATTTTGGCATCTAAAATCTTTTAATTTCAGATTGCTTGAAAGATTCATCGCCGTCAATTGATTCTTTTCACAATAGAACTCCTTTAATTCCGGATTGTTTGTAACGTCCAATGCTGTAATCGTATTCTCTGAGCAACGCAATTCAGCCAACTTTGTATTAGCCGCAACATTTAACCCGGTGAGTTTGTTATTGTTTGTCCACAACCTGTACAACTCAGGATTCTGAGAAACATCAAGCCCGGTCAACCGATTGTTTTCACATTGGAGATAAGTAAGGAGGGTACAATCCGTTACATCAAGTTGCGTAAACAGGTTGTTCGCGCAGGAGAGCGATACAAGCTTTGTCTGCCATGAGAGGTCGAGCGCGTTCAATTTGTTATAAGCACAATATAACAATGACAATTCTTTATTATTGGAAATATCCAATGCACTTAATGAATTACTTCCACAAAGAAGCCGGGTAAGGAATGGTTCTTCCGATACGTTGAGTGATGTCAATCCGCATGCGTTTAGACTTAACTTAGTAAGTTTCCCGTAAATGGTTATGGTCTGGTTTTGTATGGCATAATATCCTAATTCCCAGCTATCGAGGCCAAAGTTGGTGATGGCTTCTCCCTGATCTTTCACACCGTTGTTGTTGAGGTCTATCCAAACACCGGCACGGTAGGCTTCCGCGGCATCCACGCCTATTCCTAACTCTTCTCCCACCGACTTATTGGTGGTGAAGGTAACTTTATAGTTGTCCGTCTGAGGTGTGAAATCTCTATCCGTGAACGAGAGTTTGTTTCCGTCCTCCCATAAGCCGTAAAGGAAGTAGCGTTTGTTGACCTGCAGTATGGGAAGGTGCTTGGCAGCGGTGGTGGTAACCAAGGTGTTGGCTTCACCATACTCCATGCTGAGTTTCACATCTGCTTCATTATCCAGCGGGATTGACCAGGCATCGATTTGCGCTATTTCATTTGGCAACAAATCTTTGTTTACATTAAATCTGCGTGTATCCGATGCGTCTTTGTTCAGGTACTCTTCCGCGAGGGCATCGAAAACCGCGGGATGGTTCTCGGCATTTTCTTCGGAGTTTCCCACCCATAGGGTTCCGTCCGTGCTTTTTAGTGACAACTCGTTAATATGAATTGGGTTATCGGAGATGTTTTTTATTTTGATGCACAAGAAGTAACCCAAGGGTTTGAATTGAGAGATCACGTTTACGGCATCCCCTATTTGATAACCTGTGACTTGCGATTTAAAGTAAAAGCGCATGCCATTGTCACTGATTGATTCCAACGAAGTCCAATACCAATCGGAAACAGGCAAGTGGATATGGGTGGGATTATTGACATCCATACCTCCACCTGATTCTTGTAGATCATTGGAGCCGATAACCGTGAAATCGCCGTCATTGATCTCCTGTGGTATCGTCACCGGGGAGAACGTGGCTGTACGTCCATCTGTCGATACACTTTGCACGGTAGTGGAAGCTGTTACTTTAGTGTTGCCTTGAACGAAACAGAGATGAACGGTTTCGCCTGCAACCCACTTGTATTGCAATTGCCTGCTGTTTTGTGGAGATTCCGAAACGCTGATGCGCGTAACCGGAGCTTCGTCATGAGAAGGCTTAGCCACGCTGAGTGACAGCATGCCTTTCTTCGTGACATTCTCATGCAATAAGGAGTCATCTTTGCATCCTGTTGACAGAATTGTCAACAAGCCTGCAATCATAAAAATAACGTTGATTCTTTTCATATCTGATCGTTATAAATCGCCTCCGTCACCAGGATCGGGAGGTAAAGTTGAACCTGTAAAGAGGATGTTTTGCTGCAACTCGATGTCGATAACTTCAATATCGGGAGCCACGTAGGGCTCAACCGCGGCTTGTCGTTGATTGATTTGTTCGGTTTTCATTTCTGTATTCATATTGTGCTCATGCCGTATCACATTTATTTTTACAATTAAAATTCATGGTCCGGCTATTAAATAATCAATTATATCTGCTTTATATATTGCAATTTTAGTAAGTAATAGAAATTTTCGCAATGCTTTAAAGAGCTATTTTACGAACTTACTTTGGCGTTACACGAAACTCTCGATTTTATACACGAACCGAAAAATAGCACCTGCGTTTTTTAAGTAAAAAGTAGAGTTAATCATTTAAAACTCTGTATCTTTGCAGATAGTATGAAATAATTGCCAAAGCCTCCTTTATGTGTAGATTACGCTTCTTTTTACGCACTGTTATTACAATTTCAAGTCTCTTGTTTCTGCAAAACATCTACGCTCAGGAAAACCTGATCACGTCAGAATATTCCTATCGGCATTATACCACTGATGACGGCTTGCCATCTTACTCGCTCGAATCTGTTTTTCAGGATAGCAAAGGATTTATTTGGGTAGGTTGCAGCGGTGGTATTGCCAAATACGACGGTTTTACATTTCATAGATACTTGGAGGGCAGATTTACCAACATTTCACGAATATCTGAAAACCAAAATGAAGAGGTAAACGCATACGGGTTCGACCTTTACACGTTGGACAAAGAGGCTGACACAGTTAAAACCACAAAACTTCCCAAAGGTTATTTCTCATATAAAAACAATCACACGAAACTACCTTCAAAATACGTATTGCTAAATAAGAATTATTCTGACGAAAAAGCTCTGTTTGAATTGAGTGATACCGGATTTGTAAAAATTTTGGAACATCCTGATTTTGAAAAGGTGGATATGTTTTCGGGACGGATTTTCATTGATGAAAAGCAGAAGGAAATATACGTGCCAATGAGTGACGGGATCAGTGTTTTATCTTTCAAAGGAACAAGAATAGCTTTTTACTCAAATTATTTTGTTCGCAATTTTATTCAATACCAAGGCGATATTTGGTTTATCACGGAAAATGGTCTATACCGTATCCATCAGGATAAAATAGAATTGGTAAAAAGTTTATCCGTTGGTGCTGATGTGAACAACGTAAATATCTGCATAGACAAGGAGGGCGGATTGCTTTTTTCGGATAATGTTGCCGTTTATCGGCTGGCAGACAATGAAATAGAGACAATCTTCAGTGGTGTGAATCAAATTACTGATATGCTTATAGACACCGAAGGAAATTTATGGGTAACCACCTATGAAGGCCTATTCAATCTTTTTCAATTTCAATTTAAAAACTATTGGTTGCAAAACAAAAACGACGTAGTGCGTGGAATAGTAGTTGACGATAATAACGATATAATAGTGGGAAGTTACGATGGTAAACTCATTAGATTTAATGAAATGTCAGCTACGGAAATTTCATATCCGCCAAATGAACTCGGCTACTTTTTCAATCCCTATTTTACGAAAAAGAATAACGATTTGTTTTTGGTTGGAGCAGGCAAAGTCTTGAAAATAAGCGGAGAGAACAAGTGTTGGTTGAATCTTCCGGTCCAAAACTATGAGTTTGTTCAAACATTATTCGATGGAAATTTAGTAGCAGGTGGGCGAGATGGTATTCAATTTTTTACACCGGATGGCAAATTTCTTAAAACACTCACTACCGATACTCTTTTACAAGACATCCATTCAAAAATATGTGAAGATAAAAACGGAAACTTATGGTGTGGCGGCGGAAAAGGAGTTACATTAATTGCGAAAAATGAAATTAAACTGATTAGCAACGACTTGCTGAAACCTGCTTTGGTTTTTGAAAAAGACAACGAAGGAAATGTTTGGCTGGCATCTGAAAATCGTTTGCTACGGGCTGAAAAAGATAGTGTGAAGTTGATACACACCTATGCTTCATCCATCGAGACCATTTTATTTACTCGTGATAATTATTTAATCGTCGGCACATCGTCGGGAATTTATATTTCAGACACGGAATGCAAGCAAATCATATTATATGACAACCAAAACGGCTTTACGGGAAAAGAGATTATGCGGTCGTCCATGGTGCAGGATAACAACGGCAACGTGTGGTTGCCCTCCGTAACTTGTTTGGTAAAATTCAATCCCGAAGAATTGTTGATAAAACAGATACCGCCGAAACTCTATATTCTTTCGTTTTTAACGTCAAAAAACAATGTCCATTGGGAAAAACAAAACACATCTGACATCAAGTTGAAACATACGGACAAAAACATTCGAATAAAATTTATAGGACTATCATACTCACAAGCTCAAAATGTCCGCTACCAATACCGAATGCAAGGTTTCCAGTCTGAATGGTCGCAACCGATAGCAGAACGTGAAATTACATATAACAATTTGCCTCCCGGACGTTATGTTTTTGAAATTAAATGCAATGCCGGAACGCAAGAAACAGAAACAGAAACGGTTTCGTTGCCGATTCACATAAAACCAGCATTTTGGCAGACACTATTTTGTAAAATAGTTGCTTTTACACTCTTGGCGGCGATTATAGCTTCGCTCGCCATCAGGTATCAGCGACGTGAGCACGAAAAGGAGATTCGCAAAGCCAATCGTGAAAAAGAGATGAACGAACTTCGCGTACAAAGCGTACGTTTGAAATCCATTCCTCACTTCAATAGCAATGTTTTGGCCGGAATCGAGTATTTCATTATGACCAAATCGAAGGAAGAAGCCAACGAACTGCTTACAACTTACTCTCGTTTCACCAACATTACGCTGCACGATATTGATAAAGCGCAACGCTCCCTCAAGGATGAGTTGGAGTATGTAAGTATGTATCTTGAATTGGAAAAAATGCGATATGGCGACAAACTTTCATATGATATTGACATAGACAGTAATGTTGATCAGAATATCATGATACCTAATATGGTATTGCACACTTTCGCCGAAAATGCCATAAAACATGGGGTACGGGGAAAAATTAAGGCAGGCAAAGTAACAATTTCAATTAAAAATGAAAATAGCGGCGTACGTATTTCGGTGGAAGACGATGGCGTGGGACGCGCTGTTTCTGAGCAGAAAAACATTGCACAAAATCGCAAAGGCCAAGGTTTAAATATCCTTTCCCGCCAAATAGAGCTTTACAACCAGCAAAACAGTGAAAAAATAGAATATAAAGTAGTGGATCTGACTGATGAATATGGCAGTGCAACAGGAACAAGGTTTGAACTTTATGTTCCCTATAATTATGAATATATTTAAAAAGAGTTTTGAATAATGTACACCTGTATAATTGTAGAGGATGAAGAACTCCCCCGCTTATCGTTGAAATCGAAGCTCGAAACCTATCATCCGGATATCGACATTTTGGCAATGTGCGAAGATGCAGAATCTGCCTTGGAAATTATATTACGGAATAAACCGCAATTCTTGTTTCTGGACATCCAGCTTCCGGGACAAAACTCGATGTGGTTGTTGGAACAGTTGCAAAAAACAGGAAAATTGCCACAAATTATATTCACAACTGCTTATACCGATCCCGGATATTTATTGAAAGCCATTAAGTTTTCGGCCACGGATTACCTGAACAAACCTATAAGTATCGTTGAGTTGGCACAAGCCGTCGAAAAAGCAAAAAAAAGGATTCAAGAAGAGAAAGAGATAAAGCAGGCTTCTCAAAAAAAATATTTTCGTTCCGCACACTCCATTCACAGCTTATCGCATCGGATGATGATATCGTCTTTGTTGAAGCTGATGGTAATTATGCACAAATACAACTGCTCCACGGCAAAAAGGAGTTGATTTTCGAACGTCTGGGCGATATAGAAAAAAAATTGAACAGTCCGGTTTTTATACGAGCAGGACGCAGTTTAATAATCAACAAAAAATATATACGCAAACTCAACTCCAAGACTTTCACTTGTTCGCTGGTAACACTTAATTCGACATATGATCTTTCTATTTCAAAAAGGACATATGATATGCTAAAGGAAATACTATCCTAAAAAAGTATTACAAGTCCTGTTTTACTGATTTACTAAATACGAAACGCTAAAAATCCGGAACTCAATTATTATACCTACCTTTGGGCGCTTTTTTAGTGATTTTTCGTATGAAAGAGAGACTATGGAACAGCAATTATATCCAAGTGTGGAGCTCGAATTTCCTGCTCTACTTTTCCTTTATGCTGCTTACGCCGCTCTTTCCCATCTATCTGAGCGAAACTTTCGGGGCCGACAAACAGATGATAGGTCTGGTACTCTCAGGATACACCATCACCGCTCTGCTCGTAAGACCTTTCAGCGGCTATATCGTAGATAGTTTTCCCAGAAAACTGGTTCAGGTAATCTGCTTTGCACTGGTATTTATCATATTTATAGGATATCCGATAAGTGGTTCTTTGCTGCTCTTCGCAATAGTCAGAACCTTACACGGAGCCCCTTTTGGTGCGGCGACAGTGTCCAACAGTACTGTGGCTATAGACGTCTTGCCGACCTCCAGAAGGGCTGAGGGAATAGGATACTACGGACTGAGCAACAATTTGGCCAGTGCCATCAGCCCCACGGTAGCCGTGCTCATTTACGGAGCAACGCACAGCTATAATACACTCTTTGCCGTTGCAATCGGAATCTCGGCGCTCGCTCTGATTTGCACTATGTCGGTACGGCTCAGAGAACGCGAGAAAATAGTAAGGCCGCCTATTTCGCTCGACCGATTTCTACTCATCAAAGGCTGGAAACTTGGCCTCTGCATGGCCTCTTTCAGCTTTGCATATGGGGTCCTATCCACATATATTGCCATCTACGGCAAGGATGAACTCGGTATTACAAGCGGTACGGGACTATTTTTCATGTTGCTTTCAGTAGGACTTATCGTATCTCGCATTGCCGGCGGACGTGCCCTCAGAGATGGAAAAATAATGCAAAATGCCTCTATGGGAGTGGTGATTTCACTCACCGGCTATCTGCTTTTTACTCTTGTGCACAAAGAATGGAGTTATTACGGCGCAGCGCTGATTATAGGTCTTGGAAACGACAGGATGTTTCCCGCTTTTCAGACAATGTTTCTGAATCTGACCACCAATGACCGCAGGGGTACCGCCAACTCTACACTATATGTCTCCTGGGATCTCGGTATTGGGATAGGAATACTTATCGGAGGGGTGGTCGCCGAACATTTAGGATACAATGCAGCATTTATGGTGATGAGCGTAGTCAACGCTCTGGGGGTTTTATTCTATTTCGTCAGCGCAAAGAAACATTTTACAAAATGGAGACTCAGATAGATCGGATAGTGTTTTGACGGTACTACACACCACACATTCACCCCGTACCCCGCAACTCGTAACCCGTACCACTAAATTAACGGTGCTACAGCCCTGTCAAGTATTCCGCTTAGATAGGCTATAGCCATACCGTAGTTTGTTACCGGAATCCCATCACGCATTACTCTGGATAGACGACGGCGTAATTGCGTTGCCGTGACCATACAGCCTCCACATTGGATGGCAAGCCGGTAGTTCCTCCCCTCACCAGTCACTATCGGGTCCATTCCGGAAATGAAATCGAAATCAATTTTCTTCCCGCTCACCTTACGTATCAGAGTAGGAATCTTCACTCTTCCGATATCATCGCAGGAAGCATGATGGGTGCAGGACTCCAACATAAGTATCCTATCGCCGTCCTTAAGATCTCCAAGCACCCGAACACCATCCAAAAGTGCTTGGAAAGGACCTTTACTGCGGGAGAGCAACATACTGAAAGAGGTCAATGGTACCTCCTCAGGCACGACAGCCGCTACCTGAGCAAAAAACTGACTGTCGGTAACCACCAAATCCGGCAGCACTCCCTTAGCTAAATGCGCTTCAAGAGCCGGCGGCTGAAGTACGGTGGCCACAGCACCGGCATCCAGCACCTCCCTTATGGCCGTCACCTGAGGAAGAATCAGTCGTCCATGAGGCGCTCCCTCATCTATCGGACAAACCAGCAGCACATTGTCCGAAACCGATACAAGACCCTCAAGCATAGGTCTCTCTACATCATCCAGAGTTGCAAGTACCTGTTCTATCTCCGCAACAAGTTCCGAACGGTACTCCTCTGCAACTTCAGTATTGTTCTCAACGCAGGTGTACTCCACCACATAACCGTACTCAGCCGAAAGATCTGCCAAAAGTTTGGGATCCAGCGGTGAGATGTCGCTTTTGTTATGCACCAGAATGAAGGGTATTTCCAACTCCTTCAGATTCTCTGCAAGCTCACGCTCCAGAGAGGTGAATGAGTTATTCGTAAAGAGAATTAGCGCCAGATCCGCCGAATCCATTGTTTCAAGACTCTTTGCAACTCTTCTTTCCCCAAGGGTGCCCGTATCGTCGAGGCCCGCAGTGTCTATGATATTGGAAATTCCGATGCCGGGGAGCTCGACCCTTTTGCGTACAGGGTCTGTGGTTGTGCCGGGGATATCGGATACAATTGCTGTTTGCTGACCTGTAAGAGAGTTTATAAGGGAGCTCTTACCTGTATTCCTCCTGCCGAAGATAACTATTGTCCGTATGCTCATTTGTTCTATTTTTTGTTTTGATTACAAATTTAATAATAAAATGAGTATTTTTGTAAACTTATTAGGCAAACGCTAGTATTATGGTATTTACCTCGGAAAACATTCTGCTCATCGGGTCACTCATACTGTTTGTAAGTATTTTTATAAGCAGCCGTGTCAGTGCCAGAATAGGAGTTCCGATGTTGTTGCTCTTCCTTATTTTGGGAATGTTTTTTGGCAGTGATGGTATCGGCATAAATTTCTCCAATGTCAAAAATGCTCAGTTTATAGGGATGTTCGCATTAAGCGTAATCCTCTTTTCCGGTGGTTTGGACACACGATTTTCTGAGATAAAGCCTGTAATGTGGCAAGGTATTACCCTATCCACGCTTGGAGTGATTCTGATGGCGTTGATCACGGGATTGTTCATATGGCTGCTCACGCGCAATGGCGCATTTTCCTTCACGGGATCATTGGCCCTATGCTTGTTGCTTGCCTCCACTATGTCCTCTACCGACTCGGCATCCGTTTTCAACCTCCTTAGAACCCAGAAAGTCGGCCTTAAACATCATCTGCGCCCTTTGCTTGAACTTGAGAGTGGAAGCAACGACCCAATGGCCTACATGCTCACCATTGCACTTATACAGTTTTGCAAGTTTGGCGAATTAAGCACATGGAGCATAGTGTTAAACTTTATACTCCAGTTTGTTTTAGGTCTGCTGATGGGTGCACTTATAGGCAGGGCTGCAATTTGGGTTATCAATAAGATCCACCTCAACAACGTTGCCTTATACCCCGTCATAATGCTTAGTATAGTCTTCTTTACTTTCTCCATCACAGAGTTGGTTAAAGGCAACGGCTATCTTGCGGTCTATATAACCGGCATCATAATGGGTAACACTCCGTTTGTAAGGAAGAGGGAATGCATGAGGTTTATGGATGGCATCACATGGCTCTGTCAGGCTGTGGTATTTCTCACCCTCGGATTGCTGGTTGAACCTCACCAATTGATCAAAGTGGCGCTTCCTGCTACTTTAATTGGCCTATTCATGATATTCTTTGCACGACCTTTGACTGTGATGATAACGCTTTTACCCTTCAAAAAACCCACTTTCAAACCCAAGTTATTTGCATCCTGGGTGGGTCTCAGAGGTGCAGTGCCCATCATTTTCGCAACCTATCCTGTAGTAGCCGGAGTGGAGGGATCCGATGTTATCTTCAATGTCGTCTTTTTTATCACCATACTTTCATTGTTGATTCAGGGCACGACAATTACCTGGATTGCTAAATTGCTTAACGTGGCAACTGAGCTTCCAAAGGAAGGCAATCTTTTCGGAATCGAACTCCCCGAAGAAATTGACTCCAAATTATGGGATATAATTGTTACGGAGGAGCTGCTTACCGGTGGCAACCAACTTAAGGACATGAACATTCCCCAGGGTGTACTTGTGATAATGATCAAGCGTGGCGACGCTTATTTGGTACCTAACGGCACTCTGGAACTTCTTCCCGACGACCATCTTTTGCTCATATCGCAAAGCGATGCCGATCAGGAACATGCCTTACAACCTTAATGCTCATTGTTATTGAAAACCAACGACCTATTTATACTATGAAAAAAATCGCACTTTTATTTATTGCTGCTATCTCTATTATGGCATCATCCTGCAAATCGACAAAAGAGCCTGTGGTAATCACTGTAAACAATGCCGAAGAATTAATTCAGGCTCTCGGTAATGACCGCACAATTATTCTCAATAATACTGAAGGTATTTACTGGCTGACGGAAGCCATTGACGCTGCGGTCGAATCCAATTATTTGGCGTCCCTCTCGGCTTATGCAGATTGGGAGGTACCAAATGACTATAACGGCCTTTTGGTTGAAGAGGCTTATGACGGCCATGCGCTCGGTTTTTACAACATGAAAAACTTAACTATCAAAGGAGCAGATGAGAATGAATATACCAAGATTTATGTTTCTCCCCGCTATGCAGATGTTTTCAACTTCAACGGATGTACCGGCATAACTCTTGAAAATCTCCAGCTGGGACACTATCCGGAACAGGGTTCTTGTGCAGGAGCTGTCCTGAGTTTTAACGTATGCGATGATGTCACCATTAACAATTGTGACCTTTTCGGCTGTGGCACGAGCGGAATCGAGGCAGTAATGTCCGGTAATTTTAAAGTTGCAAACTCCATTATACGTGATTGTTCCGAAAGCAACATGTGGCTCAACGATTGCGAGAATTTCCGTTTTTTCGACTGCAAGGTAATATCTGAAAATAATATCGTTTGTTATGGATGTATAGGTATTTCATTCGAAAATTGCACCGTTCCGACCACATTTGATGACAGCATATCGTTTATCGATTGCGAATTCTTCGAGTGGCCTGGATTCGTCTATCCGGAATTCTAATTGTCAAATGCTAAACCGACAGGAAATAATAGAGCTGCTCCTCTGCAAGGACCCCGAGATCATCAACAACCTTTACAAAAGGGCTGCCGATCTCAAATTGCGGACTATAGGCCCCAAAGTCCACCTCAGGGGCCTTATAGAAATATCAAATATATGCCGCAAGAATTGTCTCTACTGTGGTATCCGTAAAGGTAACACTCTATATGAAAGATACACCCTCACCGACGATGAAATCCTTATGTGCGCCGAACATGCATACGCTGCCGAATTCGGATCAGTCGTAATACAGGGCGGGGAGCGCACAGGACGCCAATTCACCGAAAGGATTACATCTTTGCTCCAACGCATCAAACTCATAGGGAATGGATCTCTTGGTATTACGCTCTCCCTCGGTGAACAAAGTGCAGAAGTGTACAAAGAGTGGTTTGAGGCCGGCGCTCACAGATATCTGCTCCGCATAGAAACTTCTGACCCCGACCTTTTCCGCAAAATCCATCCGGAAGATGGACACCACACTTATGATAGGCGTATCAAAGCCCTTATGGACCTAAAATCCATCGGTTACCAGGCGGGAAGCGGCGTAATGATAGGACTCCCATGGCAAAATGCCGAACATCTTGCATCCGATCTACTCTTTTTAAAAGGAATGGACTTCCCTATGATTGGAATGGGGCCATACGTGCCGCACGATGATACCCCACTGACTAAAATTGCAGCAGCCGACCCGGAAGCATCATTCCCTTCCGTCGCCGATCGGCTGGAACTCTCACTCAAGATGATATCCCTTCTAAGAATTCTGGTTCCCGATATAAATATCGCAGCTTCAACCGCACTGGAGGCCCTCCATCCCAAAGGACGCGTTATGGCCATCCATGCCGGAGCCAATATCGTGATGCCTAACATCACACCTTCGGACTACCGCAAATATTACAATCTCTACGACCGCAAGGCCATACTGCTGGAGGATTTGGACCTTGAGGACGCAGAGATCGGATTTGGTGAATGGGGAGACTCCCTACACTTTAATAAAGTTTGAGCTTACCGTCAACAAAGGTTGCCGTGATTTCGGAGTCCTTGCTCAGGGTCCCGTCCAAAAGAAGTGTTGCCAGATAGTCTATCAACTCCCTCTGAAGTACCCTTTTAACCGGTCTGGCTCCATATGCGGGGTCATATCCCTTTACACTCATATAGTCGTAAAACTCTTCGGTAAAGGAGATTATTATACCCATTGATTCGAGTCGTTTCCGGAGCATTTCAGCTTGCAGTTTTACGATACTGCGTATATGCTCAGATGTAAGCTCGTGGAATACAATGATCTCATCTATCCTGTTAAGGAATTCCGGTCTGAAAGACTCTTTTAGCAAATCAGGATTGATATTGGATGTCATTATCAGGATAGTGTTCTTGAAATCTGCAGTGTGGCCCTTGTTGTCCGTCAGACGACCGTCATCCAGCAACTGTAGCAACAAATTGAAGACATCCGGATGTGCTTTCTCTATTTCGTCCAACAATATCACCGAGTAGGGTTTTCGGCGCACCGCTTCCGTCAACTGGCCACCCTCTTCATACCCGACATAACCCGGAGGAGCACCTATCAATCGCGACACGGTGTGACGCTCCTGGTATTCGCTCATATCTATCCTGGTAATCATATTCTCGTCATCGAAGAGATATTCTGCAAGAGCTTTAGCCAATTCGGTCTTTCCGACCCCGGTACTTCCGAGGAACATGAATGAGCCTATCGGCCTCTTTTCATTCTGCAGTCCGGCTCTGCTACGGCGCACGGCATTTGAGACTGCCGCAATAGCTTCGTCTTGCCCTATCACTCGCTGGTGGAGCACTTCTTCCATGTTCAAGAGTTTTTCCTTCTCACTCCGGAGCATCTTCTGTACGGGGATGCCGGTCCATTTGGCCACCACTTCGGCAATATTTTCGCTGGTCACCTCCTCGTTAAGAATAGGGTTGGCATTATGTTCCTGTTCTGCCATTAGTTTTTCGATTTGTGACTTGGCCTCTGCAATCTTGCCGTATCGAAGTTCGGCCACCTTACCATAGTCACCACGACGTTCAGCCTCATCTGCCTGTATACGGTACTCTTCTATTGCCTGACGGTTGCTCTGAATGGCGGTAAGGAGCTTTTTCTCCCCCTCCCACTGTTTCATCAGTACATCTCTTTCGCCGGACAAACGAGTGATATCCTCATGGATGGCGGTAAGTTTTGGGCTTTCGCCCTCCCTTTTCACAGCTTCACGCTCAATTTCGAGCTGCATTATCTTCCTGTTCAGTTCATCTATGGGCTCCGGCACGGAGTTGATCTCCAGACGTAGCTTGGAAGCCGCCTCGTCTATCAGGTCTATCGCCTTGTCAGGCAAAAACCTGTTGGTGATATATCGGCGTGAGAGTTCTACAGCCGCAATGATTGCATCATCTTCGATGCGCACCTTATGGTGATTTTCATATCTCTCCTTAAGTCCGCGAAGTATGGCTATGGATTCGGCCGGAGTCGGCTCATCCACCATAACCATCTGGAACCTGCGTTCAAGTGCCTTATCCTGTTCAAAGTATTTACGGTACTCGTCCAAAGTGGTGGAACCGATAGCCCTGAGTTCGCCCCTGGCAAGAGCAGGTTTTAGAATATTTGCTGCATCCATCGCTCCTGATGTGCGTCCTGCACCTACCAGAGTATGTATTTCGTCAATAAAGAGGATAATTTCTCCTTCACTTTCGGTCACAGCCTTGACCACGCCCTTGAGCCTCTCTTCAAACTCGCCCTGATACTTGGCACCTGCAATCAGCGCTCCCATATCGAGTGAATAGAGATCTTTGTTCTTGAGGTTTTCAGGCACGTCGCCATTGATTATTCTCTGGGCGATACCTTCGGAAATAGCTGTTTTGCCAACGCCCGGTTCACCTACGAGTATAGGATTGTTCTTAGTTCTTCTGCTGAGGATCTGCAGTACTCTGCGCACCTCATCGTCACGCCCTATTACAGGGTCAAGTTTGCCCTGTCTTGCCTTCTCATTGAGGTTAATGGCGTATCTGTTCAAAATTTCGAGATTCTGCTTGTCCATAATTAGTTATAATTCCTTTTCGTTCATTTGTTTCTCTATTAAGAGTTTCAATTTGTTTGCCATCTGCTGCGGACTGACTTTTTGTCAATAAAGAAAGCTTCGAATAGCTGCAAAAATATTTTGGATAAAAGAGACATTTTCATTAATTTTGTTGGATACGAACAATTTTAATCCAATTTATAATGAAAAGAATCCTAACTCTCTCACTAGCAGCTCTTATCTGCTTTTCAGCCACGGCTCAACTCAAAGATGAGGCAAAGCCGGAAGGCTTCCAATTTACCACAGTTAAAGAGATTCCCATTACTTCAGTAAAAAACCAGGCCAGTACCGGTACCTGTTGGTGTTTTGCCGCACTCTCATTCTTTGAGTCCGAGATACTGCGTCAGGGTTACAAAGGCGAACTTGACTTATCAGAGATGTTTGTCGTTTCCAATGCATACGTTGACAAAGCCATCAAATACATACGTGTAGACGGTCACCTCAACTATGCGCAGGGCAGTTCCTTCGGAGATGTACTATGCGTACTCAAAGAGTACGGCATCGTTCCCAATTCCTTGATGCCCGGCCTTAATTATGGCACAGACCGTCATATGCACGGAGAACTCGCCGCCGGCTTGAAAGGCTATATGGACGGTATCATCAGAAACCCCAATAGGAAACTTTCAACCGCTTGGATTTCAGGTCTTAAAGGTATTTTAGCCGCATATCTTGGTCCCATGCCCGAAACATTCCGGTACGAAGGAAAGGAATACACTCCAAAATCTTACATGGAGTCACTTGGTCTCAATCTCGATGATTATGTGGACCTCGTATCCTGGACACATCTTCCCTACTATGAGGAACACCCTGTGGAAGTAGCTGACAACTGGCGCTGGGAGACTGCATATAACCTCCCTATCGAAGAGCTTTTGGCAGTAATGTACAATGCCATCGAAAACGGATACACTATTGCCTGGGCATCAGATGTGAGTGAAACCGGCTTTACACGTGACGGTATCGGCATTGTTCCCGACATGGATGCAATTCGTAAGAAATCTGAAGAGGTCGGTTCAGACCAAGCTCACTGGGTAGGCTCCGACCCCGGTACAGGCAGACCCACATTCAAGGCACCCGTTCCTGAAATCGAAGTGACAGCAGAACTCCGCCAACAGGGATACGATGAGAAGACCTCTACCGATGACCACGGAATGCACATCTTCGGCCTGGCTAAAGACCAGAATGGTACAAATTACTTTATGGTAAAAAACTCCTGGGGTGAGAATAGCAAATACAAAGGCATCTGGTATGTATCCGAGACTTATGTAAAGTACAAGACCATGGACATAATGGTTCACAAGGATGCCATTCCCAAGGAAATCCGCAAGAAAATGGGCATCAAATAACAAACCGCATACAACAACTACACTATGAAACGTTTTTTACTGATAACCATAGCCGCACTGATAGCAGCATCGGCCTTTTCGCAGACACAGACTATCTACAAGTTCACTCCGGTGAAAGATATCGAAGTTACTTCCGTAAAGGACCAGGCACGTACCGGCACTTGCTGGTGCTTCGCCACCCTATCGTTCCTCGAAGCAGAACTCATACGTCAGGGCAAAGGCGTTTACGACTTTTCCGAAATGTTTGTGGTGCGCCATAACTATAACAAGAGAATCAATGACAATTACCTCCGTTTGGGAAGAGGTAATGTTGGTCCGGGCTCTCTCTCACACATGGCAGTCAACGCCATTGTTGAGTACGGTATCATACCTGAAAGCGTATACGACGGCATAGAATATGGCTCAGACAAGCACAACCACGGAGAGTTAAGTGCCTTTGTAAAGGCTATCTCGGAAGTGATCGTACAGAGGAAAGAACGCTCACCCGAATATTGGAAGGTACAGGAACATCTTTTCGATACCTACCTCGGTAAGCTGCCGGAAGAGTTTGAGTACAACGGCAAAAAGTACACTCCTAAGAGTTTTGCTGCAATGCTTGGCCTTGATGATCTGAGCGACTATGTTGAGATTACAAGTTTTACTCACCATCCATTCTACCGGCAGGTTCCACTTGAGATTCCGGACAACTGGGACCACCAGCTCTACTACAATGTACCTCTGGATGAGTTTATGGCCATCATCGACAATGCCCTGCTGAATGGTTACACCGTGGCCTGGGACGGCGACCTTATTTCCCAGTCCTTAACCACAATCGCGGAGTGGCCATCGATCCCAAACCTGAATATTTTGAAGAGGCCGTCAAGTTGGAGAAAATATATCCGGAACTGAACGCTACACAGGAGCTGCGCCAGAACTATTTCGAGACATTCAAAACCGTCGATGATCATTTGATGCATGTTACCGGCCTTTTTAAAGACCAGAATGGCACAAAATTCTACAAGACCAAAAACTCCTGGGGCACAGAACGTAATGAAGAAATGGCCGGTTACCTCTTTATGTCCGAGACCTATGTGAGGATGAGGACATTGGGCATACTTGTTCACAAGGATGCCATTCCCAAGGATATTCGTAAAAAAATGGGTATAGAGTAATTCAACATGAAGAAGCACATCCCTAATATCTTAACACTGCTTAACCTGACCTGCGGCTGTTGCGCTGTGATAATGGCATTATGGGGTCTCTATCTTGGAGCATTCCTCTTCATTGCAGGATCTGTAGTGTTTGATTTTTTGGATGGCTTCAGTGCAAGATTGCTCAAAGCATATTCCGATATAGGTAAGGAGCTGGACTCTCTTGCAGACCTGGTTAGTTTCGGTCTGGCTCCTTCCCTTATCCTTTTCAACTGGTATTACGAGTTTGGGCACCGGTACACTTTTCTTGCATTCGTACCATTGTTAATCACTGCCTTTTCTGCTCTAAGATTGGCGAGATTCAACCTCGACACACGTCAGGAGAGTGACTTTATCGGCCTTGCGACACCTGCCAGTGCTATGATAATTGCCCCCCTGGCGGCTTATGCCGATATTTGCCGCCTTCATGGAACATCATCCTTTGTCAATGGGCTACTCGACAACGCATGGTTTATCCCCACTATATCAGTTGTTATCTCCCTTTTGCTCATAAGTGAAATACCTATGTTTTCGCTAAAAAAGAAAAAAGTGAGCTTCAGTCAAGCACCACTCTTTTCATTATTTATTGTAATTGCTCTAACGATTCTGATCTTTGGATTGCTTTTTATCCCTTATTCTGGCAGCAGACTTGAAACACTGCCTATGATAATTTCAGCAATTTTTACATTCTACGTCCTGATCAATATTTTTGCGCAAATTTTTCGAATTGTGCGAAAACCTTCCTGATCTTCTGATCGGCATCATCTCCTTTTACACCGAAATAAAACTTGATTTTCGGCTCGGTACCTGATGGTCTTGCAGAGACCAAGCTACCATCTTTACTGAAAAACTGCAGAACGTTGGACTTAGGCAAATTTGTCTCTTCAGGTAGATTGTAATCGATTATTTTTACAACCGGTGATCCTGCAATCTCTGTCGGAGGGGTCATTCTCAAATCCTTCATCATCCGCTGAATCTGCTCGAGACCCTCTTTGCCACTTTTGGTAACGGAAAGGAGTTTCTCCTTATAATAACCATACTCTGCATAAATCTCCTGAATATAGTCATATATGCTCTTTCCTCTGTCAGCAAGCCATGCAGCGCATTCAGCAAAGAGAGCGCAGGAGACAATAGAATCCTTGTCCCTTACAAATTCGCCGGCATTGAAACCGTGACTCTCCTCTCCACCGCAAATGAAAACCTTTTTGCCCTCATTCTGGCGTACGATTTCCGCAATATATTTGAAACCGGTGAGCACGTTGTAGAGCTCAACCTCATATTTTTCACAGATATCACGGATCAGTTCGGTAGTCACGATGGTCTTGACCACATATTCGCGTCCCTTGAGTTTGCCCAGTTCAGACCAGCGGGTAAGCATGTAACTTGTAAGGATGGAAACTATCTGGTTGCCATTGAGCAATACAAGTTCACCTTTGTCATCACGTATTGCAAATCCTACGCGGTCTGCATCGGGATCAGTTGCCATCACTATATCTGCACCCACTTCCTGAGCCCTCTCTATCGCAAGTTTAAGGGCGGAGGGATCCTCGGGATTAGGAGATACGACTGTAGGAAAATTGCCGTCGCTTACATCTTGTGCATCAACATTGTAAATGTTTGAAAAACCGAGAAGTCGCAACCCATGGGGAACAAGACGTACTCCCGTACCATGCAGAGGAGTATAGACGATTTTCATCTTCGAATGGCGCTTTACGGAATCGGGAGAGAGTGTGAGAGAAAGTACGGAATCGAGAAATGCATTGTCCACCTCTTCACCTACAGGTGTGGGGAAAAGCGAAAGATCGTCACCAAAATTCACCTGCGCAACCGAAGTTATACCGGCTACCTCCGCAATGATATTCTTGTCATGCGGGGCTATTATTTGTGCTCCATCCTCCCAGAATACCTTGTAGCCATTATACTCCTTGGGATTGTGGGAAGCTGTAATCATTATGCCCGCCTTGCATCTTAGGTATCTGATAGCAAAGCTCAACTCCGGCGTTGGCCTGATGTTGTCAAAAAGGAAGACATTGATGCCATTAGCCATAAGAACCCTGGAGGCAATCATCGAAAACTCGCGGCTGTTGTTGCGGCTGTCGTAAGCAATTACAATACTGATATTATCGGAATCCTTGAAATATGATTTGAGATAGTTTGCCATACCTTGTGTGGCCATACCGACAGTATATTTATTCATACGGTTGGTGCCAACTCCCATAATACCTCTCAATCCGCCGGTACCGAATTCCAGCAGGCGGTAAAAAGAATCCTCAAGCTCTTTAGGGTCCTCCCTCATAAGGCGTGCAACTTCCTTTTTTGTCTGATCGTCAAAGCCGACCCCAAGCCAGCTCTTTGCAACTTCCAGGTAATTTGTTTCCATAGTTATCTGATGGTATTATAATTTACAAGTCATAAAAACACACAAACTTACATAAAAAAGTTGATTATTGCGCTATCTTTGCATCCAATCAGATACAAAGCACCTTGGAAGAAGATAAGACAATATCATTCATCTTGGAACATGCAGATGAGGAGGGTGCTCAACTTCTGTTGAGTGCATCGCGATATCCCGAAGTGGATATGGTGAGGGCAGCATCTGCCATAGAGGCGCGCAAGAAAATTGCCTCCAAGATACCTCTCTGGCATACCCATCCCGAACTTCTTTACCCCAATTCGCTCAGCGTGGAGCAGTGCAGTTCACAAGCTACTGCAGAGTATAAGATGCGTTTTGTGCCTGAGGGCGGCACTATAGCCGACCTCACCGGAGGACTCGGGGTGGATTGCAGTTTTATGGCGCGGAGAGCAGCGAAATGCCTATATGTGGATCGCGACACACAGTTGTGCGAGGCAGCAGCGCACAACTTTAAAGTGCTGGGACTGGAGAATATCAGCATAAAACAGGGAGATTGCAGAGAGTATTTGGATGTGGTGACGGGAGCAAGTAAAGAGTTATCGGGAGTAAACGAAGAGTTCTCAGACACAATAGGTTGGTTATTGAAAGCTAACGAAGATTTATCGAAAGAACATGAAGCGTTAACTAAAGCAGATGTAGAAAGAGAAACACACTTTGATCTGATCTACCTTGACCCGGCAAGGCGCTCGAAAACCTCAAGCAGAGTATTTTCAATAAGAGAGTGCGAGCCGGATCTTTTTCAGTTCAGCAATGTGTTGCTCAAAGTTGCAGATAGAGTACTGGTCAAACTATCACCTATGGTTGATATCTCCGCAACTCTTCGCGAAGTGCCTTGCGTTAGAGAAGTGCATGTCCTCTCGACTGATAACGAATGTAAGGAGTTACTTTTGCTTATGAGCTGCCACGGAGAACAATTGGATCCGGAGGATATTCCGATACACGCAGTTGATCTCACCCACGGCAGAGAGACTAACTTTACATTCACCATTAAAGAGGAAAAAGATGCTCATTGCCATATCGCCCCTCCGGAAAGATATCTTCACCAGCCCCTCCGGGCCATCCTCAAAGCAGGTGCGTTCAAGCTCCTTTGCTCCCGCTTAGACGTATCAAAGATTGCATTAAGCTCCCATCTCTACACTTCTGACGCTCAGATTGATGACTTTCCGGGAAAATCTTTCCGTATCGAACGCATAATACCTTTCAATAAAGAGGGTATCCGTACACTATCGCACGAATACCCTCTCATAAATTGTGTGGCACTTAATTTTCCTATCGACACCAACTCTCTGAAGCAGCGTCTCAAGGTACGTGACGGCGGTAATTTACATCTTTTTGCCACTACCATCGACTCCGGCGAGAAAGTAATGATTATCTCGGAGCCACTGCCTGTTACTTTTTGAGATATTCCAGTAAGTCGGAAGGAAGTTCCGAATCCAAAAGATAACGATACCAGAAGATATAATCTTGCATTGTTGAGTGACGTCCCTGTGCACCGCGATAACCATGCATCCCTTCAGGATAAATCATAAGTTCAAAATCCTTGTTCTGCTTCTGGAGTTCATCAATCAACTGAAGTGTATTCTGGAAATGGACATTGTCATCACCGGTACCGTGGGTAATACGGAGCATATTGGTTTTGTCTCCTTTGTAATTTGAAAGTCTATCCAACACATAAGTCGCTTTATAACCATCGGGGTTGTCCTGTGGCGTATCCATATATCTTTCCGTGTAGTGTGAATCATACAGATGCCAGTCATAAACTCCGCCTCCTGCAATGCCGTATTTGAAGTAATCGTTGCCCTCGGTAACACATAAAGTAGTCATCGTACCTCCGTATGAGAAGCCTTCCACGCCTATTTTATCACTATCAACAAAGGGCATTTCGAGAAAATGTTCGATGCCGTCAATAAAATCCTGAAGTTCAAGAATATTTAGTTGTCTGTAAACCTGCTCAAGTCCCTTTTTACCAAAGTGCCCGCCTGCTCGATTATCAAGAGTCACCTGAATGACTCCATTGTTGGCCCACCATTGATTGTTGAATGACACTCCACTCCATCTGTCGCGCACCTGGGGAGAATTTGGACCTCCGTAGATGTCGACCTTAACAGGATATTTTTTGTTTTTATCCAGATTCACCGGCCAAATCACTGAAGCGGGAATCTCAAGTCCGTCCCGGGTTTTAATGGTGATGATTTCGGGCAAAGCCAAGGCATATTTGTCAAAATCGGGACCTTTGGAGTCGGCGATTACAGTAACCTTCTTTCTGTCCAGATTTCCCGCAGGAAGTGAGATATTAACCAAAAAGAAAGGAGTACGGGCATTTGAGACCATAGCAGCTACATTTCGGCTGTCGGGTGATATTACTACATTGGCAAAGTTATATTCACCATACGAAACTCTTTCAGTCTTTTTAGTCTTGAGAGTTACCCTGTAGATATCTGCTCTGGTTGTAGCCTCCCTCTTTGCTGTGAAGAAGAGATATTTCGAATCCACCTTGAGCAAACTGATACCCCAGTTGCGGCCTCCGGTAAGCTTTTCGAAACGATTGCCGTCATAAGAGAGGAAGTAGATCTGCTCCCATCCCTCAAAATCCCTCACGATATAGATGCCTTCAGAGGTAAATAGCATCTCCTCCATCCAATCGATCCAACTCTCCTGATGTTCAGTATAGACGCAGGAGAGGTTGCCCAAAATCGGATCGACCGCAAAGAGCTCAAGATTGTCCTGAGCACGGTCCATTCGGGCCACCATAAAGCGCTTGCCGTCACCGCTCCAAAAAGGAATGCCAAAGTACTGGTCAGGCTCGGGATCGAAATCCGACCAGACAGTCTGGCCACCGTTTACCGAAACAAAGCCTATCTTAACCTTGGGGTTGGGATCTCCTGCCTTAGGGTAACGTGTCTGGTTGAGAGAACCATGCCGGCCTTGCGAGTTATAGATGGGAAACATCGGCACCTGCGAGTTGTCGAAGTTGTAATATGCAATTATCTTGCTGTCGGGAGACCACCAGAAGGCTCTATAATTGGATCCCCTGCCGAATATCTCTTCATAATAGACCCAGGAGGCATATCCGTTGAGATTGAGTTCCGACCCATCGAAAGTATGCCTGATGATTTTTTTTGTCTTCGGATTAATCGTATAAAGGTCGTTGTCAAGAGTATATGCGATTTTTGTCGAATCGGGAGAGAATGTGGGATTCTTCCAGCCCGGGACCAATTCTTCTAAACGTGAAGGTCTTTGGGGTTGAATAAATGGAAATGGCTCCGAAGTGCCCTTTCGAAGGTCATACTTTAAGAATTCCTGGCCCTCTCTGTAAATGAGTGTTCTATTGTCATCAAAAACCATCGGTGCGACCGCCTGGCCCACAATACCCTGTGGTATCTTGCCGAGAATCTCTGCATTTGTAAGGCTCTTTTTTTCCTGTGCGGCTGCAAAGGAAATAGAGGTCGAGATAATAAGGATTAATGCGAATAGTGATCTTAAACGTTGCATATAAGTAATTCTTTTTATCGGATAATAACGAGCTATCTTCTGTTCGAAAGCATTATGTAATAAACCAAGGTTGCCAGTGAAGCGAGGGCTGCCACCACATAGGTGTATGCAGCAGCACGAAGTGCCTTTTCCGCATGTTCGTGATTGGAAACATCTGTAATGCCGGTTGTATTGAGCCACACAAGAGCTCTCTTGCTCGCATTGATTTCCACCGGAAGTGTAATAAAACTAAAAAGTGTAGTAAGTGCAAATAAAGCTATTCCGGCCATCAGCACCTGCGGGAAGACATTGATGAGAAACATGCCCAGCAAAAGCACCCAGGACATTATTTTGGATGCAAAATTGACCGCCGGCACCAGCGCAGAGCGCATCTTGAGCGGAAAATAACCTTTAGCGTGTTGCAAAGCATGACCACATTCATGTGCAGCTACAGCCGCTGCTGCGACCGAGTTGGAATGATAGACTTCCTCGCTAAGATTGACGCTCTTGGTAATAGGGTTAAAATGGTCGGTGAGTTGTCCATTGACGGCTGTCACCTTGACATCATTTATGCCATTTTGGCTGAGCATCCTCTCCGCCACTTCTGCTCCGCTCATACCTGAACCGAGAGGAATCCGGGAATATTTCTCGAACTTTTTTCTAAGGTTGTGCTGTACGATAAAGCTGACGACCGCAACAGCAATAAATAAAAACCAATACATAATGTTCATTCTAATCTATAAAAAAATCATCTTTAAAATTAACAAAATAAACCCTCTCCACTCCCCTCGTAATGGCTGTATAAAGCCATTTCAGATCATCCTCGACGGGGTCTTTCCAGAAAGGATTGTCTATGAAGACGCATTTCCACTGTCCTCCCTGAGATTTGTGGCCGGTAATGGCAGCCGCATACTTTACCTGAAGCGCATTGAAATATTTGTCTTCACGCACGCAGTTGTATCTCTTCCTCTTACCCTTTACATGGGCATAATCCTCATTCACGCCTTCGTAAAGGATTCTCTGCTGTTCTTCGCTCAAAGCCGGAGCTTCAGACAAAAGCGTATCGAGGATAATTTTTGCTCCGATCTCCACATCATTGTAGTCGGGAAATGACAATACCGCCTCTGCAAAATTCAATCCATATCTCTCTTCATATCCATATATCCTTACCAGTTCGGCGACATCTCCGTTGGCTATGAAATTCAGTTCCGGTACATTCTCTAAAAACTGGTAGCAGTTCTTTACAACCATCAGTTTGTCACCACGTGTGAGACGTTCCTCAAGAAAAAGAACACTTGAACGTATGCCCATATTGTAGCGGTTTGCCCGTTTATTGGACCTGCATAGTACCACAACTTCATCTGTACCATATTTGTCAAACATGTCGGAGAGCGACTCTATAAGTTCCCCGCCATGGATTCTGATCACATCCTCAAAGCCCTTGGTACGCAGTTGGGGCATCATCGAACCTCTGCTGCCCAACAACAACCTTATTGCAGTGGCATTGGTCAGAATTCCGGAATCCGCAGCCTGACGAACCACCGTTGTGAGCTCAACACTGATGAGTTTCCCGTAACGGTCCATATAGGACTCATCCAGTGCAGGACTATATGTAAGACCTATCGGCGGTAACTGCCCTTTATCACCAATAAGGATGAGCTTGTTACCTACTCCGGAGCGAACATAAGTTATCATGTCTGATAGCAGGTCTCCACTTCCGAATATATTCTGTTGACCGCCGGAAGTGGATATCAATGAAGCCTCATCTACTATAAAGATCGTCTCCTTCTGCTTATTGATATCAAGTTCAAACTCTCCAAACCCCGCATTGATGGATTTCTGGCGATAGATATGTTTATGTATGGTAAGCGCCTGCTCCTGAGTAAAGCCGGCCAATACCTTTGCTGCGCGGCCTGTAGGTGCAAGGAGCACAAAACTGCTCCGGTGCTCCCTTAAGGTCTTTACATAGGCAGCAATTGCAGAGGTTTTACCGGTACCGGCATATCCGCTGACCAGCATCAGGTCGCAAGTGTCATAGTCGATTGTAAAGCGCGCCAGAGAGGTTATAAGTTTCTGCTGACAAGTAGTGGATTCATATCCCAGTTTATTCGTTATCTGCTCAATCAGATACTCTTCCGCTGCCATAACACACTTTTCCTGAAGAGGGTAAAAACAAGTAATAGAGGGTAAATGCCAATACGGCCTACTACCATTTCAACACCCATGATAAACTTCGAAATCTGCGGTGCTTCTGCAAAGTTGAACATTGAATGGTTTTCGCCGAAAGCAAGGCCCATATTGCTCAACATTGAAATTGAGGAACTCACTGACTCCAAAATTCCCATACCGTTGGCAGAATAAAATAATGAGCAGAGAAACGCGAAAAACATATATAGGAAGAGATAAGTAAAAACGCTATGGACAAGATCCTTTTCAATCACTTGTCCGCCTGACTTAACCTGAACCACTGCATTGGGATGGGCCAATCTGGTAAGCTGCGCCCTAACCCCCTTGTATATGAGCCACAATCTATCCGATCGAATGCCACCACAAGTAGATCCTGCACAACCGCACTGTACAGAAACATATAATATCACAAGGATAGCAACCATAGGCCATCCGGTAGTATTGCTAATAGCAAACCCTGTAGTGCTAATTGTAGAGGCTACAGCAAAAATACCATGACGCATCGCATGAAATAGACCTTCTTTAACTCCACCCAACATAAGGCTAAGCGCAACAATCACTGATGAGACAAGTATGGTCATCAGATAGAACTTAGTCACCGGATCTTTGAAAAACTTTAGCGATCTTGACGCAAAAGAGGCATATATCAATCCGAAGTGGGTTGAAGAAATAATCATTAAAAATACGAGCAGATACTCTATCAAAGGAGAATCGTAATAAGCTATTGAGAGGTTGCGCGTACTGAATCCTCCCGTAGCAACAACACTGAAAGCGTGGTTTATCGCATCAAAAGGTGACATCCCCGCCAACAACAAGGCCATGAAAGCAATCGCTGTTATGGCAATGTAGACTATGACGAAGACATTGATCAGTTTTTTAAACTTATATCTGAAATTGCTCCTTGAAACATCCATCACCTCCATTTTTGTCATTCTGACACCTACCGTTCCAACGGAAGGAAGGAGCATAATTATAAACACCACCACTCCCAAACCACCTATAAAGTGCGTGGAAGATCTCCAAAAGAGGAGGCCGTGTGGCAATGATTCTACCTCATTCAGAATGGTGGCCCCCGTAGTGGTATAGCCGGAAGAACTCTCGAACCAGGCATTTACCAATGAAAAATCTCCTCCCCAAAGCACATAGGGCAGCATTCCGAAAATACAAGAGAGAAACCATGCCAACAGAACGATAGCTAATCCCTCGCGGGCATTAATATCGTTCTTTTTACTTACAAATATCAGCGGGAAGACTCCAAAAAGAAAAGTAATAACACCACTGACAAGGAGTGGGCTAAATGAGGAATCTAAACCATAGATTGCCGAAACCACGGCAGAAAGCAACATAAAGAAGGCGTTGCATATCAGCGCGATTCCAACATATCTGGATATGATACCGGCATTCATCCGCTCTGTTTTTTTGCGGATTTATTTATATCTACGATGTCTTTAACACGATCATTTAACTCGGCAAGCTCGTCATTACCCTCTATCTTGACATCATAATTCTTGTTGAAACTGAGGTAGCCTTTAATGCCACGGGATATCTTAAGAAGCGGATTGATAAGATAATAGTTTAGGTAGTAATTGAAGAGTAATACCATCAGAAAGCCCAGCAAAACAGAGACCAAGCCCGGCATAAGGCTTCGGTAGAAATTATCCTGGAGCGACTGCGAGTTGTGAATTAAAGCATCCTGACTGTCATTGGTAAGTTTCTCTATATAGGCTTTCAGTTTGGTATAAACGGGCTGCAGACGGTTGAAATACCACTCCTTGCGAATATCGTCCCCGCTTATAAGCCATATATCGGAAGCTTCACGCACTACATACATATATGCTGCAAAGGCATACATCACGGAATCGGCATTAGCCTTGTCATGCTCAGTCACAAAACTCTCCCTTATATCGCTGAAAAAAGAGATGAATTCTTCATCATTGATTACCTCAATACTCTCTTCAATTACTTCTCCGACAACCAGATGCATCAGACGGAGATTGTATTCCTCCGCTCTTGCCAGAAGTCCTCTCGAAACCTCAATACTGTTGGCATTATCGGAAATAAGTTCAGTGACGTGATCATTCATCCTTGTAAATTCGAACATCGATATAGAACTCGATATCAGAAGAATCAGAGCTAATACTACGCATCCGAGAAAGACCTTTCTCTTTATGCCCATATTCAGTAAATTTGCCATAAACCAAGGGTTTGTATCACAAAGATATAAAATAAAACTCTAGAGTTCAACTTCAGTTTCGAAGACAAATGTCGCCGGGCCGGTAAGCCAGATATCCTCAAATGCCATTTCTTCTTTACAGGGCAGGAAATCGACTGCAAGATAGTCTCCCAGGGCTTGTATTTCAAACTTTACCCTTCGTCCGTAAGTGGTAAAAACTTTAGCTCCATGAACGAAAGAGGCAATTGAAGAAGCTGTAACTCCCGTACCGCAGGCAAAAGTTTCCGCCTCCACTCCCCTTTCGTATGTCCTGACTTTGATCTTATCCGGAGCAATTTCTACGAAATTTACATTTGTTCCCTTGGGAAAACGTTCGGCCCATCTCCACTTTTTCCCCTCACCGTCCACATCATAATTGGCTACATCATTGACAAAAATTACAAAATGGTCTGATCCGGTATCAAGAAAATAACCTTCGGGATAGAACGTGATTGGAGAATTGCCCTCCTTATCAGGAAGGAGGTCTCTCATCTTAAGACGAACTATACAACGATAGTTACCATACTCGAGCATTTCTGCACGATGATAACCATCTATCGCAGTAAACTCAAACCGTTTTATACCCATGTGGGCTGCAAATGCCACGAGACACCTGCCACCGTTACCGCACATTGTGCCTTCGAATCCGTCTGAATTGAAGTAGCGCATAGTGAAGTCATGCTGACCACCGGCCCCGAGGAGCATCATTCCATCTGCTCCAATGCCGAATCTCCGATCACAGAGCCATCTTATCTGAGAATCATCAAGATTGACAGATCCGTCTCGATTGTCAATAATCACGAAATCGTTACCGGCTCCCTGATATTTGTAAACTTTGATTCTTTTTGCCATACTGCAAGGTATTATTTTATCAAATTACTCTTTCATCAAATCAATCATTTGACGAGCTATTCTTTGCGAAGCGCCAGGACCTCCTAACTTATCACGCAAGGAAGCGTAATCGCTCTTCATAGTACTTCTGTAATCTTGGTCGGTGAACAGACGTGAAACCTCTGCAAATATCTTCTCCGGTGAGGCATCATCCTGAACGAGTTCCTTGAAAATGAGTTTGTCAAGGATAAGATTTGCCAGACTGATGTATTTCACCCTAACCAGAAGCCGCGCAATCAGATATGTAATCCGGTTGAAGCCATAGCACACCACTTGAGGAGTACCTATTAGAGCCGCCTCAAGACTCGCCGTACCGGAACTGATGACAGCAGCATCGGAGTGATTGAGCACCCCATAAGTATCACCTGATATTATACGAATAGAGCTATTCTCAGGTATAAATGAGCGATATAGTTGCAGATCAACAGAGGGAGCGGCAGCCAATAGCAGCTGATAATCCGCCAAAAGTGGATCCTGCTTCAGAAATCTCTCCATGATTACCATACGGGGAAGAAGAAAGCCTATTTCAGCCTCTCTGCTACCTACAAGCAAAGCTATCGAAGGAGCATTTCCGAGAGAGTGGCGAGATATGAACTCTTGCCGTTCCGAGTGAATGACCCGATAGGCATCTATGCTATCAATCAGAGGGTTGCCTGAGTAGTGAGCCTCAACTCCAAGCTTGCGAAAGTACTCCTTCTCGAAAGGAAATATGATGAATAGTTCATCGATATATCTTCGAATCTGGCGGATGCGTCTCTCTCCGCGAGCCCAGAGCTTAGGGGCGATATAATAGAAGACTCTGATACCGTGTCTATTGGCAAAGCGCGCAATCTTAAGGTTGAATCCTGGATAGTCTATAAGTATCAATACGTCTGGACCGTACTCCAGCAGATCCCTCCTGCACTCTGCCATATTTCGACGAATGGCTCCCAAACGGGATATCACCTCCACAATACCCATTACTGCAGTTGATTTGTAGTGGCGAACCAGAGTACCTCCAACGGCAGCCATCAAATTTCCACCCCAAAAGCGGAACTCCGCTACAGGGTCCTCCGCAATCAATCCTTTCATCAGATTGGAGCCGTGCAGGTCCCCCGAAGCCTCACCGGCAATGAGATAGTAGCGCATGATAGCAAAAAGTTAAGTCATAGAGACCAAAGATCACGCAAGCGTTCAATCTCCTGATAGTCGGTATTATCAACGCGGTGCGGCACAATGGATACATAACCATTGTCAACAAGTGTATGGTCAGCGGCAGGAGCTTCGTCCAGATTTAGAAACCGACCTATTATCCAGTAGTAGTCCCTACCTCGGGGGTCAGTCCGCTTTTCAAACTCCCTGATCCATCTGCCATGCCCTTGGTGGGCGATTTTTATGCCTTTGATCTCTTCAAGGGGAATGTTGGGAAAGTTTACATTCAGATAAATTCCCCTTCCGATACCCGTTTTCAAGAACTTGTCCATTATTATGCGTGAATAATGAAGCACTCCCGCAAAATCGGGCTCTGGTTTATGTGAGCATAAGGAGAGGCCTATGGATGGAATATCGTATATTGCACCCTCAGCTGCAGCTCCCAGAGTACCGGAATATACCGATGCCACAGAGGCATTTGAGCCGTGATTGATGCCTGAAACCAAAAGGTCAGGCATCCTCCCCTCCTCTATAAAGATATTGACACCCATCTTGACACAATCCACCGGTGTGCCGGTGAAACTATATATGCGGAGCGAACCAAGTCCTTCAGTGGCAGGTGCGGTTTCCACAAGATTCAGTCTGAGTGTATTCTCAAGGGAAATAGCAGAGGATTTACCGGACTGTGGCTCCGAGGGAGCAACTACAGTTACATTGCCGTATGTACGCATAAGCGCGGCCGCCTCATTGACGCCTCTCGCATTGAGGCCGTCATCGTTGGTGACCAAAATCTCAATAAGTTTCATTTCGCAAAGGTAATATTTTCATTGTTATTTGGATAATTGTTCCTAAATTTGCAAGGTTTTTAAGTTTTAATATTTTTCTAACATAATACATAAGATGAAAAAAGTAAAAGTTGGTATTAACGGTTTTGGCCGTATCGGACGTCTGGTTTTCAGAGCAGCCCAGAAGAGAAATGACATAGAAGTAGTAGGCATCAATGACCTGATCGAGGTGGACTACATAGCTTATATGTTGAAATATGACACGGTTCACGGCCGGTTTGACGGCACAATAGAAGTAGCTGACGGTAAACTCGTCGTTAATGGCAAACCTATCAGAGTAACATGCGAGAAAGATCCCGCAAATCTGAAGTGGAATGAGGTGGGTGCCGAGTATGTTGTTGAGTCCACAGGCCTTTTCCTTACAAAAGAAACGGCACAAGCACACATTACAGCCGGCGCAAAGAAAGTAATCATGTCAGCTCCCTCAAAGGATGACACACCAATGTATGTTTACGGTGTGAACCACACCAAATACAATGGCGAAAAGATAATTTCCAACGCATCTTGCACTACAAACTGTCTTGCACCCATTGTTAAGGTGCTGAATGACAATTTCGGCATCGTTGAAGGCTTAATGACCACAGTTCACGCTACCACTGCCACCCAGAAGACCGTTGACGGTCCTTCTGCCAAAGATTGGAGAGGTGGGCGCGCAGCTGCCGCCAACATTATCCCCTCCAGCACTGGGGCTGCAAAGGCTGTCGGCAAAGTAATCCCTGCGATGAACGGCAAACTTACCGGTATGTCTTTCCGCGTACCTACAGTTAACGTTTCAGTTGTAGATCTCACCTGCCGCCTCGAAAAAGGCTGCACATACGAAGATGTGAAGGCTGCCATGAAGAAGGCTTCGGAAGGCGAGCTTAAAGGTATTCTCGGTTATACCGAGGACAAAGTTGTTTCGAGCGATTTCCTCACCGATCCCCGCACTTCCATATTTGATGCTGACGCAGGCATTCAGCTCAACTCCAACTTTGTGAAGGTTGTATCGTGGTATGACAACGAGTGGGGTTATTCCAACAAGATCCTCGATATGATTGCTTACACGGCAACGAAATAAAAAAGAGGCGAAAGCCTCTTTTTTATTAGTTCTGAGTTGGGAGTATGTAGTGTGTAGTTGAGAATAAGTCATTTAGTTTTGAGTGTGTAATAATGGGTTAAGGACGAGCACTTTGTAATTATGGGTTAGGAAAAGTAGAGAGTTATAAGGAAATTGAGCTAAAGTTTAACGGTCCGCAGCCAGTAGTTAATTCTTCACTAACTCTATCTTACTGCCCACTGCCCACTGCCCACTACACACTACACACTACACACTACACACTACACACTACACACTACACACTACACACTACACACTACACACTAGCTATATACTCTTTCATCTCTTGTTCGTGAGCATCAAGAGACTCCAAAAGACGTTTTTGTGCCATTGTACGGTCATAATTGTGCTCAGGATAATTTATCTTATAGTAAGTATCACCGTTGATGTAATCTGTTAGAAAACGGATTGTTTGCATATAAGTCAGGAGCCTTGCTCCAAAGGGCAGCAATTCCTTTTCAATGTCAGTGATAAAGGGCTTGGCCCCTTCGATGTAACCTTTGGTAAATGCCTTGAATATCTCCATATCCAGGCCCACATTATCAAGGTTTTTATCATCCTCGGATCCGGTATTGCCGGCCGTACGTATAAAATCGCCAAAGTCTGAAAGAACGTAGCCTGGCATCGTAGTATCAAGATCTATTACACAAAGAACATTGTCATCTTCATCAAAGAGAATATTGTTGACCTTCGTGTCACAATGGGTTATACGCTTAGTGAGTTTCCCTTCACGTCCAAGACGTTCGGCAAGCGACATTTCATCAGCCCTCTCAAGCAGTTCTTCAACAACCGGACGCATACGTTCGAGACGTCCGGCTTTATCTTCAGCTACAGCCTCTCTAAGCTGGCTGATACGAAACTCGACATTGTGGAAATTGGGGATTGTCTCGTCAAGAGGATCACCGTCCAGGTCTGAGAGCATATATTGGAAGTCGGCAAATGATTTACCTGTGATATATGCCAGTTCCGGTGTCACATCCTCGCGGCTTTTTGAACGGTCAATATACTTTGAAACCCTCCAGAATTCGCCATCCATCTCACAATAGGATTTGCCGGAACGGCTTTTGACAAAAGTCAGGAGTCTATCCGGACCTCCGGGAATTCCGCGGTCGAACATCTTTTCACGAATATGAGCCGTAACCCTGTCAATGTTGCGTTGCATCTTTTCAACATCCTTGAATACGTCACTGTTGATACGTTGTACAACATAGTCGGGAAGGTCAGGTTCAACAATTCTTAATTTATACGTGTCATTGATAAGACCGTTGCCCAGACGCGATATCTCTATCGGCGTACCTTCCAACTCGAAATTCGAAAGTATTTTTCTCCACCTGTTGTTCATAACATTGAGCATTTGCCTTGCTTGTAAAGGTAGTTATAAATTGTTATTTTTGCAAAAAATAAGCCATAGCATTATGAGACATTTTATCCTTGCAACACTGTTTCTGGCCGCATCATTCACGGCAGCCTCACAAGTCCGATTTGACGCCAATTTTGAAAGCGGGAATCTTGGAAAGGTTGAGCTGCTCGACTCCGTAAAAGTGATAGTCTCCCCTGGGGATACGGTTGAGCATCTCTCCTACCTTATACATGGCAGATTTGACCCTATCAATCCTATTGACATCTCACTGGCCGCCAATGCCAACTGGTATTACTTCAGGATTAGCGGCATCAAAGGCAAGCAGATATATCTTACACTTAAGGATAACGGAGTCCTCGGACTCTCGTATTCCTATGAGGGTGACAACTGGATGCATTTTCCTCTGAATGAATCACCAAGAAAAAGATTGGATAAGCGTTTCGACAGGGATACGGTATTTATTGCACTTTACCGTCCGTACACATACTCTTATCTCCAAGAGCGCATAACAGAATGGGGCAGCAGAGAGGGTACTAAGATTGACACTATCGGCTGGAGTTTTGAAAACAGGCCTCTGCAACTGTTGCACATCACCGACCACAACGTGCCTGCATCAGCAAAAAAACGCCTCTGGTTCCACGGTCGCCAGCATCCAAGTGAAACTCCCGGATCCTGGCTTCTTGACGCTTTTATCGAGAAACTTACCTCAAACACACCTGAAGCAAGAGCACTCAGAGCGCAAATAGATGCCTACATACTCCCCTTCGCCAATCCTGACGGAGTATTCAATGGACTTTCGAGGTCGAATGTAACAGGCGTTAATCAGGAAATCAACTTCGGGAGAAGCGATGATAGTACGGTAGTCGAGGTTCAGGCGATGAAAGCGATGTTTCGCAAACTTCAGGATGAACAACCGATTGACCTGATGCTTAACAATCACTCACAGCTTGCCGGCTGCGCAATCTACTGGATGCACACAAGCAGCAGTACCTCAACTGAATATCTGCGTAAACAATGGGTACTTGCAGGACTTTCCTGCTCATTCAACCCCTATATGAACCCAAATGAGATGCTATTTTCCGATATGGCTCCCAGATATGCTGAAGGGTGGTTTTGGAATAATGTGGGCGAAGAGTGCGTTGCGATTACCCTTGAGACACCCTATACCTATTATTCTTTCAACCAAGATGGAGAATGGGTCGATGACTCCAACCTCAAGCACTTCGGTGAGCGTCTTCTGGATGCTGTTGCCGAGTACTTCGGACTCTCTACTCCCGGCCGTATCCTGATAGAAAACCACGACAATCCCAAAGGCTGGACTGCTCTTTCCAACCAAACCACCGCATTTATGGGCGAAAGCGGGTGGAGTGCCACCATGTTGGGATCGAAGATGATATACAAGGCTGATGTGGTAGAAGCAGGAGAATATGAACTATATCGTTATGTTCCGGGGGATAATGTAGAGCCCCCAAAAGGCCGCAATGATTTTGGCGATATTGATCCGGGAGAACACGGATGGGTATTTGAATGTGACTTCACCCAGAAAAGAGACGGACGCTTTAAATATGTCTATAAAGCAAAAAAGGCCGGTGACATAGCCGACGCAATCCTACTCATAAAGAAATAACGAGAACAATACTTTGATGCGCCATATAAAGCAAGTAAAAGCCTCTCCATGTTGGAAAGGCTCTTGTTCTTTTTACTTTTTTCTCAGTCTGAAATTGATCTCGTCAACATCAGCGTGACCTGAATACCACAGACCTTCACCCTTGTACTTGAAATCCTTGACAACTAAAGTATCACCCTCAAACTCGCCTCCACCCTGCTCTCCATCAATATCTTCTGCAACGACTATCATTTCCGTTAAAGGAAAAGTATGAATATCAACGCGATATTCTCCTTGTGAGTTCGTAAGGGCAGATCCCTCGAAACGAATTTGCTTTTGGCCCAAGGAGTCTGTATGGAGATGTCCACCTACAGATACCTTAACACCTTGAAGTAGTTTGCCCTCATCACTCCTCACACATCCGCTGGTGGTATAAGATGCGCTTGGAGAGCCATACATAGCAGGACATCCGGCAAGAACTATCGATGGAAAAATAATGGCAAAGATTTTTGCAATCCAATTGCTCTTTCTTAAAACTGATTTTCGTTTCATAATCTCCATTTGTTAGCCAAGATGCTCTTTACGTAGCAGGTCAGAAACTGTTTTAACCGGATTGAATGTTATGAGCGGAACCTCAACAAAGGTGGTGTTCCAGTTGCTCATCGCACCGTTCCAAAGACCTGGAAGTTCAAGTGCCTTGAGTTTGCGTCCCTCATAGCTCTTAGAAGAGATAAAGCCGGCATCATTATTAACAAAACGTGAGAGGTCATATCTATTGCCGTCCGCACCTGTAATCGAGCAAACCAGATCCACGGGGTTGAAGTGTGTGCCGGCAGCAAACAGTCCGGCGGTACGGGGATCCGAAGGATTGAGCTCTACGCTTTCGAGTATCTGGAGCGAAGTACAGCCATCTGCATCTCTAACTATGAAAGGCCCTCCACCGGGTTCACCAAGATTGCGTACCATCCCGCAAACCCTGATTGGACGGTCTAACTTGGCACGGAGCAGTGCAGGAAGCACTTCGTAAGGAATTTTTTCAGGCAATGTAATACAAAATTGATCATCAAGGAAACCGGAAACCTCATAACACAGGGCCAGGATGTCATCCTTACAGCCTAATTTGAGTACCTTGTCAATGCGTGCAATGTAGTCAAAGCAGCGTTTACGTAGTAAGACCAGTTTACCGATAAGGAGTTTTTTCCATAGTACTGTCTGCTCGATAAAATCCTCTTTAACCACATTGTCAATGTTCTTGATCACAACGATGTCCGAATCAATCTCATTGAGATTCTTGATCAAAGCACCATGTCCTCCCGGACGGAAAAGCAGAGAACCGTCTGCTTTGCGGAAGGGATAGTTGTCCTCAGTAGCCGCGATGGTATCGGTAGAAGGTGACTGAAGTGTAAAAGAAATAGAATACTTCACTCCATAGCGCTTTTCATATCTCGTCTTGACAGAGTCAGACAATTCCTTGAATCCTTCAAGATGCTCAGGTGATACAGAAACCACGATATGGATGGCACCATCCTTCATTTTGGCATAAAGGGCACCCTCTACGAGGTGTTCTTCGAAAGCTGTACGAACATCATCGGAATACTTATGGAAAAGGAGCTGTCCCTTGGGTTTGGAACCATAGCCGAGACCGGTTTCATTGAGTACCTTATCAATAATTTCCAACGGAGAGCAACCGTCAAACATTTCCGGAGTGTAAAATGCGAAATCTTTGATGCGCGATGTAAAAGTGCGTCCATATTCGGACATTTCTCCACTTTCAAGCACATTGAAAAGATCCTTGAACATTCTTGAAGCAGCACCTGAAGCCGGTACAAACTTGGTCACCTTGAGAGAATTGGAAACAAAGGCGTTGAAAGCCTCTTTTTTGTCATTCTCGGAGAAGACCTTAATGCCCCTGACTGGAGTAGCCGCACTCAAGACATCCAGCCACTCAAAACCGGTCTCATAACGAGACATTTGTCCGGTGGCTTGCTCGACGGTTATGCCTCTTTCGGCAAAAACCTTCAAATCTTCACTGTTAAACATAAAATTCTGTTCTGTAATTATAATGTGAGCGTATCTGTTCAAATTTTCCAGGGTCGGAACGCAGCATCCCGTCATCCTCCCATATATCGTAAATGTTACATAACCTGTCGCATATCTCATTCTGAGACAAATCTTCCGGATCAAACCGGACCACCGCCGTCTCATCCCTTACAGCAAATGCCTTTAAAACATCTATACCGAAGTGTTCCCCTACAGCCCTCACGACAGCCGTACTGCCGTTGATCTTGCCTTGTCTGGAATATCCCGCAATGTGAGGTGTGGCTATATCTACCGCCTCAAGCAGTTCCCTATTGATGTCGGGTTCACCTCTCCACACATCTGTAACAACTCCTGAAAACCTTGGCAAATAGCGCAAAAGGGCATTTTCACACACAACTTCTCCACGGGAAGTGTTAACAAAAATAGCATTTTCTCTCATATTCTCAAAGAAAGTGCCATCTACCATTTCACGATTGCTTTCCCAAAGGGGGATATGAAGGGTCACTATATCGGAACGTGCAAGCAATTGGTCCAACGGGGTAAAAAGATTTGCGTTATGAGGCTCCCGACTCTCTCTTGGAGGATCATTAAGCAGCACTTTGAAACCTAACCTCCGACCGAATTCCGCCACTTTAGACCCCACATTACCTACTCCAATGACGCCAATGGTAAGTCCTGACAGGGAAATATCCTTGCGATGCGCCAAAGCATAGAGAGCAGTGAAGACATACTGCCGCACGGCGGAGGAGTTGCACCCCGGAGCACTTGTTACCCGTATACCATTATCGGAGCACCATCCGATATCGATATGGTCAGTGCCTATAGTGGCGCTTGCCACCAGTGAAACACGCGAACCCTCCAGCAAAGCAGCATTGCAGATGGTGCGAGTACGCACAAAGAGAGCATCCGCATCACGAACCAACTCCGGAGTGATATCCGAAGCCTCACAGAAAGTGCAGTCCGCCCAGCCCTGCAAAATATCCATATAGGGTATGGCACTGTCGGCCACGAATCTAAACTTTCTGTTCATATCAGTAGATGGTTATCTTTAGCACATATTCCTCCTGAAGCATCGCATTTATCCTATCCCGAATAGTCTCAAGTTGAAAAAAGAGCTGACTGCGGAGCACGGAAGAGGAGATTTTACAAGAAAGTACACCATCCCTGAAGTATTTGTTCAGAGTAAGACCCCGTATCTCTTCAGGTTTGTAGTAGGAGGCTGTCATATCGAGCATAACCAGATCCCAAGCCTCAAAGATGCGCGCGCAGAGCAGTCCCGATTCAAGGTGGTCCTCTTCAATATAATCCTGCAAGACTTCTGCTATGGTACGACTCTTCTCTCTTCTCATAACTCAAAGGTTTAAAGCTGCCTGAATACTCCGTTTTCAACGAGGAAAGAGCGGGATTCGCCCTGTAGATTCTCCATAAGCCTCTCTATTCGAACTTTGTTGCTGTCGGAGATAAATATCTGACCAAAATCATCTTTGAGGACTATCTTGAGTAAAGACTCAACCCTCTCCATATCCAACTTGTCGAAGAGATCGTCGAGCAGCAGGATGGGAGGCTTGGAGTAAATACTTTTCATAAAGGAGAACTGCGCCAGTTTCATTGCCAGCAGAAAACTCTTCTGCTGACCCTGTGAGCCGCAGTTACGTATGGGATGATCTTCGATAAGGAAGGTCATATCGTCCCTTTGAGGACCTACAGTAGTGTACTTAAGGATTCGTTCCTTTTCTTGATCTTGAAATAACAATACTGAAAAATCCCCGCTATCAAGGTCAGTGCGATATCGAATTTGAACCCGTTCCCTACCATCCGAGAGTCTGGAGTAGTACTCTCTCACGAGCGGATCCAGACTGTTGCAGAGTTCGCGCCGCAAATCGCAGACATACTGTGCGTGCGGTGCCATCTGCTCCGCAAGTGTATCCAGCAGCACATCCGGTAGAAGGTCTTCCTTAAGCAGACGATTACGTCTAATCAGAAGATGGGTATAGGCCTGGATATGGCGCAGGTAGGCACGATCGGTCTGAGAGAGTATAAAATTTAAATATTTACGGCGTTCATCACCGGAATCGTGTATAAGTGAACCATCCGCCGGTGAAACCATCACTATGGGGAGCAACCCGATATGTTCGGAAAAGCGTTCATAATTGCGTCCGTTGCGTCGGACAGTCTTGACTCCGCCCTTACGGACCGAGACTCCGATGCGCTCCTCTACACCTTCCACATCATATATTCCCCCTATCTGCGCTTCCTCAGCGTCAAAATTGCACACGTACCTATCAGAAGAGGAGAAGAAACTCTTGGTCATCGAGAGATAATAAACGGCATCGAGCAGATTGGTCTTGCCGGCTCCGTTGTTGCCCGATATATAGTTTATTTTGGGCGAAAAGTCGAGCGAAGCGGAGGCTATGTTTTTGAAATTATGAAGTATGATGCTTTTGAGGTACATATAAGTCTCTTCAGAGTTTACAAAAGTACAAATTATTGTTTGTGTTTCCCATTTTTGTTGTAAATTTGCAATTCGCGAATTTTGCTAATTGATACGAATGACGCGAATTAATGCGAAGAACGTGAATGTGATTACAAATAATACGGATATAGTAAGATATAGTAAGATATAGTAAGATATAATAATACAATAACAATGGCTACTAAGAAAAAACAATCCGCTAAAAAACAAACCACTCAGGAGGAAGTTAAAATAGGAACAGCGATTTCTTCAATCGAACTCTTCTTTCAAGACAAGAAAAACCAGAATAGGATCTTTATAACTATAATAGCGATTCTTGTCATCGTATTCGGCATCGTTGCTTTAAACAGATGGCATCTCCAACCTCTCAAGACAGAAGCGAGGGCACAGATGTTTCCCGCAGAGCAGTTGTTCATGGATGGCGATTACCTTACGGCACTCAACGGTGACGGCAATGTGATGGGGTTTGCAGAAGTTGCCAACCAGTATGGCAAAAAGGCCGGCAAAATAATCTACTTCTACAAAGGCATTTGTCAGCTTCAGACCGGTGACAATGAAGGTGCAATCGAGTCTCTCAAGAAATATGGCGGAAAAGAGAAGTTAACAAAAGCAAGAACTTACTGCTGCATCGCTGATGCCTATGTTAATCTCGACAACAATGCCGAAGCTCTTAAATGGTACAAAAAAGCTATTGCGGTTGACGGCAATACCTATACTGCAGGCTACCTCCTAAAGGCAGGTATCATCTGCGAAGAGATGGGAGACAATGCGCAGGCCCTCAAATTCTACGACGAAATTACCGTAAAATACCCCAATACAATTGAGGCTTACGAAGTAGGCAAATATATCTCACGCCTGAAAAACAAATAGTGCTATGGGAAGAGCATTTGAATTCAGGAAAGAGAGGAAATTCAAGCGCTGGGGCAATATGGCCCGCGTGTTCACACGCCTTGGGAAAGAGATCACCATAGCAGCCAAGCAGGGTGGTACCGATCCCGCCGGCAACCCTCACCTTAGAACACTGATTCAGACAGCCAAGTCCGAGAATATGCCTAAAGATAATATAGAAAGGGCTATACAAAGGGCTGTCGAGAAGGATCAGAGCGATTACAAGGAGGTGGTTTACGAAGGTTACGGCCCCCATGGAGTTGCTTTTCTAGTGGAAACCGCTACGGACAATACCAATCGGACCGTTGCTAATGTACGCAGTTATTTTGCAAAATATGGCGGAAGCCTCGGCACATCCGGTAGCGTTGCATTTATGTTTGACCATAAGTGTTCTTTCAAGGTTAAGAGCGAGAAGCCGGTGGACCTCGAAGAACTTGAATTGGAACTCATCGACTATGGTGCCGATGAGGTGTTCCGAGACGAGGATGACGATATTATCAACATTTATGGTGAGTTCACCGCATACAATACCATTCAGAAGTTTATTGAGGAGAAAGGATTTGAAATCGTATCCGGCGGATTCGAGAGATTTCCAAATGGAGAACTCAAGAAATTGAGTGCTGAGGAGAGAGTGGAATTGGACAAACTTATTGAGAAACTCGAAGAGGACGAGGATGTCCAAAATGTATATCACACTCTCGACATCGACGAATAGTCCTAACTTTTCCTACGAATTGAAAGTCGTCCCTGTTGGGGACGATTTTTTTGTTAAAATTAATGGTTTATCTCACAATAATTGTTAAGTTTGCCAAATTGTTTTTAATACTAAAATCTACTAAATATTATCTGATATTATGGACTTAACTCACATCGAACACATCGGCATAGCCGTCAAGTCTTTGGAAGAAGCTATCCCCTACTACGAAAACGTACTGGGTCTAAAGTGCTACAAAATCGAAGAAGTAGCGGACCAGAAGGTCAAGACTGCATTTTTCCGGATTGGAGAAACAAAGATTGAGCTTCTCGAGAGCACATCACCCGAAGGACCAGTTGCACAATTCATCGAGAAGAGAGGTGAAGGTATCCACCACATTGCATTTGCTGCAAAAAACGTGAAGGATTGTCTGGCTAAAGCTGAAGCCACAGGCGTAAGACTCATCGACAAGGCCCCCAGAAAGGGAGCAGAGGGTCTCAATATCGCTTTCCTTCATCCAAAGTCTACTATGGGTGTTCTCACGGAGTTTTGTGAAAAAGGTGAATAATTAATCATTAATATATTTAAAAATTAAAAGAATGAGTCATCAACTCGAAAAAGTAAAAGAGCTTATCGAACTCAGGGAGAAAGCTCGCATGGGCGGTGGCCAGAAGGCCATTGATGCCCAGCATGCAAAAGGCAAATATACCGCTCGCGAAAGGATCAGCATGCTCCTCGATGAGGGTAGCTTTGAAGAATTTGACATGTTCATGACCCACCGTTGTACAAACTTCGGAATGGAAAAGAAGACATTCCTCGGTGACGGTGTCGTTACAGGTTATGGCACTATCGAAGGCAGACTTGTTTATGTCTTTGCACAGGACTTCACCGTTATCGGCGGTTCCCTTTCAGAGACTCTTGCCCTCAGGATCTGCAAGGTTATGGATCAGGCTATGAAAGTGGGTGCCCCCATCATCGGCCTCAATGACTCCGGTGGAGCCCGTATCCAGGAAGGTGTGAACGCCCTTGCCGGTTATGCTGAGATTTTCCAGAGGAATATCCTTGCATCCGGTGTCGTTCCCCAAATTTCAGCCATCCTCGGTCCTTGTGCCGGAGGTGCAGTTTACTCCCCCGCACTTACCGATTTCAACATAATGGTTGAAGGTACCAGTTACATGTTCCTTACCGGTCCCGCAGTCGTTAAATCCGTTACGGGTGAAGTTGTGACACAGGAAGAGCTCGGCGGTGCCAGCGTACATGCATCAAAGAGCGGTGTGGCACACTTCGCACTCCCCACTGAGGAAGAGGCTATCTCAACCATCCGCGAATTGGTCGGTTATATTCCACAGAACAATATGGAAGAGCCACCCTACGTTCACACTGAGGATCCTATCCACCGTCTCGAAGATGCCCTCAACGACATCATTCCCGATAGCCCCAACGCACCTTACGATATGTACCAGGTTATCGGCGGCATAGTTGACGACCATAAGTTTTTCGAAATTCACAAGAACTTTGCGAGGAACATCATCGTGGGTTTTGCACGCTTTGGCGGCACCTCTGTCGGTATTGTTGCAAACCAGCCCAAAAATCTGGCCGGAGTTCTCGACATAAATGCTTCAAAAAAGGCCGCACGTTTCGTACGTTTCTGTGATGCATTCAACATTCCTCTCGTAACCCTCGTTGATGTTCCCGGTTTCCTTCCGGGCACACAGCAGGAGTATGGCGGCATCATCCTCAACGGTGCAAAACTTCTCTATGCATTTGGTGAGGCTACCGTTCCCAAAGTTACCGTTACCCTCAGAAAATCCTACGGCGGAGCACACATCGTTATGAGCTGCAAGCAGCTCCGTGGTGACATCAACTACGCATGGCCTACAGCGAGCATCGCAGTAATGGGTGCCGATGGTGCCGTAGAGGTGCTCTATGCCAAAGAAATTAAGGCAGAGGAGGATCCCGCGAAACGCACCGAATTTATAGAAGCAAAGAAGGCTGAGTACGAAGACCTTTTCAGCAATCCTTACAATGCTGCCAAGTATGGCTATATTGACGATATAATCGAACCGAGGAATACCCGTTTCCGTATTATCCGTGCTCTGGAGCAGCTCTCTACCAAGAAGCTCGTCAATCCTGCCAAGAAACACGACAACCTTCCACTCTAATCCAGGACCATGCCAATGAAACGAATATTTAAAATATTTCTTGTAGTTGCCGGACTGAGTCTCGCATTGTGTGCAAATGGCCAGAACCAGGGATCAATGCGAATAAACGAGTACCTCGTTATCAACACCGACGACTTTCAGGATGACTTTGGACAGCAGAACTCGTGGATAGAGCTTTTCAACTCTTCCTACGGCACTGTTGATATTGGAGGATGTTACCTCACAGATGATCCGAACAACCTTAAAAAGTACCCTATCCCCGGAGGTGACGTATTAACGGCCATTAAACCTCGCCAGCATATACTTTTTTGGGCTGATAATCAGCCTTACCGCGGAACATTTCATATCTCTTTTGATCTTATAAATGCTAACGAGATTATCCTTGTTAAGAGTGATGGCGTCACCATTATCGATAGGATTCCAGTACGCAAAGATCTTGGTCCCAATGTCTCATTTGGCCGTGCAGAGGATGGTATAGGTTCTACAAATGGAGACGGAGAGGGTTGGCAGATAATGAAAAGGACCACACCGAGCACCAATAACATAACCATAGACAAGACTCTTAAAGCCAATAGGATGAAAGAAATGGATCCATGGGGGTGGATGATGGCTCTATTAGCTATGACAGTAGTATTCATTGCCCTAATAATCCTCTACCAGATTTTCAAACAAATAGGTAAATATAACATTAAGCAGGGCAAAAAGAGGGTAGCAGCCAAGTCAGGCAAAGATATATCCGAGGTCCAGTATGGCGAGTTGCCCGGAGAGGCATATGCAGCTGTCGCTTTAGCTCTCCATCTTTATAATGTAGAGAGTGAGACACACGACGAGGAAAGTTTTGTCATGACCCTCCAGCACACCGACAGGTCATACTCACCATGGAGTTCCAAGATATACGGTCTGCGCCGGACTCCGCAACTCAAAAGAAAATAATATTTATAACTTTAATCGAAATGAAAGAATACAAACTTAAAATAAACGGTAACAACTACTTCGTTGTAATTGGTGAAGTGGAGGAAACTTCCGCTAATGTCGAGGTCAACGGCACAAACTACACTGTTGAATTCGAAAAGCCTGTAGCAAAGTCATCAGCTCCCATAAAAATTATCAGAACTTCCACTCCCGCAGCCGTATCTTCAGTTAAACCTATTCAACCCATAGCACCCGCCACCGGTAGTACTCCTGTCAAGTCTCCTCTTCCCGGCGTGATCCTTGAGGTAAAATGTGCTGTTGGAAACACCGTGAAAAAAGGCGACGTACTCCTCATTCTTGAGGCCATGAAGATGGAGAATGTCATCGAAGCTACTGCTAACGGAAAAATTGAAAGCATAAAAGTCAACAAGGGCGATTCGGTACTTGAAGGCGATACACTTTTAGTAATAGGCTAGTCTCGTATGGAAAATATCTTATTAAACCTCAAAACGTTCTGGCAATTTACCGGATTTGCCAACTTACAGTGGGGACATCTGATAATGATTGTCATCGGCTGCTTCTTTATGTATCTTGCCATAAAGAAAGAATGGGAGCCGATGCTGCTCGTTCCTATAGGATTCGGTATCCTTATCGGTAACATTCCTCTATTTGCCGGCTTGAGTGTCGGAGTTTATGAAGAGGGGTCCGTATTGAACATTCTCTACCAGGGGGTTCAGAGAGGTTTCTACCCGCCTCTGATTTTTATGGGCATAGGGGCAATGACCGACTTCTCTGCGTTGATATCCAACCCCAAACTACTCCTTATAGGTGCTGCTGCCCAGTTTGGTATCTTCGGAGCATACTCTATCTCTCTCGCTGTCGGATTTGATCCACAGCAGGCAGGTGCAATCGGTATCATCGGTGGTGCAGACGGTCCGACAGCCATCTTCCTGACATCGAGACTGGCACCTGACCTTTTGGGTGCAGTTGCGGTTTCGGCCTATTCATATATGGCTTTGGTGCCGGTTATACAGCCACCTATCATGAAAGTTCTCACCACAAAGAAGGAGCGTCTGATCCGCATGAGACCCCCAAGAGCGGTATCTCCCACTGAGAAAAAACTCTTTCCAATCATCGGCTTTTTGATAACGGCATTCATAGTACCGTCAGGTATTCCATTGCTTGGTATGCTTTTCTTCGGTAACCTTATTAAGGAAAGCGGAGTTACCAAACGTCTCGCAAATACGGCAAGCGGGCCGATGGTTGACGTGGTAACCATCCTTATCGGTCTTACGGTTGGAGCTTCCACTCAGGCAGATCACTTCCTCCGACCCGACTCAGTCAAGATTTTTGCTATCGGTGCCCTATCATTTATGATTGCAACATTTGCAGGTGTGCTCTTCGTAAAAATCTTCAACATATTTCTCAAAGAAGGCAATAAGATCAACCCTCTTATCGGTAATGCCGGAGTATCAGCAGTACCGGATTCAGCCAGAGTGTCCCAACTTGTTGGTCTCGAATACGATAAAACAAATCACCTGTTGATGCACGCCATGGGGCCAAATGTGGCCGGTGTGATCGGCAGTGCTGTTGCTGCAGGTATTCTGCTTGGCTTCCTCGCATAATTTTAGGCAATTGTTTATACAAAAAGACGGTAAATGGAAAATTTACCGTCTTTTTTGTTGTGATTACTTTTCAATTTATTTATATTTGTCGTTTGAAACATTAAGTATTTATAAATCTGACGATATGCAAAACAAGTTGCAGGAACTTACGGACAAGCTCTACAACGAAGGACTGTCCAAAGGAAAACAGGATGCCGAGGAGCTAAAGGCCAAGGCACTCCAAGAGGCTGGTAAAATTGTATCACAAGCCAAGAACGAAGCCGCCGCCATTGTCGCAAAAGCAGAAAAGGATGCTGCGGAGATTATTTCCCGCGCTGACAATGATGTCAAAATGGCCTCCACTCAGACCATTAACGCGCTAAGGCAACAGGTTGAGAAGATGATCATCACAAACACCATCACTCCGGCTGTCAAAGAAGCGATGTCCGACACTCAACTGATCAAGTCCGTTATTACTACTGTTGCCGGTGCATTTAATGCAGCGAATCCCAACTCGGTTGCCCTCGAGATGATACTTCCACAGAGTATGAAGTCGGAGCTTGAAGATTTTCTCAAAAAGGAAATAAACGGCAAGCTCTGTAAGGGACTTAAAGTTGAGTATGTCAAAGGCATCTCTAACGGATTCAAAATTGGTCCGAAGGATGGTGGCTACATGATCAGCTTTACCGATGAAGATTTTGATGCCATGATTGGGGGATATCTCAGACCTGCAACCAGGCGCATATTATTCGGTGAATAATGGGCAATTATCACTATATCATTGCCGGACTGCCAGATCTGCTTCTTGACTACGGTCCCCAGGCACTTGATGCCGCCTCACTCCAAAAGAGCGTTACCGAAATGCTTTCGAATGAGGACCGCAGGCTCATAGACTGGCTTGATTTCGGTCTAAACAAAGAATCAATCTCCCGCCACTTTTACCGTGCCGCGGCACACCATCCAAATCTCTTTATCAGGGAATATTTTTCCTTTGACAAATGTGTAAGGGATGCTCGTATCTGCTGGCTCGATCAAGTAGCCTATGAGGGCGATTTCGAGGAATATCCGCGTTTGAAACAGATTTTCGCGATGAATAACCTCATAGATAGGGAGCGCCGACTTGATCATTTCATGTGGGACAAGATTAATGAAATAACCTCAGGAGAACTATTCAACATAAACGTTCTGCTCGGTTTCTTCACGAAAGCACGGATTGTGGAAAGATGGACGCATCTCGACCCCGAGAGTGGTAGAGAACTCTTTGCACGTCTTGTAAATGAGGTCAGAGGCACTTTTAAGGGAGTCAATTACGAATCATAAACAAGTAAAACATAAAAACAAGCATGAAAAGTACAGGAATTGTAACAGGCATCATTTCCAATCTGGTTACGGTCGAAGTTAACGGACATGTCTCCCAGAATGAGATTTGCTACATCGATCTCGGAGGCACCAAGCTTATGGCCGAGGTAATCAAAATCTCCGGAAAGAATGCCTTTGTACAGGTATATGAGAGCACACGCGGTCTAAAACAGGGCGATAAAGTCGAGTTTATGGGCCACATGCTCGAAGTAACCCTTGGTCCCGGACTTCTATCCAGCAGTTTTGACGGTCTCCAGAACAACCTGGCAACTATGGAGGGGGTTTTCCTCAACAGAGGAGAATACACAAAACCGTTGGACCACGAAAAGCTTTGGCACTTCACTCCTTCCGCAAAAACGGGAGACAAGGTATTTGCCGCTGACTGGCTCGGGGAGGTAATGGAGGGCTGGCTTCACCACAAGATTATGGTCCCCTTCTCATTCGAGGGAGAATTCACTATTAAGAGCATCGCTCAGAAGGGGGACTATACAATAGATGATACGATAGCGGTTCTAACGGACCCCGATGGCGAAGAGCACAAAGTTACAATGGTCCAAAAGTGGCCCGTCAAAGTAGCTATCGGCGGATATATTGAAAAGCCCCGTCCCTATCGAATCATGGAAACCGGAGTGCGCTGTATGGACACCCTAAACCCCATTGCCGAAGGAGGTACAGGCTTCATCCCCGGCCCCTTCGGATGTGGAAAAACGGTACTCCAGCACGCAATAGCCCGACAGGGAGATGCCGAAGTCATAGTTATGGCTGCTTGCGGAGAGCGAGCCAACGAGGTAGTTGAGATCTTTACCGAATTCCCTCAGCTCATTGACCCGCACACGGGACGCAAACTGATGGAGAGGACCACAATCATTTGTAATACCTCTAATATGCCCGTAGCCGCGCGTGAAGCTTCCGTATATACGGCTATGACAATCTGTGAATATTACCGCGCTATGGGTATGAAGGTGCTTCTGCTGGCAGACTCTACATCCAGATGGGCACAGGCGCTTCGCGAAATGTCCAATCGTATGGAGGAACTCCCGGGTGCTGATGCATTCCCGGTTGACATTACCGCCATCATATCTAACTTCTACTCAAGGGCAGGCATAGTAAAACTGCGCAACGAAGAGACAGGCTCAATTACTTTCATAGGTACGGTATCCCCCGCAGGCGGAAATCTAAAGGAACCTGTGACTGAAGCTACCAAAAAGGCTGCACGTTGCTTCTATGGACTTTCACAGGCCCGCGCTGATAAAAAGAGATATCCCGCTGTCGATCCCATTGACTCCTATTCCAAGTATCTTGAGTATCCCGAAGTGATAGAGTTCCTTGCCAAGCATGTGGACAAGGATTGGGTAGAAAAGGTTAACCGCGCTAAAATTATAATACGTAGGGGCAAAGAGGTCGCCGATCAGATTAATATCCTCGGAGATGACGGAGTACCTATGAGTTACCATGAACTCTACTGGAAATCGGAACTGATAGACTTCGTGATCCTGCAACAGGATGCTTTTGACCCTATTGACTCCCTTACTTCAATGGAAAGACAGGAGTACATGCTCACCCTCGTGCTGGATGTCTGCGACACCCAATTTGAATTTGATAACTTCGAAGAGTGCGGTAACTTCTATAAAGAACTGATCAACATTCTCCGCCAAATGAATTATTCCGAATTCAAAAGCGAGCAATTCAACAGATACCTTGAGCAACTTAACAACAAACTGAAAAAATGACAACAAAAGCGTTCCAGAGAATATACACACAACTTGAAGCTATTACGAGGGCTACTGTTTCGCTCAGGGCCGCAGGCGTGACCAATGACGAGCTTGCCACTGTAGCCGGCCGTCTTGCACAGGTAGTGAAAATCAAAGACGATCTTGTCACCCTTCAGATATTCGAGGGCACGGAAGGCATACCAACAAATGCCGAGGTCCTCTTTTTTGGCGAACCACCGGTACTGAACGTAAGCGATGATCTTGCCGGCAGGTTTTTCAATGCATATGGCCAACCTATTGACGACGGTCCCGCAATTGAAGGTGAAAGACGCTATATCGGAGGCCCCTCCGTCAACCCTTTCAAAAGAAAACAGCCCTCGCAGCTAATTCCTACGGGTATTGCCGGCATCGACCTCAACAACACCCTCGTTTCCGGACAGAAAATTCCATTTTTTGCCGACCCCGACCAGCCCTATAATCAGGTAATGGCGCAGGTGGCTCTCCGTGCAGATGTTGATAAAATCATCCTCGGAGGAATGGGACTTTCCAATGATGACTATCTCTATTTCAAACAGGTATTTGAAAGTGCTGGTGCCCTCAATAAAATCATCAGTTTTGTAAATACTACCGAGCAACCTCCTGTAGAGCGTCTGCTAATTCCCGATATGGCTCTTGCGGCAGCAGAGTATTTTGCAGTTGACAAAAACGAAAAAGTGCTCGTACTTTTGACCGATATGACGCTCTATGCCGACGCACTCTGTATTGTATCCAACCGTATGGACCAGATTCCTTCAAAAGATTCAATGCCCGGATCACTCTATTCGGACCTCGCTAAGATCTACGAGAAGGCTGTGCAATTGCCCGATGGAGGTTCCATCACCATCATTGCAGTAACTACACTCAATGACGGCGACATTACACACGCCATCCCGGACAACACCGGATACATTACCGAAGGACAACTTTTCCTCCGCATGGACACTGACACCGGCAAGGTAATCATCGACCCTTTCCGTTCGCTCTCACGACTCAAACAGCTCGTGATAGGCAAGCAGACACGTGAAGATCACAACCAGGTGATGAATACCGCCGTACGTCTCTATGCTGACGCATCCAACGCCAAGACAAAGCTTGAAAACGGCTTTGACCTGAGCGATTATGACCTGCGCTGCCTTGACTATGCCAAAGAATACTCCACGAGATTGCTCGCAATCGATGTCAACATTTCCATCAACGAGATGCTCGACACCGCATGGGAACTCTTCGGCAAATATTTCTCCAAAGTGGAGACAGGTATCAGGGAAGCACTTGTGGAAAAATACTGGAAAGAATAATATCTTATGGCTATCAAATTCCAATTCAACAAAACATCCCTGAACGAGATCAACAAGCAATTGAAGGTCCGTTTACTGGCCCTACCGACCCTAAAAAACAAGGAGTCGGCCCTACGTCTGGAGGTTAAGAAGGCCAAAAAGCGTTCAGAGGAACTCGTGGAGGAGTTGGAGAGAGCGCTAAAGCAATATGACTATCTCGCTGCACTATGGCATGAATTTGAACCGGGCTTGATAAAGGTTAGGGATGTCGAACTGGTTACGGTAAAGGTGGCCGGAGTCAAGACACCAGAATTGAAAAGCGTAAGCTATGATGTGAAGGAATTTGACCGTTACACGAGCCCGATGTGGTTTTCTGAAGGTGTAGAGATCCTCAAGCAACTCGCACAACTCGGTATTGAGTCGGAAGTCTATGTGGAGAAGAGCAGAATTCTGGATTACCAAAGGAAAAAGACCACTCAAAAGGTTAATCTCTACGAAAAAGTTCAGATTCCGGGCTATCAGGAAGCAATCCTAAAAATCAAACGATTCATTGAGGATGAGGAGAATCTCTCCAAGGCTGCGCAAAAGATAGTTAAGGCACGCCATCAAGCTGAAGAAGAGGAGGAAGCATCATGGTAAAGAAAATGACACGATACTCCATCATCTCGTTTCAACCGGGACTGATGGATTTCCTCGACCGGCTCCAGGAGCTGGGGATGATGGATATAACCCGTTCCTTTAAGGCTACGGACGATACTTCAAGCCGTCTTCTGGAGACCACTACTTCAGAAAAAAGAGTGATAAAGCGTTACAAGGACTTTCTCAAAAATCTCCCCGAAGATACCCCTGCCAAAGAAGTTATAACATGCAATGCAGGAGGTGACATTTTTCAAAGAATCACCAATCTGCTTGACTCTACAGTCTCTCTGAAGCAGGAGCATGCCTCCGCTATACGCGAACGGAATGATGCACTCCTGTGGGGAAATTTCAACCCCAAGGATGTCGACCGTCTGAATAAAGCGGGATTTACACCCCACTTCTATATCGTAGCTGACAAAAAGTTTAATCCGGATTGGGAACAAGAGTACCCTCTACAGTTACTGAACTCATATGAAGGCAAGAAATGCTTTGTGGTGCTTTCACCCACAGGTGAGCCATACTCTTTCCCTCTTCCCGAATCACAACTCCCGCAGCAATCCGCCGGTACTCTTGATTCCAAGATTGCTTCATTGGAGCAAGAGATGAAGGATACCGAGTCAACTTTGGCCGCTCTCAAGGATTCCATTGTAGAGATGGAGCGTAAATATGCACTTGACTCCCAGGAGCTTGACAAGTATTTTGCCAGTATTTCTTCAGAGAGTCAGGCTGAAGGCTCGCTGTCGATTCTGGAGGGATTTGCCCCTACTGAGAACGATGCAGTAGTTGCAGAGTTTCTTAATAACTCCGACTATGTCGTATGGCTCTCCGAGCCTGCCAAGGCTGAGGACAATCCCCCCATCAAACTCAAGAATAACCGATTCACAAGACTGTTTGAGCTCATTGGCAACATGTATATGCTGCCGACATATGATGAACTTGACCTCACGCCTTATTTCGCACCTTTCTATATGCTCTTTTTCGGACTATGTTTGGGAGATATGGGATATGGTCTGATTATACTGCTGGCTTCATTGTTTATCATCTGGAAGGTTCCTTCACTGCGAGAATATGCCAAACTTGGTGTCTGGCTTGGCGTAGGCACGATTATCATGCCTATGCTCAACGGTTCTTTTTTCGGCACCAAGATTTATGACGTGTTCAATATGTCCGACAATATCAAAGGACTCTTCTTTACCGATATCAAGATGTTTTGGTTTGCAATAATATTCGGCCTGGTCCATATTATTGTAGCTCGTCTCATATCCGCCATTTACAAGATGTACAGAGTAGGATGGCAACATGGTCTGTCCAACATCGGCTGGTGCATGATACTGGTGTGGATAGCACTGCTCTATGCAGGTTCACAGATGGGCAGAAGTCTGATGTCCCCTTGGATGGGATGGGTGTTGGGAGTCGGAGGTCTGGCTCTGGTGCTACTCTTTACCAAGCCGGTACGCAATCCTTTTAAACGTCTTTTTGGAGGAGTCGCATCTCTTTATGACATTACAGGATTCTTTGGAGATGTGCTCTCCTACATCCGTCTGTTCGGACTTGGGGCAGCCGGAGGCAGCCTCGGTATGGTAATCAACGCAATGTCCTTGGCTCTCAAGGGTGTCCCCTATGCCGGTTGGATTCTCTGTATCGTACTTCTTGTATTTGGTCACCTTTTCGTGATGCTGCTCTCGGCTATCGGTGCATTTGTCCACCCTATGCGTCTGACTTTCGTCGAATTTTATAAAAATGCTGAATTTACAGGCGGCGGTAAACCTTACCGTCCTCTAAATAAGAACAATTAACCCGATTACAAACTTAAAATCTTAATAACATGACTTTATCAGTACCCCTTTTCATCGCTTATTCGAGTATGGCCATTATGCTTGCATTTGCCTGTGTCGGCAGTGCAATCGGCGTTACCATGGCCGGAAACACAACCATCGGTTCCCTTAAGAAAAATCCCGATATGTTCGGTAAATCAATGATCCTTTGCGCATTGCCCTCAACCCAGGGTCTCTACGGTTTTGCAGGATTTTTCTTTATGCTTAACGCCCTCAAGGGACTCAATTTCGAGATCACATTAGGCCCATCGCTCGCAATGGCAGCAGCAGCTTTGGCATTGGGTTTTACAGCCTATTTTTCAGCTATATGGCAGGCTAAACTTTGTGCAAACGGTATCAACGAAATGGGTAACGGAAACGACGTTTTCTCAAGGACAATGATTCTTGCCGTATTCCCTGAGCTTTATGCTATTCTCACATTTGCCGCCACATTCCTCGCCTTGCCGTAAGCAATGATCACCATCTACTGCGTCAACACAGGAACCAGGCAAAAATTTCCCGAAGGGACAACCCTTCAAGATATGGTTGAGGCCTTCGATTTTGAAAGGCCTCATCCTATTATAGCCGCAAAGGTCAACAATGTGAGTCAGGGACTCCGCTACCGCGCCTTCAACAACCGCAACGTGGAGTTTCTCGACTACACATCCTATACCGGCCGCGGTGTGTATCGCAGGTCACTCTGCTTTCTGTTTTATAAAGCTGCACGGGATATTTTTCCCGGCTGCAGAGTAATTATCCGCAGACCCATATCAAAGGGGTTTTTCTGCTATATTGACAAAGACGGAAATGGCTCAATAGCTATCTCTGAAGCAGAACTTGCGCAACTGTGCGCGAGGATGGAAGAACTGGTAGAGCAGGATATTCCTTTTCGTCGGCATGAAGTACAGAAAGAGGAAGCAATAGAGACGTTTAGTAGTGTCGGCGCTTATGATAAGGTACGGCTGCTTGAAACCACAGGAGACGTCTACGTCAACTATTATACTCTATTGGAGACTCCCGACTACTATTACGATGCGTTGCTAACCGGCACCGGCTATCTTAAAGTATGGAGTCTCACCCACTTCAAAAACGGACTGCTGCTTAGAGTGCCGGACAGACATAATCCGGAACTGTTGACTCCCTTGATGGAGCAACCCAAGACATTCGAAATATTCTCGGAAGCCAACCGCTGGAACCGCATAATGGGACTCAATACAGTTGGGGACCTCAATGCCGCCATTGCAAGCGGAAAGACCTCCGACCTGATTAATGTGGCCGAGGCTCTACAGGAAAAAAAGATCGTACAGATAGCGGAAGAGATTGACCGAAGGATGAAATCCGACAACCCGTTACGACTGGTGCTTATTACGGGTCCCAGCAGCAGCGGAAAGTCCACTTTTTGCAAACGTCTGAGCATACAGCTTATGGCATGCGGACTCAAGCCGATATCATTCTCCACTGATGACTACTTTGTCAATCGCCTCGATACACCCCGCCTGCCGGACGGCTCGTTTGATTTTGACAATTTTGAGACCGTTGACCATCAATACCTTCAGAGCGATATGCTCAAACTTCTGAATGGAGAAACGGTAGATGTGCCGGAGTACAATTTCGTCACCGGACTACGCGAATTTAACGGACGCAAACTCTATCTGGAAGAGGGCTCCATTCTTATTGTGGAAGGAATTCACGCGCTCAATCCACGCCTGACCGACCAGGTTGAAGAGAGTACCAAGTATAGAATATTCATCAATACCATCACAAGTATTGCATTGGATGACCACAACTGTATTCCCACCAGTGACAACCGTCTCCTTCGCAGGATTGTGCGTGACTACAATCTTGGGTCATTTACTGCAAGGGAGACCATCTCCAACTGGCCTAACGTACGCCGCGCCGAAGTAACCTGGATCTATCCCTTTCAGGAAGATGCGGATGTGATGTTCAATTCCTCCTATCTGCTCGAATTTGCAGTGCTCCATTCGCATGCGGAGAGAATCCTGAGAACAATACCCAAGAATTGCAGAGAATATAGCGAGGCTCACCGCCTGCTCAAATTCCTCAGTTACTTCACACCGATTTCTGACAAGGATGTGCCCTCAACTTCGCTTATGCGCGGCTTTATCGGAGGAAGCAGTTTTTGACGACAATTCAACCCTAATAATATCATAACCAAAATGAAGCGACTTTTTCTTATTCCGGTGCTTCTGATATGCACCATCATTTCTATCAGCGCGCAGGACAAAGTGGTAAAAAAGGTACTTGAACTCGGCAAGAGTGACAATACTACAATGAGCCACATTGATATCCTCGCCAACCGCATCGGCGGTCGTCTTATCGGCTCCCACGCACTTACTGATGCCGAAAATTGGGTGATCAGCAAATTTGAAGAGTGGGGAATCGAGTATTATACCCAGGAGGTGGGCTCCATCAATGTAGGATTCAACCGCGGCCCATGGTTCGGTCGTATGCTAAGTGAAGATGGCATGCAGCTCCATTTCGCGACACCATCCTATACTGCCGGTACAAAAGGCCGTCAGATAGGTCACGTATTGATTGAACCCAAGAGCAAAAGCGAACTGGAAAGGATGAAAGGAGCGCTCAAAGGCGCCTGGGTACTTATTTCAGGCAAATCTGACGGCAATCCGATTGACAATTCAATCTTTGGTGACCAGATCAGGGCGGCAGTAATTGCCCATAACGATTCAATTGCACTTCTTAACAACGAAATCAGAGCTTACAATTACGCCAACAGAGAGAATCCTAAGGAGATGATTCCCTATGAAGAATGCCCTGCAATGTTCTACAAAGAGATGATTGAGGCGGGAGTGCTCGGATTCATCCAGTCCGCATCCCTGCCTATGACCATTCTCTCCAACAGGAAAAACGCATACAACATAACCTATGACAACCTCCCTACAGTATGCGACATCAAACTGGACGAACATCAGTACAAAATCATTGAGCAGAAGGTCAAAGAGCGTCGGACATTTTTCCTCGAATTCGACATACGCAACCATTTCAGCATCGGCCCGATAAAATACCGCAACATAATAGGTGTAATTAAGGGGAGCAAGTACCCCGACGAATATGTAATGATGGGTGCCCATATTGATGCATACGATATAGCAACAGGTGCGGTGGATGATGCCAACGGCTCTGCAGTGGTTCTCGAGGCTGCCAGGCTCCTCTCAATGAGCGGTGCAAAACCTAAGAGAACTATACTTTTCTGCCTCTGGACAGGAGAAGAATTCGGTCTGTTGGGTTCCAAATATTTTGTTGAAAACAAAACCGTAGATCTCGATAAAATTTCCAACTATTTCAACCGTGACGGAGGTCCTCTGTGCGTAACCGGAATTACTGTTCCTGAAGCAATGTACGATGACTTCGTAAAGGTCGCAGCACCGCTTGAAGGGTATTCGGAGGAATTTCCTTTCACCGTCAATAAACGTCAAGGAGAACCTCGCAGACGTCCTATGGTTGCCGGAGGCAGTGACCACGCCCATTTTGCCATGAACGGGGTACCCACAATCTCGCTCAGCGAGACCGACCATAAGGGCTACAACTTCAGTTACGGTGAAATCTGGCATACTGAAAATGATGTATATCAGAAGGTGTTCCCTGAATATATGGAACACTCCTCGGTAGTCGCCGCTGTCATTGTTTACGGTATTGCAAATCTAGACCATCTCCTTTCCCGTGAGGGATTGTACAAAGAATAACTGAATATAAAGCGTATAACAACGGAGTGATCAAAAAAATCACCCCGTTGTTTTTGTCTATTTACTGTTGTAAATCAGAAAAGTTTTCTACGGACAAGGATAATGGATAACATCTGCAGGAAACTTTAGAAGAAAAACTCCCTGGAAACTACTGTGCCATTTCCGCAATTATCCTCCACACTTACAACAATAGTATGATTGTTGCCTCGTGAAACACGCGTAGGGTCAATACGAAGCGAAATACTACCGCGTTTAAACATCGAAAGATGCCATTTCCCATCAATTTCCACCCGATAATCCTTTATTCCGGAAAAATCATCTTCAACATAGATGAGGATCTCACCTCCTGCGCGGAGAATATTGCCCTTGCGCTCCCAGAAAGAGATTGTGGGAGGTGTAGTATCAGTTGTAACGCACCATGTGCCGAAACCGACTTTACCACGCACTCCGTCACCGTCCCATTTGCCACCGGCATAAGAGAACGTACCATCCTGATAATATGCCAGACAGGCCTTTGAATGAAGAGAATCCGGGAGGGAGCATTCAAGGAATAGTTCACCTTGACGGTGCAGGGGAAGTGAAGGATCACCAAGTTTCCAAACTGGTGACAGGATATTTGCGGAGGAATCTGCTTCAGCCACCTTTGAATAGGGGAACCATCCCGAATAATAGAGAGACGTGGCGGGCAAAGTGTAAGTTACACCCTCTTCCATAAATATATGGGGCATATACCAGTGTATCGCCAGGCGCTGTTTTTCATCTGCACTTGCAATTGCTGCGGCAGTGGCATAAAGGGAACTTTCAAGAGAGTCATCACGTCTAACCTTGAACTGAAGAGAGGAACTATTGCCATGCTCATCACTGATACGCAACTTGAGGTTGTGCTCTTCATAGTCATTTAGAATGATCAGACCGCTTTCAGGGGCATATATATGCTCTGAGAGAAGATTATGAGGCTCTAAAAGAGTCTTAATGACATCGTTTCCTTCGATGCTTGTCTCTCGCATTGCGCTTAGATAGCGTCCCTGTTTCGGATGGATCTCCCCTACCTCAAACCGAAATAGAGTATCCTTATCTAGCAGAACCAAATACTCCACCACCGCCAGCTTGCCGGTGGTACCATTTTGGCGGTCGATTGCATCTATGCCGAGATAACTCTTGTGAGGCAACCGGACAGTGGTTCCGGATAGAGATGTGGGATTATTGGAACTGCGCAGAGGATATCTGAAAGGAAGTGTTAACGTATCGCAATAACCAAAGAAAAAAAGGCGCTGAAACACCGGCGGAATGTCATCAACAACCTTATAATAACCCCTCGCCAAATAATTGAGTGGAGTCTGCGTGGCAATATCACGCACCTCCAGATGTAGATGCGGTGCCACCGAATAGCCGGTATTGCCCACTCTGCCTATGGCCTCACCACGTCCTACAGGCAAGCGCCCCTCCTCAAACTCAAGCGAAACTTCAAATCTCTCAGAGGCATACTGCTTCTCCTCAACCAAAGCCGTGTAAGCAGGCACGAAATCGTGCATATGGCCATATATGGAGAGAGTACCGTCCGGATGAGTTATATAGACCGCATTGCCATAACCCCCCGTAGAGACGCTCAAACGGGAAACATAGCCCGATTTTATAGCATAGATGGTGTCTCCGATGACTCCTCCTACACGCCAGTCCAGACCGGTATGGAAATGATCACGCCTCAATTCTCCATAAGAGCCTGCAAAAGACTGCGGCACCTTAAGCGGGGAGTGAGGAATTTCCTGTGCGCAAAGCGCAAAAGAGGAGAACAGCAGCAGGATAGATAGGATTCTACGCATACTATCTGTTGAAGAAATTTTTGACTTTGTCAAAAAATTGGCGGTCGTACTGGTCGGGATCCGGTTTGAATGCATCCGAATCCCTGAATTTCTCCAATATCTCTTTATCCTTCTTATCAAGCTTTTTCGGAATCCAAACCTGCACAAATACAATCATATCACCGGTACCATAGCGGTTGATATCGGGAACTCCCTTGCCCTTGAGACGCAATATCTTGCCTGGTTGAGTGCCGGGCTCGATTTTTATCCTGAGTTTGCCATCAATAGAAGGCACCTCTGCATCACATCCGAGCATTGCGTCAATAGACGAAATATAGAGATTGTAGAGCAGATCATTATCATCACGTTTTAATTCCGGATGTTCTTCCTCCTCAATCACCACCAGCAGATCGCCATTGACACCCCCGGCTTTGGAGGCATTTCCTTTGCCCTTGATAGTGAGTTGCATACCATCCATTACACCGGGGGGAATGGAAAATGCTATCTCCTCCGGTTTTTTGACAAGGCCGGAACCATTACATTTACGGCAAGGATTTACCACTCGCTTGCCCTCTCCCCTACAATGGGAACAGGTGGACTGGCTCTGCATCTGGCCGAGCATGGTTTGGACCACCCTTGTCACCACTCCTCTGCCATTACAATGTTCGCAAGTCTTGATATCGGCCTCGGATACCGCTCCTTTACCACTACATTCCGAACATTGAACCGCTTTGTTGATCTTGATTTTTTTGTCAACTCCCTTAACTACATCCGAGAGATTGACCTTGACACGAATTCTGATATCGGAACCGCGTGAAACCCTCTGGCCGGATGCAGCGCTTCCTCCAAAACCGGAGAACCCTCCAAAACCACCGAAACCTCCGAAAGCACCGCCGAAGATGTCGCCAAACTGACTGAAAATATCCTCCATAGAGAATCCTCCGGCGGAGAAACCACCCTGACCACCCATACCTGCATGTCCGAACTGATCATATCTGGCACGCTTATCGGCGTTACTGAGGACATCGTATGCTTCAGCAGCCTCCTTGAACTTTTCTTCGGCCTCTGCATTACCCGGATTCTTATCGGGGTGGAACTCAATAGCCTTCTGGCGGTAAGCCTTTTTGATCTCTTCCGCCGAAGCATCCTTGCTGATGCCTAGTACTTCGTAATAATCTCTCTTTTCTGCCATAGTCCTAAACTCCCACTACCACTTTAGCATATCTCACAACCTTACCGTTCAAGGTGTAACCTTGTAATACCACATCAATAACTTTGTTTTTGAGTTCAGGATCCTGAGCCGGAAGCTGTGCCACGGCCTCATGAAAATCGGTATCGAAAGTCTGGCCTAAAGCCTCTATCCTCAACATTCCCTTTGACTTGAGGAAAGTCGTCAGTTTGGTATAGATGAGGTCAGTACCTTCAATTGCCGCCTGTGATGCATCTGACTCCTTGAGAACCAGCAGAGCTCTTTCGCAGTCATCCAATACTGGGAGAAAACCCACCAAAATATCTTTTCCGGCAGTAGCAATCAGATCGAGACGTTCCTTGGCGGTACGTCTGCGGTAATTGTCAAATTCTGCCACATTGCGGATATATTTGTCATTAAGTTCCTCATTCTGAGTTTTGAGTTTTTCGATCTCCGCAATGAGCGATTCCTCCGCAGTAAGTTCTTTGATTTCTTCAAAATCCGGCTCCTGAGCTGTTTGAGGGCCTTTATGGGGGATTTCTTGCTCTTTCATGCGGTTTTTCTTATTCATATCTTTTATGTTTTTATTCTTAATACTTAATTATGAGCGTAAAGAAACAAATAATCTGCCAAGGAAAAAAATAGGACAAAATGGCAGAAAAAGAGTATGTTTGTTTTTCAAATCTATGTTTGAACAGATCGGCACATATTTAACAACGACTCCGCTTTACTCCGTAGAGATGATCTCCATCCTAGTCTTGGTAGGAGCATTCGTCGGGTTTATCAATACCGTAGCGGGTATGGCCACAATCATTTCCTACGCCCTGTTTATGGCGATGGGAATGCCGATCAACATTGCCAATGCCACAACACGTTTCGGTGTCCTGGCTCAGTTTTCGGTAACATCAGCAGTTTTTCGCAAGCAGGGTTATCTGGATCTCCGGCTTGCAACAAAAGTAGGCATCCCTGTTGCTATCGGCGCATTTCTGGGAGCGGAACTTGCTGCACTGCTACCGACAAATGTAATAGAATGGACTACGGGGTGCGTTATTCCCCTAATAGCCGTTTTGCTCTTTATAGACAAGAAAAAAATCACTGACCGTTACGAATCATTGTCACATTCCAATATGAGTATATGGAAGTATCTGGTCTTCTTTATTATCGGAATTTATGGCGGTTTTACCCATGTCGGAGTTGGTCTGCTGATAATGTTCGGTTCATTTTTCCTTCTGGGACTTGATCTTTTGCACGCCAATGCAATCAAGCAGTTTGCGGTTGTGATTTATACTCCGATTGCGCTTGTTATTTTTGCTCTACACGGTCAAATCAACTGGCCGGTGGCTCTAATATATGCTTTGGGTAATATAACAGGAGGCTACTTTGCCTCCAAAGTGGCCATAAGATGGGGTGAACGCTTTATCAGGGTATGTGTCCTAATAGTCGTTCTCGCCATGTCGTTCTGGCTTATATACAAACAGTTTTGAGTTACAGGCGCCATCCGATTAAGCCTTCCATGCCGACATATCTTTGCCTAATTTCTCTGCATTGCGGATTTCCGTTGATGAGACGTTGTGCAGCCTACCCTCAAGCAAACGGATGCCCTTGATGGCGGAACGGCTGTTATGCTCTTCACAGAGGATGTGTGCATCAACACCATTCCTGGGATAAACCCAAATTTCAAATTCGTCAATCAACTCCTGATAACGGTACCAACGGCTTAAGATTGAAAGATTATCGGCGCCTATGACCATTATGTGACGGCAAGCCGGTTCTTTTTCGCGCAGATAGCGCAAAGTATTTATGGTATAGAGCGGTTCCTGAAGGTGATATTCCACATCGGAAACCTTCACATCCAGCCCACTGCGTGCTATTGCAGCCTTGACATTCTTAAGTCTTGCGCTTTTTGAGCAGTTCTTCCGTTTCATCGGATTCTGCGGTGAAACCACCACTCTTACCTCATCTGCCTCCGTATGCTCCTTGAGGTACCTGAGAATCTCGAGGTGGCCGGTATGCATCGGGTTAAAGGTGCCGAAGAAGAGTGCCACCTTCTTCTGCGGACGCTCTATAAATTCTTTCACAGTTTCCTCTGCTTCCCTAAGACAAGTATTCAGGTCATCATTTACCAGTACCACATCAAACCCGGATGCATAGCGCACTTCGCTCCTGGCTTTTACCACCCGCTCTTCAATAGCCTCGGGGGAATCGGTCCCTCTCAGTTGCAATCTTCTGCGCAGTTCCTTGATGGAGGGGGCCTTAATAAAAACAGAAAGAGCCTGGTCACCCAGAAGCTTCTTTAGATTGATTCCGCCCTTGACGTCGACATCAAAGAGAATGATGTTGCCGTTGGACCAGATACGTTCCATTTCCGATTTCAGCGTACCATAAAAGGAACCCGGATAGACCTCTTCATACTCCACGAACTCATCTGCAGAAATCCTCCTGCGGAACTCTTCTTCAGATAGAAAGTAGTATTCCCTGCCGTTTTGCTCCTGTCCACGAGGGGCTCTCGATGTGGCCGAAATGGAGAATTCGAGGTTGTCAAATTTAGTCAGAAGATGGTTGACCACAGTACTTTTGCCCGACCCTGAGGGCGCTGAGAAAATTATCACTTTTTTGTTCATGCGCATGTTGTATCTGCTTTGCTTCAGGATATGCAAAAATAGTGATATTCCCCAAAAAACTATTATCTTTGTAAGGATTATTCATATAAAACATTCAAACGAAGATATATTTTAAAGATTATGATTTCTTACAAAGATTTGGGCCTTGTAAATTCCAGAGAGTTATTTGCAAAGGCAATGAAGGGTGGTTATGCCATTCCTGCTTTCAATTTCAATAATATGGAGCAAATGCAGGCTATCATTCAGGCCTGCGTTGAGACCAAGTCGCCTGTTATACTGCAGGTATCAAGCGGTGCACGCAAGTATGCCAACCAGACACTTCTCAGATATATGGCACAGGGTGCCGTAGAATATGCTAAAGAACTTGGATATAATATCCCTATCGTACTCCATCTCGACCATGGAGATACCTTCGAACTCTGCAAATCCTGCATAGACTTCGGTTTCTCTTCCGTTATGATTGACGGATCTCACCTTCCTTACGATGAGAATGTTGCTCTGACCAAAAAAGTGGTTGAATATGCTCACAAATATGATGTGACTGTAGAGGGCGAGCTCGGTGTTCTTGCAGGCGTTGAAGACGACGTTTCCGCTGAACAACACACCTATACAAGGCCGGAAGAGGTTGAAGACTTTGTAAAGAAGACGGGAGTTGATTCTCTTGCAATCTCCATCGGCACATCACACGGAGCATTTAAATTCAAACCCGGCCAGAAGCCCCAAATCCGCCTCGACATCCTTTATGAAATCGAGAAACGTATTCCAGGCTTCCCTATCGTACTCCACGGCTCATCCAGTGTCCCCCAGGATATAGTAGCTGAAATCAACCGTTATGGCGGTGCCCTTAAGGACTCCATCGGCATTCCTGAAGAGCAACTTCGCGAGGCTGCCAAGTCCGCTGTCTGCAAGATCAATATCGATAGTGACGGCCGTCTGGCAATGACTGCTGCTGTAAGAAAGGTATTTGTGGAGAAACCTGCTGAGTTTGACCCTCGCAAGTATCTCGGCCCTGCCCGTGACAAGCTCAAAGAGCTTTACAAACACAAGGTGATCAATGTTTTGGGCAGTAACGATAAAGCATAAAAAAAGAGGCATTAGCCTCTTTTTTTATGCTACATGCATGGCACGTGGTTAATACCTCGCAACGCGCAACTCGTAACCCGTACCCTATTTTTCCTTTACTTCTATTTCAAAACAGAGAGGAGTATATTCCGGAATTGACGGAGAACTACCGGTAGCTCCATAACCGGCCTGTGACCAGAAAAAAGCCACTGCTTTCTCTCCATATCTCATACGCATGATAGCATCGGCAAAGCCCTCAATGATGCTATTGGACTTTTTAAAATCGGCGATGTTGTCCTTAAATGTGACATCCATTGCCTCGTATGATTTTTTGGAATCATAAATGCGATAGCGTCGAGCCGTATCCTGGATATTGGTGTCAAAGACAACTCCATCAAGCAAATGCCCTATATAGCAAACCTTGATTTGTGCTTCAGTCGGAATGGTATCACCGGCAGGAAATTCTTTGATTTTAGTAAAATAAAAACCTCGCTTAATTGTGTCTACACCACCCCAATATTTCTCGCCATACCTCCTGAGCATCGGCTCTTCGTATTCAGCATAAATATCCTCCACGCAATTCAAAAGTTCCAATTCAAAGAGAAGAGAGGCTGTTCCATCCAGGGAAGAGAAGGGAGAATAGGTCGATACGGAAAGAGTGGCAAGTGCCGGAGTAAATGCTATAGTCGCCCTGCCTCCTACCCTCATCCTTTTGAGAATTTCTTCCACTCCGGCATAGAGAGCCTTCTGGTCCACACGCCAGATGTTGTAACCATAATGTCTGGAATGGGAAAACTGCCCTAACTGCTCGGATATTGCTTTATCATTTGTTGCCAAAATATTACCTGAAAGCTCTTTGACGGTATATTTTACAAACACATAGGAACTGTCTGTTACTTTGCGGCCTGTGCCTTCAGAAAAATCTATTATATAAAGTCCTGAGGGGGTCTTTTCGGAAGCGGGATGTTTGACATTTATCCAAGCGTCAAGCACACGAGCCTGGATCTCCTCGTTAGTCTCCCCCACCTCTTTTGCACATGACGAAAGGGATAGCGCAGTCGCTATGGCCAGTGTTGAAAGCAGTAATCCGTATCTTAACATAATTCTCTATTTGTCAGTTGTTTTTCTTTATGCCTGTCAAAAGCACATTGTACATAAGTGCAGACATTGAGGGCACTATGCCGGTATTTTGGTCATAAAACCCATATTTTGCAGAAAAGATAATGAGGGACTGTTCGCCCAGCCGCATTCCCTCCATACCAAGGTTAAGGCCCTCTACCAGATATGCGGATCCAAGCACAACATTTGCACTATCACCCCAGAACAGACCCGTTTTGCCACCCTTGAAAACATAAGCTTCATAAATGAATTTTATTGAATCTCCGATTGCGGCCTCGGGACCGTTACCAGGTGTAATAATGACACGATTAGCTCCACCCAGACGAAGCACTTCGTTATCGGGAAATTCTTTACTTATATAACTGTCAATCTGCTCTTCCTGAGTGGTCAGAATTAGCAACTTTTCGCCCTGGCAGGAAGCCATGGCAAAAAGCGTCAAAACAGCAATCAATATGAGACCTAAATTCCGAAGCATTGTGCAAATATAATACAAAAGATGTGCCTCAACCAATTTTTAGGTATTCCCTGAAACATTTTTCTACATAGGTGCCAACCTCTTCAAACGGCATATAAAGTCTTCCGCCTGCTGCATTCAGATGACCACCGCCATTGCAATAGAGAAAAGCGAAGCGGTTTACATCCAATCCCCCTTTGGAACGAAGCGATACACGGATGTAATTGTCTTGGGCACTGTCGAGCTCCGAGAAAAGCGCACTAATCCTGATACCCTTTATTGAGAGCGGCAGGTTGACAAAACCCTCCGAGTCTCCTATTGCAAAATTATAGAACCTCTTGTCCGCAGCACTCAGGAGCAGATAGGCGACACCGCAATCCTCTATAACGTGGAGGCAATCTTTGAGCAGGTGACCCATAAGGCGCATTCTGTCAACGGAGTAGTTGTTGAATACGCACTCCTGAAGTCTTTTTTTGTCCACTCCGACACCGGTAAGCAACGAGGCCATCTCAAAAGTCGAAGCGCTGACTGAGTTGTCAAAATTGTTGGTATCGGTCATCATACCGACATAGAGCGACTCTGCACACTTCAGGCTAAGACGCGAAACATCTCCATCCACATCGCTCATGCTCATAAGGATCCAGAAGAGCAACTCACAGGATGATGAAACCTCAATATCGGAATAGACGAGGTCAAAATTCTCAACCTCGGGATTTGGATGGTGGTCTATAAGCACCTTCGATACCTTTCTGGACAGTATATCATCCTCCAACTGCTCAGTACGACTTAAGCGGTTAAAATCCAAACAGATAAGCAGATCCGAAGAGGCAATCAACTTCCTGGCGCTCTCATCCTCCCGTGAATGAATCGTTATCGGAGTCTCTTCTCCGATGAGAAATGCAAGATAATCCGGATAAGGGCTGGGCAGAACTGCTGAAGGGACCATTCCTCTGCCCCTGAGATAGTGGAACATACCTGTAAGTGATCCAACGGAGTCTCCATCGGGATTGAAGTGTCCGATTAGGAGGGGCCTCTTTGATGCTGAAAGCATCTTCTCCAGAAGTGTAGTATCGTATCTCTTTTTCACAGTTTTCCTCTTTTTATAGATGCAAAATTAAAAATATATTGCAAGTACTAAATATTATTTTTATTTTTGTAAGTCAAAATAGAACTTTTTTTGACAATGACAATAGACAATATTATTTAATTTCAATTATACAATGAAAAAACTACTCACCTATTTCATCCTCCCTCTTGTGATTGTTGTTATTGCATTACTTATCGTAAGGAGCATTAACGAGCCTGTTAAGTTCAATGCTGAAAAAGACGCACGTCAGGTGGTTGCTATCCAGCGCCTTAAGGACATCCGCGAGCTTCAGTCTACTTTTAAATCCGCCTTTGGCTATTATGCTCCGGTGATGGATACACTCGTTAATTTCTACAAGAACGGCAAGATTACTATTGTAAGGCAGATTGGTTCAATGGACGACTCTATTGCAGTTGCACAGAAGCTTGTAAGACGTGAAAATATTGAAATTTTTGTAAAGGACACACTCTTCCACACGCGTACCGATTTCTGCATCGACTCATTAAGGTACATCCCCTTCTCATATGGTGATACCGTTATTATGAGCGCTGTCAACAAGATGGTATCCGGTGTAAATGTTCCCCTTTTCGAGGCTAAGATGCCCTACAGCTCGCTTCTAAAGGAGATGGACCGCCAGATGATTATCAACCTGATTGCTGAAAGAGAGGACACTGATCGGTATCCAGGTCTTATGGTCGGCAGCGTAGAGAACCCTAACAACAACGCAGGTAACTGGGAGTAGTGGCGGGATTTACTCTGGTACCTTCCGAATTCTTTTCATCGGAAGATGTACACAAAATCTTGTCCGAAGTAGTACCAATCAAAGATACGGACATAGTAAGACATATAGAACTGCCTGATTATAAGGCAGTTCTTGTTTATGTCCGGAAAAGCGCTGACAAAAGCGACTTTGAGCCGCCCATAGCGGACCTCTTACGTTTTGCCCCCACGATTTCCGGGCACAATCGTCTGGCCGTATTTTTGGATAAAAAAAACGTCTACATTGTATTGGCTGAAGGAGATAGACTTCTTCTTGCCAATGCCTATCCTGCGGCAGACTTTGTTACAGCTGAGTATTTCATTTTCGCCGCTCTACGAGAGTTTCAGATCAATCCGCGGATGACTACCATCCATTTACGCGGAGAAATACCTTCCGGTCTTACCGAGGAGATGTTCAGGCATTTCCGCGCCGTGGAGTTCATCTGACCAATGGGTTGCTGTTATGCGTATCATCGGAGGTTTTCTCAAGGGCAAGAGTATAATACCCCCTGCCGGCTTAAAGGCACGTCCTACGACCGATTTTGCTAAAGAGGGATTGTTCAATGTCCTGACTAATGAGGTAGATTTTGAAGAAACTACTGTTCTCGACCTTTTTGCCGGTACCGGCAGCATCTCATTTGAATTTGCATCACGAGGATGCAAAGAAATTATTTCTGTCGAGATGAATCCTCTCCACGCTGATTTCATACGCAAAACCGCTTCCGGATTGGGACTTTCCAGTCTAATTGTTGTACGTCACAATGTCTTTGATTTCATAAATATTTGCACCAAGAGTTTTGATATCGTGTTTGCAGATCCCCCCTATCAAATTGAAGGCATTGATACTATCCCTGACAGGATTATAGAGCATAACATATTGGCAAATGACGGCTATCTCATATTGGAGCATCCCAATGAGTTGAGTTTTACTGAACACCCCTATTTTGTCAAAGAGAAACGCTACGGCAATGTACACTTTACTTTTTTCAAAAAAGTATGATTTATTTTTGCCGGTTTCGAAAAAGTATCTATATTTGCAATCCCAAACGGGAAAAGTAGATTAACTACTCAATGGTGCGGTAGTTCAGTTTGGTTAGAATACCGGCCTGTCACGCCGGGGGTCGCGGGTTCGAGCCCCGTCCGCACCGCAACAAAATAAGCCTTTCGAAAGAAGGGCTTTTTTGTTAAAAAAACACTGGACGAACTTCATCTGGGGCTTACACAATTTTTGGAGTAACAGAAGAAGTCAAAAAATCTCGAATGTAAATGTGTTCTATTCCTTCGTAAGTATTTTCAAACGAACGTTCGCCGGATACTACTATTTTGGGATAATTGTCTTTTATCTTCAACAAATTGCCAAACTCTCTGGCGACAGTTTCGGGTTTAGACAATTCCACCGCAACCTGTACATATAATGTTTCACCGGCTCGTTTACAAACAAAATCGATTTCCTCGGTAGAAAGTGTTCCTACAGTTATATCATAGCCACAATACAACAAATGATTGCAAACAATATTTTCCAATCTTTTTACTCTATCTTGCGGTTTGTAGCCCGCCACAACATTGCGGATTCCCATATTTTCAAAAAAGTACTTTTCTCCACGTTCAAATAAACGTTTCCCAACAATATCATAACGTCCTAAGCGATGAACCACAAAGGCTGAAGCCAGAGCGTCCGCATATTCGGACACCAATGTTGGCGACATTCGTATATTTTGACTTTTCAAAAAATCACTGATACTTTTAGAAGAAAAAAGACTTCCGATATTATCTGCCAAGAAACGAATTAATTGTTCCAAAAATGCTGTATTGCGGATATTATGGCGAGCAACAACGTCACGAAGAACAATGGTTGAATAAACAGAACGAATATACTCCATTACCACCTCTTCACGCATTGGCAAGTGAATTAGGTAAGGTAAGCCACCGAAACGGCCATATTTTTCCAGCGATTCATCGTCATTATTAAGTTTGTGAAAATCCAGAAACTCCATATAGGAAAGACTGTATATCTTAAATTCAACATACCTGCCGCCAAGTTCGTTTGCCAAGTCACTCGAAAACATCTCTGAGTTGCTTCCTGTAATGTAGATATCATTATTGTCGTCCAATGCCAAAGAGCGGACGGCAACTTTGAAATCTTCTATTTCTTGAATTTCGTCAATAAAAATGTAGTTTTTTCTTTTACTGATCAGTCGGGATGCAATATAATCATGTAGGTCTTTTGAGGAGATAATATCCACATAATCAATATCTTCCTTGTTGATATATATTATATTGGCATCATGCTCATTATTCCTTATTTCGTCAATAAGTTGATAAAGAATATAACTCTTGCCCACCCTTCTATGCCCAATAATTACTTTTACGATAGGTGTATGCATAAATGGCTTTATGCGTTCAATATAAGTGTTTCTTCTGTGGAGTACTGTTGGAAATTTTGACATATTATCGCTTTATAAGTTTAATTCTATGCAAATATAGAAAATATTACAGATATACATGCAATAATTTGGCACTTTATTGATTTTTTAATGTATAAGTGCATAAAACATCTCAATACAATCATAATTGAAGTACAGGAAAGCTTTTAATCAGCATTGTCCGGAAACGTATGATAAAATTAAATAAGAAGAATTTTCTTGTCTGCCAAACGAGCCGCCCATGATGTCCGAGAACTCCAAAGTAAATTCGTCTTGGGGCTTCGGATCTTTTCATCATTACCATCACTAAAAAGACAGGTCAACACTGATTTTACTTTACTTAATATACTGTATATTAATTGTTTGCCTGTCAATTAATGCGAAACTACGGCAAATGTCAACCCAATATAATTAAAATTAATTTTTGAAACTTTTTTTTTAATCCATAGTTTTGGCAAAAGAATATGGATTATGAAAAAAGAATAATTATAACAATCAAATAATCAATTATATACCTTATTAATCTTCTGCCTTAAAAACAGGCGAGTCAATATCATTTTATCATGAAACTTAAAAATAAAATTGCGATTATTACCGGCGGTGCTGACGGAATTGGAAAAGCGACTGCCATTCGTTTTGCGCAAGAAGGCGCAACAGTTGTTATTTGGGACCTTAATGAAGAAAAAGGGAACGAGACTGTAAAACTTATTAAAGCTTCAGGCGGCAAAGCTACTTTTGCAAAAGTAAATACTGCTGTTTACGCTGAAGTAGAAGCGGCAACTAAACAGGTTGTTGACAAATTCGGAACTTTGGACATTATTATCAACAATGCGGGAATTACCCGCGACAGCACCATTAAAAAGATGACTCCTGAAACTTGGCAGCAGGTAATAGATGTAAATCTTACCGGTGTTTTCAATTGTTGCAAATGTGCATCGGAAGTAATGGTGGAAAAAGGTTGGGGAAGAATCATCAGCGCTTCGTCTGTGGTAGCTCTTTACGGCAATTTCGGACAGACGAACTATGTGGCCACAAAAGCCGGATTGATTGGAATGACCAAAACCCTGGCACGTGAACTCGGTCGCAAAGGAGTAACCGTAAACGCTGTTGCACCCGGATTTATAGCCACCGATATGGTTAAAAAAATGCCTGCCGACGTATTGAAATCGATGGAAGACAAAGTGCCTTTAAAACGACTTGGTCTGCCTGAAGAAATTGCGGCGGCTTATCTGTTCCTTGCAAGTGATGATGCTTCTTACATAAATGGAACAGTTTTGAGTGTTGACGGTGGTATGACCGTTTAAAATTTAGATTATGGCAACATCAGCACAAGTCATTGGCGCATCTATTCTCTTTGCAGTTTATGTGGTGTTCGTGCTCTACTTTGTAATCAAAGGTGCGCGCGGTACGAAAAACATAAAAGACTACGCAGTCGGGAGTTTTACCTTTTCGCCGGTGTATGTAGCTTTGTCATTGGCTGCTGCCATGACAAGTGCTGCCACTTTCGTGATAAATCCGGGATTGATAGCCACTTACGGCTTAAGTGCCTATATCTCGTACGGATTAGTGTTTCCGTTTGCATCATTGGCATCGTTGGTCATTCTGACAAAAAGTTTTAGGAAATACGGTCAATCCGTAAAAGCGCTAACCTTGTCGAGCTGGGTGGGAAACAGGTATAACAGTAAAGGATACGCACTGTTTGTCGCCATCCTTACAGTTCTGCTGTTGGCATTCATTGTGCTGATTCTCGTTGCTTTGGTAAAGGTTGCCGCACAAGCACTAAATGCCAATCAGATCGTAGTTCTTGCAGTAGTGGTTGCTTTTTCATTTGGGTATATGATGTTTGGCGGTGCTAACTCCATGGTTTATACCAATGTGATTCAAGCGTCGCTGATGATTTTAGTAGCACTTATTTTACTTGGTTCAGGATTCCAATTTTTCAAAGAGGGATTTTTCGGTTTCTTTGAAAAGTTAAAGGTAATAGACCCACAATTGGTGAAGTTACCGAACGAGCAAAGTCCTCTATTCCGTGATTTCTTTGAAATAGTCATTGCTCAATTGGTTGTAGGAGCAGCGGTGGTAGCTCAGCCTCACATCATTACCAAATCTTTGTTATTGAAAAAAGAGAAAGACGTAAATAAATTCCTGACAGTTTCGGTTATTGTTCAATTTTTATTCTATTCGGTGGTATTTGTAGGACTGTTTGCACGTCTGCTTTTCCCTGATTTAACATTAAATGGAGAGCATATCAATGTGGATAGTGTAATACCCAATTATGTAATTACAGTTTTCTCAGGTGGAGTGGGGTCATTGTTGGTTGGACTTTTGGTAATTCTCGGATTGATCAGTGCCGGGTTTTCAACTATCGAGGGACTGATTCAATCATTAAGTACCACGATAACTACAGATCTTATCAAACCGCTTTTTGGAAAATCAATAAAAAACGAAAAGAGCTATATTACTATAAATAGAATAGTAATAGCCGTAATGGCTGTTGTAGCGTTTCTAATGTCGAGAGAGCAGATTATTAATCCCAATGTGAGCGTAGCTATTTTCGCTCAAAACGGAACATATTCCTATTTCTCAATACTAATTGTACCGCTTGTGTTTGGAATTTTCCTGAAAAACGTGAAACTGAAGTCTGCACTTTCAGGCTCAATAACTGCTCTTGTGGTCTATTTTGTTGTATACTACCTGCTCCCCTATCTTTATAAGTCAGATATGGCAAGCTTTGGTTTTGCCAATCGTTATTTCGGTGACCAAGTGCAAAATCCGGGGATTGCAGCTGCCATCGCCATATTAGCGGCATTTGCAGTTGGGCTCAGTGTCCATTTTCTAAGCAGAAAGAAAGAGACAGCTTAGTGAAGTATTAAATCTATAATTTAAAAGTACTATGTCGAGATTCAAAGAAACATATCAAAGTAAATTAATACCATTGGGAAAAATGCCCGATCTGCTCCGAAGTGACTCAGATGTGATTGTAGCACAGTGCGCATCCGAGCCGCAAGGCTGTATGTCGGTGTTCCATTTGGCAAAAGAGCGCGTAAGAGATGTAAAAGTATTTTCCGTACTTACTTTGAAACCCTATGAATTCTATATGAAACCTGAAATGAAGGGGCATTTTGAACTTTGCAGTTGGTTTCATGCACCAGGTTCGAGGAAAGCGATAAAGGAAAAAACTGGAACCGTTACTTATGTTCCGAATATGCTTCATAATGCGGCGTCCGACAGGATGAAAGTGCGTCGACCGCATATGTTTGTGGGTACTTGTACACCTCCGGATGATTTAGGGTTTGTTTCGCTTTCGCTTGGAATAACCTATGAGAAAGATATTCTGGAAGCAGCGGAAGTGGTTGTATTGGAAGTGAACGACAAACTTCCGAGAACATTCGGGGATACACAGGTACATGTTTCACAAGTAGATTATTTTGTAGAATATTCTCAAAATCCTCCTACAATACCGGAACCTAAACCGGATGAAGCAGCAATGAAAATAGGGAAACACATTGCCGACTTGATTGAAGATGGTTCTACCATTCAACTGGGAATTGGTGAAATACCAAATGCCGCCGCTCTGATGCTGAGAGAGAAGAAAGATCTGGGCGTTCATACGGAAATGATGGTGGACAGCATGATGGAGCTATATGATATGGGTGTCATAAACAATCAGAAAAAGAGCATACACAAGGGTAAATTTATCTGTACGTTCGCAATGGGAAGTGATAAACTATACCGGTGGCTGGATAATAATCCGGCAGTGGAATTCCTTCGCGGCTCGTATGTGAATGACCCCTCTGTGGTTCGTCAAAACTCGAAAATGGTTTCCATAAATACTTGTATTATGATTGATTTTACCGGTCAGGTCGCAAGTGAGGGTATCGGCACGCAGCAATATTCGGGAACCGGCGGACAGAGTGATACCGCCGTTGGGGCTATCGAAGGGTTGGATGGAAAAGGAAAATCAATCATCGCCTGTCGTTCAACTGCCAAAGGCGGAGCTATCTCTACCATTGTTCCCATGCTGCCCCCCGGAACGGGAGTTACGCTTCATCGCAGCAATACGGATTATATTGTAACCGAATACGGAAGTGTCAGGCTAACCGGTCGTACCGTTCGTGAACGTACGGAACTGCTGATTTCCATTGCTCATCCCGATTTCAGAGAGGAGTTGAGAAAGCAAGCGGAAGAAATTGGGTATTTGTAACGTTGGGTGTAAAGTGAATAATTAAATCGTAAGTCAAATATAATGTTACCAATAAAAATAGTTGCTACCGGGCTCTATGCACCGGGTAAGCCGATAGGAAATGAAGAATTGAAAAAGTTGGCGGGAATTGAGTTTGATCACGAAAAAATTGAAGACAAGATCGGAATCAAACAGCGCCATATTGCTCATTTCAGAAACCTTAATGAAACTACGGCGGATTTTGTAACCAAATCAGCGGAAGAGGCTTTGAAAAATGGCGGTTTATCAGCCGATGATATAGGTCTGTTTATCGTGGCAACCGACACTCCCGAATATATTACTCCGGCAACAGCCATTATTCAGCAAGGCCGATTACAGAAAGGTGAAAAATGGAGTATGTCTTTTGATGTCTCAGCTTCATGCGCAAGCTTTACAATGGCTTTTGATACGGCGTCGCGGATTCTTGCAAACAATCCAAAGATTAAATATGCACTGATAACCGGAGTCTATAATATGCCCGCATTCATCCGTCAGGGTGATAAATTTTCTTATCCGATTTTTGCCGATGGAGCCGGTTCGTTTATTCTCACAAAAGATGAGAGCAGCAAATCAGCCTATATAGGTAATCAGATGTTGACCGACGGAACTCAGTTTGATTTTATAGGTATCTATGCAGGCGGCTCCAAAATGCCGGTTACAAAAGAGATCTTAGAGGAAGAGAAAAATGGTCTTTTGAGCCTAAAACCAATGCCTGGTGACCGTAATGTGCGACTTTGGCCGATGGTAGTAGATAAACTCCTTGCCGAATACCATGTTAAAGCCGACGAGATTGATCATTATATTTTCACACAAATCAATCGCTCGGTTATTATCAAAGTAATGGAAGCCATCAATCAGCCCTACGAAAAAGCCATGATGATAATGGATAAATACGGTTACACCGGCTCCGGTTGTGTGCCAATGGCACTGCACGAAGGAGTTAAATCGGGTAAAATCAAGCGTGGAGACAAAGTGCTTTTCATGGCATCAGGTGCAGGTTTGGCAGTAGGAAGTAACTTGTTAGTCTATTAATATTAATTGCTAATTGCTAATTGCTAATTGCTAATTGAAAAAATATGGTAAACGTAGGAATAGTTGGAACCGGAATTTATATGCCGGAAACAAAAATGTCTGCTAAACAGATTTCAGAAGCCACAAAAGGCGTATGGAGTGAAGCGGCGGTGATAGAAAAACTTGGAATTGTAGAAAAAACCATTGCCGGTCCCGATGATGGCACCCAAGAAATGGGTGTACGTGCTGCGTTGGATTGTTTGAAAAACACCGGCGTCGATCCGATGGAGATAGATTTGATTCTCTGTATTGGTGAAGAATGGAAGGAATATCCATTAACCACATCCGGAATTTATATTCAGGAGAAAATCGGGGCTAATAATGCTTGGTCGATCGACGTTCAGCAACGTTGCGGAACAACGGTAGCAGCCATGAAAATAGCCAAAGATATGATGATAGCCGACGAAGAGTTGAAAACAATTATGATTGTAGGCGGTTATAGAAACGGTGATTTCATAGATTTTGAAGACAGTGCCGTTTCGTTTATGTTTAATCTGGGTGCCGGTGCCGGTGCGATGATTTTGAAACGCAATTGGGGCAAAAATCTGGTTCTCGGTACGCACATCATCACAGATGGAACAATGGCACGCGATGCAGGTGTACTTTACGGTGGAACGGAAAACCCGATTACGGCAGAAAACGCCCATCTGGCTTATAAATCGCTGAAGGTTTTCAATGAAAAACACATGAAAGACCGCTTAAATGAAGTTTCAATGGAAAACTGGTTTCATTGCATAGATAAAGCATTCGAGAAATCGGGAATTCGGAAAAGCGAACTCGGCTTCCTTTGTTGTCTCCATTTTAAGCGCAGCATGTTTGGCTATATGCTGACCGAACTTGGACTGACCCCGGAGCAGAGCATATATCTTGAACATTACGGACACATCGGTCAAATAGACCAAATTCTGCTTCTACATTTGGCTCAGGAGCGAAATTTATTGAAATCCGGAACGGTAGTTTCCATGATAGCAGCCGGAATCGGATATGCTTGGGGCGCTAATGTGATTCGATGGGGATAAGAATCGGTCAGACGTATAATTTTTGTTTTTAATTAACTGTGTGTCACTACTATATGATAAAATAATAGGAAAATCACATAAAAGTCAACCCTATTATTTTTAATATGCTTTTTTATTCAATTACTAATTTTCTAAATTTGGATTTATAACGACTATTAATTATTAATTTTTTTGCAATTATGAAAAAACTATTTTTTATTTTAATCGCAGCAGCAACTCTATTTTCTGCTTGTGAAAAAAGTGAAGTAAAGGATCAGTACAATCCGGCAGAAGACGGCATTGTAGGAAACTGGCTCTCAAAAGGTACTGACGTAGCTCCGTTGTTGTCGACATATTTCGCGGTGGACAGTATCACAGCTAACTTCAAAAACAACAACACTTACGCTGTGGTATCTTATTCCAAAGGTGTACCTACAAATTATGTAGGCACTTATGTTCAGACGAAGTCGGGAACCGGAATTATCTGGACAATCAAATTGAACCAATCTACTCCATCGGCTGTAACCAGCGAGGGTATTTTTGAAATCACCAAAGTTGGAGAAGGTTTCACTATGAAGTATGAAGTTGTACAAACTGAACCTAATATCGGAGCAACTCCTCCTACGGCAAGTGCAGGTTTCGGAAGCAGTAACGGCGGTGCTTTGGGACAGAGTAACGTTCAGAAATTTGTAAAAAGATAACACCGTGTTATTCAATTAAAAAGGTCAGGATAAAAGGTCTACCCTGACCTTTTTAATTTTCTAATAAGAAATAAGTTTTCATTATTTCCTCTCTTTTAAATTATAAAATTTAATATAATGAAGAAAATATCATTGCTTCTATTTTCAGTTCTTATTTCTTTTTCTGCTTTGGCGCAATTGCCAACCAATCAATATTTTTCAAAAGAAATACCTGAAAAGGCAAATAAAGAATTTCAGTTTCTCGCATATTTCATAAATCAGGTGGTTACATCCAATGTCTATCCTGAGAATGACTTTCTTAAAGGTCAGACTGTTGGACGTTTATTTGGCGGAAATACTACTACAACCTCCAACGAGCGAGTGAGCGCTTATGTAGAGCAACGCATTATCCCGTTTTTTATTTACAAACCCAATCTTTTCAATGGCAAAGCCATATTGAGAGCGGCATTTGAAATCGACTGGACGTGGGGTGACGTGGCTTACGGCGTAGGCGGCAACTTCGGTGGAGGTTTTTCGGCTGACCAAGTCAACCTGCAAACCCAAATCCTGGAAGTGGAGTTTAATCCCGCAAAAGGTTATTATATTAACCTTGGCTTACAGCGAATTTTTGATACTCCTTACAATCCTTTTACTACTTTATTTGATAAAATGACACAAACAGGCTATCGGTTAGCCTATTTCGGAACAGACGGTGTCGGAATTTCAGTACGCAAAGATTGGGATTTTGCAAGACTAAAGGCGGGCTATTATAAACTGTATGAAAACTACATTCACTTGGATGACGATGTAACATTGATGGAACTGAACGGTGAAAAAGATGTGAGTCGTGCTTGGAAAGTGGGAGGCTCAGCATACTATCTACGTGACCGTGGAAACGGTGCAGGTGGTGTTTCCATTCTCGGACAAGGGTTAAACAGCCTTTTGGCAAGCCATAACGGAACTTTCCGTTTCAATTACGGTGCAACTCCTTATCATGCCGACGTGGTATGGCTTGGAACGTTTTTCAGTAGAAATGCCGACACATGGCTCGATCCTTGGACCATATCAGGTTTCGTGAATGTTAACTTAGGTCAAGCAAATACATTGGATTCGTCAACTGAACAATATACAAAAGAGACAAGTATATTCGGTTATGCAGCGAACGGACGAGTTTCGTATCGCTACGGACAAACTCCCAATGACAATGTATCATTGGATGTGCTTTATACATCCGGCGATGCTGACGCATTGGAAGATGGAAAATACAGTGGTGTAATCACAGGAAATCAATGGGGAGCCCCGGGTGCGATTTTCGTCAGTTCGGGTTCTTATTTGCTTATGCCTCACGGAAATGTGGTAAACCGCTTCACACCCGCTGTAATGGATATTTCCAATATGGGGTATGGATTGACGTATGCCAACTTAAGTGCATCAAAAGGCATTATTCCCAACAAACTAAATGCAAAAGTCGGTGTTTCTGCCGGACTGAGCAATGTTCAACCTTCCGGTGGAGGAGCATTCATAGGTGCGGAAGTGAACGGAAATATTCAGTATAATTTCGGACCATACATGAGTCTGGAACTACATGGTGCCTACCTTTCGTTGGGTAATTTCTACGATAGCAAGCAAGCTGCTTACGGAAGTCCTGTTAATGGCGGAGTTGATGAGCGTCCGGTAAATCCCTGGACAGCATTTTTGGTTTTCAAATGGTTGATGTTCTAAAATAGGTAAAGGAGGAACAAAATATGAAAATTAAAATATTAAGCATACTAATTATGGCTATTGGTTTGGGGGCTTGCAGCACTCCTTACGCTGCGCTTAAAGATATCAGCTCTTTTGAGGAGTTGGACTACAAATATTCGGTTAAAAAAGTTTATCTGCCTGAAAATGATTTCACCATTGCTTATACCGATGAAGGAAAAGGCGATAATACTATCATTCTGATCCATGGTTTGGGAAGTTATCTGCGTGCATGGGAGAAAAACATAGGTGAATTAAGCAAAACCAGCCGTGTAATAGCCATAGATCTTCCCGGGTACGGAAAGTCAAGCAAGGAACCTCACAGCGGCATGATGACTTTCTATGCGGGAATTGTGAATGAACTTGTTAAAGAACTGAAACTTGATAAAGTGGTTATCGGCGGTCACTCTATGGGAGGACAAATCGCCATGACAACTTATCTGAAATATCCTCAAATTGTAAAAGGACTTGTATTAGTGGCACCAGCAGGTTTTGAGCGTTTCACAAAAGGACAGAAACAGTGGTTCCGTGACGTAATGACCCTTGATGGCGTACGACTCACCACTCCCGAGGCTATTCAAACCAATTTGGCAACTAACTTTTACCGCGTGCCGAAAGATGCTGACTTTATGATCTCCGAACGAATGCAAATGCGCTCGGCTGATGATTTTATCCCCTATTGTTACGCAGTAGTGCAGTCTGTTAACGGAATGGTGGATGAACCCGTGATTGACTATCTCCAAGATATCAAAGTGCCGACACTGATATTTTTTGGTGAAAATGACAACCTGATTCCGAATCGTTATTTGAATCCGGGACGCACGGCAGATATTGCCAACTATGGAGCATCTAAAATTCCAGACAACAAATTGGTTATGATTCCAAAAACGGGACATTTTTTGATGTTTGAAAAACCAGCGGTATTTAACAAAGAAACTATTGATTTCTTAAAAGGATTAAAATAGCAGGTTGGTCAATTAATATAATTGATAAAGCGTGTCATTGTTTGACACGCTTTTTTTGTAACTTTAGAGCCTCGAAAATAACTTACTATGCGTCCCAAACTTTCAATATTTACCGATTTTGCCAATTCACTTTTCCCGCATGAATTGGAGTATCTTATGGCTGTGCAGAATTTTTCTAAGCCGCTTAATTTGAAGATATTGAGACAAATCTACTACAATAACACATCAAGTGGGAAACAACGGAAATCCTTCGATGAGACAATTGATAAACGCACATATGCCTACCTGAAAAACTGGATAACGGAGACTTTGCTTAAAATTGATGTCGATTATTTTTTCGATTGGCTGATTGAGACTGAGAAAAAAATCTTGACCGACGTGATTGTTCCTTCGGATGAAGCGGTGATTTTGAGCAATATGAATAAAATGCAGCCCACGAACTATAATTACATTCGATTCTACGAACTTTTACAGTATTACCGCGATTACCTAATGGTACGGAATCGTATAAAATACAATAAGGTGGTAACCGGTTTCCTTGAAGTTCATCACGAACAATATCTCAAACTAAAAAATCTGAATATTGAGCTCGATAATGTTACGGCAAGAATTGTTAAGAGAATTGAGTTCCATCCGGAAGAGAAAGAAAGTATCGAAAAGTTTCTTTGGGAAATATTTTTCGATGAGACGTTGGACGGCTACACGAGATACCGAGCAGTTGTGAGGCTCACCATACATTACTATAACAATAGGGAGTTTGACAAGCAATTTGTGGTGTATCAACATCTTGATGATTTTTTTAAAACACCCGTATTCTACTCGAAACGTATTCTGTCCAACTATTACGCTAATCGTACGATGATGCATTCCAAACTCAATGAACTGGAAGAAGCGGAAAAATACGGTTACCTTTCCATTCAAAACAAGAACAGCGATTACCTCTTTTACCTCATAAATTTGTGTGGTGTACTTTTGAAACAGGGAAAAAACAGTGAAGCTTTGGAGTTAATGCGTAAATCAATTCCTGAGTTGAAAAACACAAATAATAATTACTATAAAATCGGTTTTGCATCATTTTACATACTTACCTTTATTGCCAATAAACAAATTGAGGAAGCGGTATATTATGCTTCTCAATATTTTTCAACTTACCGAAAAGAGATTTTTGAGCATCGCTGGCATCTCTTCTGTACCACTTACCTTTTCGCATTGATCAATGCCGAAAAATATGGTAAAGTAGTCTCGATCTGCAAGCGCTATGATCTCCTGCTTAAAGAAAAACAGCGTGTTGACCGGCCTGACTATTTGCCTATCATAGAAAACTATTACTATCTTTCCGAATATATGGAGGGCAAAATAGATCAGGATAAATTGATATCATCAATTGTAAAATCCGTCAAACCACTGATGAATAACGGCTATCGTTCAAGGCGGATGCTGAACATGATTGATAAGTTAGGCAACTTTCTACACGATGAAATGAGAGAGGTAAAGACTAAATTATTAAAATAAGTTTATCTGCCGAATGAACCTCCCATAATATCAAGCAGTTCTGCAGTAATTGCCTGCTGGCGAAGTTTATTGTACTCTAATGTCAGTTCATCAACCAATTCATCGGCATTGTCGGTAGCTATTTGCATTGCAGTCATTCTTGCAATATGCTCCGAAACCAACGAATCTATGTGTGCTGCAAGAAATTTCAGATTTATCAACAATGGAGTCAATTCACTTAAAATGAGTTCGCTGTCAGGCTCAACAATATACTTTTCCAGCAATTCACCATCAAATTCCCCCTCTTCGGGTACTTCCTTTTCAACCTGAAATGGAAGTAATGTTTGTCGTGTCATAACTTGGTTGCCCTTAGTTATAAAATGATGATGAATGAGCTCAACCCTATCAATTTCTTTGTGTAAAAACTTGTCAATTAATTCCTCACAAATGGGCTTTATATTTTTAAAAGAGGGTTTATCTGCAATTGATTGATATTTTCCTTGATAATGCACACCGCCTCTCTTTAAAATATCTCTCACTCCCCTATCTCCGAATGAATAGAGTAATATGTTGGATTTTCCAAGCGATTTGTAGCCTTCTACTGCATTATGCAGCTCAGAGGATACAACATGATTAAAACGCCCTGCCAATCCCGAATTCGATGAGAAAACAACAAGAGCCACACGCTCTACCGGTCGCTCCTCCATCAAAGGTGATTGAAAATTTTGTGTTCGCGCCAAAACAAGATTATAAATTCTACGCAACCCATCCAGATAAGGTTCCAAATTATCGAGCATGCGCTGAGTTTTCCTCAACTTTGCCGAAGCTACCAACATCATTGCAGAGGTAATCTTTTGGGTAGATTTAACCGTTTGAAGTCTGGTCTTTATATCTTTTAATTGCGCCATTGAAAATTAGGATTTTATCGAGGTTATTGTTTCAGCGGCGACTCTTTCGAGGATAGTATTGATTTCATCGTTGATTTCTCCATTCTTTAAGGATTCTAACACATCTTCTCTATTTCTCGACTCCAGGATATTCAGAAAATCTTTTTCAAAGAGTTGCACTTGCTCGGAAGAGATATCTTTCAATAAACCGTTGACACCACAATACAAAACCGCAATTTGATGTTCAACCGGCATTGGACTATTAACTCTTTGAACAAGCAATTGCTCGTTCTTCTGTCCCTTGTCGATAGCCATCATAGTCACTGCATCCAAATCACCGCCAAATTTTGTGAATGCCGCTAACTCATGATATTGCGCCTGGTCAATTTTCAATGATCCTGCCACTTTCTTCATGGCTTTAATCTGAGCATTTCCTCCTACACGGGAAACTGAAATACCAACGTTGATGGCGGGGCGGATACCTCTGTTGAACAGATCGGTTTCCAAGAAAATCTGTCCGTCCGTAATGGAGATGACGTTTGTCGGAATATAGGCCGAAACGTCTCCTGCTTGCGTTTCTACTATAGGCAGAGCGGTAAGAGAACCACCGCCTTTTACTTTTCCTTTCAGCCCTTCCGGCAAATCGTTCATATTTTCCGCAACTTCCTGTTGCGAAATAATATTAGCGGCTCTTTCCAAAAGACGGGAGTGCAAATAGAAAATATCACCCGGGTAGGCTTCACGTCCGGAAGGACGACGCAAAATGAGCGAAATCTCACGATAGGCAACCGCCTGTTTGGACAAATCATCGTACACCACCAAAGCATGACGTCCCGTATCACGAAAATACTCTCCGATAGCCGCGCCGGCAAAGGGAGCAATATAGCGCAATGCTGCCGAATCGGAACCGGCAGCCAACACGATTACAGTGTAATCCATAGCACCTTGCTCGGTTAGTGTTTTCAAAATGGAAGCTACCGATGAACCTTTTTGTCCTACAGCAACATAAACACAATAAACGGGTTCACCGTTTTCGTAGTGTTCGCGTTGATTGAGAATGGTGTCGATCGCGATACTTGTTTTACCGGTTTGTCTATCGCCAATGATCAGTTCACGCTGTCCGTGTCCGATAGGAATCATCGCATCAATTGCCTTCAAACCGGTTTGCAATGGTTTACTAACCGGCTGGCGAAAAACCACACCCGGCGCTTTCCGCTCCAAGGGCATCTCCACCAACTCTCCCGTCAGTGCACCTTTCCCGTCAAGGGGTTCTCCGATAGGTGAAATAACACGTCCGAGCATAGATTCTCCTACGAAAAGCGATGACACTCGTTTTGTGCGCCTTACAACACTACCTTCCTTGATCTCGCTTGAAGAGCCAAGCAGGATGGCACCGACATTGTCTTCCTCCAAGTTCATAACTATCGCCTGCATTCCATTCTCAAACTCCAAAAGTTCGCTCGACTCGGCATTTCGTAGGCCGAAAATACGGGCCACACCATCGCTCACACTCATCACAACGCCTATTTCATCGTACTTTATGTCCGTGTTAATTCCCTTCAGTTGCATCCGCAACACCTCTGAAACTTCACTTACTTTTATTATCCTTTCGCTCATAATTTCTTTATTTCCTCTCTGTAACGATTAAAATCAATTACATTTTTTTCACTTTTCTTCTTATGCGATTCAATTTACCGGAAATGCTCGCATCCAACCGATGATCGTCCAGATAGAGAAGAAAACCACCGATAATATCGGGCTCAACTTCGGTTTCAATCTCGAGCTCCTTGTCAATAATGCTCTCTATTCGTTTTATAAAACGCTCTTTAGTTGTCTCATCCATGGATACAGCGGTAACAAGTTTTCCGTGCTGTATATTAAAACGCTCACGATACAGGTCAATATAGCGCAACGCAATGTAATCAATAAGCCCCTGCCTTTCATTTTTAACAACAAGTTCAATCATTTCGTCTAAGGTAGAAGGCACATTCTCGCCGCAGGCGGAAATGATTATCTTCTTTTTCTCACTTTTAACAATCGAATGCGTTTGTAGTGCTTGTCTCAATTCAGGCACATTGCCATACACCTTTAAAAAAAACTTCAACGCAGAATAGACCTCTTCCTGTTGATTCGACTCAACGGAATATTCCAACAAAGCAGTAGCGTAGCGCGTAGAAATTAATCCTGTATTCATAAATAATTAAGAAGAAGTGATTTCAATTTCGTCTAACAATCGGTCAATCATTTTCATTTGCTCCTTATCAGTACTTAACTCCTCCCGCAAAATTTTCTCAGTTAAGTCGAGAGAGAGTTTGGCAACCTCTTCTCGAAGATCTTGAAGCGCAATCTCTTTTTCCGATTGAATTTGTTTACGTGCAACGCCGATCATTTTTTCAGATTCCAAACTTGCTTTCTCGCGAGCATCTTCGAGCATTTGTTCTTGTATCTTTGATGCCTCTTTGATCATTTCAGTTTGCTGTTTTCGGGTTTCAGCCAATAGGGATTCGCCTATTTCTTTCACATGGTCCAACTCTTCCTTTGCTTTTTTAGCCGCCACAAGAGATTCATCCACATAGTTTTTCCGTTTTTCCACCGCTTTAAGGATCGGAGGAAAAGCAAATTTCATCAATATCAACAAAGTGATACCAAAAGAAATAGACATCCAAAAAAGCAAACCCGGTTCAGGCGTCAGTAAGGACATATTCTATTTATCTTTAAAGAATGAAACCACAAACAACTATTGCAAACAGTGCAACACCCTCGATAAGGGCTGCAACAATAATCATAGATGTTCTAACGTCCGAACCCGATTGCGGTTGTCTCGAGATAGCTTCCATCGCCGATTTTCCAATTAAACTGATACCGAAAGCTGCTCCCAAAACAGCAGCAATAACTCCTGCAACCGGAGCCCAATTTCCGAGATTAGCACCTGCTTGTAACAAGACAGAAAAAAGTAAGTTCATAATCAATTGTTTTTAATGTAACTAATTTGTTAATATAATATTAATTTAATTTCTTGCCATTCCAATAAATACCGACGAGAGCAGTGTAAAAACATAGGCTTGAATAAAAGCCACCAACAATTCCAAAAATAAGATAAATACGGAGAAAAACACCGACACCGCCGTCATTGATGCATTGATGGAGGTGCCAAGACCGGCAGTGATGAAAACAATCGAAATCAATCCTAAAACAATGGCATGACCACCCATTATATTGGCAAATAGACGAATCATCAATGCAAAAGGCTTGGTAAATAAACCAACAATCTCAATTATTGGCATAATGGGAAAAGGCACTTTAAGCCAAATAGGCACATCCGGCCAAAAAACATCCTTATAGTAATGTTTGGTTCCGGTCAGGTTAATGGCTAAAAATGTCCCTATCGCCAAAACCATCGTCACCGCTATATTACCGGTAACATTAGCTCCACCGGGAAAAAAAGGTAACAGTCCCAACAGATTATTGAAAAATATGAAGAAGAAAACCGTCAGCAAAAATGGTGCATACTTTTTATAATCAGCACCCACCGAAGGTTTTATAATATCATCATGCACCATCATGACAAACATCTCCATCAATCCGACGAAACCCTTCTTACCCTCCATAGGTGCACGTTTAATGGAGCGCGATACGCTCATAAAAATAACAATAAGCAAAAGGGAAGAGATGATCAGTGATGCCGCATTCTTTGTAAGCGACAAATCAAGCGGACGGATTTCGCTCCCATCGATGCCTAATTCTACTATTTTACCCTGATATTTTCCTTCGTGTGGAATCTGAAAGACTTTATACGGATCTCCGTGAGTGATTTTGGATGAGAGAAACAGATGCCACCCGGATGTTTTGCTGCGCAAAATTACGGGTAGCGGAATGGTAACATGCCAATCTTCCGAACTCAGCAAAGTCCATTCGTATGAATCGGCTAAGTGGTGCAGAATCAACTCCTTAACATCAAACTTCTTTTTAGACTCGCTCTCAGTCTGAGCATTCGTCTCATCCGTCTGAACATCGACTTCCTCAGCTTTAGCAATCTCTCCTTCTATCTTAGCATTCGCTACGATAGAGAAGAGTAGAACGATTAAAAGAATTATCGGCTTATATGTTAAATGAAGTCTCTTCATCTATATAAAACTCAATTAAGCAGCTCATTTTGATTTCTCATGAACCTGATATGCTTTTCCATCCGAAGGAAAAGAAATGTTTCCCAAATCAGGTAAAGCAGATAAAATACTGCGAAAACCATCGCAAAAGGACGAATACCCGGCTTATTAACCAGCCAGTAAACCAGAAGACCCGTGAGCGAGATCAACATTTTAATCACACGCATCTGCATATACATATTTGTCGTCTTCGATGGCTTGCTGATTGAAATTTTCCGGAATCTCCAAAAGAGTACAACTCCCATAAGGTAAAAGAAGAGCGGAATAATATAATACCCTTTAACCTCCGTTTCAGGAAAAACAAATTTCAACACTATCCATCCGCCCAATCCTAAAACAAAAAGCAGTAACGTATGAATAATCAAAAATTTATTTACCTTCTTTCTCATATATTGGCTATTGGATGTTAGCAATTGGCAATTAACAATCTATATAGACACTTATCGTGTTATCTTTTACTTCGACGAAACCGCCGTATATCGCCATATTATTGGTAATTCCACCAACAACATAGATTATATTACCTTTTGTGAGCGATGAAACAAGCGGTGCGTGATTCCTCAGCACCTGGAACGAACCGACTGTTCCCGGCAAGGTTACGGAAGCAACTTCACCGGAAAACAGGGTGGATTCGGGGTTGCGAATGACCAGTTTCATCACCTATTTTGCTTGTTTCAACAACTTAGCACCTTTTTCAATAGCCTCTTCAATTGTCCCAACATTCATAAATGAAGCTTCGGGATAACCATCCAGTTCACCGTCAAGTATCATCTTAAACCCTTTTATTGTGTCCTTCACGGAAACCATGACACCGGGTTGTCCCGTATATTGTTCCGCCATATGGAAGGGTTGAGAAAGGAAACGTTGAACTTTACGCGCTCTGTTTACCGTTAGCCTGTCCTCATCGGAAAGTTCATCCATTCCCAAAATGGAAATAATATCTTGTAGCTCTTTGTATCGTTGGAGAATCTGTTTTACCCGCATGGCAGTATCATAATGGTCTTCACCCACAACATTAGGATTCAAAATACGGGAAGAGGACTCCAGCGGATCCACTGCGGGATAAATACCCAAAGAGGCAATTTTTCTACTCAAAACAGTAGATGCATCCAGATAACTGAATGTCGTAGCCGGTGCGGGGTCCGTCAAGTCATCGGCCGGAACGTAAACCGCCTGTACCGATGTGATTGAACCATACTTAGTAGAGGTAATTCGCTCCTGCAAATTTCCCATCTCGGAAGCCAATGTAGGCTGGTAGCCAACCGCAGAGGGCATACGCCCCAAAAGAGCGGAAACTTCGGAACCTGCTTGCACAAAACGGAATATATTATCGATGAAAAGCAATATATCGCTTCCTTCTCCCCCACTATCTCTAAAGGCCTCTGCAACTGCAAGTCCGGTATGCGCTACAGAAGCACGTGCTCCTGGCGGCTCATTCATCTGACCGAAAACAAGTGTGGTTTGAGATTTTTCCAATTCGGAATAATCTACCAAACTCAAATCCCAATTTCCCTCCTCCATGCTTCTGTTAAACTCCTCGCCATATCTTATCACTCCGGACTCAATCATCTCACGTAACAAATCGTTTCCTTCGCGAGTACGCTCCCCCACTCCTGCGAACACGGAATAACCTTTGTGTCCCTTTGCTATATTGTTGATGAGTTCCATGATAATAACCGTTTTGCCCACACCCGCGCCTCCGAAAAGTCCGATTTTTCCACCTTTCAGATAGGGTTGAAGTAAATCAATCGCCTTGATTCCGGTTGTGAGCATCACTTCAGATGTCACCAAATCATCAAATTTAGGTGCTTCACGGTGAATGGGATACTGTTTTTCACGACTTAACGGTTTCAATCCGTCAATTGGACGCCCCATAACATTGAGCAGACGACCTTTAACCTGGTCTCCAACCGGAACACTCAGTGAACTGCCAAGAGCTTTCACCGGAAGTCCCCTGCGTAGCCCGTCGGTACTATCCATTGCAACCGTTCGAACGGTATTTTCACCGATATGCTGCTCCACCTCCAGATAAATATCATGGCCGTTACGATTGACATAAATCGCATCATTAATAGCAGGCAGCTTCACCTCCCCATTCTTGGGAATATCAAACTGCACGTCCACCACAGGACCGATAATTTGAGATATCTTGCCGCGTAATTCCGACATAACTTATAGAAAACTTAAAATTTCACTTAACGATTGGTTGCTTTTGCAACAATCTGCGAAGTTACTTTAAATTAACGTTTAAATGAAATATTTTGAGGGGAAAATGAGGAGAAAAATCACGGTAAAAGTCACATAAAAGTCAGTGAGCTAAAAATGTGAGATTTTGCTCATAGTTTGGCAAATGGAAATATAGAATTTTGTATCTTTGGAAGTCTATGTATATTAACCAAAATGAGCACTTTTTCAGAAATCTGTATTTATGAGGTAAAACCTGAGAGGGTTGATGAATTTGAAAAATTGATCGAGGAGGTTGCAGAACATCATAAATCCTTTGCAGGTGTGATTGATGTAAAATATGTCAAAAGGACACACAGACAGAAGGATTTTAATTCCGTAAAAAATGGAGAACTCGCAATCCGGCTGACAAGGAAACCGGAAAGCGTCACTTATGTCTTATACTGGGAGCTGGAAAACGAACTCGTGCATGCCGAAGCGACAAAATCCGGATTGGAAAAATTCTACAAACGATTCAACCGTTGTTTAACCACAATGCCGAAAATAATACTTGGCGAGAGGGTAAGGTAGATTGAGGGCGATCAAGTTGTTCACTCCCCCCTCCTCCAGCTGAAATATCTCCTCAACGGCTTTCTCGAAGTATCTGGCTATTTTTAGGGAGAGTATAGTTGAGGGCACATATTTTCCCAATTCAATGGCATTTATAGTTTGACGGCTTACCCCAATCTCGTCAGCCAACTGCTGTTGCGAAATCTTCACTATCGCCCGTTCTACCCTTATATTATTCTTCATTTTTCAACCCCCTTTTTGAAATAAACAGCCTCGTTTTGAATATCACAACATAAAGCATAAACATTGTGACAGGATTGATCAATCTCAAATCTATATGAAAAGTGGTAAAACGAAATGCGTGGTTAATTGCATAAAAGATCCATACTATCATAAATATTGAAAACGAAATATAGGCAGTAATTACTATAGAGGTAAATCTAATGTTTTGTATTAACTCGTCCTCGATTTTTTCTTTTGCAAAAGCTACGAAAAGTGCTGAAAAAATTAGAAGAAGATAAAGAATCATAGTTCCGTAACGGCTATAATTCTGGTCAAATAGCTCTAGTATGTTAAAAGCATAGAGATCAACTGCAAAATAAATGAATGAGAAAATGAAAAGGGACCACCCTATTTTCTGAAAATAGTGAGGCAGTAAAAAGTTATTTGTCTTCATATTTGTAGAATATTTTCTTCGCAAATGTAAAACAAAATTTTCATACTGACAAATAAACTTTACATTTATTCAAACAAAGTTTACAATTTTTGCCACAAGACCCATTATTCAACAATTTCCTTCTGAAAGGTTGCGTTTTTCTGTACAGGTTATTGAAAAAACAATTAACTTCGTAATGATTTGAGAGAATGGCTAATGGGTTTGACGATTTTAAAAGCCAAAAAAAGAAAAACGACATTTATCACCAACCTAAAGACAATCTGATAAAAACTATGAATAGAACCGTATCCTTAAGCCTAATAATAATGGCTTTTAACATAATCTTTTTGTCTCAAATCTGTGTCGGACAGACAGATACGACGCTCAACGCAGGACAATCAGATACGATATTACTTGTTGGGCAAATTGATACGACAATCAACGTTGCGCAAACAGACACTATTCTCAGAATCGGACAACCAGACACCCTATTCTCAACTGAACAACCAGACACAACATCAATCCAACCGGATCCCTTCCACAGAGAATACACTCTTATTTATGCTCTAAAGTATGACGTTTTAAACAGTTCGGAAAACTTCAGAACGGGATTAAAACTATTCAGCGATGCCTATTACAGGGGGTTGGCTCCGAAAATAAATAATAAAACCCTCAGAATCATTACAGGTATTGCATGGTCTTTTGTTGGGAAATGGTCTTCCATGCTATGGCCTCACGAATTTGGCCATATGCTTAGAACCAATCAGGTTGGTGGAAAATTCTCCTTTGTCAAACTTCAATTTCCCGGTGTTCTGGGTAAATTGGAATTGCCTGCTGATGCCACGCCCGATCATCATATCTTGTCACTGATTGGTGGATTTGAGGCCAATTATTTAATTGCAAGGGATATTCAGTATGATTTTTTCAGGTATGACGGCCTTTATAATGATGAATATGGAGTTGCTTTCGGAAATCGAATCATGTACCCTCTTTATACTTATGTCTTTGCCCATCAAAGTCCAAAGGACCCTGAAACCTGGAAATTGGAGGGTGGAGATCCCGTGAATTTTACTAAAATGATTTGGATGAAAGGAGGATGGCAAGTTTTCAACGCCGATGGCAGTGTAAATCAGGATTTGGTTAAATTTTATAACAAGGCCGGAATATTGTCCGTTGTTTGGAATTTGCTGGATATCAATCTTTACAGGCAGGCAGGAGCTTTTTTTGGTAGTGAGTTGAAGGGTAAAAGACCCTACTATTTTGGTAATGAAAACTTCAGTTGGTCATATGGGACTTTTTTCAATACTTCTATATTGGGTCCTGAACTCTACTTTAATAATTATTTGAGAATAGCAGGCCGATTTTATAATCTCTATTTTAAATATGGTTTCCCCTTTAAAAATAACGGGCTTGGTCTTTCTGTGCCGGATTTAGTCAAAACAAAAAAGTTTAATCTGCTCGGTCAGGTGGATTTTTGGTCACAGGATTTCTATGGGTTCTTTGGAAAGGGAATTGCCGTGAGTTCTACTATGGAATTTAATGTGGCTAACGGATTCGATATTTTAACTCAAATCGGATATAAGACAAAGGGATATCTTGCAGGGAAAACGACTCGTGATGGCCTTTTCGGTTATATTGGAATTAATTACGATTTTAATAAAGGCAACTAATTACTACCTTCGCAGTTTCTAATATTTAATAAATATTAAAAATGAAGACTAAACTCATTATTTCCCTTTTGGCTATTTTATTTAGCATACAAGCGTTTGGACAAGAAAATGTCCGCAAAGTAGATGTAAGACTTGGTGCAGGTCTCTCATTGTTGGGAACAGGCGATATGAGAACATTTAATTATGAAAACGAGTTAAACGTAAAGCTTAACAAATATTTTTCAACTTCAGTTTCATTAAATTTAGGACGCAGTAATCGTGGAGTCTTCGAGACAGCCTCTTTTACTCAAGGCAATTTGAATGTTTTTCTCTCGCCATTCAAGAACACCGGACGATTCGACTTCAGATTCGGCCCCGGCTTTACATATTACAATATTTCTGACGCTTACATTTCATCGCAAATTTGGAAGAATGGAGTGCCGGTTCAAACCAATTATAGATTTGAAAACCGCAATTCCTACGGTTATAATTTGACTATAGAGGGCTCATTTTTAATTACCGAAAGGTTTTTGATTGGGTTGAAATTTTTCACCCAGCCCTACCACAATGGCGATATTAACTCCGGAGGAATGTTGAAACTTGGAATAGTGTTATAGGTGCGAAGTACGGGTTGCGAGGGTGAGGATAAAAAATAGAAAGGGGCTGGCTAAAACTATTTTTAATCGGCCCCTTTTCAGTTATTATAAGACGAATCTCTTTTTGCTCAAAACATAATCTTGACAACACAATCCGGCGTATCTTCAAGCATAGCTACAGGTATTGTCACAAAAAGGCCTTCGGGGCAGCGGCGGAAGGGAATTGAGGTGCCGTCAGCGAGCGAAACAATGCTGCGAACCTTCGGGATTCCATCACAAGGGACGAAGATGCGAATGCCGCCATCAACTGTCACACCGCTTTTACTTGAAGCGAGATCATTCGGAAATACGTGGAGATAGAGAACGGAAGGGTACCCATCCTTAGTAACAGATTTACTGTGTGTAACCACTCCCCAGGGCTGTGGCGAAACCAAAGTGGCACGTGTGTCATAGATAGACTCGCCATTTTTAGAGAGCCACTCCCCCATTATTGCCAACCTCTCAAGAGCAGCAGCAGGGATGCGTCCATTAGGCTGAGGACCGACATTGAGCAGAAGGTTGGCATTTCTGCCCGCAGTATAGGCCAAATAACGGATAAGTTCGGGAGCACTCGTGTAATTTTGATCCTTGATGCGGTATCCCCAAGAGTTATTCATCGTCTGGCAAGTCTCCAGAGGGAGATTATCACTTACTCCTCCCTGCATTAACCCTATTTTATTTTCACCCGGCACATCCCTTTCGAATATCTGGATATCCTCACCTTCAAAAGGATCGAGGTGGTGATTGTTGCCAATAAGACACTCGTTCTGGAGCGATTTAATCAGCGGATAGAGAGTGTCGTAACGCCAATCAAACTCCACCGGATCCTCTTCATGATCCCAATGGCCGTCAAGCCAGATACAACCAATCTTACCATATTGAGTCAGCAATTCCGTCAACTGCGCATACATGAAGTTGAAATAGTTGTCAATGGGTTGCTGAGGGCCCCTGCCACATCCAAGTCCGGTGCGACCGCGCGGATAATCATCCCTGCGCCAGTCCAAAGTGGAGTAGTAGAAATGGAGTTGAATACCCTGTTTTTCGCACTCCTGCGCAAGTTCCTTGAGAACATCGCGTCCAAAAGGGGTGGCATCCACAATATTATACTTTGACTGAGCGGTATTCCACATTGAGAAACCGTCGTGATGGCGCGAAGTAATGCAGATATAGCGCGCTCCCGCCTCTTTAATTGCTGATACCCATTCTTTTGCATCAAAATTAATAGGATAAAATCCACTTGCCAGTTTTTCATATTCCTGCCAGTGAAGATCCTGGTTTTGCATCACCCATTCGCCCTGTCCGAGCATACTATAGATACCCCAGTGGATGAATACGCCGAATCTCATATCCGAGAAATGCTCCTGTGCAGGAGTCAGAGCTGTTTTTTCCGGAACAGTTGGTTGTGCAAAAGTGCTCCCTGCAAAGAGAAGCAAAGCCGATAGAATTGATAAAAGTCTCATAATTCACAATTTTTTGATTTGTGAATATAACACTTTTTTATGGTTGTAGGAAAATCAAATGAAGCCCAAGTCAGCTAAAAGAGCATCGCAACCCTCGTTGACATCATCCCAGGTTGCCTGAAAATCACCGGTGTACCAAGGATCGGCGATATTGCGCGAATTCTTTGTATAGTTGAGTAAAAGCCGGATTTTACCTTCAGGATCATCACCGAAAGCGATATGCATGTCAAGTATGTTTGAAGAGTCCATCCCGATTATAAGATCATAATAATCGTAGTCTTCAGGAAGTATCTGGCTTGATAATTTTCCCTTACAACTAATGCCATGCCGTTTGAGCATCTCTCTTGCAGGCGGATAAACGGGATTGCCGCGTTCTTCATCGCTCGTACCGGCAGATGCTATTTCAAATTTATCCGCTAAACCGAGTTCGGCGACCTTGTGCTTCATAATAAATTCCGCCATAGGGCTACGGCAAATGTTACCAAGGCAAACAAACAATATTTTTATAACTTTCTTCTCCATTTTTAATCATTTGACACGCCAAGGTGAGTTACCATAAAGAATGTATTTCTTCACTTTGCGGAGCCACTTTTGCTCCTCCGTCTTAATGTGTTCACCGGTAATTTCCCAATCAAGTTCACCTAAAACATAGCTCATAAGCAAATTATCCTGAAGAATCGGCTCAAGTGAGTCATACTCAAATTGCTCAGGAAACTGCTCACGGAGGAAGCGGATGCAATGAAGAGCATGGTTAAGTGCATGATAGGTGCCTCCCGGAATAAACATCAGATGGAATCCAAAGCAAACCTCATCTTTCCAGATACCGTAGGCCGGTTCAAATCGGCACCATCTAATATAGAGATCCTTATCGTAGATAGGATTGTTCGGATCATTCCAGTTTTTAAATCCGTTTTTACGGTTGAAGTCGTAAAGAGGCTCCATAAAGGGTGCGCCGAACTGCTCAAACGGGCGCGTAGTCCCATGTCCGTAACTCACATTTGTTCCCATCCAAAGATATTGACCGCTATAGAAATGGGATGTAAAGAGTCCTGCAAAATCGGAAAAAGGTGGAATGCTCCAGGGCATCAGTTCTTTGTTTACCTGTTCCGCCTCCGCTGAAATGATGTGCAGATGGAATTTGGCGTTCAGTTCGTAATAAAAGAAGTTGGCTATCTCACCGAAAGTGAGTCCGTGCCTATGCGGAAGGCCCATCACCCCTATCGTCCCCTCTACCTGACGACCGGAAGAATTTAAGCCATCCATAACATAGACAGAGATATCGCTGCCGGAATTATGAAGGTCATAGAAAAGTTTGAGCAAAGTACGGGTGGCTGTGCAATATCTCGAACCCACGTCCTGAAGCTCTATAATGAGCGCGTCAATATCCTGAAGTTGCTCCATAGGAATTGAATCGCCGATTTCTACCAACTCAACACCGGGGCAAGACTCACCATACAATGAATGCTCGGGCATGAAGAGGCGTACCAGATTCCACTTGCGTGCAAGGGTCTCAAAGTGATACTCACCTTTGTCAGGATGCCAGGCCACCTGGTTGCATAGCATACCTAACCGGCCATGTGTCAGCACGCTGTCGGGTTGCTCAATAAGTGGTGTTGTACGGAAAGAGAACATTTTATAGTTTGTAGTGGGTAGTTTGTAGTATGTAGTTACTCAGTACTAGGTGCGGGGTGTGGGTCAGGAGAGTATGGATATAACTTCCTGAGCGAGGGTTTCGGCGGCGGTTTCGGTTGGAGCCTCAGCATAGATTCGAATAATGGGTTCGGTGTTGGATTTACGGAGCACAAACCACTTCTTTTCCGCATCAAAGTCCACTCTAAGGCCATCTATAGTGGTTATACGCTCAGCTGCGTAGTACTGCTCAACTTTTTCCAAAAGTGAGTCAATTACTGAAGGATCTGATATTTCTATTTTATTTTTTGATATAAAATAATCCGGATAAGTGGCACGCAGGGCAGATGCGGAGAGCCTCTTATGAGCCATATTGCTCAGGAATAGCGCTACTCCTATGAGAGCGTCGCGGCCATAGTGGAAGTCGGGAACTATCACACCACCATTCCCTTCGCCACCGATAACTGCGTTGACCTGCTGCATCATAGTTGTAGCATTTACCTCACCTACCGCGCAAGCATAATAGCGACAGCCGTGGGCCTCGGTCACATCCTTGAGAGCTCTCGAAGAGGAGATATTGGAAACGGTAGCACCCTTTCTTTGAGATAGAATATAGTCAGCTACAGCCACCAGAGTATACTCCTCACCAAATGCCTCGCCATTCTCGGAAATGAAAGCGAGACGATCCACATCGGGATCCACAGCCACTCCAAGATGAGCTTTGTGGGCAACTACCGCTGCGGCGAGATCGGTTAGATTTGAGGGGACAGGTTCGGGATTGTGTGCGAAATGACCGGTTGGTTCACCGTTGATAGTAATACATCTCACTCCGAGTGCCTCGAAAAGCTTCGGCATCACTATAGCACCAACAGAGTTGATAGGATCAAGTACTACCTTGAAACCTGCTGCTTTTATTGCTTTGAGATCAACGAGAGGATATGAAAGCACTGCGTCAATATGTGCCTTAGTAAAACCCTTGCACTCCATTCTGCCGAGTGAATCCACATCCTTATAATCAAAATCATTTGACTCGGCAACCTCCAGAAGGGCAGCACCCTCGTCAGCTGTCAGGAACTCTCCCTTTTCATTTAGAAGCTTCAGGGCATTCCACTGCTTTGGATTGTGGGAAGCAGTCAGAATGATACCGCCGTCAGCTTTCTCGAATACAACTGCCATTTCAGTGGTAGGAGTGGATGACATCCCTGCATTTACAACGTCAATACCACAAGCCATCAGCGTGCCGCAGACAATAGAATTCACCATCTCTCCGGAAATACGTGCATCCCTGCCTACAACCACTTTACAGCGTTTTTCAGATGGGAACTTCCTTTGGAGCCGGCGAGCATAAGCCGAGGTGAATTTGACGATGTCAAGCGGGGTCAATGCATCACCGGGGGCACCTCCTATCGTTCCTCTGATACCGGAGATTGATTTAATAAGTGTCATATGATCAATTATTGTGTGTTTTGCCTAAAAATATGTGGCAAAGTTACAAAAAGCGATAAAATATTTGGCCATTCACCAAATTATTTCTACTTTTGCAGCCCTAAAAAGATTTTAACAATTAACAAACCGATAAGATGAAAAAAGGTATACATCCCGAATCCTACCGTCTTGTAGCTTTCAAGGATATGTCAAATGACCATGTGTTCATCACACGCTCTTGCGTCAACAC
>Ga0255340_1000199_pt1 | contig 106285 bp, 115 predicted proteins | sample wastewater_treat_7_FD_192417 | JGI IMG/M metagenome (GOLD analysis project Ga0255340, IMG submission 192417) | Wastewater microbial communities from Lulu Island WWTP, Vancouver, Canada - plant10 | ecosystem: Engineered > WWTP > Wastewater > Unclassified | place: Canada: Vancouver, British...
GGCGGGGGCGATGAACATCGGAAGACGCCGCGGGGGAGATTTGAACTCCCGAGGTGCGGAGCACCAGCAGCTTTCAAGGCTGCCGCCTTACCGGACTAGACTACCACGGCCCCATATAGAACGGGCGCCGGCCCGATATCAGAATGCCGGTCCGGGACGGCCCTTCAACTATCTCGGGGAGACAGGAGGACCCGACGGCGGGTCGCAGCTTCGCCCGGTGCTGCGAGGACCGGGTAGTGATGGCGCCACGGAGGGAGCATCCTTTTCACCGGTCCGGACCCAAGTAATACCATTACCGGGCCTCCATGCTCCGGCATCGCAAGCCTCTTCCCCATGCCCGCCAACGACCACCCCCGCCCGTCACCCCCTCCCCTGGTGCCGAGCATGACCGACGAGTACAGCCGCATCTCGGAGACCGCGCGGGCAGTGGACCTCTTCGCCGTGCCAGCCACCCGCTCATACCTCGACTCCGCGAAGGAGGCCATCGCCGGGATGCCGCCCGGGACGCCCTTCGTGATCGCGGACTACGGGGCCGCCGACGGCGTGAACTCCAGCCACCTCGTCGAGACGATCGTGCGGCACCTCCGCGAGTTGAACCCGTCCGTCGCCGTCCGGCTGGTCTACGTCGACGTCGCCGACCCCGCTCCGTTCGAGCGGTTCTGGGCGGGATCGCCCCTGGCAGCGATGGACGGGATCACCGCCGAGTATATCCAGCGGTCCTTCTACGAGCCGTTCCCCGAACTCGCGGGCTGCGTCCACCTCGGCATCTCCTCGACGGCGCTCCACTGGCTCGACACGCGGGCCGTCGAGCCCGGCCTCTTCCGCAACCCCGGCTGCATCCAGGCGAACCAGCTCTCCGTGTTCGGGAGCGAGCGGTTCGCCAAGAAGTGGAAAGGGGATTTTCGAGCGTTTCTCGTCGAGCGCTCGCACGAGCTGGTCGGCGGCGGGCTTCTCTTCATGGCCAACCTCGCCTGCCTCGGGAGCGGCCGCTGGCCGGCATCGGCCGGGTACGACACCCTCCGCGACGTCATCCACGCGCTCTACCGGGAGGGCCGGATCTCGAAGGGCGAGCTCGAGGCGGTCTTTATCCCCGACTACTTCGCCACGCCGGACGAGATGCGGGACGTCCTCGATGAGGACGCCGTCCGGCGGGACTTCTCGCTCCTGTTCTTCGACGCCGTGACCGTCCCCTGCGCCTACTACTCGCGGATGCACGAGACCCTCGAGGACGCGGGCGAGCGGCGACAACTGGCCGAGACGCTCGCCGGCGTCGTCCGGGCGGGGAGCGAGTCTTCGATCAGGGCGGGCATGTCCGGCCGGGACGATGATATTGTGGACGAGATCTACCGCCGACTTGCCGACCGGTTCTTCGAAACCCCCCGGGGGCTGCCCTACCAGTACTGCCTGGTCGAGCTCGTCAGGAAGGTCGACCCCCCGGCATAAGACACGCTGTGCTCCTCCAGGGGCCAATGCAGCGTACGATACCATTATCCTCTGACTACCTCCACTACGCATCATCTGGAGGCGTTACCGGAATGGTCGACCTCGTGACGATAGCGATTATCGTCGTCATCCTGATCATCGTCCTCGCGCTCGCCGCGCTGAGTATACGGATCGTGAAACAGTGGGAGCGGATCGTCGTCCTCTATCTCGGGCGGTTCGTAGGGATCAGGGGGCCCGGGCTCGTGTTGATCATCCCCTTTCTCAACACCGTACCGTATACCATCGACCTGCGGGTGATCTCGACCTCGTTCACGGCCGAGCAGACACTCACCAAGGACACGGTGCCCGTGAACGTCGACGCCGTCCTCTTCTGGCAGGTCACCGACGTGGAGAAGGCCGCGCTCCAGGTCGAGGACTACCGTGGAGCGGTCCTCCTCGCGGCCCAGACGGCGCTCCGGGACGTCATCGGCAAGACGGTCCTCGCGGACATGCTCGCGGGCAGGGAGATCATCGACCAGGAGCTCCAGCGGATCATCCAGATGCGGATCGACGGCTGGGGTATCGACGTCCTCTCGGTGGAGATACGCGATGTCGTGATCCCGGCCCAGCTCCAGGACGCCATGTCCATGCAGGCTCAGGCCGAGCGCGAGCGCCAGGCCCGGGTCATCCTCAGCGACTCGGAGCGGCAGATCGCCAGGAGCTTCGAGGAGGCCTCGCGGATCTACACGGACAACGCGACCGCTCTCCACCTCCGGGGCATGAACATGCTCTATGAGGGGCTCAAGGGCAACAACGCCGTGATGGTCCTCGTCCCGGCGCCGGTCCTCAACACCATGGGCCTCGGGGACGTCACGGGCCTGGTCGCGCTCTCGCAGACCATGAAGAAGCAGGGCGCGGGCCCAGAAGAGACGGAGGGACCGGGCGAGGCCGGCACGGAGTCCTGAGGCGTCAGGATCCCGGGCACCGAGCCGAGAGCGAGGGGCCCGCCATCATTTTTTTCTCGCGACGTAGCAGATCCCTTATATGTCGCGCTCCGTGCATCCCACGCACCTCCTTGCAACAGCGCTCCTCGTAATCATCCTCGCCGCCGGCTGCGTCTCGGACCAGCAGGGCTCCCCGTCCGCGCAGGGGAACGCATCGCCCGCCGCTCCCCTCGTCTTCTACACCGAGGAGAACCTTCCGTACAGCTACCAGGAGAACGGCACTCCCTCGGGCTTCGCCGTCGACCTCCTCGAGGCAATTACCGCGCAGACGGGGAGCCCCGTCACTCGAGACGAGGTACGCCTCGTCCCCTGGAGCGAGGGGTACCAGGCGGCCCTTGAGACTGAGAACGCGGCCGTCTTCCTCACGGCCCGTCTCCCCTCGCGCGAGTCGCTCTTCAGGTGGGCCGGGCCCGTCGGATCCGACCGGAGCGTACTCCTCGCACGCCGCGACGCGGGGATCGCGATCGGGAGCCCGCCGACCTCGCGGGGTACCGGATCGGCGTGGTGAGCGATGACGCCGGCTTCCGGCAGCTCCTCGCGCTCGGGGTGAGCGAGAGCCAGCTCGTGTCGGGCGGGAATGCCTCCGCGCTCGCCGGGATGCTCGAGGCCGGCGAGATCGACCTCTGGGCGACCGGCGACCTCGCCGGCCGGCACCAGGTGCTGAAGTCGGCCAGCGACCCGGACGCCTACGAGCCGGTCTTCACCCTCGCCGAAGATGACCTGTACTTCGTCTTTGACAGGGACGTCCCAGAGCCCCTCGTCGCCGCGTTCCAGCGCGCGCTCGAACGGGTTCAGAACGCCAAGGACGCCCGCGGGGTCAGCGCCTACGAGGAGATCGCCTACCGGAACCTCGGGGTCGGGTGCGCCCGCCCAGCGTACGCCGACCAGGAGGTGACGGACCTAGTGGACGAGACGGCGACTTCCATCGAGGCGGACGCGGCCGGAACGCTGCGGCGGATCAACGCGGGCGAGGCGCCGTTCCAGGACACGGAGCACGCGGATCTCTACGCCTTCGTCTACGACACGAACCTGACGATGATCGCTCACCCCAATGCACACCTGGTCGGCGCCAGCCTCCGGGGCAAGACGGATGTCGCCGGGACGCCGTTCCGCGACGAGATCATGGCGGGAGCGCTCGCGAACGGGACGGGCTGGGAGGAGTACGTCTACACGCAACCCGGCCGGATGAACCTGTACCACAAGGCCACCTACTACCGCCTTGCCACCGGGTCGGACGGTACAAGATACGTCGTCTGCGCCGGCACGTATCGGCCCTGCACCTGATCCTTTTTCGGCGGGAGTCGACCGGCATCGGCCCGCTCGCGCCCCCCGTCCCTCGTAAAAGACCGCTGCGTGTGATCCCGCCCGGCCCCACACTGTCAGGGACATTTCGGTAGACACTTACCATTGGAATACCACACCGATACGTATGCAAAACCGTTGGGTCTGGCCCGTCCTCCTCGCGGCCCTTCTCGCGGTCCTCATCCCCCCGGCTCTCGCCGTAGAGCCGGCCGGGTACGGCCACGTCTTCCCCGCCCCCGACCCCTCGGACCCCGTCGACGTCCCCGCTCCCTCTCCGGCGGCCCCGCCCAAGAGTGTCACAGCCCGGATCTTCCCCGCCGCGGCCGACCCGCAGCCCACCTTCGCCCCGCTCGAGAACAGCCCCACCGTCTACGTCATGGCCCGCGACTCGACCCTCCCACCCCCCAGCGTGACACCAACCGAGACGGTCAACGAGACGTCGAACGTCACACCCAACGGCACTCCCGGCGCGCCCCAGGTCTTCGTCTGCGACGGCTCAGGCGACGAGGTCGAGATCAACGCCGCGCTCATCGCCGCCCAGGGCGGGGTCGTCGAGCTCCTCGACGGGAACTTCCGCTGCGCCGGCCGCATCACCCTCCAGCCCCACACCACCCTCCGCGGACAGGGCTCGGGCAAGACCACCATCGAGATCGTCGCGAAGCCCGGCACCACCGGGTACCTGCCCGTCGCCGTCTGCGCCGAGTACGTCAACATCGGCGGCTTTACCATGCGCGGCCACGCCTTCCTCATGGTGACCCGCAGCCACGTCCGCGTCCGGGACGTCTCCGCCACCTGCGTCGACCTCGGCGGGACCTGGCGGACCGCATCGGGCAACGGCATGTTCTTCGTCTGGGTCGCCCCGCCCGTGAACGTCGTCGACGACGTCGAGTTCTACCAGTGCTCGGTCGTCAACGCCCACACCCACGGCTTCAACATGAACCAGGACTACCGCGACGGGGTCGAGCGGACCATCTCCAACGTCCGGTTCCTCGAGTGCCGCGCCGTCGGGTGCGGCTATGGCGTCGCGGGCGACCCCGGCGTCCCCGCGACGGTCACGTCCACAAACCAGTCGCGCTCGGAGTGGATCACCGGCTTCGACCTCCACGAGTGGCAGGACCTGGTCAACTGCGAGGTCATCAACTGCGTGGCCTCGGACAACTGGGAGTCGGGCTTCCATCTCGAGCCGGGCGCCCGGTACGGGTCGAACGGCAAGAACATCGGCCCCCGGACCGTCTCGCAGAACATCGTCTTCCGGAACTGCGTCAGCACGAACAACGGCCAGCGGAACACCTACGCCGATCACTTCTTCATGTCCGGGTACTACCTCTCGCGCGACACCCGCCTCGAGGACTGCCTCTCGTTCAACAACCGGAACTGCGGCTACTACGTCCACGCCGGCGACGGGTCCTCGTTCTCGGGGTGCACGGACGTCGGCAGCACCTACGGCTGGAAGGTCTGCAAGGCCAGCTCCGACATCGCGATCACGGACTGCACCTCCACGAGCAACTCCCGCTGGGCGCTCTGGCTCGCCTTCTCGCGGCGGCTCACGGTCGACGGCTTCCGGCACACGGGGGTCGCGAGCGACCGCGGGTACCAGTCGATCCTCGGGTGGTACAAAGATGAGCCCGAGTATCAGCAGCCCGTGACCGACTCGTCGTTCGAGATAACGGCCTGCGGGAACGGGATGCCGATCATCAACCAGGATGGAAGCGGAAACACCTACGCGCTCGCCCGGGAGGGAACGGCGAGCGGCGGGCCCGTCACCGCCGACTTCACGGCTACCCAGGCCCAGGGCGCCGCCCCGCTCTCAGTCCGGTTCACGGACCGCTCGAGCAACGCGAACCACTGGTGGTGGAACTTCGGTGACGGCGCCACGTCCTACGAGCCGAGCCCGGTCCACGCCTACGCGGCGCCGGGCAACTACACCGTCACGCTGATGGCCGCCGACGATCTCCAGCACGACGCGGAGACGAGGACCGATCTTGTCAGCGTCACAGGGCCGGTGACAGTCTCGTTCGCTGCCTCGCCGACGGCGATCCCTGTCGGCGGGCAGGTGCGGTTCACGAGCGCCGTCGGGGGCAACCCGTATACGTATGCCTGGACCTTCGGCGACGGCGGCACCTCCACCGCGCCAAACCCGGTCCACGTCTATACCCGCGCCGGCACGTACCCGGTCTCGCTGACGGCCATGAACCCCCAGTATGCGGGCACGAAGACCCTGCCGGGCCTGGTCACGGTCTACGACCCGATCCTCGTCTCGTTCGTGATGAACCAGACGGCGGGGACCGTCCCGGTCACGGTCGCGTTTGCCGACACCTCGACCGGCGGGCCGACCTCGTGGCGCTGGGAGTTCGGGGACGGCGCGACCTCGACCGAGCGGAACCCCGCTCATACCTACGCGTCTCCCGGGACCTACTCGGTGACCCTGACCGCGAGCAACGGCCCCGTCTCCAACACGACGACGGCTCGCGACGCCGTCAGCGCGTCGGTCCCGCCGCCGGTGATCGGGCAGGCCCTGCGCACGGTCCCCGGCGCCGCCATGCCGCCGACCGACACGGACGGCGACGGCTGCTGCGACGACGTCAATGGCAACGGCCGCACGGACTTCGCGGACGTCGTGCTCTACTTCAACCAGATGAGCTGGATCGCGGCGAACGAGCCGCTGGTGGCCTTCGACTACAACGGGAACGGCCGCATCGACTTCGCGGACGTCATCTGGCTCTTCAACACTATGTAACCCCCCCCCTTTTTTGGTGTTGGGCCAACACTGCCGGGGAAGTGCCTCATATCCCCGGACGGCCAGTGGTTCTCCGGTGAGAGTACATGGGACTCAAGGAGAACTTCACCCCTGAGGAGTGGCAGAACCTGGCCAGCCTTCCGTACGCAGCCGCGATGACGGTCATGATGGCCTCCCCCAATCTCCTTGGAGTCTGGGGCGAGACCAAGGCGATGATGCAGCAGCCTGCGAGTCTCGCGGCAGCCAGCGGCTCGTCGCTCGTGGGCCTCCTCTCGGCTGAGGTGCAGTCACGGGCAAAGGACCTGATCCAGGAGCAGCAGGCCGACTGGAAGCGCGACCAGGCCGGGTACCTGGCGCGGACCCTTGAGGCCGCACGGGCCGCGACCGGCGCCCTCGCGAAGGTTCCCGCCGAGGAGGCGGATGCCTACCGGCAGTGGGTCCTGGACACCGCCACCCGGGTAGCAGAGGATTCGAAGGAGGGTGGGGCCGCCGTGAGCGAGCAGGAGCAGGCGGCCCTCGCCGAGCTCACCGGGGCACTCGGCACCGGCGCGCCCTAGAGGCCGCCCCGGCCCAGCGTTCACAGGGGGGACCCCGGTCCCCCCCCCGCGCTCGTCTCAGAACGCAATTATTCCGCGGGCCCATGTCCGCGGCCGTCTACCGGACGTAACGTTTTGGGGCAGGCGTACTTGAGGTCGCCGTTGGCGCGGTCCTAGAACGCGATCCGCGGCGTGCCGTCGCGGGCGAGCTTGAGGGACGCGGTACCACCACTGTTCGAGCCGGCCGGGGCCACCGGCTCGGCTGTCCAGGCCGTTCCAGCCCGAGCCGCGTTCACCAGGTCACATGTCGCTGCATCGAAGTAGGTAACCCGGGGGTTACCCTTGCTGTCCAGCGCCAGTGAGGTCGCACCGCGCGCGTTCTGTGAAGAGGCCACCACCTCGGTCTTCCAGGCCATGCCGTCGAACGACGCGAGCATCAGGGTCCTCGGGTCGTCGGGGCTGAACCCCCGCGTGATGTATCTGATCCGCGGCCGGCCGGACTTGTCGAGCGCCAGGGACGTGCCGGATGTGTCGACGATCTCGGTGGAGACCGCGGTCACGATCCTCCAGGTCTTTCCATCAACGGCCGCGTAGTCCACGTCCACGAACGTGTCGTTGTAGTAGCGGATCCGCGGCCAGCCGACCTTATCGAGCGCGAGAGAGACACCGCCGTCACCCCTGCGCTGCGGTGTGTCCGCGGTCACCGTCGTGATCTTCCAGATCCTGGCTCCGCTGAAGAATCGCAGGCTGGTCGTCGTGTCGCTCGCGGCCAACTTCGTGCTTGTGCAGATCCTGGCGCTGGCCATCGCCTGGCTCGTCCCGCTCTCTGACGGGTTGCGAATCGGCCTTGTCCTCGTGGAATTCGCGACAGGGGCGCCGTTCCTGCCCAAGCTGGTGAAGGTGGCGAGAGACGACATGGCGTTCACGGCCGGGCTGATGGTTCTCCTGATGGTGATAACCATCCTCTATTTGCCAGTCGTCCTGTTGTTCGTCCTGGCCGGCGTGCAGGTCGATCCCGGGGAGATCGCCCGGAGCCTCGTCCTGCTGATGTTCGTTCCGCTCGCCGTTGCCCTCTTCATCCGGGCCCGGTACGAGGAGGTGGCCACCGGTCTCGTCCCCACCATGAGCATGGCCGCCAACCTCTCGCTCGCGGCGATGTTCATCGGCTCCTTCGTGGCATAATGGGACGAGACCTTCAGCGTCCTCGGATCGGGCGGGATCCTGGTGGCCGTCCTGCTCGTCGTCGGCTCGGTTGCCATCGGGTACCTGCTGGGGGGGGGCGGATCCGGATACGAGAAAGGTCCTCGCCCTCGGCACGGGCCAGCGAAACCTGGCCGCCGCGTTCGCCGTCGCCACCGGCTTTTTCGCCTCCGATCCAGAGGTCGTGCTCGAGGTGATGGACGTGGCGGTGATCGGCCTGATCGTATTGATGCTCATCGCCGGCGAGCTTGGCAGGAGAGGAGCGGCGCGAGCCGGGACGGGAGCCTGGCCCAACGCGGGGTAAAGTACCGGGGCAATCCTCCGCGCGGCGTGAGGACTGGATACCCACCCTTTTCAGAGCTTGAAGGGCACCCCGGCCCGGACCGCACCTCATCCCTGTCCGAGCCCCCATCGTCCGTCCGGGACGGCGCTCCGCGTCGCCACCACGTCCCGCCCCCTCCGCAAAGCTTCTGTACCTGGAACGAGTGCGACGGGGCGTACTGCGCGTCGCCCGCGAACGAGACGTAATACGAGACGTAGGTGCCCGTGCCGTCGTAGTTGCCGGTCGGGGAATCGTGCTTCTCGAACCGGAAGTCGCCCTCCGGCCCCGTGGTCGCCGACTCCTGGCAGGGAGTCGTCGCGCAGACCCCATCGCGACACCTGGCCGAATTGAGCGCGATCGTCCGACCGGCGAGGGGGTTGCCGCCGGAGTCGAGGAGCGTCCCAGTGAGGTTTTAGCTCGTGGTGCCGCCCCTGGCGTCGGGGACACAGGGGGATACCTCCAGGGAGAGCGTGGTGGAGGTCACGATGCTGCCGGTGAGCTGGTCCGGGAGCGGTCCGCCCCCGAGGATGAGAATGCCGGCGCCGAGAACGAAGACGACAACCACCACGCCGGCGACGGCGATCAGAAGAGAGGTTGTTTTCATTGACACCACCGTGTTCCGATGCTGTACGATCCAGCCGGCGGACGATACGGGTATCGGGCGGCGCGGGGTAACGAATGCGCGGAGCGCCACGTCGGGGGCGGTTCGCCGGCGCACTCCGCCGAGAATGGGCGGCGGGCTCTCTCCCGGACACTCATGGCGCCCCGGCAGGCATCGACGTGACAGCCCGCTCCTTCAGCCGACCGCTCTCCTCACGAGCGCGGCGATCCGCGATTCCTCGGCGGGGGTCAGCTCCGCCAGGGCGAAGGAGGTCGGCCACATTGCGCCCTCGTCGAGATTCGCGTCCTCGGAGAAGCCGAGCGTCATGTACCGCTCGGGCTCCGCGGGAGTCCCGCCGCGGAAGAAGACGATTACCTTGCCGTCCAGGGCGTACGCGGGCATCCCGTACCAGGTTCGCGGCGCGAGAGCCGGCACGCTGGCGGTGATGACGGCATGGAGCCGCTCGCCCATGGCGCGGTACGGTCCCGGCAGCTCGGCGATCTTCGCGAGCACGGCATTCTCCCCGTCCGAATCCGGGCGGGGCTTCTGTCGCACGGGCACTGTCGTATCGGTCATGCGTCCCCTCTCAATGCACGGAGATTAATAAGTTACCGGTTTCAGCGAGGATCGTAGCCCTGGGGGCGAGGGATTCACGCAGAGACGGTCCATGCCTGCACTGCGACACCAGGGTGGACTGGAGCCGTGGGACGTGTCAGTTCAGCCGGTAATGGACCGTCCATTGCGTCGTCCGGACGAGTCCGATGTGTCTCAAGAGTCGCATCCAGCCCAGCTTCTCTTCATCGGAATCGAAGTAGCTCCACTCATCGAGGAACTGGATCCCGCTCTGCCACTCCTCCATCTCCCTGCCGTCGCGGAGGCCCGACTGGAAGACGGCACCCCTGCCAAGGTGATGTTGTCGCTGCATCTTGAAGGCCAGTATGGGCTTCAGCAGGGGTCTCAGCCAGAACTCGTTCACCACCTCGCAGACCAGTTCGGATCCCGGAAATGTCGCCTGGAGGGTACGCACCAGGGAACGGACATCGTCTCTGGCAAGGTACATGAACACCCCTTCAGCCATGAACAGGAACAGCCCGGGATGCTGCGGGAGCCGTTCCATCCAGGCGGCGTCCAGCACCGACGAGGAGATGACGCGGCGGCGTTCCGTCTCCTCGAAGAAACGGCTCCTGAGCGCGATTATCTCGGGCAGGTCGAGGTCGTAGAAGGTCACGCGGCCGTTATCGATCCGCTCGAATCTCGAGTCGAGCCCGCAGCCGATATTCACGACGACCCCGTCCGGAGACCTCGCGAGAAAGTCCCGTGCATAGTCGTCGTATCGTTTCGCGCGGAGAGCTATATGGACATCGAGTCTCCGGTCGAGGGTGCCGGAGACGAGCGCCTTCTCGAGCGGACCCTGCGATGACGAGAGTCGTTTATTCAGTTCAGTCGTGATCTCGACGGACTTCGGATCGGAGAGGATGGGGCGATCCGCACGGGTCTCGATCGCGTGACAGTACAGCGTGACGAACGACGTGGTCGCGACATCCCCGATTCCTTCCAGCATTGCCTCCTCCGCCAGCCCCCGAGAGAGAATGGCTGGACCTGCCCTTAAAGGTGGTTGAAGACCGGATGACGGCGGCCCGGCCGGAGCTGGCAGCGGTCACGACCGAGCTCGTCGATACCGCAGGGGGTCTGAAAGCATCGCCGTGCCCGGCAGACCTCACCGTTCGCTCTCGGGCATGCCTCGCTTGTGCGGTCAGAAGACAGTACGTCGCTCTCCTGTTCAGCCTGCATCCCGGGGACTCCGAGTTCGATCGAGCCGGCCGGATAGGCGGCGTAGAGATAGATGTTCTTCCCTCCCGCTACGCTCACGAGTGGCACGAAAGACGATCCGGATGGTCTCGGGACTAAAATATCCATGCTCTCTCTTCTCAGTACATACAGGAGCTGAGAGTTGTGTCATGTGATGATGTGGCTCCGGAGCTACGAGGGGAGTTGGCACAGCTCGCATAGTACGGCTGTAGTGGTCGGATTATTGACGACCGGGAAATCCGGTTCTCTCATATACCTCTATGGCCGTCGGACCGGGCCCTCGAAACCCTGTCGCAATGAGATTCCCTTCCGCTACTCTCTCTCATCTATGGTACCGGTTGGCACCATACCATGAATTGAAAACGGGGTGTCTCTCTTCTCTCCCCTCTCCTGAGTACGCACTGGAGCCGGGCCTGGAGTGTCACTCGCTCCTGGACTGGTGGCTCCGCTACCACGGTAGCGGCTCACTTTCAGAAACTGTCGTTGCTGACCGCGATCATCGTCGACCAGTGCCGGGACAGCGACGACTTCCTGGACGAGGTGATGGCCTGGAGGCGGGACAGCAGTGCGGTGAAAATCCGGTAATGGCTCAGGGAGTTCCAGGGCGATATCTGCAACAAGTGGATCGACCATGTCAGCCGCCACTTCGACCGGCTTGACAGCTTCGCGAGATCGCTCGGGGCGACGTCGTCCACCAAGGCAAAACTGGTTACGTGCCTTACGGACCCCTCCCTCATCGAGGGCTCGACGGCGTCGGTGCTCACAGCGAACCCCGGCCCGGCGGCGGCGATGGCGGCTCACTCGGTGGGGGGCGAAACCTGCTCCTGCCGTTCGTGGACTCCCTGACGAACCGCGACCTCTTCCTGTTCATGAAGATGAGGGAGAAGGGCGAGGTCATCTCGTTCGAGAAGGAGAAGTTCGGGGATATCTTCGACGTCAGAGTCCGGCTCTGACGCGGGAGCGGCGGAAGAGGGATACCGCGCCCTCCCGCCTAAATGCCCTGGTGCGAACTCGTGGACTGAGAAGGTCTGGGATCGCGATCGCCGCTCAGTGGCGATCGAAGAGCGTTGCCACGCTCGCGGCGCCGATGCCATCGTCTTCATTGCGAGCATATATCCTTACCATCGGTGTATGCCGCCCTGAAGCGGTTCCCCGCCCCCATCCGATCCGAGTCATCGAGGTCCGTCACGAGAAGGTCTCCACCCGCGATGGTTTCACGGATGCACCGCTGGATGGGGACCGTCAGCCTCTCCCGCGCCGCACCGAGACCCCGGCAAGGACCACCCCGATCAGGGCCGTGATCGCCCCCGCGATCAGCCAGAACAGCGATCCGCCCTCGACACATTCGCAATCCGCGAAACAGAGCACGGGGCAGATGCGGACGAGCCCGGTTCCCTGCAGAAACCACAGCAGCCCCAGCATCGCGAGGACGATACCGACGACGGCTCCAGCGACACGTCTCAGATTCATGCTTCTCCTCCGGACCGGGCACGCCCCGGCAGGGCTGGCCATATGAGATGGACTGTCGTCACGTCACCCGTTCCGGTCAGCGAGGGATCGTGAGCGGCCCATATCAGCCTATCGGTCGGACCGGGGCCGACGTTGGTCCGGATCTCGGAGCCTCGGCCGATCCCCGGACGAACCCACATAGGCCCCGGTGCGGGGGTCTCCTTCCGGCCGTCGACCCGGTGATGGTCGCGTTCGTAGCGACAGCGTCGTTCCGGGCGCTGTGCGCCGGCGAGATGGACCGCTACATCGGGGGGATGGTGCGACCCGTTCCACCGCTCGACCAGGGAAGGAGCTGCGAGTACCGGGACTGATGGTAACGGCCGGCGGGGATCAACCCGGGCACCGTTTCAGGTCATCCCCTGCTTCTCCGCACGGATCCTTCTCTATCCCAACGCGACCACGAGGCTCCCGGACGGCCATCGCGAACGCAGTGGAGACGACCCTCCCCCGTCCGTCCATCATCTTTCCATTCCTGGGATGGAAGCACATTTCATGCACGCAAGCGCCCTGTCCGTCCGGGGTGGGAGGAGCGTACGCTCGGGGTTGTCACCCTCATCGCGGTCCTCACCGCCCTGGTCTTCTACCTCGACCGGATCACCCCACTCGGCCTGACAGCCTGGATTCTCTCCTTCATACCGCTCTAGCTGACCTTTTCCATCCAGTGGAGCCCTGCGCCGTTCGCCGCGACGGCTGTCTTCGTCGCCCTGATCGGCGCCACCTCCGTCCTCTCGTATCGCGACGTCTCCCTCCTGTACGCGCTCCTGAACCAGGTCTTCTTCACGGAAATGCTGGTCGTCTCGGCGCTCTTCATTTGGAACGCCCGCCGGGCCCTCGACCGGCTTCAGGTCAGCGAGGAGTGCCACCGCCACCTCGCCGAGTCCTCGCCGGACTCGATCCTCGTCTCCTCCGGGGAGCGGATCATCTACGCGAACCCGGCTGGCGAACAGATGTTCGCCGCGGGCCGGGAAGACGGACTCGTCGGCAGGCCGATCGTCGACCTGGTCGACCCGGCCGAGCGGGAGGAGCTGTGCGGTCATGTCCGGCAGACCCTGCACGACGCTCGCATGTACGTCCCCGCAGTCCGGATGAACCGGCTCGACGGACGATCGCTCTGCGCGGACGCGTCCTTCAGCGAGATCGTCTGGGACGGCGAGCCGGCGGTCCAGATAGTCATCCGGCCCGCGGGCCGCCTCGCCCACTGGGCCTGACGACCCCCTCCCTCTCCCGTCCGTGAAGGCGTAGGCCCACCGCGGACCCGAGTGGTTCTCGGCGATCTCCGATCTTCTCGGGAAGAGTCGAGTTCCTGGTACACCGCCGCCGCCGATACGGCCGGCGGACGATCGCGCCTAGCCGGACCAGCACGCTTTACCTCCTCAATCGCCGACAGCAGACTGCGGTGAGCTTTCGTGCATTCTCTTCGCCGAACGATCCCTATCGCTGTCCTCTTCCTCGTCCTCCTGGCCTGTTCGGTCTCCCAGGGCATCGTCGTCCATCCCGCCAATGTTACCGTCGAGGCCTCGCGAGACGACCATCCCGCGCGCGCCCTCGTCCTGTCGGCCGGCCAGAACCTCACCAGTCTCCGGTTCGTCCCGACCGACCCCGCATCCCCGGACGGGCAGATCCTCTCCGCATACCTCGTCCGGGTGACGGGCCTCCCCGACGCCATGGTGAACGGGAGCCTCCAGTCCGTCTCGGTCGGCCTCGACCTGCCGAACGCCACCGGCGCCGGGCGGTATGCGGGCGAGCTCTGGTTCACCTCGGCGACTCCGACTGCCCGCGTTCCCGTCGGCGTGACCGTCCGGGACGGATGGCTCCTGCCGCTCGCCCTCCTCCTCGTCGCCGTCCTGGTGAGCGTCGCCGTCTTCACGTACGAGGCCCGCGGCAAGAAGCGGGACGAGGTTCTCCAGGACCTCGGCGTTCTCTCGTACCACGTCCGACACGACGAGGAGTTCAAGACACCGGACTCCTGGCGGCCGAACCCGTTCCAGTCGTTCCTCCAGGACCAGGTCGACGCCGTCGACCGGAAACTCCAGCTCGGCGAGGTCGAGGAGGCCGCGACGCTCCTCGAATCCGCCGGGGACGTCTGGGAGCGGTGGAACACGCAGCGCTCGGCATGGAACAACGCCTTCGCCAACGTTCATAGGTTCCTCACCGAGCTGGTAGAATACGAGAGGAAGATCCAGGATGGGCCCGGGTCGAGCGACCTCCGCGTCCCAAGGAAGATCAGGTTCTATGCAGACCTGCGAGCGAAAGGAGAGCTGCGATGCGTGCCTCAGGAGACTCCACGAGCTCTGGAACGACCTCCTCAGGCTCACCCCCAACGACGACCTCGGTCCATTCGAGGTGCGCGCCCGGGAGGTAGAGGAGGCGATCGCAGCCTGCCTGGAACGGCCGACGGTCACGATGGACCTGGGTGCGCCGGTACCGCACCGGGACGAGGGGGTTCGGCGTCCGGCACTACCCGGAGCCCGCGGGACCGGTGGAGGATCGGGCGTCGCTGGCTGACCTCCGCCTGCGGCTCTACGAGGTGGGCTCGTTCCTCCTCACCGTTCTCATCCTGGCCGGGGTCGGGTTCTCGCAGCTCTACCTCAGCAACTCCATCTTCGGCTCCCTTGCCGACTACGCCGGCCTCGCGCTCTGGGGGCTGCTTGTCGGCCCGTTCGCCTAGGCGCTCGTGAAGAAGACGGGGACCTCCATCCACAGCGCGGACTGACTCTCCCGCCCGGCGCACTGGCACGTCGCCTGTCGCCATCCTGTCCCCCATTTACGATCCCTGTTATAACATTCTTCCACTGAGAGCAATCGCGATAAGAACAGGGATTACACGGTTGCCGTGCAGCGCCGCCCACCTGGACCGAGACAGGCAGGCCTCAGGCGGAACATGGCCTGCCCACTCACGGCGATCGGCGCAGAAACCGTCCCGGACGACGGGAGGTCGTTGACCCCCCGCCGCACATATCCGGTGGTCTGTCTCAGTGGTGGGCGACTGTCACCCGCCCCCGGGCAACCTCCGCCGTCTCTCGTTCGAAGAGGAGCGTGAACGGGATGGCGATAAGGTCGCCGATAATATAGGTCGCGAAGATTGCGGCGAGGCCCCAGCCATAGATGGGCACGGACCCCGCGAACGCAGCCGGCAGCAGGACCGCGAGGAACCAGATCGATTTGTAGGTCAGTTGGAGTAGGAGTACCGGCACGAACCGGACGGGCGACCGGTACCCCAGCACGGCGAGCGGGCCGAACGCGATGTAGACGCAGGTGACGATTCCGAAGAGGAGGGGGTCCTGGGCGGGGAACCCCATGGCCGCTCTCGTCATTTCGGGTAGGAACAGGATCGCCAGGCCGAACCCTCCCGCGCCGAGGATGGTCCAGATGTACATGGCCCTGAGCCATCCATACCGGACGATACCTCCATTTTGAATCTCTTTTCCCCCCTTTCATTCTTCTGTGTTCTCAGGAGTACGGTGAGATAGACGACTGCGAATAGATATATTCACCGATATACGGCGTGTCGCCGGGCTTCGTCAGCGTTCCATGCGGCGGTCCCGCGGCTGCTTGTTCCGTTACCCGCCGGTCTCGACCTCCCGTAGGAAAAGCGTAGCCAGCACGGCGCCCGTGACCACGATTGCGGTGACCAGGACCGCCGCCGGGAGCGGGACGGGAAGACTTCCCGCGGCCGAGAACGAGAACCCGGCCAGGATCCCCAGGCCCATGGCGACCGCGAAGACCAGGAGAGGGGCGGTCGCGAGGCGGCCGGCGAAGGCGCCGCGCCGGAGGAGGTAGGCGGTCGCGACCAGCCCCGGCGGGAGAAAGGCCAGGTCCAGAACGTGATCCGGGTTGGTCAACAGGCTGTTCTCCCCGAGGGACGCGGGAGGGACGCCCGAGACTGCGGCTGGGACGATCTCGGCGAGCCAGAGAAGGCCGAAGAGGGCGCCGACGACCAAGAGGAAGAGGGCCGTGGCAGACGACCACCGGTTTCGCCGGAGGGCGAGACCGAGCCGGGCGGGGCTGGCCGCGAGCAGGCCCCCCGCGAGGGCGTAGAACGAGAGGTCAAGGACCGCGACGTAGACCGGGAAGAGGAACTGGAAGCGGACGGCGAAGGCATAGATCGCGAAGGCGTAGACCAGCTAGAGGAGGAGGCCGAGCCAGGCGAGGTAGGCACGGAGCGAACCGCGGCGCACGAACACGACGGCGGCGAGGAGCAGGGCGGCGACCAGCAGGTTCGCGGCGTCTTGGCCGGTGGCCTAGGCAGCCCAGGACGCGGTCTCGCGGGCGTAGGTCTCCTCGAGGAAGAGGCCGCAGAGACTGGTGACGGCGACGAGTGCAGCGACGAGGGCCGAGGCGCCGGTCCAGAACGGCGGGACGACGACCGTGACCGGGCCGGCATGACGGGCGGGCGAAGGGCACCTCGTGATCTTCTGCGACGGCCCGTTCAAAATACCTTGTTCGGACCCGATACGGCGTAACACCCAGGTGGGTGACGGCTATCCCGGAAGACTCACAACATTCTCCAACATTTTTCGGAATTATTGTCATGCCCTGCCTCCAGCTTGCCCTCTTGAAATACCTCCTGGGGCTCCCATGCCTCCTCACCCTCGTCCTCGCCGCCGGCGCCGTGACGACCATGACCTCGGTCTCGGGTCGAGCCTCGCACCCGGCGGCCCGCAGACGGCCGCGACGGGTGACATCGATGCCTTCCGTCAGGCGCTCGAGAAGGACGGGTTCACGGTTCAGGAAGGAAACCTGGGATTCCTCGACCTCGTCACATTGCTCGACGAGGGCGTGCTGCCGTCCGCGTACGGGAACAATCCCGCTACGCGATACCTCTCCTACTTCGTCCCCCCGGCGCCGGGATTCCCGGTCGACGAGAAGTTCGCCGCGATCGCCGAAAGGCTCGGCGTGAGCACGAATGCGTCCTCGTTCTGGAAGCTCCGCCCAGACGAGGCCATCGTCTTTGTCGGCAGGACCCCACCCGAGTGCCGGTACTTCAGTCTCGATTGCGTCCTGATGGACCGGACGTACGGCAACGAGACCCGGTGGCTCTTCGCGAACATTGCCGACCCCCTCAACAACCTGGAGATCAACACCAGCGGAACGCCGAACGAGTCGGCCGGCAACCCGTTCGATCAGGTCACCGTGATCGTCGCGACGGCCGACCGGACCATCGACATCCGCATCCGCGAGGCTGCCGAGTCAGCGGGATACCCCGGGGAGATCATGAATACCATGATCTTCCCCTCATCGATGCTCAACCTAGGCCTCGAGAACAGTTCCGACTCGTTCTTGATGGCCCTGCGCCCGGCCCTCTTCACGGACCCCCAGGCCGGCGCAGAGTACATCAATAACACGCCAGCGACCATCTTCCGCATCACCCCCAGGGAGGCGTCGGAGCCCGACCCCTTCGACTACCCGCCGCTGCGCGTGCACGGGACGGGGACGACGGAGCTCGACCTCGCCGACGACCTCGAGGAACTCCGGATGGCGATCCTCGACCGGTACGGCGACCTGAACGCCACCGAGCTCCCGACGAGCCCGGGCTTCCCGGCGGGGAGCGACGCGATCCAGCGTGGGGTCAACGCCGTCAGCCCCACCAACGACACCGCGTACCTCTGGTCGGCAACCAGGAATGTCAACCTGCCGTCGCCCCCGTTCTTCAACACCTCGAAGTACTACGACTTCCTCCGGGACCCCCCGGTCACGCTGGGCAACCGCAGCGGTGAGAGTATCATCGTCTAGCGGGTCAACCACGTGGCCACAGGGAAGGCGACGTACGCGAGTTTCGTCATCAACAGCGCGGATATCTGGAACGGCGTGAGATCGATCACCGACCAGGACTTCAACGGGACCGCTGAGGATTTCCTTCCGGACAACCCCAACGCGAGGTACCTATATGTCAACAAGGTCGCCATGGAGTGCAAGGGCGACCCCCGCTGCTTCGAGCTCCCTTCGGGCGTGGGCGGGTATGGGATCAAGTTCGACCAGCCGCTCTTCGTCCTCTGGCGGATCTACCTGGAGAACGCAACGAAGACCGGCCCGTCCTACGCGGAGCTCCTGTTCGACCGGGCGATCAAGTGATCCCCGGGACGGAGACGCGGAGGCCTGACGGCCACCTCCCTCTTCTGGCCATCCCGATAGATAAAAGAGCGCGGACGGCCCCCCCTCGAAGCCGTCCCGGCGGTCTCCGCGACTATGCACCGACGTAGAGCGCCATGGCCCGGGCGAAGTAGCCCGCCGCCTCGTCTGCTCGCCCTACCTTGACCAGGGTCTCGCCCTTGTCGAAGAGCACGTCTGCGTCATCGGGGACGATCCCCAGGGCGCGGTCGTAGGCTTCCAGCGCCTCCTCGTAGCGGCCCTGGCTGTCACACGCGTTCCCGAAGTCGATGAATGCACACTCCTGCTTCAGTTCTGCGATCTGCATCTCCTCTTCCTCCTCTCTGTCGGATTCCTCCGACGATCCACCATCGGCCCGGTGCTATAATAGAAATTTGCCCTTCGATGTTGCCGTGCATTATCGCCGGGCAATAGACCTCGCGCGACTCCGCGCCGGTGGACCTCGGCTGGTCTGCACTGTATCCCCCGCAAGGGGCCTTTAGAAAAATGTCACTCGTCCGTATGACATCTATCTCAGGTACCGGTTCGAGTACCCGGCGTTTCGAATTTGAGATCAAGGTATTCGCTGCTCGAAAGAGGAACCCGAGATTATCCCCTGGCTTCGGTGAGCTCGCGGCACCGGTGCGGTCCTCGGTGCCCTCGTCAGGATAGTGGACCAGGAAGGGAGTCGGAAGTACCATCAGGAGAGACCATGAGTGGGAGCGCACCGGTCCCGGGCGAGGAGAGGGAACGACTGCCGAAGTGATTCGCACCCCGTGAAAATATCAACCGATCGCTCGCCCGGCGTCTTGGCCGGCTATTGGCAACGTCGGATGCGGGCACCTCCGCGTGCACTGCGGCATACACGGCATCCCCGCTCCCGGGCCGGGCGACGCCAGCGGAGGGTGGGGGCAGTGATCTTCGACCCCGACCTCGAGGCCCTCGTCTGCCGTCTCGCCGCGCTGGGCAACACCCCCGCCACCCGGACGATCAGGGTCGTCGAGGCCTGGTTCGAACTTCTCGCGGCGAACGGCACGCCGATCGGCGTGGCCTCCGCGTACCGCAACGACCTCGCGCCGAACGAGACCCCGGCGTTCGAGGCCGTCGCCTTCGACCCGGCCACCGCGTCGCACCGGCTTCTCGAGATCGTAGCGGACCGACCTCGCTGATGCGGTCAGGCCCCGGGGGCCTGTATCGGGCCGACCGGGTCGACGACGTCGGGAACCTCCCGCCGCAATGTCAGGTCGGGCCGGACCAGCGTAACCCTCTGCGTCACATCCAGGTCGGGCAGGTTCGTGATGTGCAGGGAGGGGTTCACGGCGAGGCTACTGGTGACGTGGATGTACCCGACCTTCTCCTTAGTGCCCAAATAGAAGTCCTCCGCGCCGGTGCCGTAGAGCTTCTCCTCGAGCCGGACGGTATAGGTGCCGGGCTCGTTGTAGGTGTAGGTCTCGGTCGGTCCGCCCTCGATGGCCGCCTCGGGGCCACCGTCGCCGAAGTTCCAGATCCGCTTCTGGGCGTCGCAGCCAGTGGTCGAGGTGAAGGTGACCATGAGCGGGGCCTGCCCGCTGGTGGTGCTCGCGGAGAAGTCGACCGCGCAGTGCGTCGGCTCCGGGGTGACGTTCGCGGTTGTACCGGTCGTTGTAACCGTGGTCTCCGTGTTCGTTTCGGTCGCCGTTTCGGTGGTATTGACGGTCGTCGTGGTCGTATCGGTCGTGGGCTCGGAGGGTGTTCCGGTCGTTGTTCCCATGGTCGTACCGGTAATTGTCGAGCTCGTGGTCTGATCAGTGGTCGTATCGTTAGTCGCGGTGGTTGTAACCGGTGCCGGGGTCGTGGGCGACAGGGTCGTGGTCACCGGGGTCGTCGTGGCGGCGGTGGTCCGCGTCGTCCCCGTGGTGGCCGGTGGAGCCGTCGTCGCGACGGCGGAGGTTCCCGGCGGGGCATCCGGCCCTGTCCCGCCCTGGGCAGTAGTGGGTGCCTGGGTCTGGATGGTGATGGGCGGGACATCGATCGTGCAGCCCGCGGCCAGGACGCCAAGGAGGACGAGGAGGGCCAGCCCGACGTGGAGTAAACGGAGTTTTATAAAAGTCATGGGCGGAGCTGGGGGTCAGGACACGATAAACATATCCCAGGCGACGAGAGACGCTGAAGGAGAGGGCAAGCCCCCCATTAGGGATTGTCGAAGAGCCAGATGACGCCTGCAACGTCGATCAGCCGTCCTCACCGCGACGATTGATTACGAAGCACTATATATTCGAAATACAATTGAATGGCTAGCGACCTCTCACGCCTCTCCGCGACGCATCGGTCCCGGAGAGGACACGCCCTGCCGCCGGTTTCCGGCGGATGAAGGGGTCTGCGTGGATTATCGACCATGACACGCAGATATGTGCCGGGGCCCGGGACGGTCCCGGCGATGATCCTCCTCGCGGCGCTGCTCGCGGGCACCGTGGCGGCGGCACCGGGGCTCTCCGTCGATATGGAGATCTCGGCCGATGCGGTCTCGGGAACCGACCTGGACGCGACGTGGCACGATGTGAACATCCTTTCCATCGCTCACACCCGGGTCGGCGATACGCTCTGGTACCGGATCACCGTCACGAACAGCGGGGAGGTTCCCCTCGAGAGCGTGGTGGTGATCGACTCCGATACCGGGGACGGGCCGACGGACCCGGCGCCGCTGGATCCCGGTGAGTCGGTCACGCATTACGCCAGTTCCGTGGCGGAGCCGGGTACGCACGCATTCACCGCCGTGGCGTACGACACGAGGAGGGGCCTCTTCGACTCCGTCACCGCGACGTACTCCGTCTGGACGACGTCGCTCGCGATCGAGGCATCCGTCTCGATCGACGGCGGCGCTACCTGGATGACCGCCGACACGGTCGCCGGGGCGCCCGTGTTCCCGGCAGGAGTCGACCCGTTGGTCCAGTTCCTAGTCATCAACACGGGCACCCTCGGACTGACGGACGTGACGATCACGGACACGGCGAACGACATCTCGAGCCTCCCGTCCCGGGACCTCTCGCCCGGGGAGTCGACCGCCTTCTGCGTCACGGTCCCGTGGAAGCCGGGGCTGCACGTGAACACTGCCACGGCGACGGGCACGCCGCTCCACGGCCTCCCGGCAGTGACGGCGACGGACCGCGCATACTGGTCCGGCGCTCACCCCGTCATGAACGCACGGTACGTGACATTTCCGCCGGGCGCATACGCGGGCGAGGGGGCGGCAGGGACGCTCCTCTCGACGTGCTTCCCGGTGGCGTTCCCCGACGGGCTCGAGGTCGGAGTGATCGACGGTGGCAACGGTTACCGGTGGAACCCGACGGGGAGCGGGCTCGGGGGCCTGAAGGCGTTCCTGGCGACCGGCGGACCGTCCGGGAAGATCACGTGTGACGCATACGACCCGGCGACGGCGCTCTACGGAGGCGGGACGCTCGCGACGGAGACTGCGGCGCTCGGGATCACCCTCCGGCTCGACGAGCTGGGGCTGCTCGGGACGGCTGGCGATTTCGGTAACATTGTCTACAGCCCGAAGGATCCGTTCATCGCAGGCGAGATGTACTACCCGTACATGGGCATGACCGTGACCCAGATCTTCGAGGCGTCCAAAACAGCGCTCGCGGGGCTGACCCCGGAGGACCCGTACTTTGACGCGCTCGCGACGCTCGTCGGGAGACTGAACACGGCGTACGACGGTGGGACGACCTCGAACTGGGCCGAGACGCATCTCATCCCCCCTATCCCGGCCTAAGCGGCCAGACTCTCCCTTCTTTCATTCGCGACGATCCCCCGCGTCGCCCCCCCGTCAACGAAGACGGGGAGAGCGGAGGACCGCTCAGAGGAGGTTGAAGAGCCAGATGACATCGGCGAAGTCGATACGGCCGTTGCCATTGACGTCATCGTACACCCCGTCGCCGTCGGGATTTCCCGGCGGGGCCGTGCAGTCCGGCAGCGACGCGAAGCCATCCCCAAATAGTGTCCCGGGTCCCGTGTGCGCGACCGCCTCCCGGCGCCTTCGTCCGTGACGCTTGAAGGAGCTCGCTCCCCTCGCCTGGACCGCGGACAACTTGCGGGACCACGACGGATGCTGCCAGCCCCCGTCGGGGATGGTACACGGCGGAGTTCCGCTACATCGTTGTTCTCTCCCCCGGGTACTCGAGGTACGGAGACACGACAAGGCAGGCGGAGACGGCGAGGACCGGGGCCGGGGCGTTCCAGGCCAAGTGCCACCCGAACGCGACCCCGCCGCTCCCCACGAGGTCCGGGAGGAGAACCCTCGGAGGATGAGGATGAAGCTTTCCTCGTGTCACCGTGAGCTCTGGTACTTCACCCGCAGCGCGTCGATCCTCGGGCCTACAAGGAGCAGCGCCCTGGGGGCTCCACGTCATTCTTCGTTCCAGGGTCCGCTTTGATGTCTCCTTTCTGCTCCCTGGTCATCCCGTTCACATGTCCGGGCGATGCCGCGCGCGACCGAACGTTTTTTGAAGGAGGTGCGAGTATTGGTCCGACGAGACCGTACCGGCGGGGCCGGGGCGGCAGCGAGGTGCGAGGATGGCACGCAGGAAGACCGCGACGATCCAGGTACAGGGCGAGCCGATCACCGTCGTCTCGCGCGGCGGGCAGGACTACGTCTCGCTCACGGACATGGTCCGGCATCTCGAGGGCAATGCGTTCCTCGAAGAGTGGCTGGCGAGCCCCGACACCATCCGCTTTCTCGGCGTCTGGGAGCGGCTCAATACCCCCGGGTTCGACGCCGCCGGGTACGAGGCCCTCCTCGACGAGGCCTGTCGGGACGGCATCCGCCTCACGCCCAGGCGCTGGACGGAGGCCACCGGGGGGCGGGGGATCGTGGAGACGGGGGGCCCGCACGGCGGGGTCTTCGCCCACCGCGAGATCGCCCTCGAGTTCGGGTCCTGGCTCAGCCCTGAGTTCCGGCTCTACCTGATCGCCCGGCTCGGGCGCCTCGAAGAGGACGCGGGCCGCCGCCGCTCGGAGGCGTGGGACCTGGGTCGGGCCCTCACCCGCCTGAACTACCGCGCCCTCTCCGCGGCGATCCGCGAGAACCTCGTCCCGCCGTCGGTCACGCCGGCCCAGGCCGCCGCCGTCTACCGGAGCGAGGCGGACCTCCTCAACGTCGCCGTCTTCGGCCGGACGGCCGAGGACTGGCGAGCCGCCCACCCGGGGGGCCGGGGCACCATGCGGGACGCCGCGAACATCGAGCAACTCCTCGTCCTCGCCGGCCTCGAGACCGTGAACGCCGAGCTGATCCGTGCGGGCGTACCGCAGGAGGAGCGGCTCCGGCGGCTCAACGAGATCGCGATCCGGCAGCTCTCGGCCCTCTCGGCCGGTGACGTCCCTCGCCGGCTCGTCGAACGGGAGGCGTGCGGAGAACCGTCCTCTCCCGTGCCACGCGGCCCTCAGGCCTGACCGCCAGACTTCTCGTCTGCGGGGGCCATCGTGAAGAAGAAGGTCGATCCCTCGCCCGGCACCGACTCGACCCGGACGCGGCCCCCGTGCCGCTCGACGATCCGCTTCACGATCGCGAGCCCGATGCCAGTCCCCTCGTACTCCTCGCGGGTATGGAGGCGCTGGAAGATGACGAAGATCCGCTCGTGGTGCTCGGGGTCGATCCCGATCCCGTTGTCCTGCACCGCGAACTCGACTCGCGCCCCCACGCGCCGTGCCGACACCTGAATCACGGGCGGCACGCCCGGGCGGTGGTACTTGATCGCGTTGCCGACCAGGTTCGCGAAGACCTGCTCGAGCTGGGTCGCGTCGGCCATTACTCCCGGCATAGGCCCTGCCTCGACGGTCGCACCCGAGGCGCTGATCGCCCCCCCGAGCCCGCACAGGGCACTGTCGAGCGCGGCGCTCGTATCGGTTACCTCGAGGGCCCGGCCCGTCGTCGTCACTCGGGAGAGGGCGAGCAGATCCTGTATCTGCGCCTGCATCCGGGTTCCGCCGTCGACGATGAACTCGATGTACTCGTCTCCATCCTGGCCGAGCTTCCCCTTATAGCGCCGATCGAGGAGCTGGCTGAAGCTGACGATGGTCCGCAGCGGCTCCTGGAGGTCGTGGCTCACGACGTATGCGAATCGCTGCAGCTCCTCGTTCGACCGCGCCAGCTCGGCCGCGTACTCCCGAAGATCCGCAGCGGCCTGGTGAATCTCGGTGACGTCCTGGAAGACCGTCGCGAATGTACCCGGCCGTGTAGAGACGACCGAGACCTGGAAGTGGCGTCCCAACGGCTCGAAGAACTCCGTGAAGGAGTCCGGCTCCCCCGTCTCGGCCACCCGCCGGTAGACCTCCAGGAACGGCGGCTCGTCTGTCCCATAGGCCTCCGTCGCGAGTAGCCCGACGATCTCCGCCGCCGGGATCGAGGTGTTCTCCTCGAACGCCGGGTTCACGTCGATGATCCGGTAGTCGACCGCCCGGCCGTCGGGTGAGTAGACCAGTTCGTGCAGCGCGACCCCTTCCTGCATCGAGGCGAAGAGGCATCGGAACCGGTCCTCGCTCTCGCGGATCGCCTGCTCGGCCCGCTTGTGTACCGCGCTCTCGAGGACCTCCCACCGTCCGTGGCGCTTGATCAGGGCGAACTCGTGGTTGTCGATGACGTCCACGATCTCTTTAGCCCCGCACCGCTCGAGGGAGTAGGTGCAGACCGCAAGCATCCGATGCTGGTCGATGACCTCATTGATCATCGCCTCGTACCGGTAGAAGTCGTCCCAGCCCGCCTCCTCGAGCCAGAAGGTATTGCCAGAGAGGCGGAGCCCCTCGAAGCCGCGTCGGCGTGCGTCACCGAGCCGGTCGAGCCAGCCCTGGAGCACGGCGGCAGCGTCGAACCGCCCGTCACGGACGTACCAGTCGCGGTAGTCGAGGATCTGCATCTGGCCGTTCGCCAGTCGCGCGTCCAAGTCGGGCACGGCTGTCGCGAGGGCGTGGGAGGCCTCGTCCACCTCGAGTGGCGCGGAAGTGATCCACATACAGAACTCGTTGGCGAGGAGCCCCTCGCGGAAGTACGGGACGAGAGTGTCGACCAGGTCTTCTGCCGTCTCGTAGAACTGGCAGAAGTGCGCGCCCCAGGGGACATCCCCCACGACCTCGATCCCGCTCCGCCGGAGGCGCCCGCCAGCCATGCCTGGTCCGGGCAGAGAGTCGGGGGGCAGGTGAGGGTGTCCGGCCGATCCTGTTCCGGGAGCCATCGTGGGAGGGTAATCGGCGCGTCCGGAGAAAACCGTTTGCATACGAACCTCCTGTCCGCGTGCTGCGACGGTTCCGGCGCGAACAAAAGCAACGGGGATCTTCGCGGACGAACTGGTGCCCGGTCTCGCGCACGGCAATGCCGGCCCGGGAGGGTTTATTGCCGCTCTTCGTGATAGTTGATCGTGACAGACGGGATGATGCGGATCCGGACGCATCGACTGCCGATAATCCTGCTCGCGGTGGTGCTGCTGGCCGGATTCGGCACGGGAATCGCTTCCGCCACGGACTGGCGGATCGAGACAGTGGACTCGGCGGGCCGGGTCGGGTTCTTCACCTCGCTCGCGCTGGACGGGGCGGGCAACCCGCGGATCAGCTACTTCGACGACACCAACAGGGACCTGAAATACGCCTGGCACGATGGGTCGAACTGGCACGTCGAGACCGTGGACGTGGACGGCACTGTCGGCTGGTACACGTCGCTTGCGCTGGACGCGGCGGGCAACCCCCGGATCAGCTACGCCGACGATACGAACTGCGACCTGAAGTACGCCTGGAAGGACGGGACGGGCTGGCACACCGAGGTCGTCGACTCGGACGGCTTCGTAGGCTGGTACACGTCCATCGCGGTCGACGCGAACGGCAACCCGCGCATCAGCTACTACGACTGGTCGGCGCGGTCGGACCTGAAGTATGCCTGGAAGGACGGCTCGGGCTGGCACACGGAGGTTGTGGACTCGCACTACATCGCCGGCTGGTACACGTCGCTTGCGCTGGACGGGGCGGGCAACCCGCGGATCAGCTACCTCTACGAGAACACCGACGACCTGAAGTATGCCTGGAAGGACAGGACGGGCTGGCATACTGAGGTCGCGGACGCGGAGGGGTACGTCGGGAAGTGCTCCTCCCTGAAGCTTGACGCGGCTGGCAACCCGCGGATCGCCTACTTCGACGACACGGACGACACCAAGGACGACCTGAAGTACGCCTGGAAAGACGGCACGGGCTGGCACACGGAGGTCGTGGACTCCGAGGGCTGGGTTGGGTGGTCCTCGTCCCTCGACCTGGATGCGGCGGGCAACCCGCGGATCAGCTACTTCGACGACACGAACGACGACCTGAAGTACGCCTGGAAGGACAGTGCTGGCTGGCATACCGAGACCGTGGACTCGGACGGCGAGGTCGGGATGCACACCTCGCTCGCGCTGGACGCGGCCGGCATACCGCATATCGGCTACCTCGACTACACAAACGGCGCGCTGAAGTATGCCCGTGGCGGCCCGCCGGCGCCTCGCCCGCAGATGGTGCCCGGCGGCGCGGCGCCGCCGACCGACACGAACGGCGACGGGGTATATGACGACGTCAACGGCAACGGCCGCGCGGACTTCGCGGATGTCGTAGTTCTCTTCAACCAGATGACCTGGATCGCAGGGAACGAGCCGGTGGACGCGTTCGACTTCAACGGGAACGGACGGATCGACTTCGCGGACGTGGTGGTCTGCTTCAACTCCCTCGGCGGGTCGACCCCGACGCCGACTCCGACACCAACGTTGACGCCGACGGTCACGGTGACGCCGGGGTCCGAATACACGCTGAAGTTCACCAACCTCGACCTCACGAAGGAGCGGGTCTCCGTCCAGAACACGGGCAGCGCACCGGTGGACCTTGAGGGCTGCTGGATTCACGACCGGGAGTCGATCCACGTCTACACCTTCGGACCGTTCGTCCTCCCGGCGGGCGCGACGGTGACGCTCAACACGGGCAGCGGCACGGACACGGCGACGGAGCTCTTCTGGGGCCTTCCCGCGCCGATCTGGAACGACTACCTCGACACGGCGACGCTGAAGGCGCCGAACGGCCCGATCATCGACTCGCTGACAAGGATCTCCTGGGCCTGAGGAGGAGGCCCTCCCGCCCTTCTCCCGCCCGTGACGACGGCAGTTCCCGTGCAACATTGCACGGCAATAAAATAAATACAATAATCTATTTCCTATTTTATTCGATCCTCTCCCATGGTCCGGGGTCCCCTTGACGTTCCTTATCCCGTCCCGTGGCGGAGGGGACGGTTCACGTCGGCGCTCCCCTCCATCCACGGGGAGATCGCCGCCACTGAGGATATTTGATGCACAGAGATAGGTGTAATTCACGATGGAGGACGATCCTGCCGCCCACCCTCCTTGCAGTACTGGTGCTGGTAACGCTCGGTATCGGGACGGCGTCGGCTACGATCTGGCAGGTCGAGACCGTGGATTCGGTCGGCGACGCCGAGGACGGCGCGTCCCTGGCCCTGGACATCAAAGGCACCCGACGATCAGTTACGTGGACACGACGAACAACTGGGTGAAGTTGGCGCGACATTTCGGCCTGGACTGGAGGGTCGCCAGAGTGCCTGTGTGGCCCGCGCCCCCTATCGGTCGTTCGACATCGCTCGCGCTGGATAAAAAAGGGAACCGCCGGATCAGCTTATCCACGAACGGCGACCTTGGTATTTTTCATTCTCAGGTGGGTGGGTCTCTTTCTATGAAGTTGACACGACGGGAGATGCCGGTCCCGACACCTCCCTGGCGCTGGACGGCAAGGACAGGCCCTGCATCGCCTACTGGGACACCATCACCCGCGACGTGATGTACGCCGTGTTGGATACTACCGGGTGGGGAATAGTCAGGCTGAAACCCATGCCGAGCATGCTCGTGATGATGAAGGTCAGCACGCCGAGGCTACCGATGGCGAGAAAGACGGGATCGAACTGGGTCGTACGTCTCGACCACTGCTATCCCTGGGATAGGTCATGCGACGATATGAGGTGTGCGATCTGAATTTCGGGGAGTGCCCGGGAATACCGTCCCGAGCGGATCCCCGTGAGCGTATCAATACTGCCATATATGGCCAATCTCATTCTATTGCGCGGACGCCGGCGCCGTGGACTCTCCTCTCAAATGGGAGGGCAGTACCCGCCCCCGGTACGACCGACTGCGGGACCTAGGGGGAACGGACGGACAGGTCGTCGATCAATGGCGGACGCGAAGGGCAACGAACCGGGACTGCTCCAGTACATTGACAACCTGCGGCTGATGATCATCACCTTCGTCGTCGTGGAGCACCTGGCCGTGACCTACAGCGGCATCGGAAGCTGGAATTGCTGCGAGAGCGCAGCCCTCGACACGCTCTCGATGATCTGGTTCGCGTTCTACCTCTCGTTCCAGCAGGCGTATTTCATGGGCCTCCTGTTCCTGCTCGCCGGATTCTTCGCCGAGAGAAGCTACGACAGGAAGGGCTCTGGCCGGTTTGTGGGCGAGCGTTTCCGGTGTCGGGTGGTTCCGACCCTGATCTTCAAGGTCGCGATCACGCCGTTCATCGAATGGGTGGAGTTGGGAAAAATCTCCGGATCGAGACGCGGAGACGTGACGGGAGTGAACGGGGATCCGGGGGTCGCTGTCCGCTCGGCCGCCAAGCGGTCTTGAATGGTTCTTCGATGGTTCGGTTAAAAAGGGGGGATCAGACGACCAGCGAGGTCTCGAACAGGAACCGATCAGGTGCCCAGATGGTGATGTCGGCGCCGGTCATGCAGTCCGTCGGGACAAGCCAGATCTTCGCTCCGGTTTGACCAGCGAATTCACCCGAGGTGTATGGATAGTAGAGGAGCGTGGTCTCGTCCCCCTTGATCTGGACTTTCCCGTTCTTGCTCGAGACGGCCGTACCGAGAATCACCTCGTCGCCGGCCCAGTTCTCTTTGTAGCTGATGAGCGTGTAGCTCACTCGGGGCTCCAGCCCGTGCCCGTTGAACGTGAACTTATCGCTCTTATACATGAGGTTGCCCCACGCGCCCTTATCGATCGGCTCGAATCCCTGGTTCGCGTCCTTCGCGACAAGTTTGAGGGTCTGTGCGGGTCCGCCCGCCGAGACAGCCCCGGCGAGGAGGGCAATGCCCATCAGGGCGATAAAGATCTTCGCAACTTCATTCATGGTTTTCCTCCTTCTCCACTACTCGGAGAATTAATACAAAAAAATACATCAATTAGATTTAAAAATTACATTTTTTTCCGTGAATGATGGAGATGAGAACCACCCGATGAACCTGAGACGCGGAGTCCGGGGGCGGGCTTAGCGGGAAGTGCAATTGGCGACCGTCTCCGTAGGCTTCATCCGCCTGATCGGCCGGGAGGCAGCCCTGCATGGCGCTCTCAAAATCCCCACTGTGAGAGATTCGTTCGCGAAGGGTCCACGTCCACCCACTCCCACCCCAGAGCCTCGATGATCCGCGAGATCGGCTGTTTTATGGTTTTCTCGAGCATCGTCTCCCAGTCCACCACGAACTCGGGCGGCAGCTGGTCCGCGTACTCGAACGCCACGACGTCCGTCTTGGGGTACTTCCCCGTCACGGCCCTGATGTAGACCCGTTTCGGCTTCGAACCCCGGCCGAACGAGGTCCCCAGCCAGTCGTTCGCGTATTTCGCTCCTCGGACGTGGGCGTCGGCCGTCGTGTAGGCATCGAGGGCCTTGCCGATCCCGCCCGGGATCCCGACCTCGTCGAGCGAGTACGCGCCGGCCCGGTACCTGGTGATGATCTCGCCGAGGTACTCCTTGACCGCGTCGTACCCCTCGCCGCGGAGGATCATCTCCATCACGCGCCCCTGGACCTCCTTGGTGATCGCCGGCGAGTCCGAGCGGCGGAGCTCGAACCCGACCACATCGATCTCGTCCACGACCTCGCCCTCCTTCCAGACCAGGTGGCCGGCGTACCGCTTCTTCTTGCCCGCCTGGAAGAACCGCTCGTAGATCTTCTCGAACTTGATCGAGAAGTAGTGGTGGTCCGCGTTCAGTACCTCGCGCGAAAACTCGCCGTACGACGCGTTTAGCGTCGCCTCGATCTCCTTCGCCGCCGCGATCGTCGCCTCGCGATCGAGGCCCGGCAGCCCGACCATGCACGAGTCCGTGTCGCCGTAGAGCACCCGGAAGCCCATCTCCTCGATCACGCGGCGCGTGTGCTCGATGATCGCCCGCCCCACCGAGGTCACGGCCGACCCGATCTCGCGATCGTACAGCCGGAACCGGACGTAGCCCGAGACCCCGTAGTACGAGTTCATGATCACCTTGATCACGTTCTGCTGCAGGTCGAGGAGGTGGTACTCGGGCGAGCCGAAGGGGAACTGCTTACGCAGCGCTTTCCGCTCGTCGCGCTCGGCGAGGAGCTCGGCGATGATCGAGCGCGTCAGCCCGTCGGGGCGCGCCCGGAAGCGGATGCCGTTCGGGGCCCGCAGTTCGCCGCGCGGGTCCTTCGTCTCGGGCGAGGCGTTGATGGTCATCATCGCCATCGGGTAGAGCGACTTGAGGTCCAGGACCACCACGTTCTCGCGCACGCCCCGCGACGGCTCGAAGACGGTCGCGCCCTCGAACTCCTCAGCCACGACCGCTCCCTTCGACGGCAGCACGAACCGGCCGAGGGCCTTTCTCAGGATGTAGACGTCGACCACCTGCGAGGAGTTGATCGACCGGTCGAGCGGGCAGCCGACGTACCGGGCGATCTCGCGATAGAACTCGATGATCGAGTCCTTCTGGTTGATCCCCTGGCAGAGCTCGACGTCCTTGATGTTGTACTCGACGAGCAGGCGCGGGTCGTCTCGCCAGAGGTCCGAGACGGTGCCCGTATACCGCACCTTGGACTCGCCGAGCTCCAGCTGCGCGATCGCGTCGAGCCGGTACGACTCGCGCTTCGAGACGTGGACCTTCTTGTACGCCTCGAGCAGGTCGAAGACCACACGGCCCCGGAGCGGGTTACGCTCGCTCTGGCCGGGAAGCCGGCTGAGGGCCTCGGACGGCCGGAGGCCGAGCCGGGTCATCCGGTCGAAGATGTACGGGACGTCGAACTCGGCCACGTTCCAGCCCGAGACGATGTCGGGGTCGGTCCGCTGGATATATTCCGAGAGGCCGGCGAAGAGCCCCATCTCCGAGTCGTAGACGCAGAGGGTGTGGCTGTTCTCCTTCACGCAGGCGTTGTTCAGGCCCTCCGAGAGCGCCCCGGGGTCGTTCACCGCGCCCTTCTCCGGCCGGAGGAGGAACGAGGTGTACCGGTCCTCGTAGTTGTCGTGGCAGGTGACGCAGATCACGGCGTCGCGGTTCGGGTCGGGAAAGCCCCGCTCGTCCTCGCACTCGATGTCGATCAGGCAGCAGCGGGCCCGGACGTCGATCTCCGACGGCTCGACCTCGGCGAAGTCCGCCTCCTCTTGCGGGGCCCGGAGGCCGCCGTGGAGGCCCGCGTCGATCAGGAAGCGGGTCGTGAACGGGATGTCGGCCTCGAAGTGGGTGAAGCCCGACCGGGCGTCGCGGACATCGGCCGGCCGGCTGGCGTACAGCCGGCGGAGCGGCTCACCGCGGATCGAGCGGTAGACCGTGCCCGGCTCGAGCTCGAGCATCCCCGTCGCGGCCGCCGCCGGCGCCTGGGCCTCGGGGACATAAAAGTACGGGCGGAAGCCCGTAACGCGGACGTGGACCGGGTTGCGATCGCGATCGCGGCCGAAGACATGGACCGTGGTGCCGGCCGGCGAGGCTGAGTACTCGACCTGCGCGATGGTGCACTCGATGCCGCCGTCCGCCATCGCCGTCAGAGCGGGAGCCCCGCGCAGAGGGCGCGCTCGTACGCGCCGGCCTCGTCCATCTTCTTCCGCTCCCAGGGGTCGAGCTTCCACTCCTCGACCCGCCGGGCGCCCCCCGTGCCGACCTCGCACGGGACGGCGAGCGAGCAGCCTTCGAGCCCGTACTCGCCCTCGAGCGCGACCGAGACGGGAAGGACCACTCGCTGGTCCTCCGCGACGGCACGGAGCAGGTTGACGATGTGGACGGCCGGACCGAAGACCGTCCCGCCCTTACCCTGCATCACGGGCATGGAGGCGTTCTGGAGCTCGTGAAGGATCTCCTCGCGGACGGGCTCCGAGGTGCCGGGGGCCGAGCGGGAGAAGATCGGGACCTGGTGGTCCCCGTGCTCGCCCAGCACGGTCGCGTGGTTCTCCGTCAGCCCGCGACTCTTCAGGGCGATGCCGAACCGGGCAGAGTCGAGCTGGCCGCCGAAGCCCATCACGCGGCTCCGGTCCAGGCCCGACTTCCGGGTGATGTAGTACGCGTTCGCGTCCGACGGGTTGGTGATCGAGACCAGGACCCCGGGGAAGCGGGCGAGCTCGGTGATGCAGTCGTCGGCGACGGGCAGGTTCGCCCGCAGGAGGTCGGCCCGCGACCGGATGTTCGGGTTTCGTGGCGAGCCGGCCGCGAAAACCCCGATCTCGGCCGATGCCGCCTCGCGGAGGTCGGTCGTGATCATGACGTCGAGGCCCGTGTGCTGGAGGTCGAGTACCTGGGCGTGTAGGAACGGGGCGACCGCGTCGTGGATCACCAGTTCGTCCACGAGCCCCGTCGCCACCGCCAGAAACGCCACCTCGCCGCCGATCCGCCCGGCGCCCATCACGCATAGCCTGGTCATTGGGGGTACCCTTGGAGCCGGATCCTATTCAAATGCGCTCTGCCTGCCGGCCGCGTCGCAACCCTCATCCGTTGCCGGGGCGACTGATGGTGCGATGGTGCCATGCTGAGACTGCGGCCCGGGCCGGTCGACGCCGGCGGCGTGCGGCTGGCCAACCACCTGGTCCTCGCTGCCGGCGTGCTCGGCACGACGGGCGCGTCGCTCTCGCGGCAGCTCCGGAACGGGGCGGGCGGGGTCGTGACCAAGTCGATCGGGCCGGTGCCGATGCCGGGCCACGCGGGCCCCTGCCTGGTCCCGGTCGAGGGTGGCCTGCTGAACGCGATGGGGCTGCCAAACCCGTCCCGCGCGTTCGTCGAGGAGCTCGGCGCCGTGGAGGGCGGACCTGTGGTCGTCTCGATCTTCGGCGGGACGCCTGCGGAGTTCCGCGAGGTCGGGTCCTGGTTCGTAGGGAGAGCGGCTGGCCTGGAGCTGAACCTCTCCTGCCCCCACGCCGAGGGCTATGGTGCGGCGCTGGGATCGGACCCGGCCCTGGTGGAGGCCTGCACGGCAGCAATCGCGGACCTGGGAATGCCGACCTGGGTGAAGCTGACCCCGAACGTGACCGACATCGCTGCCATCGGCCGTGCGGCCGAGCGGGGTGGGGCGTCGGCCCTGGTCGCGATCAACACGGTCCGGGCCATGCGGATCTCGACCGTGCTCCGTCGGCCGGTGCTCGGCAACCGCTACGGCGGGCTCTCGGGCCCGGCGGTCCTCCCGGTGGCGGTCCGGTGCGTGTACGAGCTCTACGAGGCCGTCGGGATCCCGGTCATCGGCTGCGGCGGCGTCTCATGTGCGGACGACGTCATGGAACTGATGATGGCCGGCGCGGTCGCCGTCCAGGTCGGCTCGGCCGTGTACCGCGAACCCGCGGTCTTTGCAACCATCGCGAACGCGCTCTATGACGACGAAGGGGTTGACCCGGGCGAGATCGTGGGGTGCGCACATGCGTGAGGGTGACGGGATGATGGTCGCGACGGTCGTGCGGACCGTGGTCGAGACGCCGTCGGTCACGACCCTTCTGCTGGACCGCTCGTTCGTGTTCGACCCCGGCCAGTTCGTGATGGTCTGGGTGCCGGGCGTGGACGAGGTGCCCATGGCCCTCTCGGCCCCGGACGCCATCTCTGTCCAGCGGGTCGGGGACGCCACGGCGGCGCTCTGCGCCATGCGCCCGGGCGACCGTATCGGGATCCGTGGCCCGCTGGGGCGGGGCTTTCCGGCCTGCTCGGACGCCCTCGCGATCTCCGGCGGAATCGGGGCAGCGCCCCTCCTCCCGCTTGCGGCCGCGGGACGCGTGCGGACATTCCTCCTCGGCGCGCGGACGGCGGCCGAGCTCCCGTACCGCGGGGTGCTCGGGGCGGCGACGGATCTGCGGGTCGCGACCGACGACGGTTCGGCCGGCTCCTGCGGGTTCGTCGCGGAGCTGCTCGGCGGGGTCGACCTCGCATCGCACGACGCGATCTGCGTCTGCGGGCCCGAGGTGATGATGGCCGCTGTCCGCGACCGACTCGATGCTGCCGACGCGCTCGACCGCGCCTGGTTCTCGCTCCACCGGTACATGAAGTGCGGCGTCGGCGTCTGTGGGTCGTGCGCGATGGACCCCGACGGCCTCTGCGTCTGCCGCGACGGCCCGGTCCTCGCGGGGCCCGTGGTAGCCCGGAGCGAGCTGGGGAGGCACGCCCGCGATGCCTGTGGTCGGCGCGTTCCCCTCGGATCCGGGGGCTAGCACTTCGCCGCATATTTTTAATCGCTTGTATGCACAGCTGTACTGATCATTCGCGGTGTCCTTCGCGTCGCCGCGGCCTTTGAGGGAATTCATGTCGAGGAACATCCGCGTCGAAGCGCTGAACCAGGTCCCGCTGGAGAAACAGCGGGTCGAGCTCGTCGAGCGAAAGGGGATTGGCCATCCCGACAGCATCGCCGACGGCGTGGCCGAGTCGGTCAGCCGAGCGCTCTGCCACATGTATATGGAGGAGGTCGGGGTCTACCTCCACCACAACACCGACCAGGGCGAGGTCGTCGCGGGCGAGTCGTTCCCGAAGTTCGGCGGCGGGCGGATCATCCGCCCGATCTACCTGCTGATCAACGGCCGGGCAACCAAGCGGTTCGAGGGGCGCGTCTTTCCCACTGACTCGGTCGCGATCGAGGCTGCACACCGGTACCTCCGGGAGACCGTCCCGAACCTGGACCACGACGCGGGCCTGATCGTCGACAGCCGTCTCGGGGCCGGGTCGACCGACCTCCAGGACGTCTTCCGGCCGTGCAACTCGAAGATCCCCCGCGCGAACGACACGTCGTTCGGCGTCGGGCACGCCCCGTTCTCGGAGACGGAGACCCTGGTCCGCGAGGTCTCGCGCCTGATCGACGACGACCTCTCGCGCCGGCGGCCGATGATCGGCCAGGACGTCAAGGTCATGGGCCTGCGCGACGGTGACCGGGTCCGGCTGACCATCGGCTGCGCCATGGTGGACCGGTTCTGCCCCTCGCTCGACGAATACCAGGAGACCAAGGCCTGGATGGAGGAGGAGATCAGCGCCTTCTGCAGGCCACTCACGGCACGGACGGTCGTCGTCGACGTCAACACGGCGGACGAACCCGAGAAGAACTCGATCTTCCTGACCGTGACCGGCACCTCGGCCGAGATGGGCGACGACGGCTCGGTCGGCCGCGGCAACCGCGCGAACGGCCTGATCACCCCGAACCGGCCGATGTCGATGGAGGCGACCTCGGGCAAGAACCCGATCAACCACATCGGCAAGATCTACAACATCCTGGCGAGCGAGATCGCGGGCGCCTGTGTCTCCGGCGTGTATGGGATAGAGGAGTGCTACGTCCGCCTCCTCTCTCAGATCGGCACGCCTATCGACCACCCGCTGGTCGCGTCCGTCCAGGTGCTGCCCGGCGAGGGCGTCGACTTCGCGGCAGCGCAAACCGACCTCTCGGGGATCGTGGACGAGCAGCTCGCGAAGATCACCTGCGTCACCGAGAAGGTCGTCCGTGGCGAGCTCGCGACCTTCTAGCCGGGTCCGGCTCGCCGTCCCGAACAAGGGGCGGATCGCGGAGCCGATCATGGAGTTGCTCGAGCGGAGCGGGCTCCATATCGCCGGCAGCGGCGAGCGGCGGCTGATCGCGAGGACACTCGACCCGGACGTCGAGCTCCTCTTCGCACGTCCGATCGACATCCCGGCCTATGTCGCGTCGGGAGCGGCCGACCTGGGGATCACCGGTCTGGACATGGTCGGAGAGCGGGAGGCGACGGTCGAAGATCTCCTCGACCTCCGGTTCGGCGAGGCCACGCTCGTCCTCGCCGTCCTAGAGGAGTCGGGCGTGCAGGCCCCGGCGGACCTCGAGGGCTCGCGGGTCGCGACCGAGTTCCCGAACCTGGCGGCGCGCTACTTCGCCGAGACGGGAGTCGCGGTCGAGCTCGTGCCCGTGGCGGGGGCCTGCGAGCTGGCACCCCATCTCGGGATCGCGGACGCTATCCTCGACCTCTCGAGCTCGGGCACGACGCTCCGGACGAACCGGCTCCGGGTCGTGGCGGAGGTCCTCGTGTCGTCGACGCGCCTGATCGGCAACCCGACCGCGGTGCGGGAGAAGGCGGGCAAGATCGGCGAGCTCGTGATGGCGCTCGAGAGCGTGGTCCGGGCCCGGGGGCAGTGCTATCTGATGATGAACGTTGACCGGGCGCACCTGGCCGAGGTCGAGGAGGTCCTTCCGGGCCTCGGCGGGCCGACCGTGATGCCGGTGGCCTCGCGCGACGACGCGGTGGCGGTCCACGCCGTTGTGGCAGAGACCGAGGTCTACGGCCTGATCCCCCGCCTCAAGCGTGCCGGCGCGAAGGACATCCTGGTGATGTCGATCGAGCGGATGATACGCTGAGCGCCGCCGGCCCGCCGGAGGGCCGTCTTTTTTCCTGTCGGACCGCCCGGGCCTTCGGGAGACTCGCGGAGTGCATCTCAGAGTTTATCGTTTCTAGCCGTGACAGTCTACGTACACCGTGACTCCCGACGACCCCGGGCGGTCGGTCTTCCTCGCGATCTGCCAACCCGCACTCCGCTACGGCCCCGACGGCCGGGTCCTCGAGGCGACCGGCCGGGCAGAGGTAATGGCCGGACAGCCGCTCGCGGACCGTTCCCTTGCGGAGGTGGCCGCCATTCTCCGGGCGCGCCAGCTCGACGGGACGCCCGTCGCCCCGGCCGAGCTTCCGGGGGCGCGGGCGATCGACGGCGAGACGGTGGTCGACCTCCCGCTCACGGTCACGGCATCGGACGGCCGGACGCTCCGGATCCTCGTCTCCGCCGCCCCCGTCCGGGACGGCGCTGGCACCACCGGGGCGCTGGTCATCTGGCACGAACAGGTCTCCGGAACCCGGGTGGACCGTGCCGAGAGCGAGGCGAAGTACCGGAACCTGGTCGAGCTCTCGCCGGACGCCATCCTGATCCACCAGGACGGGACGATCGTCTTTGCCAACCGGGCCGCGGCCGAGCTGATCGGCACCGGCAGCCCGGAGGATCTCGTCGGCCTGCCGATCCTTGAGATCGTCGATCCGGCGGCGCGGGTCACCGTGGCGTCGAACATCGCCATGGACCTCAAGGGCGAGGACAGCCCGTTCGCCGAGCTCGACCTTCTGTGCCGGGATGGGCGGAGGGTCCCTATTCAGGGGCGCGGTGCGATGGTTTCTTTCCGCGGACGTCCGGCGATCCAGGTCGTCCTCCGCGACGTCACGCACCGGCACGTGATGGAGGCCGCGCTCCGCGAGAGCGAGGAGCGGCTCCGCCTCGCCCTGAAGAGCGCCGAGATCGGGATCTGGGACCGGGACACGGTCGCGGACAGGGTGACCGTCTCGTCCGAATCCTTTCGGCGCTACGGCCTCGAGATCGATACGCCGACCGGGTACGCGGACTGGGAGCGGCTGATCCATCCCGACGACCGAGGGCTGGTCGAGGCAGGGCGCCGGGCCGCCGTTGCCACTGGCCAGCCGATTGACCTCGAGTTCAGGGTCGACCTTCCTACGGGCGAGCAGCGCTGGACCCAGTTCCGGGGGCGCGCCGTGACCGACGAGCGGGGAGGGCGGTCGCGCATGATCGGGGTGCTCATCGACGTGACGTCCCGGAAGCGGGCGGAGGCGGCGCTCGAGGGTGTGAACAAGATACTCTTGGCCGCGCTGACGAGCGAGACCGAGGAGGCGCTCGGCGAGGTCTGCCTCGAGGTAGCCCAGGCGATCACGCAGAGCCGGTACGGGTTCATCGGCGAGGTCGACGAGGACGGGCTGCACGATATCGCTATCAGCGACCCCGCGCGGGACTCGTGCACCATCACCGACGCATCCGGCCATCGCCCGCCGCCAGGCAGGACCTTCGCGCTGCACGGCTTCCTCGGCCGGGTGCTCCGCGATGGCCGGAGCCTTTTCGCGAACGACGTGGCCGGCAACCCCGACGCTGCCGGCTTTCCGCCGGGCCACCCACGGCTGACTTCCTTCCTCGGCGTCCCCCTCGTCCGCGACGGCCTGACCATCGGCATACTCGGCGTGGCGAACCGGGAGGGCGGATACTCACAGGTCGAGCAGCGTCTGCTCGAGGCGATTGCGCCGGCGATGGTCGAGGCCTTCGGACGGAAACGGGCCGAACATTCCCTGCGGCGGTACATGGAACGGCTCAGGGCGAGCAACGAGGAGCTGCAGCGGTTCGCGTACGTGGCGAGCCACGACCTGCAGGAACCGCTGCGGTCGATCGTCAGTTTCAGCCAGCTTCTGGAGCGGCGGTACAGGGGGCAGCTCGACAGCGACGCCGACGAGTTCATCGTGTTCATCGTCGACGGCGGCACGCGCATGCAGCAGCTGATCCAGGACCTCCTCCAGGTCTCCCGGATCGAGACGGGGGCACAGCCCCCCAGGCCGACGGACGCGGAGGCCGTCGTGGGGGAGGTGCTCCGCTCGATGGACGCGGCCCTCCATGAGGCCGGCGTGACCGTCGAGGTCGGACAGCTCCCGAAGGTCATGGCCGACCCGGCCCGCTTCACCAGGTCTTCTCGAACCTGGTCTCCAACGCGGTCAAGTACCGCCGACGGGAGGCGACGCTGGATATCGGGATCTCCGGAAGGCCCTGTGACGGCATGGTCGAGTTCGCGGTCAGGGACAACGGGATCGGGATCGAGGCCGAGTACTTCGACAGGATCTTCGTCATCTTCCAGCGGCTCCACACCCGCCAGGAGTACGAGGGCACCGGGATTGGACTCGCCATCGTGAAACGGATCGTCGAGCGGCACGGCGGCACGGTCCGGATCGAGTCCGAGCCCGGCGTGGGCTCCACGTTCTACTTCACCCTTCCGGAGGCATGAGCGCCGGCCGTCGCTGCTCCAAACCCTGGCGCTGCCCCGATACATCGGTGCGGCATCGGCCAGACGCGTCCCCATGACTCCTGACGGGGGGATACAGGTAAATATCATGAGCTCGACGGAACACTCTCGTGTCACGGGTTCGGCCCGGTTATCAAACCCCGGTTCCGTGACTGCCACGGAGGCTTGAGGCATGACATACGTGGACGGATTCGTCATCGTTCTCCCCGAGGAGAACCTCGAGACGTATCGCGAGATGGCGGAGGAGGGCGCGAGGGTCTGGAAGCAGCACGGCGCTCTGGAGTACTTCGAGTGCGTCGGGGACGACATGAACCCGGAGACAACGGGGATCACGTTCCAGGAGTTGGCGCGGGCCGGGCCCGGGGAGACGGTGGTATTCTCCTTCATCGTGTTCAAATCCCGCGAACACCGGGACGAAGTGAACGCGAAGGTGATGCAGGACCCGTCCATGAACGAGCCCGCCGCCCGGAGCTGGCCGATGCCGTTCGACCCGAAGCGGATGGCCTACGGGGGGTTCAGGGTTATCGTGGAGTCCTGAGAGGCCGCCGGGGCCGTGTGCGACACGCACCCGCCGGTGGAAAGGAGATCCCTATTATGTCCATAGCGCGTATGATCCGCTGATGCCAATGGAGGTCCTTCCGGCTGTCGACGTGATGGGGGGCGAGTGCGTCCAGCTTGTGCAGGGCGAGCGGGAGAGGGCCACGCGCTATGGCGATCCGCTCGCCTGCGCCCGGCGCTGGATCGGCGAGGGGGCGCGGTCGCTCCACGTGATCAACCTTGACGGCGCCTTCGGCCAGAGCCGGGCGAACGCAGAGGTGGTCCGCCGGCTCGTGGCCGAAACGGGCGTCGCGGTCGAGCTCGGAGGTGGGATCCGGTCGCTCGAGGACGCGACGGGCTGGCTCGATGCGGGCGTGAACCGGGTCATCCTCGGGACGCACGCGGTGAACCAGCCCGACTCGGTCCGCTGGCTCTCCCGCGAGTACGGCCCCGAGCGGGTCATGGCCAGCGTGGACGCGCGGGGCAGCGAGCTCGCGGTCGAGGGCTGGCGGGAGACCCGCGGCAACTACCTCCGGTGGGCCGAGGTCTTCATCGAGCAGGGCGCGGGGTCGCTGCTCTACACCAACGTCGCGGTCGAGGGGCTGCAGCGGGGGATCGACCCCGAGCCCGTCCGGGCTCTGATCGAGTTCGTGCCCTGCCCGGTCGTGGTCGCGGGGGGGGTGACGACGGCGGAGGATGTTCGGCTTCTCCGCGGTCTGGGCGCGGCCGGCGCCGTGCTTGGCTCGGCCCTGTATGCAGGAAAAATCTCACTCGCCGACGCGCTGGAGGCGGCGAGATGAGGCGCGTGGAGCGCCGGCGCGCCACGAGCGAGACCGGAGTGGCCATCGATCTCGACCTCGACGGGACGGGGACGACCGCCATCCGGACGGGTATCGCCTTTTTCGACCACATGCTGACCGCGTTCGCCCGCCACGGCCGGTTCAACCTCGTGGTCGAGGCGAGCGGCGACCTCGAGGTGGACGCCCACCACACGGTCGAGGATGTCGGGATCGTCCTCGGCGACGCCCTGCGAGAGGCCCTCGGCGAGGGGCGCGGGATTCGGCGGTTCGGCTTCGCGGCCATACCCATGGACGAGGCCCTCGCGCAGTGCGCCATCGATTGCGGGGGCCGGGCGTACCTGGTCTTCGATGCCCCCTTCTCGGGTTCGGCCGTCGGGGGCATCGACTCGACGCTCTTCCATCACTTCTTCGAGTCCGTCTGCCAGCACGCGGGCTGCACGGTACACCTCCGGGCGTACGGACGGAACGACCACCATGTGGCAGAGGCGGTCTTCAAAGCCTTCGGCGTCGCGCTGCAGGACGCCGTGGCGCTCGAGCCAGGGGACGGGCGCGTCCCGTCGACGAAGGGCGTCTTCTGAAAAGGAGTGGGGGGTCTACGCGGACTTGGCCGCGAGCTCGACGTCCTCTTCTTTGATAGTCTTGCGGCCGGCGTGCTGCGCGAGGCGGTTGGCCTCCTTGGTCAGGTTGCCGATGTAGACCTCTGCCTTCTCCACGATCGCGGCGGCCGCGTCGGATCCGACACGTTCCGCCCCGCTCTTCTTTGCGATACGAACAACTGCAGCAATCGGTAAATCAGCCATGATGCTGTTCAACCTCAAAGTAAAGATCCGTGACTGTGCATTTAAATATTTCGAGTTTATCCTGATTTCCGGGCCCTAATTGCCCAAAGGCGATGGAATTTCGGGGTTTCCAGTGATACCGCGTCAATTTGAGCAGAAACGGAATCGGAGACCTATGGTGCTTTTGATTCCGCTTTCACGCTCAAAATAGCGTCCTATCGGCCAGCGGCGAGCGCGACGGCGAGCCGGAGGGGCGGAGCGAAGTCGGCCGAAGCGCGCGAAGTATCGACGAAAATGGGCCCGATATTGGTTACCGGCGCGCCGAGCCCGTTTCCGCCCCCGAGGTACGCCAGCGTCCTGAAGATGAGGTTTCCCGCGATCCCGTCGGGCGCGATCACGAGTCCGCACCGCTCGACGGCCTCCTCGATCAGGATCTCGCAGTGCTCGGCGTCGCCGAGCCGGGCAGCGAGCTCGGCGTCGGCCATGGACCGGTCCACGGCCGGGTGGCGCCCGAGGTCGCCGAGCCGGCCGCCCGAGAGGACGCCGACGCCGGGCGGCAGCCCGAGCCGCCGGGCGAGCTCGCGACCTCGCGCGATCAGGGCCACCTTCTCGGTCACGGTCCAACCCTCGTCCACGCCAACGGGCGCGAGGAGAAAACGGCGTCCATCGGCGCACTCGAGGAGGGCCACGCGCTCGAGGTGGTCCACACCCGCGGCCTCGCGGAGGAGGGACAGCGTCCGGTTCGCGGGAAGCGTGCCCCGCACCGCCGCGTCGATCCGCTTCTCGACCAGGTCGCCGACCAGGGCCGCTGCCGGGTCGGACGAGGCGGCGCAGGACGGCCCGCCATCCCCGGCGGTGTCCGGGCAGTAGATGCGGACCAGGACGCCCCGGTCCAGGCTCTCGGCGGCGCGGCGGATCAGGGGGACGTCGCCTGCCGACGCGGCCCCGATCCCGACGATCACGGGGTCCCGCCCCGGCACGGCTCCAGGCGGGTGATCCCGCTGTCGGAGAAGTCGAAGACCGTCGCCTCGCCGTCGGGGGCCGAGAGGGAGAGGCGGCGGACGGCGTCGACCGTGCCGATCTCGGCCGCGGCCATGCCCACGACCTCGAAGCGGCGGCAGATATCGTCCACGGCATCTGGGCGGGCCGTGAGAACAAAGCCCATGCCGGGATACATCCGGAGCCAGTGGTCCATTGTGAGCCCGTGCGCCGCGAGGTCGGGTACCGGGATCCGGGCCGTCTCGATCACGGCACCGCAGCCCGAGACCTCGAGGAGCATCCCGAGCGAGCCGATCAGCCCTGGGTTCGAGACGTCCTTGGCAGCCGTCACGAGCCCGGCCTCGGCCAGCTCCTGCAGGCAGGCGATCTGGGCCCGCACCACTGCCGCCGGCTTCATGGTGACCGAGTCCCAGTTCAGGATGCACGAGGGGTGGACCCGGCCGTCAAGGTCGACTGCCGCGATCACACGGTCCCCCTCCCGCGCTGTGTGGCTGTAGATAACCGCGTCGAGACGGGCCACGCCCAGGATCGCAACGTCGATGACCGAGTACGGCGTGTCGGGGTGGAGGTGGCCGCCCACGATCGGGACGCCGAACTGGAGCGAGGCCTCGCGCATGCCTGCCAGCACCTGGTCGCAGATCGCCCGGTCCGCGATCGAGAAGACGTCGACCATCGCGATCGGCCTGCCGCCCATGGCCGCGATGTCGTGAATGTTGACCAGGATGGCACAGTACCCCGCCCAGTACGGGTCGGCCTCCATCAACCGCGACCAGATCCCGTCGGCGGCCAGCAGCAGGGCCTGGTCCCCGTTCCGGATCACGGCCGCGTCCTCGCCGAAGTCGGCGAGCACGTCCGGCGCGTCCATGGCGAACGCCTGGACCAGTTCACCGATAGCGTGTTTCCGCCGGACCCCCTCGTACTCCCGTATACGGCCTGCTATGAGCGCTGTCGGCTGCGTACTCTCCACGGCGTGCGACCTTCCTTGCTTTACGATTCGGAAGTCATCGCTGATAATTTATTTGATGTTCCGGCCGACCTGTTATGCATGGACTGGACCGAGCGATACCGGCCGCAGCGGATCGCCGACCTGGTCGGCAACGGTCCGGCGATCCGCCAGATGGTCGAGTGGGGCCGGGACTGGCAGCCCGGCGCTCGCCCCCTTCTCCTGTACGGTAAGCCCGGCACGGGCAAGACCTCGGCGGCGCTCGCCCTCGCGGCCGAGATGGGCTGGGAGACGGTCGAGCTGAACGCCTCGGACCAGCGGACCAAGGCGGCGATCGAGAGGGTCGCCGGCCAGTCAGCGGTGACGGGCAGCCTCTTCGGCACCGGGCGGCGGCTGATCCTGCTCGACGAGGCCGACAGCCTCCACGGGACGGCCGATCGTGGCGGAGCGCGGGCGATCGTGGACCTGATCCGATCGGCCCGGCAGCCCGTGGTGCTCGTCGCGAACGACCTCTACGGGATCGCGGGCGAGATCCGGAGCCGGAGCGAGCCGGTCCAGTTCCGGGCGCTCCAGGCGCGCTCGATCGTGCCCCGCCTCCGGTACATCTGCCGGGCCGAGGGGGTCGAGTGCGACGACGAGACTCTGCGGACGATCGCCGAGAGTGCGAACGGCGACCTGCGCGCGGCCGTGACCATGCTCCAGGCCTCGGCCATCGGCCGGACGACGATGGACGAGGGCTCGGTCGTGACGTCGCAAAAGGACGAGCGCGCGACCATCTTCGAACTGGTGGGCGCGGTCCTCCGCGACCGGCCGGACGAGGAGCTGATGGCCCTCGCGTGGGAGGTCGACGACAAGCCCGACGCGATCGTCGCCTGGCTCGAGGGGGCGCTCGCGCAGCTGCCGCCGTCGGGCTGGTGCGGGGCCTACCCCGCGCTCGCCGCGGCGGACCGGAACATCGCACGGACCTACCGGCGGCAGCACTACGTTCTCTGGCGGTACGCGACAGCGCTCGCGGTCCTCGGGACGGCACGAGCCGCCGGGGGCGCGGGCGTCCGCTCCCGGCTCACGCCTCCGGCCCGGTGGACGAGGATGGCGCAGGCACGGCGGCGCAAGGCAGCGCGGGCCTCGCTGATGCGGAAGCTCGGGAACTGGATGGGGGTCTCCCGCGCCGAGCTTCGCGAGGCCTATCTCGAGGCCGCCCGGGCGCTCGTCGTCGACGACCCCGAGCCGGTTGCGCGGGAGCTCGAGCTCGACGCGGACGAGCTCGCGCTCCTCCTCGATGACCGCGAGCGGGCGGCGGGAATCGCAGCCCGGCTCGCGAAGGAGCGGCGCGAGCTTGAGAAGGCCGAACGGCCGAAGAAGAAACGGACGAAGGAGCCGGAGCCGGTCGCCCCGCCCCGCCCGGCGACCGATGCCCGGGACCAGTCAACCCTCTTCTGAGCCGCCTGCCGGGCGGGCGCAGTGGTATCGGTGGAGGAGAACACCGTCCCCGGCCAGGATCCGCTCGCCGCCGTCGAGCCAGATCTCGTCCCCGAGGTGGTAGACCAGGAGATCGCAGTCGCAGGCCCGGGCGATCGCCACCAGGGCCGGGACCATCTCGATCCCGGGCCGGACCGAATAGATGACGGCCGTGCCGCGGTAGAGCTCGAGGTCGGGAGCGAAGACATCGTCCCGCGCAAACGGGATCGCCCCCGTCGCGCAGGGCCGCAGGTCCACGGCCCGGACACGGCAGCCCGCGGCCCGGGCAGTCTCGGCCGCGACGAGGTTAGCACCGCACCCGATCTCGACGGCGGTGCCGTACCGGGCTCCGACGTAGGCGCCGACCGCCCGCTCGATCTGTTTAATGCGCCCGGGAGTCACACCTGGATCTATGCGTTTTGCCCTCTATTGGGATCACCGCTCGCCGCAGGGGCTCCAGCGCCCGGTGCTCGTGCGGATCGAGGCGATCCTGAGGGCGACGGGGAGCGTGATCGAGCCCGACGGGCTCCTGCTGACCGGGTTCGACCTGCTTCGCCGGCAGTACAGCGCGCCGGCCCTCCTCAGCTGCCTCGAGGGCGCCCGTCACCGCCGGGGATGGGAGGATCCCGTGCTCCTCGTCGTCCCCGACGACCTCTTCGCCCCCGGCCAGGAGTTCGTCTTCGGCCTTGCCCGGCCCTGGCGCGGGACGGCCGTGGTCTCGACGTCCCGGCTGGGGAACGACTACTATGGCCGCGAGCCGAGCGAGGACGACCTGGTGGAGCGGGTAGCCAAGGAGGGCGCGCACGAGCTGGGCCACCTCTTCGGACTCGAACACTGCGACGAGCCCGAGTGTGTCATGTTCGCCCCGCACTCGCTCGACGAGCTCGACAGGAAGCGCAAGATGCTCTGCCAGGGCTGCACCGCGCGGCTCGCGGAGATCAGAGTGCGCCCGCTGTGAAAAGCGCTATTACCGGAACCGATCGATTGAAGGGCTTGGAGCCCGCGGCCAGATGGTCCCTGGGGATGCCCCATGCCGACCGATTGGCTGACCCTGAACCGGTTCGACCCGGCGTACCTCCCCACCATGGAGCACAGGCTCTTCTTCGAGGGGGCGGACGCAATCTGCACGATCACGAACTACGCCGTGCTGCTGTCGCTCGCCACGGCCATCGCAACCTTCGGCGTGATCGCCGGTTCAGCCGCGACGGTGATCGGGGCCATGATCGTGGCGCCGCTGATGACACCGATCATGGCCACGACGCTCGGCATCGTCCTCGGCGACAGTTGCCGCATGACCCGATCGACATTGATCGTCGGCCTCAGCATCGTCTACGTGATCATCCTCTCAGGTGTCCTCTCGTATCCCATCTCCCCGATGGTGATCGGGTTCGGGAACAATCCCGAGATCCTGGGGCGAGTCAGCCCCGACCTGCTGGCTCTGTACGCGGCCCTCGCCTCGGGCGCGGCAGGCGCGTTCGCGCTCAGCCGCGAGGAGATCGCCGACGCGCTACCGGGAGTGGCAATCGCCATCTCGCTCGTGCCGCCGCTCTGCGTGGTCGGAATCGCGTTCTTCCACGCGCGCTGGCTGAACGGCGCGGGCGCGCTGATCCTCTTCCTGACGAACCTCTTCGCCATCATCCTCGCGGGCGGCGCCATCTTCTGGCTCTCGGGCGTCACCCCGCACCGGTGCCGGAGCCAGCCCGGCGGGGCAGTAGGCTCTGGTCTCGAGTGCGACGTCGCCGCGCAGGCCCGCAGCCGTCGCAGGGCGATAATGGTCGCGTTTGTCGGGATGGTCGTGGTCGCGGCTGTCCTGGGGTTCAATGGCTACCGCACCCTCGAGCAGCACCGGGACACCTCGATCGCCGAGGACGTGGTCGAGGCATGGCTCGGAGAGACGAAGTATATCCTCTCGGACATCGCCCAGGTCTACCAGCCCGGGGACATTGCCGTCAACGGCCCGGCCCGCGCCCGAATCGTGATCGCGGGGCTCGGAGATATCCCGTCGATCGAGAGTCTCGCGGCCGAGCTGAGTGCCCGGCTCGACTACGACGTCTCGGTCGAGCTCCGCGTGGTCCCCCAGGAGATCGCCTTCTTCCCGACGATCGTCGGGGTGCCCGGAAGCCGGGAGGCGGAGGAGGCACTGGAGCAGCTCCCGCAGGTCGTGTTGTAGTCAGGGCCGGCAGAGAGAAAGGATAAGAGCGAGTGTAATAAGTATACTCCCGATGTCCGTGCCGAAGGGGATCTACCTCGCCTACTTCTTCCAGGCGCTGATCGCGGTGAACGGAGTCTACGCCCTGGCTACGGGCCGGTATGGGGAGATGTTCACGGCGTTCTTCATGTTCGGCCTGACCTTCGTCCCGTACGTCGCCGCGGATCGGCTTGATATCCGTTTCCCCTGGTTCGTCTACTTCCTCATCTCACTCGCGCTCTGGATCCATATCGCCGGCTACGTCCAGGGGTGGTACGTCACGCTTTATCCGTACTATGACAAGATCGCCCACCTCGTCTCGGGCATCTCGGTGGCGTTGATCGGCTTTCTGGGCGTGATCTTCCTCGAACGGTACTGGCGCATGTGCCTCACACCGCTCTTTGTTGCCGGGTTCACGGTGATCTTCGGATTGGCCCTCGGCGCGATCTGGGAGATCTACGAGTTCCTGGTGGACCAGATCTTCGGGGGCTCGCTCGCGGGGCCGATGCAGAACGACCTTGGCGATACCATGCTCGATATGATCTTCGTCCTGATCGGCTCGGTGGGAGTGGCCCTGATCGGGATCGCCTACTTTCATACCCACCGGAAGAGCGAGCTCGCCGACGCGATGACCGGCGAAGACCCTGACGCGGACTCGTTCCTCTAGGACACGCGGCGATGGACATCTGCCGGATCTCGCAGAAGGAGGAGTTCCTCGCGGCCTTCGGGACCATCACGCGGGCCGAGCAGGAGACGCTGCTGGCCGCGATCGCCACCGACCCTCCGGCGCCGTCCGCCGCGGCGGCGGCCCTCGCGATCCTGCTGCCGGCGGTCAGCATCGCGGCCCTCCCGCGCGGGCCGTTCCTCTGGGTGGCCGCGACCCTGCTCTTCTCGATGGTCTACCCGGCGCTGCTCCTGGCTGCCGCGCTCCGGCGCCGGCGGCAACCGTCGGATCGTGCCTATGTCCGAACGCTCAGGAGCCTCGGGATCCTCGAGCCGGGCAGGAAGCTCGGCTACCTGGCCGCGAACGCGTTCGTGATCAACGCCCGTGCGGCGGCGCTGCCCTTCGCCTGGTATGCCGCCGTCAACCTCTTCGTTGCGCTCACCTGGGTCAGGGACGGCGGGGTCGCCCGTGGACTCGGAGTGGTCATCGCCGTCCAGTCGGCGATCGTGCTCATCTCGGGGTTCGTGGCCTGGCGGCTCACCCCGGGCGTCGGGAGCCTGCGCCGGCGTACGGCCGCGGTCCGCGATCGCCTCGCGGGATACCGCTCACTCGCCTGGGTCGCCGTGGCCCTTCTGAGCGTGCCAGTAGGCTTCGCGGCGGCTGTGCTGGTCTCGATCCTGGTCGTTCCCGGGACTCCACTGATCCGGGTGCTGGCCGTGGGCCGGGTAAGCCCGTTCGCCCAGTCCCTCGAGTTCGCCCTCCTCCTCGTCGGGCTGTACGCGGTGACCCGCATGGCCCATAGCGCCGCGAGCCGGCCGCTGGCCCGGCAGGTGGCGGAGGCCGTGGTCCGGTACATCGATGGAGAGCTGATGCCCCGGGTCCGCGGCGGCGCGGCGGCAACCGACTGTGAGGAGTACCGCGCCCTCGCGACGGGACTTCTCGAGGCCCGGGTCTACCGGTTCAGCCGGTCGACGCTCGCGGGAAGGTTGCCCGTCTACTCCCTCGGCACGGACCTCGCCCTGGTCGCCGATCCCGAGACTCTCGGCGCGCTCCGTGGCCATCTCGACCTCGAGCCCAACCCCGGGTGAGGGGCTGGAGAGGCAGCCGGGGCAAGGTCTGTCACCTCCGTGGGGTCTTCCGATACACCATGCCCTCGAAGAGCGCGATCCGCGTCCCGTCGGCGTCCGTGACCGTCACCGTGTAGGTCGCGATCTTTGGGTTGAGCGAGAACTCCTCGGCCCGGGCGATGAGGGTGCCGCGCGACGCCGCCGTGACGAAGGAGATCGAGGCGTTGATCGCGGCGGCCGGGACGCCGTGGGAGTTTGAGGCCAGAGCGAACGCGGCGTCGGCGAGCGTGAAGATCGCCCCGCCGTGGACGGTCCCGTGGCTGTTCAGGTGGCGGTCGTCGATCTGCATCCGCGCCGTGGCTCGGCCGGGGGAGACCTCCAGGAGCTCGATCCCCGCGGCCCGCGCCCACGCGTCCCTCTCGAAGAAGGGGTCGGTCGTGGTCATGCACCGGTCACGGAGGAGTGGTCGCGGGCAGGCGAGATGAACTGATCGGACCGGGGGGCAGGCGATCCGTCGCCGGCAGCCTCTTGCCGCGCCCCGTTGGAGTCTACGGTAATGAGGCGGTGACGATGGCGGAGAGGGTAAATCTCGACAGGAGCACGGACGGGGAGCCCGGAGCGGGGTGTGCTGTGGACGGGACGGTACGGATCTCGAACACGGCGGTCCTGACGCCGTTTCCCTGCCCTGTCTTCCAGGATCGGCGCCTCCACCCGGCGGTGATAGTTCTCCCGGGAGGGGGGTACGCCTTCACCACGCCGCGCGAGGGCTCGACAGCCGCGCGGATGTTCAACGGTCATGACTGCGCGGCCTTCGTCCTCGAGTACACGACGTACGACAGGGATCGCGGCACCTCCACCAGTCTGATGCTCGCCGAGGTGCGAGCCGCGATCGACCTTGTCCGTGAGCAGGCCGCAACCTGGCATGTCGACCCATCCCGGGTCTGCCTCTGCGGCTTTTCGGCCGGCGGACACCTCGCGGCGCTCGCCGGCAACGCGTTCGCGGCGGACCTGTACCGGGTAATCCTCTGCTACCCTGCCCTCGACCTGAAGCAGAACCGGATCGAGCCCGCCCGGTCCGACGGCGACCCGGACGCGTTGATGCGGCTGTTCGCGCCGAGGCCGATCGAGACGGTGACGGCGCGGACGCCGCCGACGTTCCTCTGGCACACCTTCGAGGACACGGTCGTCCCGATCGCGTCCTCGCTGGAGTACCTCCTCCGCCTCGCCGAGCTCGGGGTGCCGTTCGAGGCGCACGTCTACCAGCGGGGCCGGCACGGGCTTGCGCTGGCGAACCGGGCGAGCGCAAAGGCGCCGGAGTACATCGACGACCACGCCGCGAGCTGGACACGGCTCGTGGGCGAGTGGATCTGGGGGGGCCAAGCATGAAGCCGTGGGTGACGGATACGCTCGTCGTCGGCGCCGCCCTCTGGCTCGCCGGGTACCTCGCCTCGCTCGCGCTCTTCGTCACGCCGCTCGCGCCCGTGATGGGCTGGATCATCACCGCCGTCTTCACGCCCGTCACGGTCGCGGTGGCCTGGTGGCGTCTCCGGGGACGCGATCGCCTTCTCGCCTACGCCGTCCTCGTGGGGCTCGCGTGGACCGCGATCGCCGTCGTCCTGGACTACCTCTTCATCGTCCTGCTCTTCCGGGCTGACTACTACGCTCTCGACGTCCTCGTCTACTACGCCCTGACCTTCCTGATCCCGGTGGGTGTCGGGCTGTACCTGGCGCGGAGCCGGGGACGGACCTGACGCGAGGGCCGATCAGGACGCCGGGGCGGGGACAGCGGCGCCGGCGTCGGTCACCTCGCCGAGATACACCCCCGATCCCACCCACCAGGCGTCGTCCACGGGGAGGACGTATCCGGTCATCGGCTCCTCGCGTCTCTCGTGGTCCGGGTTCGGCCAGATGAAGACGACGTAGCCGCCGCCCTGCCGCGCGGTCTCCGCGAGGGCGCGGATGTTCTGCATCCCGAACGCGTCGCGCCGCTCTGCCAGGCTGGTCCCGACCTTCCCGGGCAGATATGGATGAGCGAGCAGGGTGCCGTCGGTGTCGTAGGCGTAGACATAGTGGCCGGCAGCGTCGACGAAGGGGCCGGAACGGTCGGAGATCGCGGCCAGGGTGGTGTCCCGCTCCTCCGTGCGGCCGTACTGGGCGCAGCGCTCGACGAGATCGACCATGGCGGGCACGGCGCCCCCGGCATCCATGGTATCGAGGGGGACGCTCGCGCCGAGCCAGAGGCGCTCTCCCGCCGGCGCGACGTAGGCGATCATCGGCACGTACGCATCCGGCGCCCCGGGAACGCCCGTGCCGTTCGCGGGAGCCGTGTCGACGTACGCGACGAAGCCGCCGCCGTCTGCGATCACGGCCCCGGCGACACGGACCAGCGGCAGCCCACGGGGATCGGACCAGTTCGAGCGGTCCGGGCCGGGCGGGGTTGCCCTGTTCGGGCTCGTGAGCAGGCTCCCGTTCCGGTCGAACGCGAAGAGGCGCTGGCCGCCGGACAGGTCGTCGGTGTCGAATACCGCGATCGCCGCCGCATCGCCCCTGGCGGCGGCGAGGGCCGTGGCGTCCTCGACGACCGTCCGCAGCTCTGCCGGAGAGACGGGCGTTGGTACACCCGCCGGGGAGGGGGCGCCCGTGCAGCCTGCGGCGACGATGGAGGCCAGGAACAGGACAAGGACGAAAACGGCACGCGGCGTGCTCATGCACAGGAGTCGCCGCTATCGCTATTAATAGACACATGTTCCACGGCAGTCTCCACCTCCGGCGGCCTGGGGAGGGGAGAGGGGGTCGTCCGCTCCACCCTGTCTGACCGATCCCTGCCCGTGTCGAAAAGAGGCGGTTGTTCCGCCCCCACTGAGGGGAATACCGCGCTTACTCGCAGATGACGACGGGCTTGATGACGTCGCCGCCCTTCTCGCGCATCATCATGAGCGCGTCTTCGATCTTCTCGAAGCCCTTGAAGACGTGGGTCGCCATGAGCGAGGGGTCCATCCGGCCGTACTTCACCACATCGGCGAGCCGCTCCATCCGGACCTTGCCGCCGGGGCAGAGGCCGGTGATGATGTTCTTGGAGGCCATGCCGAAGCCCCAGCCCGTCCGCGGAATCGGCAGGTAGTCCTTGTCGAACATGCCCTTGCCGAAGTAGTTGTTGTTCGAGATCGTCCCACCGGCCTTCGCCACCTGGACGGCCTCGACCAGGATGTCCGGTCCGCCGCCGGAGACGATGACCGAGTCGACACCCTGTCCGTCGGTCGCCTCGAGGATCTGTTCGACGGTGTTGCCGTTCTTGTAGCTGATGATGTCGGTGGCGCCATACGCCTTCGCGACCTCGACGGGCTTGGGGCGGGTGCCGACCGCGAAGATCCGGGCCGCGCCGCGCAGCTTCGCCCCGGCGACACCGCAGAGCCCGACCGGGCCGATGCCGAAGACGGCTACCGAGCCCCCGATCGGGATGTCCGCGTTCTCCGCGCCCATGAAGCCCGTGGAGAGCATATCCGGGATCATCACGGCCGCTTCGAGGGAGATCTCGGGCGGCAGGATGGCCAGGTTCGCGTCCGCGAAGTTCACGTGGAAGTACTCTGCGAAGACGCCGTCCTTGAAGTTCGAGAACTTCCAGCCGCCGCAGGCGCCGGTGGTCTGGGACGGGAATCCACGCTGCTCGGCCTCCTCTCCCCAGTCGGGGGTGATCGCCGGGACGATAACCCGGTCGCCGGGCTTGAAGTCCTTGACCTCGCTTCCCACCTCGTCGACGATCCCGAGGGCCTCGTGCCCGAGGATCATGTTGTGGCGGTCTCCGATGGCGCCCTCGTAGACGGTGTGGACGTCGGAGGTGCACGGCGCGAGGGCGAGCGGGCGGCAGATCGCGTCCATGGGACCGCACTCGGGGCGCTCCTTTTCGATCCAGCCGACCTCTCCGATCTTCTTCATTGCAAAGCCTTTCATGTCAGTTACCTTCCTGTTTGATGTCGTGTGTTCAGTGGTCCAGGTTCGAATGGCGGTACTAGCAGACCCTGCCCTTGTCGAGCCCGGTGATCCGGATGCCGCCGAACTGGCACTTGTTCCGGATGTTCAGGCCGATCAACAGCGGCGTGATCTTCTCGATGATGGATGCGCGCTCGAGCGGACCGCAGTCGATCACCCGGATCCCCGGGATCATCTCGATCAGTGGCGTCACCGTCGCCTTGGCGTCCTTGTCGTCGCCGCAGATCAGGCAGTCGCAGTCGATCTCCTCGTCGAGCTGCATGAACCAGGTCTGGGAGATGTTGTTGAACGCGCAGATCACCTTCGCGTCGGGCAGGATCTCCTGCGCCCGCTGCGCCGCGGATCCCTCGGGCAGGATCATGCACTTCGTGGCCGACCCGCCGATGGCCGACTCCAGGGGCCCCGTGGCGTCGAGCAGGGGCTTGCCCTTCGCGCCTTCCTTGATCGAGACCAGGGTGTCCTTCTGCGCCGCGAGGGGCACGGTCAGGACAAGGACGTCGGCCTCTTTCGCCGCGTCGGGGTTCGCCGCGGCCCGGACGTTCGTGGCGCCCGGGAGTAGTTCCTTGACCTTGACGACGGCCGCTTCGGCCTTGTCGAGTGTCCGCGAGCCGATGATCACGTCCTGGCCGGCCTGGACGAACCGGGCCGCGATGCCGAGACCCTGTCCGCCGGTTCCTCCGATGATTGCTACCTTCATTCTTTCACTCCCTCTTCCTACACTCAAGAGTTCGGCCAGACACTCTTCTTAAAACCTCGATCTACTGGGGATCGGTAAACCTTCGCGTTCAAATATCGGGAGCCATTTGGCCGAGAGAGAACACGTGTGGGACACGGGATAAGGTGCGTGAACCCGGCGAGACTTCAGGAATCGCGCGGATCCGGGGCGGAGAAAAACCGTCCGGGCATGTGGGGCGCCGCACGATCGCTCCCTGCCCGGTGGTGCCGCGATTGCGATCGGCGCTGAGGGGCGGATCAGCCGGACGACCGGGAGTCCCCGAAGCCGCGATCCCTCCCGCCAGGCGCCTCGGCGGAGGTCCTGTACATCCCCTCCGAGACATCTATCATGAACGAGGCGAGCTCGCCCGAGGGGAGTCGGAAGACATAACGTGATATCCAGGGGAAGTCCTCGCGATCCCGGTACCGGACCGGCCGGGCGACCTCGGGGCGCCCCGTGGCGTGTACCCGGCGGAGCATCTCGCGGACCTCCGGCACCCCCACGTCAGGGAACACCTCGAAGAGACGTCGACCGACCAGATCGTCCCGCTCAAACCGCAGGAGGTCCGCCGCCACCCGATTGACGTCCGTGACGACGTAGTCCTGCTCGTCATCGACGGGCCTGTAGATCAGTACGCCGTTGCAGGTGTCCTCGAAGAAGGAGCGATACCGCATCTCGAGGAAGTTGGTGGCTGCGAGATCCTCCTCGACCTGCTTCTGGTCCGTGACGTCGAAGAAGATCCCGTTCCAGACCGTCTCGTTCTTCAGCCTGATCGGCTGGGAGATCCCGCGAACGAACAACTCCTCGCCCGTCGGACAGAGGAACCGGCCCTCGAAGAACCAGGGGGCCTCGCGGCGGATCACGTCATGGATGGAGTCGATCATCCTTTCACGGTCCTCGGGGACGACGCATGCGATGAAACGCTGGAACCAGTCCCGCAGGGGTTCGCGCGGAAGCCCCAGCAGCTCCCCGGCCCGCTCGTCGACGTAGTAGACTCCCCATTCGCCGGTATCGCGGGCGAAGAACTGGTAGACGACCCCCGGAAGGCTGCTCGAGATCCCCCGCAGCCGCTCCTTGAGATCTTTGACCGCCCGCCGCTTCTCGGTGATATCCTTGAAGAGGATGGCGAACTCCGTGGGGGGACCGCCATGGCCCGAGGGTAGGGGGGTGAAGACGACCTCGAAGTATGCGATGCCGGTCCTCTCCGTCTCGACGCCCCGCTCGCGCCGGAGCCGGTCGAAGTCGCAGGCGAGCTCGGTCTCGGTCACATTGCCGAGGCGGATTAGGGACGGAAGCCGGTCCTGGTGACAGGCGATGTCGAAGACGCTCGCGTCGCGGAGCTCGGCCAGGGTGCGGAGCCCGAGGACGCGCAGCGAGGCGCGGTTCGCGTCCAGGACGGAGCCGTCGGCGGAGAAGACGATGACTCCCCCCGGCAGCGAGTCGAAGAGGGCGGCCATCTTTCGCTCCGAGCCCTTGAGGCCGTGTTGGGCCCGCTCCAGCTCGCTGACATCGTTGAAGCCGACCACGATGTCTGGCGCGCCGCCGGGAGGGATGATGGTCTCGATCTCGACCTGGAAGGCGCGACCCGTCCGCTCCTCGTCCAGGTACAGCTTGGGGACATGCACCTCGCCACGCAGTGCGCGATCGATGATACGCCGGAGGATCGGCTCGGTCAGGAGGGGATGGTCCAGGTCGGCGAGACGGGTACCCGCGAGGTCCCGTCCCGGTCCGGCGCCGACCAGGTTCAGGAAGCTCGCGTTCGCCATCCGTATCCGGAGGTCGCTGTCCAGGATCACCATCGCGCGGTGGAGTCGGTGGAAGATCTCGGGAAAGGGGATCCGGCTCGAGGGGCGGTAGAGCTTCTTCTGGCCGAACCGCTCCATGGTGACGTCGCCGTTCGCGGCGAGGAGCGCGAGATACTTGGCCGCAGTCCGGCGGTCCATGCCGAGCTCACGCGCGATCGCGAGGATCGAGAGGGGCTGGGGGGCGCGGTGGCGGAGCAGGTCGAGAATCCCGTCGACGTGCTCCTGGTTCGTACATGCGTCGTTGGTCACGGTGCATGCCTCCTCGTCGGCGGCGGACCTCCCCGCCGCGCTCCAGGAACGGGCGTCAGGATAGATCGACCCCGGGAGGCATCTGCTTTTCCAAGACGACACCACCAATAACGGGTGCGGGATCGAAGACGAGATCAGCGCCGGGGGGAGGGGCGAACCGGAGTGGAGGCCGATGGCCTGCCACCTGGGCGGGAGATATGACGCATCAGGAGATGCGGTCCATCCCGGGGCAGCCGACCAGGACGGTCGGAGGACGGAGATCCCGCTGGGAAGAAGGATGCGCGGACCGGGACTCGAACCCGGGTTTAGGCGTTGGCAACGCCTAGTGATAACCACTACACTATCCGCGCATGCGTGAGATGCGCTCTACTAGATGGTCCGGATAACCATAAAAAAGCCACGGTCCGGCCCCGATGGCAGCGCCCCGGGAAGTGTCGGATCGGTATTATCCCGTCCTGTTACCTATGGAAGGTCATGACAGCGAGCCAGGGCATGCGGAACCCCGCGATCGAGACCATGGACCGTGGCGATCTCGACGCCCTCTCCGAGGCCCGTATCCGGTACACGGTGCAGTACGCCGAGGAGCATTCCCCGTTCTACCGCCACTGGCTCGCGGCGAACGGTGTGACCGCGAGGGACATACGGACCCACGACGACCTGCTCGAGCTCCCGATCGTCTCAGGCTCGACCATCCGCGGGCACCAGCCCCCGATCACCCGGGACTTCGGCTTCCTGTCGGTCCCCTGTGGAGACGTCTTTACCATCCACGAGACCAGCGGCACCACGGGCGTCCCCAAGGCCTTCTTCCTGACCTGGGACGACTGGGAGAGCTACGCCGAGAAGTATGCCCGCTCGTTCGCCTCGCAGGGGCTCGGACACGGCGATCGCGTGGTGGTCTGCACCTCGTACGGCATGAACGTCGGGGCCAACACCATGACCCTTGCGGCAGACCGGTTGAAGATGACGATGATCCCGACCGGTAAGTGTACCTTCCCGAGCCGTATCATCTCGAGCTACCGCCCGACTGCCATCATCGGCTCGGTCTTCAAGCTCCTGCGCCTCGCCGAGAGGCTCGAGGCGGAAGGGATCGACCCGCGCGAAACGAGCATTCGGCGCCTGGTCGTCGGCGGCGAGTCCTTCGCCGAGGCGTCGCGCGAGTACCTCTCCGAACGCTGGGACTGTCCGGTCTACAACACCTACGGCTCGACCGAAGGGACCATGTGCGGCGAGTGCTCCGTCCAGGATGGGCTCCACGTTCCCGAGGACATGGTCCACCTGGACCTCTACGATCCGCACGAGCGGGCCTTTGTCCCGGACGGGGCCGAGGGCCGTATCGTCCTATCCCATCTCCTTCCGGTCGGAGCAAAATCGGGCATGGTCCTGCTCAATTACGATAGCGAGGACATCACCTCCGTCGTCTCCCGCGAGACGTGCGCCTGCGGCCGGACCCACCTCCGGATTCGCCCTCCCCGCAGGGAGAACGACCGTGTCGCGATCGGCATGGGCCGGCTCGATCGGACCGAGATCGAGCGCGCGGTCTTCGCCCCCGAGAACATGGTGGACCTGACGGGCGAGTACGAGGCCTTCCTCTACGGCGAGGGCGACATGGGCGCGGTCCTCCGGATCGGGCTCGAGTGCAGGAACCCTCCCACCAGCGATTGCAGGGCGATCCAGGACAGAATGCTCGAGACCCTCGCCACGCACAACCCGATGCTCGCCGCCATGCATGCCGGATGCGAGCTCAGGATCCTCTTCACCTTCACGGGCCCGGGCGGGCTCGAGCTCCACGCGATCAAGGGACGGCCGAAGCGGCTCGTCGACCGGCGGTAGGCGCGAACTTGGTACGGGGCCAAACCCTTATCCCGCGCCGGCCCCCAAGGAATCCCGCATGACGGAGAGCGGGGACAGCGCGCTGACGCCACGGCGGATGGAGTACCTGATGTTCCTGCTCGAGCGGGACAGGCCGGTTACCAACGCCGACCTCGCGGAGTACTTCGGGGTCGACCCCTCGACCAGCACCAAGACCGTCCGGATCCTGGTCGAGTCCGGCCTGGTCGAGCACGAGCCCTATGGCGGGATCACCCTCTCCGAGCGAGGACGACGCTGCGCGGAGTTCCTGGTCCGGCGGCACCGCCTGCTCGCGCTCGCGTTCGCCCGCCTGGGCATGGCGCCCGAGACGGCCTGCGAACAGGCTGCGCGCTGCGAGGCCCGCATCCCACGCGACGTCGTCAATACCATCTGCGCGGCTCTCGGCCATCCGACGCGCTCGGTCTGCGGTGCCATCGAGCACGACCGAAGCTGCTGCATCTCCTCGGAGGAGTGACCGCCCGATGCCCGCACCGAGATCATCCGGACACATCCCCGACCCGAACCTGATCACGCTCTATGCCGAGCGCAGGGATTCCGTCCTCCATCGCCTCGACCCCCGCGCGAAGGTCGGAGCCCTCGCATGGCTCGTCCTCTTTGTCACGCTCGCCCAGTCGATCCCGCTGCTCGTACTGGCGTGGGCGTCCACTGTCGTCGTCTACCGCGCGGGACGGTTGCCGCTCCGCGAGCTCCTGCGGTGGTATGTCATCCCGGCGATCTTCGTCCTCTCTCTCGTCGTCTTTCTCATCTGGGAGGAGCACGGCACCCCGCTGTTCCAGGTCGGCGGACTCGTATTGACCACGGGGGGCCTCGAACTCGCCCTCTCCCTTCTCGCGCGCGCGTTCACGACAGTGACCTTCAGCCTGGTCGTGCTGATGACCACGCGCTACGTCCACCTGGCAGGCCTCGCCGGGGCAATCCTGCCGGCCCCCATCGACCAGGTCTTTCTCCTCTCGTACCGCTTCCTGTTCACGACCCTCGAGCTGATCGACGGGCTGCTCCTCGCGATCCGCGCCCGGGGCGGGGGACTCGTCAGCGGGGTGCTCGGCCGGACGCGGCTCTTCGCGGGCGTCTTCGCCCTCTCGTTCGTCAGGGCGTACGACCGCGCTGAGCGGGTCGGGCAGGCCATGACGGCGCGGGGATACAGCGGGCGTTTCGCGCCGTCGGAGCCCCTGCCGGCGCGCTCTGCGGCTCAGCTTGGCGTGATCGCCCTGGCGTTCGTCGCCCTCGCGCTCGCAGTCGTCGGCGGGGTTCCGGGGTTCGAGGGAGGAGTACATTGACCCGTACGATCTGCTGCGCGCCGGAGGACCCGGCCTCCGTGGTCCATATCGACTGCGCGAGCCACGTCTACCCCGACGGCTCGTACGGGATGCACGCGATGTGCTTCTCCGTGCGCCGGGGCGAGGTCGTCGCGGTCTGCGGCGGGAACGGCTCGGGCAAGTCGACCCTGATCGAGCACCTGAACGGGACACTCGTGCCGGCGGAGGGGCGAGTGCAGGTCCACGGCGAGACGGTGGACGACGTCCACCGGCGCGAGCTCTGGCGGACCGTCGGCGTGGTCTTCCAGGACGCGGACAGCCAGCTCTTCGCTCCCACCGTTCTCGAGGACGTGGCCTTCGGACCCACGAACCTCGGGCTTGTTCCGGACGAAGCGCGGGTCGCGGCTGTCGAGGCGCTCGAGGCGGTCGGAGCCTCGGCGCTGACGCACAAGATCCCGGCGTACATGAGTGGCGGCGAGAAGCGGCTGGCGGCGATCGCGGGCGTCCTCGCCATGAAGCCCGAGGTGATCGCGTTCGACGAGCCGACCTCCGACCTGGACCCGGTCAATGCGGCCCGGGTGGAGGCGCTGATTATCGGACTCCGGGGGCAGGAGCGGTATGGTATCGTCCTCACGACGCACGACATGGACTTCGCGGCCCGGATCGCCGACCGGGTGACTGTGCTGCGGCACGGCTCGGTGATCGCGGAAGGGCCGCCGCGCGAGATGTTCTACGACGCGGACCTCCTGGCCGATGCCGGGCTGCTCGAGCCGCGTGTCGTCCGGCTCTGGCGCGAGCTCTGCCGGCGGACCGGGCGCGATCTCGAACCGCGGCCAATCACGGAAATCGAGTTCGTCTCCGCGCTCGCCGGTGGTTGGGAGGGGTGAGCCGTGGCACACATCCACCTCCAGGACGGCACCCTGCCGCTGGGCTGGGCCGTGCTCTGGTGGGCGCTCGCGCTCGTCCTGATCGCACTCTGCCTCGTCCGCCTGCGACGACGGCCGCTTGATCCGGGGCCGATCACCCTCGCGGGGTTCTGCACGGCAACGGTCTTCGCGCTCTTCCAGGCCGAGATCCCGGTCCTCGGCGGCGTCCACCTCTCGCTGATGCCGCTCGTCGGCATCCTGCTCGGACCGCTCCTTGGCACGGTGGTCGCACTCGTCGCGAACATCTTCTCGGCCGCCATCGGCCACGGGGGCTGGTCCCTGATCGGCGCGAACGTGCTCGTCAACGTGTGTGAGATCGCGACGGCATGGGCGGTCTACCGCGTTACGGCCGGCCGGGGGATCTCGATCTTCGCGCGCGGGTCCTCGGCGTCCTTCCTGGCGCTCTTCGTCGGGAACGCGGTCATGATCGGGCTACTTCTCGTCTCGGGCATCCAGGGGGTCTCGCAGGAGGGCGGGACGCTGGCAATGGGCCTCGCCGCGATCGGCGCGATAAACCTGGGTGTCGGGGCGATCGAGGCGGTGGTGACCGGGTACCTCGTCGCGTACCTCGCCCGCATCCGGCCGGACATCCTCGGCGAACGGACGACGGTAGCGCCCGGGGGCGCGCCTCTTTAGTCTTCGCCGTTCCATACCGATCGACGGACCATGCAGCGAAACGTGCTCATCGTCGCGGTGGTGCTCGCGGTCGGTGCGATCGCGCTCCTGACGGCGGCAACGCTTCCGCCGGAGGCAGATGCGGACCGTCTCTACCAGGTCTCGACCATCGACTCGCTCATGCGGGGTGACTTCGACGGTTCTATGACGATCGGGAACCTCCAGCGCGAGGGGGACACCGGGATCGGGACGTTCCACCGGCTCGACGGCGAGATGGTGATGCTCGAGGGTGTCACCTGGCAGGCGCGAGCCGACGGGTCGGTCTCCCGCGCCCCGCCGAACGAGACCACCCCCTTCGCGTCCGTGGGCCGCTTCCGTGCCGACCGGACGGGCTCCCTCGACCCGGCTCCCAATCTCTCGGTCGCGGGGGAGCGGCTCGACGCCCACCTCGCCAATATCGGCCTCTTCGCGATGGTCCGCGTGGACGGGGTGTTCGACTACGTGAAGGTGCGCGCGCCCCCGGCGCAGCAGGAGCCGTACCCGAACCTGACGACCGCGGTCGCGGGCCAGCAGGTGTACGAGCACCGGAACATCACCGGCACGCTGGTGGGGCTCTACAGCCCGGCGTTCTCGAACGGGGTCTCGGTGCCGGGCTGGCACCTGCACTTCGTCTCCGCCGACCGGACGGCGGGGGGGCATGTGCTGGACCTTGCCTCGGACGGGACGGCGCAGGTGGCGATCGACGACCTCTCCTCGCTCACCGTCGTGCTCCCGCCCTGGGCGCCACCTGCAGCGAGCGTCACGGTGGAGATCTCGTCGGATCTGGCCGCGGTCGAAAAGGGGCGATGAGCAGGTCTGTGGTCCGAAAGACTTAACCCCACCGGGCCGTATGGGGCAGCCATGAGCACCATCGCCGCGCTCGTAGGAAGCGGGTTCGAGGACGTCGAGTACACGAAGCCCGTCGAGGCATTCCGGAATGCAGGTCATACGATCACGGTTGTCGGCAAGAAGGCCGGCGAGGAGGTGAAGGGGAAACACGACACGCCGGTTCGCGTCGAACGCGCGGCGGGAGAGGTCACACCCGAAGAGTACGACGCGCTCTTCATCCCCGGCGGCCATTCCCCGGACAAGCTGAGGATCGACGAGGCCGTCGTCGAGTTCGTCCGCCGGTTCGTCGAGAGCGGCAAGCCGATCTTCCTGATCTGCCATGCGCCGCAGCTGCTGATCACGGCGCGGCTCCTCGAGGGCAGGCGCATTACCGGGTGGCCGTCGATCCGCGTCGACATCGAGAACGCCGGAGCCGAGTACGTAGACGAGCCCGTGGTCGAGGACGGTAACCTCATCTCGAGCCGGAAGCCGGAGGACATCCCGGATTTCGTCGAGGCGTCCCTGAGACGGCTCGGATGATGAGGGCCGATCCGCGCCCTTATTTACGTGAAACATCCATCCAGTCGCGATGGACGTCTCTCTCCGGCGCTACGCGCTCTACCTCGTGCGCTGGCAGCTCTCCACCCCCATACTCACCGTCGTATTGGTCTGGCTCGCCTCTTTCGGCGAGCTCGCGGCCACGATCGTCGCAAACCTGATCGGGGGACTCATCTTCTTCTGGGTCGACCGGTTTATCTTCACCTCGCCCGCGATCGAGCCCCAGTGGGCAGTCCGCGACGAGGTCCGGTGCGCTGATTGCGGTACGGTCTGCCGGGGCTACCGGCTCGTCCGTTCAGGAGAGTACGACCGCTCCAGCGACCCCGCGCCGCAGTTCCGGTGCGAGGCGTGTTCAGCCCGGAAGGCGGAGGAGCTGCGGCGGCGCGGCATCGAGTGCTGAGGGCTCAGCCGAGCTCGAAGGTGGTGATGCCGTAGATCTGCCCGAGCGGCAGGGCCGGCGCATGGCGAGAGTACATCCGCGCGGTCCCGAAGACCTCGCGCATGCCGTGGCGGGCAGCGAGGGCGACCGCGTCCGCATTGGGCTCGGGCACGTCGAGATAGAGGAGCTCGGTCGATGGGAGCGCCGCCCGGATCCCGGCGAAGAGCCGCTCCGCGACCTGGGGTGAGTCGGCGAAGAGCGGGCCGACCTTGTAGCCCACGCGGCACGGTCGGGCGTACCCGTAGCCGGCGATCAAGCCGTTCACGGAAGGGACGGCATAGCCGACACCGCCCTCCTGGGAGAGAAAGCACGAGAGGGAATGAATCACGCGGGCCGGGAAAGCGAGGTCTGTCGTAGTCGACGATGGTTTCAAAGGGAACCTCGCTGAGCGGTACGAGCCCGGACGGCATCGTTCCGCCGCCCACGCCCTCGAACCGGAGGTTCCGGTGCGAGAGGACGAACCCGGCGGTCGCGTACCGGGCCTGCATCCCGAAGACTCCGTCGATCCCGAGGTTCCGGTCACCGGCTATCTCGAGGGCCAGGCGCTGGACGGCAAGGCCCAGCCCTCTCCCCCGCCACCCGGGCCGAATGACATAGAGGCCGCCGAACGCGAAGTCGTCGCCGTACCGCTCCACCGAGAAGGTGCCGATCACCTCGTCCCCCGTTTCGACCGCGAAGAACCCGCCGGGATCGGCCGCCCAGAAGGCGTCCGCGTCGTGGAGACCAGGGTTCCAGCCCTCGTTCGCAGCGAGATCGATAGTGAGCCCAAGCTCGGCGCGGACCATGGGGCGGACACGGGCAGGCGGATCGGTGCAGAGCGTGACAGGCAGATCCATGAAAACTCTTCGACATAACGACGCTTCATGATATGCAGAGGCATTGTCTTTCGAAGAGCCTGCGGGGCGCCGATGTCCCGGGGTGTCGACTGCGAACGTGAGTCCGGTCCTCTTCCCAGGCCGTGAAAATTGGAATACGACAAGTTTTATTCTTCCCTCGATACATCATATTCAGTATCCCGAAGGTGCTGGAATGGTCCATCTGCGTCCTCGCCCGTTCTCGCAGACGCTCTTCGTCTTCATCATCGCCCTGATCACGCTGGCCGTGGTCGCTCTCACGGTGGTGGACTATGCCATCGCCGAACACAACCTCCGCGAAGACCGCCGCCTTCTTGAGAACCAGACCGAGTCTGAGTTGATCAACGAGATTTTGCTGATCGAGTCGGGATACGCCCTTTTCGACGACGTGATGAACCGTGAGATGAACGAGGGTCTCCTGCGGCTCCTCGAGGAGTACGAGAGCGCTGGACGGAACGCGTCGGCCATGGACCTCGCGCGGATCAAGCGAGAGGTCTTCGATGACCGGATGGACCTGTACGTGATCAACGTGTCGAACATGGTCGAGTTCACGACCTATCCTCCCGACCAGGGCCTCGACTTCAGGGGCAGCTATGATATCGCCGGCTACCTCGATGGGATCCGGAACACGAGCGGGTTCTACCCGGACCGTGTCGTCCACGACCGGGCATCTGGCCAGCTCCGGAAGTATGCATACGCTCCGACCCCTGACCACCGGTACATCCTCGAGCTCGGCATGATCAGCGATAGGATGGGCTTTCGACAAGAGCCCATCCAGTTCGGCGATGCCATCAGGGACATCCGCATCCAGAACCCTGACGTCGATGATGTCCGGCTCTTCACCCAGTTCAAGTACCAGCTCGGCGACGCGAGTTTCCGGCCCGACGCCGAGCTCTCGGCGCGGCTCGATCGGGTGCTCGAGTCGAGAGCCGGGTTCGACTACGATGAGCCCGGCACGGATCGCGTGGTCCGGTATCTCTTCGTCGATATCCGGGACGAAGCTTACGCCTCGGACATCTCGAAGATCGCCGAGCTGACTTACAGCACCCGGCGGCTCGACGATACGCTCCAGGACCTCGTTGTCTACCACGCGCTGGCTGCGATCTCGGTGCTCGCCATCGGGTTCGTGGCTGCGCGGACCGTCGCAGGGCGACTCACGCAGCCGATCAATGGGATCGTCGGGGATGTCGACGCGATCGCCCTGGGCGACCTCGACCATCCCGTATCGCCGAGCTCGGTTTCCGAGTTCTCGGTCCTCGGCACATCGATCGCGACGATGGTCGGACGCCTCAAGCAGATGATCGACCAGCTCCAGAAGCAGGAGGCCAGCCTCCGCGAGAGCGAGGAGAAGTACCGGCAGCTGGTCGAGGACGCGGGCTCGATCATCCTCCGCCTCGGCCCGGACGGCACCATCTGGTATGTCAACGAGTTCGCCGAGCGGTACTTCGGCTACGCGCCCGGCGAACTCCTCGGAAGCGACGTTACCGGGACCATCGTGCCCGAGGTCGACAGCGAGGGCGTTCCCATGGGCGATGTCGTCCACAGCCTCTGTCGCGACCCGGCGGACGGCATCAATCACCTCAACGAGAACCAGCGCAAGGACGGCTCGCGCGTCTACGTCGCCTGGACCAACCGCCCCGTTGTCGACACCGACGGCACCTACCGCGGCATCCTCTGCATCGGCAACGACATCACCCGGCTCAAAGAGGCCGAGGACGAGAACCGCCGGCTCTATGCCGAACTCGAGGAGCGCGTCGAGCAGCGGACCGCCGACCTCGCCGCGGCCAACCGCGAACTCGAGTCGTTCACCTACACCGTCTCGCACGACCTCCGCTCGCCCCTGCGGGCCATCGACGGCTATACCTATATCCTCCTGCACGAGCATCGGTCTGAACTGACCCCGTCGGCCATGCGGTATCTCGACCAGATCAGCCAGAACGCACGACGCATGGCACGGCTGATCGACGACCTGCTCAACTTCTCGCGCACGGGCCGGCAGGCGCTGAGCATCCGCACCGTCGACCCGGCCGTGCTGGTCGCCGAGGTGCTCAGCGACCTCGCGGGCGAGCGGCAGGGGCGCGAGGTCCGCGTCAGCGTCGGCGCCCTGGCCCCCTGCCGCGCCGACCCGGCGCTGCTCAAGCAGGTCTTTGCCAACCTGGTCGGCAACGCGTTCAAGTTCACGCGCACCCGTGCCGTGGCCGAGGTCACGATCGGGTCGGTCGAGCACGGGGGCCACCCGGTCTACTTCGTGCGCGACAACGGCATCGGGTTCGACCAGCAGTACGCGAACACGCTCTTCCAGGTCTTTCACCGGCTCCACGACCTGCGCGATTACGAGGGCACGGGTGTCGGGCTGGCCATCGTGCAGCGGATCGTCGAGCGGCACGGCGGGCGGGTCTGGGTCGAGTCGGTGCCCGACCGGGGAACAACCTTTTTCTTCACGCTGGGAGATGGGATTGATAATGGCGAGGGACGGGGAGAAGGATATCCTGCTGGTTGAGGACAACCCGCACGATGTGGAGCTGATCCTCCACGTGTTTGAGTGGTCGAACATGCATGACCGGGTCCGGGTCGTATGGGACGGTCAGGAGGCGCTCGATGCGCTCTTCGAGGACGCGATGCGCCCACGCGTCATTCTGCTCGACCTCAAGCTGCCCAAGGTCAACGGCTTCGAGGTGCTCAGGCGGATCAAGGAAGACGCATCCCTCCGCGAGATCCCCGTGGTGGTCTTCTCGTCGTCGGCCGAGGAGCGGGATGTCGCGATGAGCTACGGCCTCGGTGTGAACAGCTACGTCGTCAAGCCGGTCGAGTTCGACCGGTTCGCCGAGGTGATCCGCGAGATCGCGGCCTACTGGCAGATCAACCGATCTCCGGACGGTGTCCCCAGGGCGGACTAAAAACCACTTCCGCTCTCCGACACGGACGCCTCCGGCAGGGGGACGTACCCGGGCAATGTGCCGAGGGGGGCCCGATAAGATCCCACGACGCGGTTAGATCTCTGCCCGGACGGCAAGAACGGCCTCGACCATGCGGCTGAGCTTGGCGAACGCGGCGTCACGCGACCGCATCCGGAGGCCGCAGTCGGGATCGACGAAGAGACGTTCGGGCCCGAAGAGCTCCACGCCACGCTCGACGCGTGCGCGGATGGTCTCCACGCTCTCGACCTCGTCCGTCGACGAGACGACCACGCCGAGCCCGAGGCGCATCGTCCCGAGTTCGCGCGAGCCGAGCAGCTCGAGGTTCCCGGGGTGGCCGGCGAACTCGAGGTCCAGGACCTGGACGGGATACCGGAGCAGGGCGTCGATCATTCCACCAATCGGCCCGCAGGCATGGAGCGCGACCGGCACGGAGCGACCCCTGGCGATCACGCCAATGGCCCCGGCGGCCGCGGCCGGGTCGGCGGCCCCTGTGGAAAGGATCGGCTCGTCGACTTGGACCATGCAGGCTCCGGCTTCCTCGAGCGACCGGGCCTCGGCGGCGAGCACCACGGCCAGGTCGAGAGCGAGCTCTTCCTTGTCCCGGTAGACGGGGGTGTCGAGGTGGAGGGCGTGGGCGAGCGTCGTCGGGCCAGTCAGGATCCCCTTGACGTACGGTGCGCGCGAGCGGGCGAAGCGGAGATCATCGATCGTGATGGCATGCGCGGGCGGTCCGACACGTCCGACGACACGCCCCTCGCGAACGCCGGGGAGTTTATCGGCGAACGCCGAGACCATGTCCGCGCGGACTTGCCCGTCAGAGACGATCTCGATCCCGGCCCGGAGCTGGTCGTCCACGGCGATCTCGAGCGCTGTCCGGTACCGGTCGAGCAGCGATCGGAGTCCCCGCCCCTCGACCGGGGGGTACGACCCGACCACCGTCGTGGGCAGCAGGACCGGCGGGAGGCTCATGGCACGAGCCGGTGGCGATCGCGCGGAAAGAGCACGGCCTCGCGGACGTTCGCGAGATCGAGCATGGTCATCACGAACCGCTCGACCCCCAGGCCCCACCCCGCGTGCGGCGGCATGCCGTACCGGAACGGCCGCAGGTAGAACTCGAACGAGGCCGGATCGAGGCCCTTGGCCACGAGCTGGCGCTCGAGCATCTCGTACCGGTGGACGCGCTGCGCCCCCGACGAGAGCTCCATCCGGGGGTGCATCAGGTCGAAGGCGCGGCAGATCGCCGGGTCGTCCTCGTACGGCATCGCGTAGTATGGCCGGATCGAGGTCGGCCAGTCCGTGACGAAGTAGTGCTCGCCCATGGACTCGCCGATCGCCCGTTCGGCAGCGGGCGAGAGGTCGTCGCCGTGCGCGATCGGCTCCTCGATCCCGCAGGCCGCGATCTCGATCGCCTCGGCGTAGGGCAGGCGCGGGAACGGGGCCCGCGGCACGGCCATTTCGTCGAAACCGCCGCGGGAGAGCGCATCGGCGCAGGTGGCCGCGACGTGCTCGTAACAGGAGACCACCAGCCCCTCGAGGAGGGTCATCACGTCCTCCTGGTCGGCGAACGAGACCTCCGCGTCGATCGAGGTCGCCTCGTTCAGATGGCGCGTGGTGTTGTGCTCCTCCGCCCGGAAGATGGGACCTATCTCGAAGACCTTCTCGAACCCGGCGCCCATCATCATCTGCTTGTAGAGCTGGGGCGACTGATTCAGGAACGCCTCCTTCTCGAAGTAGGCGATCGGGAAGAGCTCGGTCCCCCCCTCGGTCGCGGCCGCCACGATCTTCGGGGTCGTGATCTGGATGAAGTCCTGCTTATGCAGGTACCGCGATGTCTCGTGAAGCACGGCCGAGCGGACCTGGAAGATGGCCGCGATGCGGGGCCGACGGGCGTCGAGGAACCGCACGTCGAGGCGAGTGTCGAGCTCGGCCGGCACCTTCTCGGCCACGTCGAGCGGGAGCGGGGTCTCGGCCCGGCTGAGCACCTCGAACGAGCTCGGGACGAGCTCGCGCCCCCCCGGCGCCTTTTCGGTCGCCTTGACCTCGCCGCTGACCACGACCACGGACTCGCGCGAGACCGTTCGCACGGCTTCGACGACCTCGGGCGAGACCTTCTTCTTGGGGACCGTGACCTGCAGGATCCCGCTCCGGTCGCGCAGCAGGACGAACGTGAGCCCGCCGAGGTCCCGGACCTCGTGGACGAACCCGACGCATTTCGCACGCTCGAGCCCGGGAGTAACCTTACCTATCGGCGTCCGCATCGAAAAACCCGAGATCAATGGGCCTCGAAGGGTAATTGGCTTTATGGCGACGGGACGGGCGCGGGGAGAAATGGGGTGGATTATTTCTGCCGCTGGGCCATCAGCTGCGGTTCGATCACCACGCGGTCTATCGCGTGGATAACACCGTTCCTGGCGACGATGTCGGACCGGGTGACCGACGCCTCGCCGACGCGCGCCTTCGCGCCGAGGGGCCGGAGCTGAAGGTCGCTGCCGTCGAGGGCCCGGAGCGGCCGGGCCGTTCCCAGGTCCGTGGCCATCAGCCGTTCCTGCACCACGTGGTGGGTCAGCACCTGCCGCAGGCGGGTCGTGTCCTCGGTGATCCAGCGCATGGCGCCTGCCTGCGCCGACTCGAAGGCTGTGTCCTCGGGGGCGAAGACCGTGAACGGCCCCGCGCCCTTCAGGGCGTCCTCGAGCCCGGCGTCGCGGATGGCGCGGAGCAGGTTCGTGAAGTTGCCGTCATGCTCGAGGGTTCCGATGATGTCCAGTGGGTTGATCTCGACCATTGCATGTCACCTCTGTGTCGTGTGCGTCTCAATGAGTAGTCTATGATATAATGTTTCCGGAGGACGACCAACTCCCTGCCCTGCTGTCATCCGGACGGGGTCGCTCCATGAACTCTACCAGGACAGACCCGCTCGTTGCAGAAGATGTGTGGGAGGCGAGTCCAGTCCCGTTCAATCGCTCCAGACGATGACCGGGTCGATGGTCGCGTCGATCAGCAGGTCGAACGGGATCCGGTCACACCATCCCCCCTTCTCGAACATCTGCTGGAAGCAGACGCCGGCGATCGCGGCCGTCGGGTAGCGGTCGAGGAATGCGACAACATCCTGGAATCCTACGCCACTGTTCTCCATTGCGAGCCCGCCCATCACCACGATGAGATGCGGATGGAGTTGCCCGGCCGGCCCGCCCGCCTGTACCCCCACCTTCTCCACGGGCTCGAGTCGCCGGGCCGCACCCTCCTCAACGCCGGGCACGAAGATCTGCGTTACCGGCAGGGAGCGCGTTGCGAACGCGAGGAGCTCGACGAACGGCGTGCAGGTCCCGGGGACCCCGATGTAGACAACCTGGTCGGCCTCCGTCAGTCCCAGCCCCTGGACGAACTCGCGAAACGGCCTGAGTATCCCCGGTACGCCGGTATGCGTTGACTGCTGCTCCATGAATACCCCATGGAACCGGGCGCATATCAAGGATTCGGGTCGGGGTGACCTGGGTATCCAAAAAAAACAGACGGGAACATTTCTATACTAGCGTGATCCTGCAGAATGCATGGCGCTCTCACTGACGGACAAGATCGTCGGGTTCTTCACCCGGCCGGTCGAGACGTTCCGTGCTGTACGCGACGAGGATCTCGTACCGCCGATCATCTACTACCTCGTACTGCTGGTCATCAACGCGATCCTGACCGCGATCGTTGCATACCTTGGTTTTGGCGCCGCGGCGGGCAATCCGCCCGGGATCGGGGCATTTATCACGGGCCTGATCGGGGCTTTCATCGGCGGAATCATCTTTCTGATTCTCTGGGCTATCTTCCTTCATGTCGGCGTGAAGATTATGGGCGGACGCGGCGACTTCGCCGACTCATTCAAGCCGGCCGTCTATGCCCAGACGCCGAGCCTGCTGATCGGCTGGCTGAGCGTCATTCCGGTCATTGGCTGGTTGATCGGGATTATTCTGTTCATCTGGACAGTTGTGCTCCTCTTCCTCGGTGTGCGCGAGCTCCACGAGATGGATACGATGCGTGCTGTAATTGCTGTAGTGATCGCGGCGGTACTCTACATCATCGTGATTGCGATCATCGCGGCGATCCTCGCGCTCATCGGTATCGCTATCTACGGTGCCGTTGCCGGGCTCGAAAACCTGCCGGGCTTCGTCCCGCCGGACCTCTGAACCTCCTCTTTTCTCCCTCCACGTTCGCTGGCGGCCCGTACCCCTCCGGCAGCGATATGATCCGATACATTTAGATAGGAGCAGCGGGGATTCACCGCACATGGCTGTATCACTGACCGACAAGCTCGTCGGCTTCATCATCAGGCCCGTGGAGACGTTCCGGGCCGTTCGCGACGAATCGATCGTCGACGCTGCTATCTACTTCCTGGTATTGCTGATCATCGGCGCGATCCTCAGGGCGATCGTGGCTTATCTCGGTCTCACCGTGGCGGACGAGGGCTCGGCAGCGTTCAACCTCGGGATGTCAGGCAGCATCGGCGCCTTTGTGGGAGCCCTGATCATCGCGTTCATCGCGGGTATCATCGGCCTGCTCCTCTGGTCGGTCTTCCTGCATGTCGGCGCGAAAGTCATGAGCGGACGCGGGGACTTCGCCGACTCGTTCAAGTCGGCCGTCTACGCCCAGACGCCGAGCCTGCTGCTCGGGTGGATCCCGATCATCAGCATCCTCTTCACGATCTGGTCGATCGTGCTGCTCTTCTTCGGCGTCCGCGAGCTCCACGACCTCGATACCATGAAGGCCGTTATCGCGATCGTGATCGCGGTGGTGCTCTACATCGTCGTGATAGCGATCCTCGCGCTCCTGGGCCTGGCCTTCATCGGCGGCATTGCCGGGCTCGCGAGCGTGCCGGGCATCACCTCGCCCACCTGAACCTCCCTTTTTCCTCTTCCCACGAACCGGCGCCTTTCGACTGTGTGGTCCCGTCTCCGCTGGAACATCCCGGGCGCCACCTGAAGGCCACCAGTACCTTTCCCTTCGATCGGTGCTCCCGATGCTTCGCAGCCGTTAACGCCCTCGCGCCCCACCCGAGGATGGGAGTACCACGACCCCCTTCGGCTTCTCTGCCTCGAGTTGATCGTTGCCGGCTGCGCCGGCCCGGGGGTAAACGCCGGCACCTGTGTCTCGGTTCCCCATTTCGAGGCCGGAGATTGCCGGGCGATATTGCCGTGCAACGTCGACGGGCAAATTTCTATTATACGTCCCGTGCGACGAGTGTCTGTCGATAGACTCGACGAAGAGGAGGAGAGAGATGGCACACCAGCAGACCGTCAGCGAGCTTGTCGCCAGGCTCGTGCAGGGAACGACCTACGAGATGCTCGACGCGGCCCAGGCCGTCGCCGACCACGGCGATGCCGCCGTCGACGCGGTCGCCCGCGTGCTCGAGTCCGGTGACCGCGAGAGCCGGTGGCGCGCGGCCGTCGCGCTCGAGCGGATCGGGACACCGGCCGTGGACGCGCTCGTGGCCGCGGCGTCCCACGACGACTACCTCGTCCGGGTCCCGGCGATCTGGGCCCTCGAGCATATCGGCGACACGCGCGCCGTCGCGGCGCTCATGGCGAACCTGAACGGCCCGAACGAGTGCTGCCGCTGGATGGCCGCGGCTGCGCTCTCGAAGGTCGGCGGCGAGCCCGAGCGGGCCGCCGTCGAGACCGCGTTCGCGAACGACCCGGCCGGCCGCGGGATCGTCGAGGAGCTGATCGAGGGCTCCTGAGCCGCCGCCGTCCGCACGCCGCCTCGGTCGCCACCAGCAGAACCGGGCGTCGCCCGGCCCCTTTTTTTCGGTCAGCGAGGTTGTCCGAGCATCCGCCGGAAGAACGAGATCATCTCCGCAGAGGCGTCTTCCGCGACATCGTCGCGCGCAAGCGTCCCGTTCTGGACCATGAACCCGTGCGGCTTTCCCTGGTAGACGGCGAGCTCGAAGTACCGGCCGGCCCGGTCGAGCTCGAGGGTGTAGTTGTAGATCTCCGTGAGATTGCTCGCCTCGTCGCGCGAGCCGTGGATGATCAGCATCGGGCGCTCGAGGTCCGCGACGAGGTCCACAGGCCGGGTGCCGTTCGCGGCGCCGCCGCTGTACGGGAAGCCGTACCACGCCACGCCGGCGCCGAACTCCGGCATCTGCGGCAGGAAGAGCATGGTATACCGCCCGCCGGCGCAGAACCCGGTCAGCCCGATACGCCCGTCGTCGATATCGCTGCGGTTCCCGAGGAACGCGACGGCCGAACGGAGCAGGGCCTCCACCTCGTCGTCGCCAGCCTGCCGGCCGTAGGTCTGCCACTCGGGGGCGATCACGGCGAAGCCGTCGGCGGCGATCTCGTCGCACAGCGTTCTGTACCCGGGCTCGAGCCCGTTGAACGAGTGCACCAGCACAATCGCCGGGTGCGGCCCGCTGCCTGCCGGCACCGCGAGGTACGCGGGGTACTCCCGCCCTCCGGCCGTGAGCGAGGTCGTCGTCCCGGCAACCGCCGGCGGCGTGCCCGTTCCATCCGGTACCGGGCTGGCCGTCGGCGCGGTGGTCGTGTTCGCCTGCGGTCCGGTCACGCATCCGGCCGCCAGCACGGCGAGGGCGAGACCGGCGATGAGGAGGAGATGCCTGGTCGTCATGGTTCCGTCACGCGTGCGGATACATGCACCGTACCTGATATAGTTGTCCGTCGTCGAGCACCGCGTGCCGGGGGCGGGAGCAGGTGACGGCCTGCAATGGAAATGCTTAAGGGACTGATCAGCTATATGACGCCTAACGGTGTTAGTAATGAAGTCCAAGACCCGGGTCACCGCCCTCCTGCTCGCCCTCCTGCTCCTCGTCGGCATCGTGGGCTTCTCGTCCTTTCTGTCGGGGGTTATCGGGGCTCCATCCGTTGGACAGGGCACCCCCCCGCCCACCACGGCCGTTCCCACCCCTGACGAGTCCCAAGGCGGCGACCCCGGATCGGACGGGTCGACCCCGGGCGGGACGGAGCCTGAGGGTACCAGTCCACCGGGCACCACCCCGACGGTGTATATCGACCAGGACTCGGGAGACATCTCCGGCGCCTGGCCCGCAACCCCGTCGCGCACGCTCCCCGCCACGACCGTGACGACGCCCCGTTCCTCCACCACGGACGAGACGGTAGATAAGGAAGAGGAGAAGACACACGCTCCGTCCGGGGAGGACGAAGTCACCGTGCCGATGCAGGTGGAAAACGAGACGTACAGCCCTTCGACCATCACCGTCCGGGCCGGGACGAAGGTGACCGTCACCTTCGATAACCAGGACGTGGGGGTCGGGCACAGCCTCGTTGTGTACCGGGACATGACAATGACCAGCCCGGTCTTCATCGGCAAGGGGATCGTTGGTCCTGACCAGATCACCTACACCTTCACCGCGCCGCTCGAGCTGGGGCGGTACGTCATCGGCTGCGGCATCCCCTACCCCCACCCGAAGGGTCTCCTCGTCGTCGAGTGAGCCCGCGAGTCCACCCCATTTTTCCGTTCCGCCAAAAAAAATTGTTGGTCGAGACACCCGGTGGAGAACGAAAGGGCTATCGTCCAGCCCTCGCTCCACCGTCAGGCGAGCCGCTGGGCTCCCACCGGACGATCGTATTACAGCTGACCCTCACCCTCGTGTCGAATCGCGTTTACCTGTCTCCGGAGGATCCCCTGGCACCCGTGCAGTCGGCTTCGGCCAGCATGCCATCGGCACAGTCGTAAACCCCCGGGTGATCCACGGTCGGCTGGTTCCAGGCGGACGTTGCGTGAGTTGTTCGGTGCAGACACACTCCAACGGCGGCCTCCAGACCCACGACACCCGCGTGATCCGGCTCGACATCATCGCGATGGATGGGGAGATCGACGTCAACGACCACGAGATGATTTCCCATATTGGCTCTGATGGAGCCGGCGGTCGCCCGTCCTCGTCACGGCGCCCGGCGTGACGCGGGAGAGGGCAGCTCTTTTTTTTTATGTAAGTGGCGTGCACAGGGCCAATCATGGTACAGCAGGACATATCTGCTCTCTTCGAGCAGGGAGCCGTCCTCTTTCCCGATCTCGAAGTCAGGGGGGCGGAGAGGCCGTGGTATGCTCCCCCTGCCTGGACGGGGGTCTTCCTCAAGGACCTGGTAACGGGATAGGAGACAGGAGGAGTATTCAGCTACCACCTCATGCGGGTCGAGCGGAACCGCGAGATCCCCGACCACGCTCACGAGACGCAGTGGTCGTGGAATGTAATCCTCGGGGGCACCGGCTCCTTCATCCTTGGCGAGAGGCGGGTCCCGGTCGAGGAAGGGCAGACCTTCATCACGCCGCCGGGGATCCATCACGCGGTCAGCGCCGGCGACGCAGATATCATGCTCCTGGCCATCTTCGCACCGGCACTCGGGTAAAAGGTCGCTCGAACGGGGGGATCTCCCCCGTCTTTCTGCTTCCGGGGAACAGGGAAAAAGAGATTACGCGAGATAGTCTTCCGGCCGCGGGAGCTGCTCCTTGAGCCCCTTCCGCTTCCGGATTGCCATCACGACGTCTTTTACCATGCCCGCCGGCACGATCTCGAACCCGGCGAACTCGGTCGACCACATAGCGCGCCCCTCCGTCGCCGACCGGATGTCGCCGGCGAAGCCGAAGAGCTCGGCAACGGGGGCCTTGCCCACGACCGTGACCGTGTCGCCCTCGGAGGTGATGTCGAAGACCTGCCCGCGCCGGCCCTGGACCTGGGACGTCGCCGCGCCCATCTGGTCCGTTGGGACCGTGATCGAGATCTTCTGCATCGGCTCGAGGAGCGAGTCGCCCGCGATCAGCAGGCCGGCCTTGATGGCCGACCGGGACGCCGGGATGACCTGCGCCGGCCCGCGGTGGATCGCGTCCTCGTGGAGCTTGACGTCCACGAGCCGGATCTTCATGTTCTGGACCTTCTCGTCGGCGAGCGGTCCGCCGGCGAGCGCCTCGTGCACGCCCTCGAGGACCAGCTCCATCGTCTCGTTCAGGTACTGGACACCCTTGGTCATGTCGATGAACATGTTGGTGCCGTAGATGTCCTTCACCGACTTGGCCTCGTCCTTGTCCATCCCGGCCGCGATGAGCGCGTCGCGCCGCTCGAGCATGGGCTGGTTCATGGAGATCTCGCCGTCCTTGATCATCTGCACGATGTTATCGGGCAGGGGCTCGAGGTCGACGTAGAACCGGTTGTGCCGGTTCGGAGACTTGCCCTCGACACTCGCGGCCGTCCCCGTCGGCGTCTCGCGGTAGACCACGATCGGTGGCGAGGTGACGATCTCCACGCCCTTGTCACGCTTGATCCGGCCCGTGATGATCTCGAGGTGGAGTTCGCCCATCCCCGCGATCAGGTGCTCGCCCGTCTCCTCGTTGATCGTGACGTTGAGCGTCGGATCCTCCTTCGCGACCTGCCGCAGCACCTCGACGAGCTTCGGGAGGTCCTTCATGTTCTTGGCCTCGACCGCGACGGTCATGACCGGCTCCGAGTAGTGCTTCAAGGACTCGAACGGCGTCATCTCGCGGAGGCTCGTGACCGTCGAGCCGACGATCGCGTCCTTCAGCCCCGTCACCGCGGCGATGTTGCCGGCCGGCAGGGCCTCGACCTCGATCCGGGTCGGGCCCATGAAGATCCCGGCCTGCTGGATCCGGTTCGCCCGCTGGGCAGCGCCCATGACGTAGAGCTCGGCGCCACGCCGGATCGTGCCCGAGAAGAGCCGGCCCGTCGCCACCTCGCCCGCGTGGGGGTCGAACGAGATGTCCGTGACCATCATCGAGATCGGGCCGTTCGGGTCGCAGGCGTACATGGCCTTGCCCTCCGGCGACTCCTTGTCTCCGTGCCAGATCACGCCGATCCGGCGCTTCTGCGCGTCGAACGGGTTGGGGAGGTGGCGCACGACCATGTCGAGCAGGACCGCGTGGAGCGGCGAGCGTTTCGCGAGCTCCTTCATCTGGCCCGCGCGGCACTTCTCGTAGACCTCCTTGAACGAGACGCCCGAGGTCTTCATGAACGGGGCCGAGACGGCCCAGTTGTACAGTGCCGAGCCGAACGCCACGGTGCCGGCGGCCGCATCGAGTTTCCAGCCCGCCTTGTACGCCTCCTCGTTCATGCCCTTGATCAGCTTGTTGACCTTGTCGATCACGCGCCCGAGCCGGATCTGCATCTCCTGCTCGTCCACCTTCAGCTCGTTGATCAGCCGGTCCACCTTGTTGACGAAGAGGACGGGCACGACCCCCTCCTTGAGGGCCTGCCGGAGCACGGTCTCGGTCTGGGGCATGGTCCCCTCGACCGCGTCCACGACCACCACTGCGCCGTCCACCGCGCGCATCGCGCGCGTAACGTCGCCGCCGAAGTCGACGTGGCCGGGGGTGTCGATCATGTTGATCAGGTACTCCTTGCCCTCGTACTCGTGGACCATCGAGACGTTCGAGGCGTCGATCGTGATCCCGCGGGCCTGCTCCTCCTCGTCGGAGTCCATGAAAAGCTGCCGGCCCGCGAGCTCCTCGGAGATCATGCCCGCGCCGGCGAGCAGGTTGTCCGAGAGCGTGGTCTTGCCGTGGTCGATATGCGCAACGATCCCGATGTTACGGATCTGCTCAGGCTTGTCCATGAGCTCCGTGACATGGTCCACCATCTTCTTGCCGCGTGCCATAGTGTATCAGAAAAAGGGGGTTGTATCTAGCGGGCGGATTTCGCGATCCGCTCGCGCTCTTCCTTCTTCGCGACCGAGTAAGCCTTGATATCGCCCTTCGAGGCCGCGATCAGCTCGTCCGCGAGGGCCGCGGCGACCGACTTTTTGCCCCGCGAGTTCTTCTGGGTTCCCTCGGTGATGAACTTGAGCGCGGAGTCGACGCGGCGCTGGGGGGCCGTGTCGACCGATTTCGGGACGTTGATCCCGCCGTACTTCAGTCGGACGGTCTCCTCGCGCGGGCCCGCGTTCGCGACGGCCTCGACGAGCACCTGGACCGGGTTCTCCTTGGTCCGCCGGGCGATGATCTCGAACGCATCCTTGACGATCCGGATCGCTAGCTGCTTCTTGCCCGTGTTGTGCTCGGTCTGCATCAGCCGGTTGATCAGCCGCTCGACGATCAGCATCTGGCTCTTCGAGAACTCGCCACCGTTCAGCTTGCCGCAGGAGTGGGGCACGATCATCGAGTGGAGATTCACGTACCGCTCCATGGCGGGGTCTTTGATCTCGACCTCCGAGACGTTGTAGAGGTTGAAGAGGAGCTTCGGGGTGCCGGGCGTGGCCTGCTCCTGCTCGGGAGCCGCTGTGTCCACAGTCTCCATATTTACCGCCTCGGCTTCTCCTTACGGCCGATCACCATCTCGTGGAGCGAGACGTTGTTGACCTGGGTGACCACGAACCTGACGCCGGGGATGTCGCCCATCGAACGGCCGAGACGGCCGCCGATCCCCTCGACCTCGACCTCGTCGTGTTCGTCGATGAAGTTGATCGCGCCGTCGCCGGCCGCGAAGGCCGAGATCTGCCGGCCGTTCTTGATCAGCTGGACCCGGACGCACTTGCGGATGGCCGAGTTCGGCTGCTTGGCCTCGATGCCGATCTTCTCGAGCACGATGCCGCGCGCCTGGGGCGCGCCCTCGAGGGGGTCGCTCTTGATGTCGAGCCCGAGGAGGCGGCGTGCGTAGTTCACGTCGCTCCAGCGGAACCGGTTCGAGTCCCGCTTCAGCTTTCTTGCTGCGAATTTGCCCTGTCCCATGGGATGCCCTCAGTATGATTGACTATTCGAGAACGGCGAGTTACCGATCCTGAGACCAGTACTGCGACGGGAGCGAATATATCCGTTCGCACGCCCGGTTCCCGCGTGGGTATATGATTTGCCCCTACCGGGTAATAATATATTTCCAAACGGCGTGTCGGGGAGATCTCCCCTTACACTTTCACACCGCGACCGATCCCCTGATCTGGCGATGCCCGCCGAGATCTCTACATGGAGGGGCCCATCGAGGGTTTTCTTTCCGTCTACCCCAAGCCCGCCACCCGGCGCGTCTACCGCTCCGCCCTTCGCGCGTTCCTCGGATTCGTCGACGGCCGGGAACGATCGGGGTGGGAACCCGGTGTACGCCCCGCCGCCGTCGACTCGAAGACCTCGCCGCCCAGTACCTCGCCGCCGACAGCGACCGGGCCGCCGACCTGATCCGATTCGCTGGGTCCTCGCCCGACGCCCCGACAACGACGCAGAACCGCGCCGTGACAACCATCGCGGAACTGGAGCGAGCCCTCGAGGAGCGGCGGAGCATGGAGATGAACCTGCAGAGGAAGCGGGCGGAACTGGATCTCCACATGTCGCCTGCAACGCAGGAGATCGGGCATCTTGAGAAGAGGATAGAACACGTCGAGCAGGAGATCGAGGCCCTGCACGACCGCGACGAGCGGACTGGGGAGCAGGAGCATGAACTCACGCGGCTCCAGCAGCAGATGACGGTATTGTCACAACAACGGGCCGACCTCGAGAGGGGATCGGAGGAGCTAGAGTGCATGCGACAGACCCACAAATCTACAGCCGAGGGAGATTGTGGTGCCGGGTTCGACCGCGAGCTCCTGCTCGAAGCCCTCGACGACGCGGAGAACGAGCTCTACGCCGAAGGGGCCCGGCGGTACGCGCGCCGGCTGGCCGAGCGGGTCCGCGACGGGGAGTTCGACTGAGCGGGAGACCGCCACCGTCCGTTTCTCGGCCCCGGTTCGGAGTGCTCCCCGCGAGTCGATGGCACGAGTAAAGGCATCCGGTGCGAACGGATCCAGTATCGAGAGGGGGACGGTACGGCATCGTTCCCGGAGAAGGCGGCACCCGACACATGGCACCCGAGAGAAAGTCCCTGGACGCACTCGAGAACGAGGTTGCCAGACGGTTCGAACACCTCGACCTCCACCTGCCCGACGAGACCGTCCGCGAGCGGCGGAAGGGGTCGATGCCGTACGGCAGCGGCCGGCTCTACTACGTCTTCGTTTAGGAGGACGGCCGCGAATACCTCGAGTACTATGCCTACCACCGGATGGGCGAGTCCCACGGACGGATCTGGGAGGACGGCGAGCTGGAGAGCCTGCCCGAGCTCTCGTCGGGCTTCTGTTACGACCCCGACATCCCTGGCGATACAGAACGGAAGGAGGCGGAGGTGCAGCGACAGTACCGGGAGACCCTCGGCGACCTGGTCGCGAAGGGACTCTTCGACGACGAGCCGGTCCCGGGATCGCTTGCGATCAACAGTTATCTCGTGCTGCACGGGGACGAGAATGACGGGGATCCCCCGGAGTGATCCCGATCCTTCACGTCCTAACCGAGGTTATGCCCATTCCCCGTTCCGGTGGATTCGCTCACGGCGGAAGCAACTGAATAACAGGAATTTTCGGGACATTTTTGCCAGATTGGTGAACCACTTTTACTGGATTTTTCATCCCCGATTTCTCAAAGGAGATACCATTAAGGTTTTTTAGACCAATATAATATGAAGATCTATGAACGTTGAACCATCCACCGAAGGGGCCGGATTCACCCTCACGGAACAGCTCCGGATCGTCGTCGGATACGCCGGAAACGGGGCCTGGAACCGGCCCTGACGGGACGCTCTCATGACGAAACAATCGCTCAACGTGTTCTACTGCGCCGTCTGCGGCTGGGGATCCCTGCAGGGCGTCATCATGTCGACAAGCGGGTTTGGATCGCCCGACCTCGATTTCCGACCCCCGCCGCTGGCGCGCTTCACCATCAACCTCAGGGTCCAGGATTGCCCCCACTGCGGCTACTGCGCGTCCGATATCGAGGAGAAGATCCCCGGCGCCGCGAGGATGGTCAGGTCGGTGAAATATCTCGCGGTCCTGGACCGACGAGGAAAGCGCGACCGGCGACTCATCAGGCATTTCCTCTGTGCATCGATGCTGTACGAGAACGCCGGCGATCTCGCCGCCGCGGCCCGGATGTCGCTCAATGCGGCATGGGCCGCCGACGATGCGAAGGAGGGGAAGAGGGCGGCTCAGCGGGCGCGGAGGCAGGTGCTCCGGCTGGTCGACGAACTCCATGCGCGGGGCAACCGGCTCGAGGAGGATCCGGTCTGGGAAGCGCTGCTGCTGATCGATATCGCGCGGCGCGCCCGGGAGTTCGACCGGGCGAAGGGGTTAATCGCGGAGGTTGGAGCGGGCGAGACCGAGCCGGTCCGGAACCTCGTCGCATTCCAGCACGAGCGAGTTGTTGCCCGCGACACGGGAGGGTATACCATCGAGGAGGCGATGGAGCGTCCTGCTGATTGATGGAAGCCGGTTGGGGTCGCCCTGTTTCGGTGCCACAGGCGGGGTACCGCACGATGGCATCAGAGGGCATGGAAGAGCCAGGCGATGTTGGCAACGTCAATACGGTCGTTACCAATTCTGATAGTCGTACTGATCATCGGTTCTGATAAGGGCCAGCACCTATCGTCAGCTGCTTCGGCCGCCTCCGTTGCCGGGCCGTCACAGCCGGCCGCTCGTCGTAAGGCCAGGGAACTGGTGCGCGGCCTCGAGCAGTGACCGGATCCGTGACCGGCCCACTATGGCCGGTGTGCCGCCGGCAGCCGGAAGAGGACGCCAATCGACTGGGTGATGGGGGGCGGCGCGCCACATCCGAGACTGGTACGCCCGGGAGGATGGCCGCGTCCCGCCGTATCGTTCCGCCGTTCATCGGGATCGGGAGCAGCTGAGCGAACGTGAGTCGGGTGTACCCACGGTAGGTGCCGCCCCTGCCAGAGATATCAAGCCGGCCCATCTACCAGGACCATGGGATCGTGCAGTTCTCCCAGTATTCGGGATGGTTTCGGCTTGGAGTGTGGCCGGACCTCGGCTTGGCCACGTATTTGAGTTTCAGACCATCCCATCCCTCCGGCACCTCCCCGAGCCACACCGCGCCCGAGTCCCGGTAGGACGGGTACCGCCGCCACGCCATTCAGGCCGGTCCCGTTTTGTGGATCATAGAATGCCCACAAACTCGTTTGTGAATCATGAAACTCCTTTTCGTGATCCACAAACTGATTTGTGGTTCACGCGTGCACAGCAAACAGCTCATTCGCCCGGCCCCCCTTTGACAACTCGCAGCAGCTCCGGGAACTCGTAGACTGTTGCCCGGCGTCCGCGCCCCTCGCCTTCCGCAGTGCCTCATACAGGACCCGGCGCCCGGCCTCCGAGTCGAAGAACTCGGTGATCGGGTCGGGTTCAAGGAGCCTGCCGTCGACAGGTATCCGCTCGAGCGCGAACGTGAGCCGGATTGCGTGGTGCATGAAGTCGCTGACGTTCCCGAACGTTCCCTCGGGCACCAGCTCCTGGATCCGCGCCGTGAGCCGGGGGTCGATCGTGAAGGTGATCCGGTCCTCGGGCATCGTCCCTCAGCCCCCGGCCGCCCCCTGCACGAACGCCTGACTGCGCTGGCCGCGTCCGCGGTGCTCCGCCGGCACCAGGGGGCGCATGTCCCTCCGCATCCCGCGCGAGCTCGAGCAGCACCGCGAGGACCGCGGCCTCGAGCGGGTCGTCGAGGCCGGCGAACGTCGCCGCCCCGTTCTTCTCGAGCGCGGCGATGATCACGTCCATCGCCGGCTGGTCGGCGGCCTTGAGCGCTCGGCGGAAGCGCCGCCAGCGCTCGAGGACGAGCGGGAGCTCCGAGCGGCAGCTCATGCCGCGCCTCCCGCCGTCGTGGTGTGCCCCGTCCGACCGCCACGCTGATACCGGGGTGGGGCGGAGGGGTGGCGTTTGTCTCTGACTGTCATACAGAATCACCGATGTGGTGCCGCCGCCGGGGGGTTGGTGGCGGCGGACGATCAGATCCTCGACGTCAAAGCATATGAGAAGGAAAGATCGCGGTGTGAAAGTGAATGCGTGGACCGATAATCAGAAAAAGAGATCAGAGGTGGGTGAAGTCCCGCACAACGTCACCGCGGCCGGAGGAGGTCGTCACCACGCATCCTCACACAGTCGGCCGACTGGAACCGGCCGTCGCCGGCCGAGAACCCCTGCAGGCCCGGAACGACGACGGTGTGCCCCTCGCATTTGGCCGCGCCGCACCGCTGGAGAGCGCGAGGAGGAGCGGGAGCGGTTCGAGCCTGCGGGAGGCGAACCATGCGCCGCATCAGGCATCTCGTCGAGGTCGATGCCGGTGTCGAGAAGGAGCTGCTTGAGGATCTTCGGGTGGAGGACCTGGCCGCTGTGGACGGGAAGCGTCACGCGCACCCCGTCGTCGTTGCGATAGATCCGGTGGCTCTGCGCTCTGGCGGACTCGAGGCGAACCCGTGCCGCTCGAGGACGGGGATCAGCCGGGCCGCGGGTACCCGCGGCAGCTTCCCGGTCATACGACGACGTTGACCTGGACCACGCCCACCATCCGCGACGGGACGAACGGCTCGCCCGCCACCGCGCGGTCCTCGAGGTGGAGGCGGATGGCGTCCTGAACCATGGCCATGGCCTCGTCCCAGGTCTCCCCCTGGGCGTCGCAGCCCTGGAGCTCGGGGCTGAACGCGACGTAGCCGTCCTCGTCCTGCTCGATCACCACGGTCACACGGTACTCCGTCACGGGCTCACCGCATCACGGTGTGCGCGGATGGTCTTTAAGAGTGGCGCCGGCTCACGCGGCCGGCAGGGAAAAGAAGAACGTCGAGCCCTCGCCGGGCGTGGACTCGACGCGGATGGTGCCGCCGTGGCGCTCGACGATCCGCTTGACCACGGCCAGGCCGATCCCGGTTCCCTCGTACTCGTCGTGGGTGTGGAGGCGGCGGAACATCTCGAAGATCCGGTCGTAGTACTCGGGCTCGATCCCGATCCCATTGTCGGCGACCGCGAACTCCACCATGCCGTCGTGCCGCCCGGCCGAGATCCGGATCGCGGGCGGCACCCCTTCGCGCCGGTACTTGATCGCGTTGCCGACCAGGTTCGCGAAGACCTGCTCGAGCTGGGCCAGGTCGGCCATGACCGCCGGCAGGTCGCCGACCTCGACCGTCGCGTCGACCTCGCGGAGGGCCGCGTCCATCGAGCGGAGGACGCCGGCCACGACCTCGCCCACGTCCGTCGGCACCGGCGGCTTCGCCTGCGTCTCGATCCGCGAGACCTGGAGCAGGTCCGCGATCAGCCGCTGCATGCGGTTGCCGCCCTCGACGATGAACGCGATGAACTCGTCCGCGTCGTTGTCGAGCTTTCCCTTATACCGCCGCTCGAGGAGCTGGGAGAAGCTGACGATGCTGCGGAGCGGCTCCTGCAGGTCGTGCGAGGCGACGTACGCAAAGCGCTGCAGCTCCTCGTTCGAGTGCCGCAGGCGCTCGGCGTACCGCGCGACTTCCGCCTCTGCCTCTCTCCGCTCGGTGATCTCGTGGGAGACGCCCATCACCCCGACGATCCGGCCCTCCCCGTCCCGGGCGGGCTCGACGGCCAGGTCGTAGTACGTCGTCGCGCCGTCGGCGGTCACGGAGACTTCCCCGCGGCGGGCCTCGCCCGTCGCCAGCACCTCCCGCTTCAGGGACGTGATCCGCGCCGCGTCCTCCGGCGCCATCACGTCCGCGTCGGTCTTTCCCAGGAGATCCAGGCTGACGAACGGCGGGTGCGGGTGGCTGTACCACGTGTACCGGAGGTCCGCGTCCTGATGAATGACCGCCGTGGGCGCGTTCCGGAGGGCGAGCCGGAACCGCTCCTCGCTCTCGCGGAGCGCGGCCTCCATCCGCGTCCGTTCGCGAAGGTCGATCCCGACGCCGACCTCCACATCGCTCCCGAGCCGGAAGTTCGCCCACGAGGTCGGCACGACCGACCCGTCCCTGGCCGTGACAGTCATGTCGCGCCACCCCGGCTCGAGCGAGCGCATGAACGCCTCGACGGTCGCGCGGTACGCGGGATCGGGATACGTCCGCTCGAGCAGGCGGCCGTCGGCCGCGTCCTCGTCGGTGTAGCCGAGGATCTCCCCGACGGCCCGGTTGAGGTGGAACCGGCCGAGGGCGGGGTCGTGGATCGAGATCATCACGGGCACGGTCTCGATCAGCCGCTCGAGGAGCTCGTGCTCCCTGGCGAGGGCCGCCTCGGTTCGCCTCCGCTCGCTGACGTCCCCGGTGACGACGAGGACCGCGTCCCGGTTGAACGGCAGGAAGGTGCAGGCCCGCCACTCCTGGCCGTCCGTGCCGGCCACCTCGACCTCGCGCGTGACCGTCGCGCCGGCAAGTACCGCGTCCCGGGCCATCCGGACGAGGGGCTCGACGACGTCGAGGGGATGCCCGAGATCCCGCCAGCTCCGGCCGGCCAGCGCCTCGCGGTCCTCCCCGTGCTCGGCGGCGAACCGCTCGTTCGCCCAGGCGATCCGTTCGTCCCGGCCCCAGAGCGTCACGCGGTACGGCAGGGTGCCGAGGATCGCGTCGAGGAGACGGCGCTGCCGGTCGAGCGCCTCGTTCACCGTGGCGAGCGCGGCCCCCTGCTGCCGGAGCTCGTCGCCCTGGACCCGGAGGTCCCCGGTGGGGGCCTCGGACTCGCGGCGGGCCGAGACGTCCAGCCCGATGGCGAGCGCGCCGGCGATCGCGTCGCCGTCCCGGAGCGGTGAGGCCGTGACGAGAAGGCGGACGACCCTTCCGTCCGCGGCCGTGATCGCCATCGGGAGATCGACCACCTCCTCGCCCCGGAGCGCCCGCGCGGCGGGGAGCTCCGCCTGGGAGAGGGGGCGTACCGTCGGGAGTCCGTGCACGGACGATCGCGACGATCTCCGCCGGCGTGGACCCCGCGAGCGGCCGGCCCGCGAGGGCCTCGGCCAGGTCGTTCGCCACCGCCACCCTTCCGTCGGGGCCCCTGAGGAACGCGGGCTGGCGGATCGCGGCGAGGAGGTGCGGGGGGACGGTCATGGCGCAGGAGCTGCTTCGTTCCCCCCTTTTTTACGAGAGGTTAAAAAGATTGGCTTTTCGGTCGGTCATGCGGCTGGCAGGGTGAAGGAGAACGTCGAGCCCTCGCCTGGCACGGACTCGACCCGGCACCGTCCCCCGTGGCGGTCGATGATCCGCTTCACGATCGCAAGGCCGATGCCGGTGCCGGGATACGCGTCCTTCGTGTGGAGCCGCTGGAAGATCACGAAGATCTTCTCGAAGTACTCGGGCTCGATCCCGATCCCGTTGTCCCGGACCGAGAACTCCCAGACGCCGTCCTCCCGCCGGGCCGAGACGTGGACCCGCAGCGGCTCGTCCGGGCGCCGGAACTTGATCGCGTTCGAGACCAGGTTCACGAAGACCTGCTCGAGCTGGAGCGGGTCGGCCGTGACCGTCGGGAGCGGGTCGTGGGTGAGCACCGCGCCCGCCTCGCGGAGCTGGGGATCGAGGTGCCGCTCCACCGCGGCCATGACGGCCCCCACGTCGGTCGGCCGGAGCGCCTGCGGGTTCGTATTCACCCGGGAATAGGCGAGCAGGTCGAGGATCAGGGTCTGCATCCGGTTCCCGCCCTCGACGATGAAGTCGATGTACTCGTCCCCATCCTGGCCGAGTTGTCCCTTGTACCGCCGCTCGAGGAGCTGGGAGAAGCTGACGATGCTGCGGAGCGGCTCCTGCAGGTCATGGCTCGAGACGTACGCGAACCGCTCCAGGTCCTCGTTCGACCGCCGGAGCTCCTCGGTATACTTCCGCAGCGCCTCCTCGGCGCGGTGCCGCTCCGTGTCGTCGATGATGTAGCCCTGCGTCCGGACGAGGTTCCCATCGCTGTCGAAGATCCCCAGGATGTTCTCGACCACGTGGATCGGCGTCCCGTCGAGGCGCCGCCGGAACCGCTCATCGTTCACGATCCGCCCTTCCGTCCGAAGGCGCTCGAGCAGGGCGTCGCGGTCCGCGGGCGAGGTGTAGGTCCCGACGATGCTCGATGCGAGCGCCTCCTCGACCGAGGCGAAGCCGAAGAGCCGGGCGAAGGCCGGGTTGCAGTCCAGGATCCGGCCGTCCGCTCCGGCGACGAAGTCGCCCGTGATGTCGTTCATGAAGAGGTCCCGGTACTTCGCCGCGCTCTCCTGCAGAGCCGCCTCGGCCCGTTTCCGCTCGGTGACCTCCATGGCCGAGATGCTGACGCCGGCGATCGCGCCCGCCCCGTCGCGGATGGGGACCCAGCGTTCGTCCCAGTACCGGACGACCCCGGGGTCCGCCGGCGTCTCGCCCGTCGCCTCGAACTCGACCGTCTCGCCCGTCTCGAGCACGCGCTGGAGCGCCGCCTCGGCCTGCTCGCCGAGGTCGGGCACGACCTCGTGTGGCGTCCGGCCGAGGTGCGCCTCGACGGGCACGCCGTTGATCTCGGCGAAGCGGTGGTTGAGCCGGACGAACCGAAGGTCGCGGTCGATGACGCAGAGCCCGACCGGCGCCGTGTCGTAGATCGTCGCGATCTCCTCCGCCCGCGCCCGGGCGTCCCGTTCGCTCGCCCGGAGCCGGGCCGCGCTCTCGGTCAACTCCGCCTCCACCCGCTTCTGCCCGGTGATGTTGTCCTCGATCCCGACCATGATGACGGCCGTGCGCGTCCCGTCCGCTTCCTGAAAACGGACGCGCCCCCTCGCGCGGATCCAGCGGAGCGCGCCGTCCGGAAGGACGACGCGATAGTCGGCCTCGTAGGTGCCGTCGCCGTCCGGGTCGAAGGCCGACCGGAAGATGTGCATTACCCGCTCCCGGTCGTCGGGGTGGATCCGCTCCGCTACGCCCGCAAGGTCGAGGTCCTCGCCGGGGGCGAGGCCCCAGAACGCCTTCACCCGCTCGTCCCTCGCGACCTCCCCCGTCGCGGGGGTGTAGTAGAAGGTGCCGAACCGGCCCGCGTCGAGGGCGAAGCGGAGGCGCTCTTCGGCCTCACGCAGCGCCTCCTCGGCCCGCTTCCGCTCGGTGATGTCCGAGAAGACCGTCGCGAACCGGCCCGGCCCCGGCGAGGAGGCGTGGACGACGTACCAGCGGTCGAGCGGCGCGGAGTATGACTCGAAGCTGGCGGGCTCGCCCGTGGTCGCGACGCGGCCGTACCGCTCGACCCATCCCGGCTCGAGGCCCGGCAGCACCTCCATCGCCGTGCGGCCGACGATCTCGCCGGCGGCCAGACCGGTCATCGCCTCGAAGGCCGGGTTCACGGCCAGGAACCGGTAGTCGACCGGGGCACCGCCGTCATCGAGGACGAGCTCGTGCAGGGCGAAGCCCTCGTCCATGGTCGCGAAGAGCTCGCGGTACTTCGCCTCGCTCTCCTGCAGCGCCTCCTCGGTGCGCTTCCGCCCGGTGATGTCGAGGCTGAGGGAGACTAACTCGCCCGGCGTGGGCGAGTAGACGTTCACGTGGTACCAGCGGTCGAGGGGGGCGCTGTACACCTCGGTCTGGCGGGAGATGCCGCTCAGCGCGACCTCGTTGTGGAAGTCGATGAGGTCGCGGTCCACGCCGGGGACGATCTCGGTGATTCGTTTGCCGACGAGGTCGGAGAAGCCGGTCATGGCGAGGTACGCCTCGTTGACCTCGAGGACTTCGTAGTCGTCCGGCACGCCGTCGGCGTCGAACAGGGTCCTGCAGCGGACGAACGACAGCATGGAGTATTCGAGAAGGGCCTGGTAGTGGAACTGGGTCAGGCGCAGCGCCTCCTCGGCCTGGGCGCGTTCGACCGCGGCCCACGTGCGCTCGGCCGTCTCCTCGATCAGCGCAACCTCGTCCGGCGTCCAGCCGCGCGGCACGCCGTCGAAGACGACCAGCCCGGCCAGCAGCCGCCCGCCCTTGACGAGCGGGACCCCCACGAACGACGCGACACCACGGGCCCCCAGGGCGGCCCGCTCCGCGTCCGTGAACCCCGGAGCCCGCGCGAGCTCCGGCACGACGGTCGTGCGGCCGGCCCGCAGCTCGGCGACGGGGGCCGCACCGAACTCGGTCATGCGGAACGAACCGGTGGGCGGCGCGGCGCCGGGCGCGGCGGAGGCGCGGTCGACGACCACGAGCTCGTCGCCCGCCACCTCGCCGTAGGCGGCCCGGGCGCCGCCGAGGTGTTCGCCGAGGACCCGCGACGCTTCGGCCTGGATCGCGACCGGGTCGGCGAGCGGCCGGATCGCGTCGCCGAGCCGGAGGAGGAAGGCCTGCCGCTCCCCGGCCCGCTGCCGCTGGGTGACATCGTGCGCGACCACGAGGGCGCCGTCCATCGCGCCGTCGGTGTACAACGGCCGGACGTCGAGCTCCGCCCAGATCTCCCTCCCGTCCCTCGCGCGGCACCGGTACGCGGCCATCCCGCCGAGGGGCCCGCCGCCGAGGGCCGTGCGCACGCGCCCGGAGAGCCGCTCGCGGCTCTCGTCGTCCAGGAGCGCGCCCGGGTCCATGGCCAGGAGCTCGTCGCGGCTGTACCCGAGGACCCGGCACATGGCGTCGTTGACGCGGCGGAAGCGCGGGCCGGCGTAGTCGATCTCGAAGATGGCCGTCGGGGCGTGCTCGACGATGAGCCGGTACTCCTCCTCGCTCTCCCGCAGCGCCGCCTCGGCCCGCTTCTGTTCGGTGACGTCCCGGCCCACCACCACCGCCCCCACGATCGCGCCGGCGTCGTCGCGGATCGGGCCGAAGCCGTAACTGGCAATCCAGGTCTCTCCCGTGTCCCTCCGCCGCAGGGGATACTCGACGTTCGTCCCCGTCTCGCCCCGCAGCGCCCGCGGGATGATCCACTCCTCCGGCGGAAGCCGCGTCCCGTCGGGGGAGAAACCCTCGAGGATGGCGGGGTACTCGGCGATCGTCCAGAGGTAGTCGTCCCTGCTCCCGAACCGGTAGAAGGGCGCACAGGCCCCGTTCATCTCGACCAGCCGGCCGTCGGCATCGGCGATGACCACGGCGTCGGTCATGCTCTCAAGGGCCGCCTTCAGCGTGGCCCGGTTCCGGCGCACCTCCTCCTCGGCCCGCCTGCGGTCCGTGATGTCGGTCCCGACGGAGAGGAACTCGCGGACCGATCCGTCCGCATCGAAGACCGGCCTGTTGGACCAGTGGATCCAGACGCGGTCGCCGTTCTTCGTGACGTTCTCGTTGGTGGCGTAGCGCTCGGGGTGGACCGCGAGGTCCGCCACCATCGCCTCGAGGTAGCGGCCCGACGAGTCCCGGGGAGGAACGATCGTCTCGGTCGCGGGTCGCCCGAGCACCTCGTCCTTCGTGAACCCGAAGAACGTCTCGGCATACTCGTTGAAGAACGTGATCCTGCCGCTCGCGTCGTGCCGGAGGATGATACTGCGTGCGTCCTCGACCAGGGCACGGTACTGCTCCTCGCTCTCGCGGAGCGCCGCCTCGGCGCGCTTCAGCCCGGTGATGTCCCGGGTGACCCCGCGCCAGCCGGCGAGCACGCCGTCGCCGTCGAAGAACGGGACCGCGCTGGTCTCGACCTCGACCCGGCGGCCCCGGCCGTCGACGGTCGTGCTCTCGAGGCCGCGGAACGCGGCCGGGGTCGCCCCAAAGTCCCGGAAGGCTCCGAGCATGCGCTCCTGCTCGGGCGGCGGCATCCGCTCGAAGGGCGTCCGGCCGAGCGCCTCCTTTGGCGGAATACCCCAGAGCGCCTCCATCTGGGGGCTGCAGTAGGTATACCGCCCCTCTTTATCCAGCTCCCAGACGAAGTCCGCGTTCGTCTCGATCAGGGCGCGGTACCGCTCCTCGCTCTCGCAGAGCGCCCGTTCGGCCTGTTTCTGCGCGGTGAGATCCCGCCAGACGACCAGGACGCCCGTGACGGCGTCCCCCGCCACGATCGGCGTGGCTGTTCCGACGATCTCGAGGGCCCGGCCGTCGGCGGCCGTGATGACGAGCGGGACCTCGACCGTGTCGCCGTCCTCGCCCGTTCTCGCCCGCGTGGAGGGCAGATCCCCGGGGGCGAGCGGCGTGCCGTCCGGGCGGCGGTGCTGGAAGATGCGGACCAGATCGTCGTTCGCAAGCCCGGCGAGGGGCCGGCCGGCGAGGGCGTCGGCGGCATGGTTCGCGGCGACGATCCGACCGCCGGCGTCGAAGAGCATGGCGGGTTGCGGGACGGCGTCGAGCGGGACGGACGGCGCGGGCATGGGGATCGCCTCGAGAGATGGCTGTAGCGAAGAGCTACCGGAGAGACGATAATGGTTGGTACGTGCCGGCCACAGCTCACGCGGCCGGCAGGGTGACGAAGACGGTCGAGCCCTCGCCCGGCTTATCCCATTGCCGGCGCCGGCGGGCACCGCTCGACCGTGAGGCCGCCCAGGTCAACCGTCCCCTGGGACGCCGGGTGGACCTCAACGAGATCGCGCGGGTAGTCGGTCACGATAGTGAACCGGTTGTTGACCATACGGTATCCGCGAGAGCGATACCGCTTCAGGTCCTCGGCGTGGCCCGGGGCGTCCACGAACTCAGGCCGCTCGGTGACACTGGGCGGATGGCACCAGCCGACACTATCTGCTGAGCCTCCCAGGCCCCCGAACGCCGTTCCCCCCGGTCCATCGATGGCTTGATATCCGTTCCCCCCGATCTACAGGTGAACGAACCATGCCGGCCGATGTCTACGCCCTGCTTGAGGCCAAACGGCCCGAGATCCTGGCCGTGGCAGAACGCTACGGCGTGACCAACATCCGTATCTTCGGCTCCGTCGCGCGGCGCGAGGCCCGCAAGGACAGCGACCTCGACCTGCTCGTCACCTTCCCGCGCGGCACCTCTCTGCTCGACCAGATCGGCTTTGCACAGGACCTCGAGGATCTCCTCGGGATGCGCGTCGAGGTCGCGTCGGACCGTGGACTCCGCGAGCGGATCCGCGAGACCATCATGCAGGAAGCGGTGCCCCTTTGAGGCCGGACCGGGACCGGCTCGCCGACATCCTCGAAGCCATCGAGAAGATTCGAAAGCGGCTCCCGCTCACGGAGGAGGAGCTGGCGGCCTCCGAGCTCCTGCAGGTCTGGGTCATTCACCACCTCCAGGTGATCGGCGAGGCCGCGAACAACCTCTCGCCGGGGTTCATCGCCGACCACCGGAGATACCCTGGCGGCGCATCATCGGTCTCCGCCACGCCCTCGTTCACCAGTACTTCGGTGTCGACCTCGACGCGATCTGGAGCATCGCGGTTGACGACCTGCCCCCGCTCGAGGCGGCAGTCGCCGCGATCCTCCTCGGGACCGGGTGACGTGGAAACCGGCCCGTCTCGACCGTCAGCCCGCCGAGGTCCGCCGTCCCTCGCGACGGCGGGTGCACCTCAATGAGATCGCGCGGGTAGTCGGTTATGGTATTGATCCAGTTGTTACCATACGGTATCCGCGAGCGCGATACCTCTCCAGGTCCTCCGTAGGCCCCGGCGCGTCGACAAACTCGAGCCGCTCGGTGATCCCGAGCAGCACGGGCCGGTTTCGGCGAGGATCACCTTGATGCTTCAGGAGACACGAGTACGGTTGTGGAACCGGTTCCAGAGATGGCCGAGGCCTTCTCCCCGCTGCCCGGCAGCGATGCCTGCAGACGCATCGTCGCGATCCTCGAGCCGTACGGCGTCCGCCGGATTGCGCTCTTCGGCTCCCGGGCCCGCGGCGACCATCGCCCGGGATCGGACCTCGACCTGCTGGTCCGGTTCGAGACGGCGCCGTCGCTCCTCCGGCTCGGGGAGCTCGAGGAGCGCCTGGGCGAGGCCCTCGGCTTGCGCGTCGATCTCGTCACCGAGCGCTCGCTCAGCCCGTACATCCGCGATACCGTCCTCCGCGAGGCGCGGGTGATCTACGGATGACGAAGAGCGATGCCGTCTACCTCCACCACATCCTCGATGCGTGTGCGACCCTCGTCGAGATACGGGACCGCGCCGGTTCCGCGAGCGGGCTCGAGGCGCTCCCCGTCGAGCGGGCGGCGGCCGAGCGGCTGCTGACCGTGATCGGCGAGGCAGCGAAGAACGTCTCGCCCGGGTTCAGGGCGCTCCACCCCGAGATCCCGTGGAAGGGGATGGCCGGCCTTCGCGACCGCCTGGTCCACCACTACTTCGGCGTGGACTACGAGGCGGTCTGGGCGACGATGGTGGAGGACCTGCCCGGAATGGAGACCCGGGTGCGGGTCGCCCTCGAGGCCGCCGAGACCTGATCGGCATCCGGAACGTGATAACGCTCATGACACTCCTGGAGGACGCAACGCCGGCGGGCACCGCTCGACCGTGAGCCCGCTCAGGTCTATTGTCCCCCGCGACGGCGGATGCACCTCGACCAGGTCCTCGGGATGATCCGTAACGACCGCGATCCGGTTGCCGGCCATCCGGTAGCCCCGAGCCTGGTATCGCTTGAGATCGTCGACATGCCCCGGCGCGTCGACGAACTCCAGCCGCTCGGTAATGCCGAGCAGCACGGGCCTGCTCGTGCCGCCGAAAAAGGGTTGCCGGCTCAGAGGTTGTTGAAGAGCCAGACGACGTCGGCGAAGTCGATCCGGCCGTTGCCGTTGTAGTCAAACCTGACAACCGCTCGTTCGCCGCGATCCGGGGTCATCTCGTGGAAGTACAGGACAACGTCGTTGAAGTCCCAGTTGCCGTTGCCGTTCACGTCGTTGTACAGCCCATCGGCGTCAGAGTCCGTAGGGCCATCCGCATCCCCCCCGACGTGATGATGCACGGCGGGCCTGCCGGTCGATCGGCCCGGAAACGGGCACCATCGCGCCTCTCGTGCCGGTGTCAGTCCTGGTGCAGCCCTCACCGGCCTGCCAGCCAGTTCTGCGTGATCGCGGCGCCGGGATCCGACAGGTACTTCCGCGTCAGGCTGCGCCCTGCGGCGGAGCGCGGCAGCGACGTGTGTGTCTCGCCTCCGATGCAGTCCAGTCCGGCGTTCGTGAGGACGCTCTGAGCCGTCGCGACCGCGCCGTCGCCCTCGTAGGTCAGGACCATCCCCGGTGCAGTGCCCTGGTCGAGATCGTAGCCGGGGGTTCGCCCGAGGATCCCGCCGTAGTCCCATCTGTGTTCGCTGTTGTAGCCCACGATGACCCGGTACGTGACGTCCGCGCGGGTCCCGGCGCGCTCAAGACCGGTGACCGTCGGGCTCGTCGTCGCCAGCTGCTCGACCGCAGGCTCGCCCGGGCCCGGCACGACGCCCCCCGTCGCGAGGCTCAGCAGCCCGACGAGCCACGAGACCGGGGGCGTCCGGGCCAAGTCAGCGAAGGCCGCCCCGTGGTTCACGGGGGCGAGGCCGATCCACGAGCGCACCGCTGCGTCGCGGTGGTCTACCTCCATGTACTGCCGGGTCACGAGCGCGCCCATGGAGTGGCAGACCACGTCGATCGGTCCCCGGTAGCTGTACCGGGCGCGCTGCGCCCCAATGAACTCGTGGAACCGGACGGCGATCATTCGCGGGTCCTGCCTGTTCAGCTCCTCGTAATCGAAGACCCAGATCGTCGCTTCCGTGTACCCGTCCGCCGAGAGATCAGCCCTGAGCTCGTCCCAGAGGTTCGGCGCACCGCGCCACCCGTGGACGAGCACGACGGGGACGGTCGGGGGAGCGGTCACAGACCCGTTCACGGGCGCGGGCGCGGTAACGCCGGAACCGGTGACGGGGTTCCCGTCGACCCGGTACATGGGGTCCCCGGGCGCGGCGAGTGTGCCCGCCGCCGACGCCGCGGGCGGGATCGCGGCAAGGGCGATGGCGACGAGTCGGAGATGCACGAAACCGGCAGAGGGCATTTAGGGGTGTACGGCAGTCCTGGATTAATTAAACCTGCCGATCGCCCCTCCCCGCCTCCCTCCGGTCCATGGGGCGACGATGGGGTGCTCACCAGAGGAGCCCGGCACACCCGTCCCCTCTCCCGGCGCTCCCGATCCGCCGCGGACGGTCTTCAGCGGACGCGGCGGCGAAGTGGGAGCGGGGTTTCATCCCGGCGCGGCGACCGGCCGGCGAATAAGGGATCAGAGGTTGGTGAAGAGCCAGACGACGTCGGCGAAGTCGATCCGGTTGTTGCCGCCGGCTTAGGGAACCTGCATATCAGCGGAGCCCGCCTCCAGCAGCCACCGCCAAGCCGGCACCAGCCGCACCGGGCCGTCCGTGCCCCCCGTGTCGGCGGTCAGGAGCACCAGGTCCACCGGCAGGTCGCCCTGCTCTGTCGCGAACTCGAGCAGCGCGGCCATCTCCCGGGCCGGGATCTCGTCCGTGGCCGTCACGTTGATCGCGGTCAGCGGATGATCGGGCCGCTTCCAGACAAAATCGACCTCTCCCTTCCCCTTCCAGTAGTAGACCTCGCCGCCGCGCCGCCGGAGCTCGAGGTAGACCAGGTTCTCCAGCAGCCGGCCGTCGTCCTGCGACGAGCGGAAGGCGACCGCGTTCCGGAGCCCCGTGTCGATGCAGTAGCACTTCCGGTTGTTCCGGGTCTGGACGCTGACCTTGTACGAGAAGAACGGGACCTCGAAGAGCACCCGGGCCCGCACCGCGAACCAGACGTACTCGCGGACCGTCGCGGCGTCGAGACCGAGCCGGTCGGCGAGCCGCCGGTACGAGAACTCGCAGCTGACGTCCGCGAGCAGGGACAGGATCAGGGAGCGGAGCCCGCGGACGTCCCGCACCTCGTTCGCGAGCACGATGTCCCGCTCGACGATGCTGTCGAAGTACGCGGAGAGCAGGTCGCGGCGCAGGAGGTCGTCCGCCTCCGTGGCGACCCGGGGAAACCCGCCCGCGTCCCGGTACTCCCGGAGGCGGTGGGCGAGCTCGTACCGTTCGGCCGCGATGGCAAGCGGGTCTTCGGGTGCGGGCCGGCCGGAGAAGCGCAGGTACTCGGCGAAGTCGAGGGGATAGATGGTGAGCGCGAGGTATCGGCCGCTGATCAGGGACGAGAGCGACGAGTCGAGGAGCGTCGCGGACGAGCCGGAGACGACGACCCGCGCCTGCCGCCGGTCGTGGAGGGACCGGAGCTGCCGCTCCCAGCCGGGAACCGACTGGACTTCGTCGAGGACGAGGTACGGGTCCTCCCCGGGGTAGACGTCGCGGCGGTAGGTCTCGAGGACGCGGTCGATCGGGTCGTCGCCGTCGGCGAGGCCGGGCTCGTCGAAGTTGACGAAGAGGATCCGCCGGGGGTCGACGCCGCGGTTCCGGACGAGGTCGTCGATACACTGGTAGAGGAGCGTGGTCTTGCCGGCGCGGCGTACGCCGGTGACGACGACGATCTCCCGGGAGTCGAGGTACCGCCGCAGGCGCGAGAAGTACCGGTCGCGCGGGATGCCCGTCTCGAACGGGCGGCCCGTCCACCAGGGGTTGAGCGCGAGGAGCTGTTCGGTCAGGGACGGCACGAGGTATGATTGATTATACTCCTACAAATGAGTTGTTATTCGGTTGATTATAATCAGTCGAATAGTCCCTCTCTGGATGATGATACCCGTTCACTTCGCCCAGGTCTGTACGAGGGCGTATCGAAACGGACGGTAGCAATTGGAGCAGAATCGATCCAGACTCGTGCGCGTGCCGTGCTGCGGCCGTGGTGCCCGACCTTGAGGATCCGGGAGGCGAGCGGCCGGCCCGAGGCGAGCATCCAGCCTTCGGCGGCCTGCTCGGCGTCGCCGGCGAGCAGGAACCACTGCGAGCCGTAGACGAGCCGGAGGACGACCGGGGCCTCGTAGTCGTCGGTGCCGGGGTCCGCCGGCGGGTTCAGCACGGTCACAGTGACGTTCGCCGGGTCGAGCGCCAGGGTGTCGCCCGCCTCCACCGCTCTCGGGGCATGCGCCGGCGCCGTGTCCGGGCCGTCACAGCCGGACGATCGTCGTCGAGCCGGATCATCAGGTCTGCCGTCCCGGGCAACGATCTGGGAACTCGCTCGGCACGGGGCGCGAACGACTGGCACGTTCCGCGACCGAACACTCCTCGCATCGAATGATGACTAGGCACCGGCCCCGGCGGGTGGCGGGTTGACGTCAAGCCTGATCACATCGTAGGGACAGGCCTCGACACAGACGCCGCAGCCGGCGCAGAGCTCTCCGCGGAAGTCGAGGACGAGCGCCTTGCCGTCCCTGACCCGGTAGATCTTCTCATTCGTCACCGGGTCCTCGGTGTAGAGCTCGAGCGCTCCGACCGGGCACGCAACCACGCAGTTGTTGCACCCGGTGCAACGCTCCATGTTGATATGTACTGCAAACGCCATGGATTTCCATCAGCCTTATTGATCGAGGATCCGTTAATTAATAAGAGTTGGGTAAAAATAACCCATTTACTCTCGCCGGTACGTTACCTCCCTTGCTCGAAGAAGGAGGGCGACGCGACTGCACGGGGCAGACCGCTCATTCGAAGTAGAGCTCGCCGTCGTCGTTCAGGTAGACCTTGATCGTGTCCTTGACGAACCGGCCGTGGACGTCGTGAGGAATGCTCTCGCGGAGCCGGTTGATCAGGCCGATGGTGTCGTACCGAACCTTGACGCCGCAGTCGCTCGCCTCCCGGAAGATCGTCTCCGGGACCGTGAGCAGGTCGGTGCCCTGCGGGATCTGGCAGAGGAACCGGGCATCAAGGGTGTACATGAACTGGATGGTCTCGCGGGCCCGGCGGACATTCTCGAGTGCCGACTTCTCGACGGTGCAGACGTTCGCCTTCGAGGTCCCGATGATGTCCGCGATCTGCTGCTGGGTCAACCCCTGCCTCCGGTGGCGCAGCACCTCTCTCTGCCGCTCGGTGAGGAGGCCGTTCTTCATGCATCAAAGGTCGCCCCTGTCACCTATAAAATACTCCATTGAACCCTGGGGCAAAGTATCACAGAAGTGCTGACTCCGGTATGTACCCTTCCAGATACCTTTGGGGGAAAAGCAACCTGTTATTAAAGATCGGGCGATAGCTGTGGTTGGAACGGAGGGTGCTGTGGTCATGACACCGGAAGACTACAGAGGCATCATCTCGGACGCGATAAACCGGGAAGTGGAGTCCTACACGTTCTACCAGAAGGTCTCCGACAGGGTCACCGACCCGAACCTGAAGACGCTCTTCGGCGAGCTCGCGGGCGAGGAGAAGGGACACCGCGAGTACCTGCAGAAGCTGGTGAGCCGCGATAGCACGTCCCTCGGGTTCTCCTCCACCAGGGACTACACGGTCGGCGACTCGATTCCCACGCCGTCGCTGACCCCCGATATGAAGCCCGTCGACGGCCTCGTGGTCGCGATCAAGAAGGAACTCGAGGCGGTGCAGCTGTCCACGCAGCTCGCGAACGCGTCAGACGACGCGGAGGTCAAGAAGCTCTTCACCGAGCTCGCCGCGATGGAGCGCAGCCACAAGGCCCGGCTCGAGGACATCTACGTCAACACGGTCTTCGCCGAGACCTGGAAACCCTTCCTTCCTCATGTTCCTGCCCTATCGGTCGAACCGGGCCCGCGATCCATCACCGGGTTACGACGGACGGCGGACTCTGCGAACGAACCCTGGACACCGGTCTCCAGGGAGTTCACGGCTCAAGAAACCCTGACCTCCGGTTCGAGAGAGTCCCCGTCGCGCACGGGAAGCGCCCGTTCCGGCTCCACCTGCCAGAAGTACCATGACGCTCTCCACGACCGCGGGGTACACGCGCGACCAGATGGTCGTCCTCCGGAGCACACGGCGGATCAGCCTGTACCGGGGGAAGGTATCACAGAAGCCACGACGGTGAGGACGCTGACTCGTCCGCACCGCTGGCATTGCCCTGGCGAGGGGCACAGTTACCGGGCATCAGCCCTCTCCGGAACCGATGGGTCTGATCTCGCCCGGAGGCGGAGAGCATCCCGATAGTAGATCAGAGTTTTCCATATATATTGAAACAAGTTAAAAAAACACACTTAATAGATTACTTAAAGATTTCGTCGCAATCGCCCCCCCCACATTCCGACGGTCGCCTTCAGCACGGCAGATCCCTGCGCCCCGGTGCCACCGGTCCGACGGCGGCGATCTCGTCAGCGTCGCGGTGCGGGATGATCCGACGGTCCCTGCCGTTCCGGCCGGGCTTACCACGTGATGACGTCGGCCTCGTCGCCGGCCCGGAGCCCGCCGGTCTCCGCCGGGACCACCACGATCCCGTCGCACTCGAGGAGAGTCGAGAGGCGGCCGGCCTCGCCGTCGACGGGGGTGGCCCATCCGTCACGGATCCGGACGAGGCGGTAGGTCTCGCGGGGCCGGCGCAGCGGCACCGGGGCCGCGAGCCGGACCGTCTGGCGGCAATCCGCCCGCCGCGAGCTCCCCTGCATCCCCTCGAGGAGCCGGGCGAGGAAGAGGACGAGCACGATGAACGACGAGGCCGGGTGGCCGGGCAGGCCGATCACCGGCCGGCCGTGGACCATCGCGATCCGCGTCGGTTTGCCCGGGCCGAACGAGACCGCGGGCATGGTCCGGGCAGAGAGGCGGGCGAGGACCTGGCCCGTGATGTCGCGCTCGCCACGGGCGCTGCCCCCCGAGACGACGACCGCGTCGCAGTCCGCGACCGCGCGCAGGACCGCGTAGGTCAGCTCGTCGGGGTCGTCGCGCACCACGCTGGCGAGGACCGGGACCGCGCCGAGGCGGCGCAGGAAGACGCCGATCAGGTGGGAGTTTATCTCGCGGACCTCCCCGGGGGCTGGCGCCACGGCGGCGTCCACGAGCTCCAGGCCGGTCGGCACGACTCCGACGCGAACCGGGCGGCGGACGCGGATCGAGGTCCGACCGATGGCCGCGAGGAGGCCGACGTCCTGCGGACGGACGGTCCAGCCCTCGGGGAAGATGACCGCGCCGGACGCGACGTCGGCGCCGCGGCGGGTCACGCAGAACGCCGTGGGCACCGGGCTGGTCAGGACGAGCCGGTCGCCCTGGCGGTCGGCCATCTCGGCGGGGACCACTGCGTCGGCGCCGGTGGGCAGGCACCCCCCCGTCGGAACCTCGACCGCGGTCCCGGGGGCGAGTCCGCCCGTAAACGGCGACCCCATCACGACCGAGCCGGCCACCCGCAGGAAGACCCGAACGGCTTCGGATGCGTCCCGCGTCTCGTCCGCCCGGACAGCGTACCCGTCCATCGTTGACCGGTCGAAGCCCGGCACGTCGCAGTCGGACCGGACCGTCTCGGCGAGGATCCGGCCGTCCGCGCGGTCGATCTGGACCTCCTCCGAGGCGCGCGGCCGCGCCGATTGCTGGATGAAGGCGATGGCGTCTTCTATCGAGCAGGTCGGCCCGTCAGCCACCGGGAGGCGGGAACAGGCACCGCGCGCATGGTGGATGGGGCGCATATGATAAGAGGTTATCACGAGCCGATAATCAACTATTCCCTGAGCCACATCCATGACCAGGGATCTCTGCAGTGCAGACTCCTCGCGCGCATCCTCTCGAGAAGGACCGGGGAAAGCGGCATGACCGGTGCCCTCGCTGCCTCCGTTTCCCATTGTGCTCGTCCTCACGAGCGGGTGGGTCGTGCATCCCAACCGCAGGGAAGCGGACGCGTGATGCGCGGATCGGATCGCTCCTCCTGCGGGCCAGTCGCTTTCCCGAAGACGACCACAAGGTTCATCACCAGGTTCTCCCATCCTCACCCATGGGATCGAAGGATACGAAGAAGAAAGTCATCGACGAAGAGTCCCGCGTCGAGTCCGGGGACTATGTCCGGACCCCGGACGGAAAGAACGTGACCATCAAGGTCGAGAAGACGGAGAAACGGACGCCTGAAGAGAGGTAATCCGTTCGCACCCGTCCCCGGGCGAACGCCGGCGATCGGCTCCGCGACCATCCGGGGACAGGACCGGCGCGCGCAGAGCCGACGAAGAGTGGGAACGGAGGGATCGCTTCGCCGCTGTCGTACCGATAGGTGGTCCGTCCCGGCGTCTCCCGCTCCGCGCGGCTGGGCAGCGGCGGAGCCGTCCCCGCTACCCGGCCATCCTTCGGCGCTGGCGTTCGGCCCGGACCATCTCCTTGCGCTCGTCGAGCTCCCGTCGGTACTTCTCGGCCTCGTCCCTCTCCCGCGGCGGGCGAAGACAGAGCGGTTGCGGATCGGTCTGCTGCAGCGCGTAGCAGTCCGAATGCCAGACGTTGTAGGGGCCCGTGCCCTCCCAATCGAAGACAAAGTCCTCGCCCAGGATCTTTCCGCCGCACCGCCGGCAGGCGAGGTCCCCCAGCCGGATGCGCCCCCAGATCCGGAAGATCCGGAGGGCGCAGCTCCGCGCAACCGCCGCCCGGTTCTCCTCGTCCGTGAACGGATGGCCGTCCGGGTGGCACCGCCGGGTGATGTCGTGGATCGTGGGCGCGAGGGCCGCGGCGACCTTCGGATAGAACCAGGCGGGCATAGGGTTCCGGCCTGGCCAGCAGACAGGCTGATTCTCCCGGATCCAGTCGATCAGGTACTCGGCCGTGATCGTCGTTCCGTCGGACCAGTAGTCCTTTCGACCTGTCATCGTCCTCTCCTCGCTTGAGAGCCCGCCGGCGCACCGGGCAGGCGAGGGTCCGCCCCGTCACCGGATCCTGCCGCGGACGAATGGTCCCCGGCCCCGGATCTCCGGGAGTGATGGATCTCCGATGTAATCAATTGCGATTAACCGGTTAATGCTTTCTCTCTTCCCCGGTCCGGACTTCCCCGCGGACCCCGGAGCGGTCCCCGGTGACGGCCGGGCGGGCGCCTGCAGCGCGCCCTCCCCGGACCGCCCCGTTCCCGGAGGTGCGGGCGTGAGGGCTAGCTTTATCAACGATGGAGCTGCACCCCGGCCCATGGCGACCGGGGATACGGAGCGGACGATCGAGAAAGAGGCGGACGTGGAGTCCGCCGAGTACATCCGGACACCGGACGGACGGAACGTGGTCCGCACGGTGGTCCGCGACCCCGAACCGACGGACGAGAAGCGATAGCCCGAGTGGGGGGGGCGACGGGGAGATCTGGCATGGACAGCGAAGACACACCCGCTGGCGGAGCGGAGGAGGGTCTGGAACGGCTGCGGCACGAATGCATCTGTGTGCTCTGCCCGACCTACACGCCCTGTGCCGCTGCGGCGCACGAACTGCTCTACTGCTTCGTCGGCCGGAGCCCCGGCTGCATCGCCGAGGACCGGGACTGCATCTGCCCGACCTGCCCGGTCGCCGAGCAGGTCGGCCTCGAGTTCGTTCTGTTCTGCCTCCACGGGAGCGAACAGGCGTTGCGGGCGGGCGATGGCTCCGCCGAAGGTGTCGCGGACCGGGCCCCCGGCGCGCCGCCCGGGTCGGAATACTCTTAAGACCATTCGGCACGAAGGCCTGCCCGGTGAGCTCATGCAGATCAGCGCACGCAACCATGTCCCGGGAACCGTGAAGACGATCAAGAAGGGGCCGGTCAACACCGAGGTGGTCCTCACGCTCGAGGGTGGGGCCGAGATCGTCTCGGTCATCACCACCTACTCGGCCGAGAGGCTCGGCCTCAAGGAGGGTGCGAAGGTCTACGCGATCATGAAGGCGTCTGAGGTGATGATCGGCGTCGACTGAGCCGCCCTCCCACTCCCACTCTTTTCCCGCCGGGTCGCGGGGCCCGCCCCCGTCAGAACCGCGTCGCGAGCAGCGCGTCGACGTACTCGGCGGTCCGGGCCCGCTGCACGGGGCTGAACCAGACCTCGATCTCGCGCGCCCCGACGACCAGGTTGACCTCGACCAGGCCGAACTTGTGGATGCAGACGACCCGGCCCGGCCCGACGGTCCGGTAGTACTCGTCCTGCCCGTTCAGGATCGCCTCCACGTCGTCGTCGGTCACCGGCCGGGAAAGGTGAAAGATGCGGCGCTCCCAACCGGGGTACGGGGGGACGGAGTCATGGAACGGGGAGGCCATCCATCAGGAGTGACCGGTCCAGCTGGATAAAACGATCCGTTGCCTCGCCGTCAACCGGTTCCGTCCGGTCCGAACGAGGCTCGGCGGGGAGCCCCGAGCAGATTGATAAGGCGCCCGAACAGAGTGATGCAGCGTCAGTCGCCATGGAGGCATCCGAATACGAGCGCATGATCGGGGCGATCGCCCGCACGGCCGATCCCGTGCCGGCGATCGATGACATTCGTATCTACACGAACTGGGTCCTGGTGAAGGCCGGAAGATGGTCCCTCTCCACGATCTTCCGCGGCATGCCCGGGCTCCAGGACCCGCTGGGCATGGACACGTGGATGGGGGACTGGCTGGGCCGGCCGGCCCTGGAGTCGGCACGGGAGCTGCTCTCGAGCCGGTCGACGCTCCGGCGCGCCGTGGGCATGGCCTGCCTCAAGTCGCTCCTGCCGGTCCCGCCGTACGCCCTCCCCGGGAATGCCATCGGGATGGTCGAGGCGGCCGCGGCGCGGGTCCCCACGTGCTTTATCGGCTACTTCAAGGAGGCGGCCGAGTGGCGCGAGCAGGGCCGGCCGGTCAGCATCGTCGAGCTCTTTCCACGGCCCGGCGACATCCACTGGAACGATGCGGACGACGTCCTGGCGCAGGCCGAGATCGTGCTCATGAGCGGCCTCACGCTGGTCAACGAGACCCTTCCGGCCGTGATCCGCCGCCCGCCGTCTGCCCGCATCCGCGTGCTCCTGGGGCCGACGGTGCCGCCGAGCCCCGTTCTCTTCGAGTGCGGCATCGACCTGCTCGGCGTGACCCTGGTCGACGACTGGAAGGCCATGGCGCGGTACGCCGAACTCGGCGGGGGGAGCATCGCGCGGGCGCCCCCCGGCGCCCTGGAACGAATCAATCTTGTGCGGGACCGCGCAACCTTTCAGCAGACGCTCGGGTCCCTGTCGGGTCCGGCGGGGCGGGGCGAGGAACGAAGATGTGGCTGACGCGGATCGCGGAATGGCAGGCGGCGGGGATCCCCTGCGCCCTGGTGACGATCGTCGAGGCGGCGGGCTCGACGCCCCGGAAGACCGGATCGAACATGGCCGTGCGCCTGGACGGCGAGATCGCGGGCTCCGTCGGGGGCGGGACGGTCGAGCGCGACTGCATCGCCCTGGCGAAGGAGGCGATCTCCCGGGGCACCTGCATCACCCGGCGGTACGTGTCGAGGGGCGAGGGCGAGTGGACGCCGCTGGATCAGGACGGCTCGCTCGGGGTCTGCGGCGGGTCCCTGACGGTGTTCGTCCAGCCGCTCGTCCCGGAGCCCGAACTGGTGATCTTCGGCGCCGGCCATATCGGCCTGTACCTGGGACGGCTCTGCGAGGCGCTGGAGATGCCGTACCGCGTGTACGACGACCGGGAAGATTTTGTCGATGCCGAGCGGTTTCCGGGCGCGCGGGAGCGTATCTGTGCCCCGTTTTCCGAGATTGCGTCCCATATCGCACTCTCGGACCGGAGTTACTGCGTGATCATGACCCACGGCCATGAACACGACGAGGAGGTGCTCGAGCAGCTCCTGGAGAACGCCGAGATTCCGTACATCGGGATGATCGGCAGCCCGACCAAGGCCCGCGTGCTGATCCGGAATATCCGGGAGCGCGGCGGGATCATCGACCGGCGGCTCTACTCCCCCGTCGGGCTGCGCATCGGCAAGCACCTGCCGCAGGAGATCGCCCTTGCCGTCCTGGCCGAGGTCCGGCTGCTCCTCTCCGGCGGCGCCCCCGATCACTCGCGGATCGACTGGTCGACGGAGTTCGGGGCCGCGTAGGGGAGCCCGTATCCCCGCCGGGCGTCCGGAAGACCGTGACACGGCTGCACGAACGGGACGGGGCGCCCCCCATTCTGAACCTTTATGTGATGCTGGCCGCCACTCACTAACATTAGGGATCATCATGGCAAAGACCAACATCCCCGCGAAGGGCGCGATCGTCCAGCGGGACATGGAGACATTCGGCATCCACCCCCACATCCCCGGCGGGTTCGCCACCCCCGAGCTCCTCCGGACGATCGCCGACGTCGCCGAGAAGTACGGCGCGAAGTACCTCAAGCTGACCGGCGCCCAGCGGATCATGATCATCGGGCTCAAGGAGGAGGACCTCGATGCGGCCTGGAACGAGTTCGACGACACCGCCAAGGCCATCGGCCTGACCGTCCGCTCGATCCAGATGTGCCCCGGCACGCGGTCGTGCAAGCGCGCGAAGCAGGACAGCCCGGGTCTCGGACTCGCCCTGGACAGGGAGTTCTACGGCACGCCGGCGCCGGCCAAGTTCAAGATCGGCGTCTCGGGCTGTTCGAACGGCTGCGCCGAGCCCTACCTCAAGGACCTCGGGTTCTACGGCACGGACGAGGGATTCACGGCCGTGGTCGGCGGCAAGGGCGGCGGCACGCCGGCCGTCGGGCAGGAGATCGCCCGCGGGCTCTCGGAGGACCAGGCCGTTGCGCTCGCCCGGAAGGTCGTGGCGTTCTACCGCGAGCAGGGCCAGGCCCCCGAGCGGCTCGGCGGCACGATCGACCGCGTCGGCCTCGACGCGTTTAAACAGGCTGTGCTCTAGCCTGAACGGCGGGGCCCGGCCCCGCGCTCTCTTTCTTCGCACGTCGGCGGACAACGGGACATCCCCTGCAGTCTTCGGTCCCGTGGGAGAGAGCGCCGACCACGACCGCCACCGCGAGAGGCGGGGGTTGATGCGCCGGATCCACCGGCATTCGGGTGCCGACGCGCGCGGACGGGGCGGGGGGGAGGGTCAAGGGAGGTTGAAACCCCCGACCGCTTCGGCGAGGTCGATCCACCCTTCGTCGCCGGGGCAGGGGGACTCCGCTGATCCCCTCGCCGTTCCGGGCGATGGCGGCATCAGCATCACCTCCGTCGATGGAGCAGGCCGGCACGCCCGCCCCTGCGGCACCCGTCCTCCCTCCTCGCCGGGGCAGGGACGACGGCAGACGTGGAGTGGCGCCTGGGAGAATGCCGTCCCGTATGTGGTGCTCATGATCCCATCGCCGGCGCCGGCGGATACCGCTCCACGGTCAGCCCGCCCAGGTCCACCGTCCCGCGCGACGGCGGATAAATATCGACCAGGTCCTTTGGGTAGTCGGTCACGACCGCGATCCGGTTGCCAACCATCCGGCAGCCTCGGGCCCGGTATCGCTTGAGATCGTCGACATGCCCGGGGGCGTCGACGAACTCCAGCCGCTCGGTGATCCCGAGCAGGACGGGCCGCTCCGTGCCGGCGAAATTCCGGATATCGATCCCGACCTCCGCGTCGTTGCCGACCATCTGCAGTGCCCGGCGGGTGGCTCCAGTGGAAACAAAGCCCTCCACCTTTGCCCGGTTGCCGCCGTACTCGATCACAAGCGAGTAGCCCGAGCCCGAGTCCGAGCAGCCCTCGAGAACCAACCCGCCGGCCTCCTGGTTCTTGCAGAGGAACCCGGCCTTCCGGCACCGCTCGGTGCGACAATCCACGAGCCGGGCGGACTGGACGTAGAACCCGGACTGGTAGAGCTCCGCCGGCACCGTCCCGGACCGCTGACCGCAGAGGACCCCCCTGCACCGCTCGAACAGCACGTCCACAGCCCGCTGCCGGTGTCCGGTCCACGAGCCGTCCAGGTGGAAGCCGTCCTGCCAGCAGTCCACCGCGAGACAGTCCGAGACCGTCATCCGCTCGATGTCGCCGGCGTCCGGGATGTCGAAGCCGCACAACCAGTCCCGCTTCCCGCCGCCCTCGAAACCCGAGCCGCACGAGAGCGCCCGGCAGCGGTCGAAGATCACGTCCGCGAACCCGCCGCCCTCGCTCGCGCCCGAGAGGTTGAGGGAGAACCCGTGATGGTACGACATCGAGGCGTCGCAGCAACGGAACGTCAGATCGCGGACGGTCCGCCCGGCCAGGCCCCAGACCATGAACGCGGCCGTGCAGCCGCCCTTTTTGCCGAAGTCTAGGTACGTCCGGCCGTCGAGCGAGTGTGACAGGGAAACCTCCTCGCAGGTGAACCGGTCAGCCGTGTCCTGGATGCCGACGTAGCCGGCGCCAGCGAATCCGGCGAGGGTCACGCCCGGCGCGTCAACCGCGATCCGGCAGGGCTCCCGGGCGGCAACTAGCCGCGTGAACGCCGGCCCGCCGCCGCGGACGGTGACACCGGCGGCGGGGCTGAGGTAGCGGTTCCCGGCGGCAGTAAACCCGGCATTCAGGTCGAACGTCCCCGGGCAGAGCTCGACGTGCGCGCCGTCCTCGCTCATGGCCCGGGCGAGGACCGCAACGTCCGTTCGTCCGTCGCAGACGGTGTCCGCCCGGGACCGGTCGGCGGCCGGGGAGTCCCGGGCCGCGATCACCGTTCGCGTCATGGCGACGGCGGCCGGCGGCAGAACGCGACCGCGAGCGTCTCCAGGTCCTCGACGAGCCGGCCGACGTGGCCGGCGATCTCCCGGGCCTCCGCGTCCGTGATCTCGCCGTCCGCCCGCGCGACGTAGTACGAGGAGATCTCCTCGCAGAACGAACGGACGACCGCGACCACGGCCGAGACCCGGCGGTCCGCGGCGTAGCCGCCCAGGCCGAACGCGGCCCCGACGGCGAGCGCGACGAGGACGGCCTGCGGCCAGCCCTCCGAT